>Ga0181523_10001627_pt1 | contig 23598 bp, 20 predicted proteins | sample PEATcosm2014_Bin_43_FD_119752 | JGI IMG/M metagenome (GOLD analysis project Ga0181523, IMG submission 119752) | Peatland microbial communities from MTU Mesocosm Facility, Houghton, MI, USA - PEATcosm2014_Bin05_30_metaG | ecosystem: Environmental > Terrestrial > Soil > Wetlands > Peat | place... | reverse complement strand
CGAACACGAGCTGCGATTTGCTCAGAATGTTATGCGTCAGGTGGCTCCGGCCCTGTATTCTGTGTATCTCTTCCGCGGGTTTCGCTCGCGGGCAGGAGCGACAGAGCGCGCCCGGGTAGCACGAGAGCTGCACGACACGACAATACAGTCGCTCATCAGTATCGAGATGCAAGTGGACGTACTTCGCCGGCATAACGCCGATTGCCTGGTGTCGGTGGAACTGGGACGCATTCAGGAATTGCTTCGCAATGAGGTGTTGAACCTGCGCGAGCTGATGCAGACCATGCGCCCAATTGAAATTGGGCGTCATCAACTCCTTGACTTTATGGTCGAACTCGTGGAACGTTTTTCCAGAGATACCGGCATCGCTGTGCGCTTTATATCGGAACTGCAGGAGGTCACGGTCCCCGACGCCACCTGCCGCGAATTGGTGCGGGTCGTACAAGAGGGTCTGGTAAATATTCGTAAGCACAGCGGTGCCCGCTCGGCGCTGGTTCGCTTTAGCGTGCAGGACGGCTTTTGGAAGTTAGTGATTAACGATGACGGGAACGGTTTCCCTTTTACAGGACGTTTTACCATGACGGAATTAGACAGTCTGCGTCGCGGCCCCGCGATAATCAAGGAACGGGTACGCGCCGTCGGAGGCGACATGGTGATCGAATCGACTCCCGGGCACGGTTCTAGGCTGGAGATTACTATTCCGCAGAAAGGACATGAGTCATATGGATAAGAAGGAGCCGTCAGTGCGCATTGTAATTGCCGACGACCACACGATTTTCCGGGATGGGCTTCGCCGTTTGCTTGAAGCCGAACCCGAATTGGAGGTGGTGGGCGAGGCCGCCGACGGCGCCGAGGCGGCCAGCCAGACGCGGGAACTCAAGCCTGACATACTTCTCCTTGACCTGGCGATGCCGCGCGTTCCCGGTATGGACGCGCTGCGCGATCTGTCAGCCGATAGCGATAATCTGCAAACCAAGATCATCGTGCTTACCGCGGCCGTGGAGCGCCTCGAGATTGTCCAGGCACTCCAGTTGGGCGCGCGCGGTGTGGTCATGAAAGAAGCCGCCACCCAGTTGCTGATGAAAGCCATCCGCACCGTTATGCTGGGGCAGTATTGGATTGGACGAGAGGCCGTGGGAGACATCGTGGAATTCATGCGCACGAATCCCTCCGGCGAAAAGGCTCCGCGCAACTATGGCCTGACCAAGCGCGAAATGGACATACTTACTACCATCGTTGCCGGCTTGAGCAATAAGGAAATTGCGCGCAGGTTCTCGCTCAGTGAGGATACGGTGAAGCATCACCTGACGAACATCTTCGACAAGGTGGGCGTGGCCAGCCGTCTCGAGCTAGCCTTGTTCGCGATCAATAATCGGCTGACCGAGCCCCCAGCTTAATCGATTTCTTCAGTGGACGTCGCGCCCTTGCTTTCGCCGGTCCGTGCGCTGCAATCGCTGCGCCCTGCGCTGCCGTGTTTCCACCCTTAGACAAGGACTTCGCCTGAACGCTTTGGATCGACTGCTTGAGGCCGCATTGTTCGTCGCCGGATTGGCATTCGGCAGCTTCCTGAACGTCTGTATCAGCCGCATTCCGCGTGACCAGTCGGTTATTCATCCGCCATCCCATTGTGAGGCCTGCAACAGTCCCATCCGCTGGTACGATAACGTTCCTCTCGTCAGTTGGATTGTGCTGCGCGGCCGCTGTCGCCATTGCAGGACACGTATCTCGGCACGCTATCCAGCAGTCGAGCTCTTAACTGCTCTGCTGTTCACTGCTTGTTACCTGTCGTTTGGTTCGACGTTGCTGACGCTGAAGTTCTGTGTCTTCGGGTTCTTGCTCATCGGACTCATCTTCATGGATGCGGAGACTGGTCTGCTGCCGAGGGAATTTACCTATCCAGGCATAGCCCTCGGTCTGGTCTTCTCGTGGATCGTCCCCACTGACTATTCGGCTACAGCCCTTCTGCTACGGATGTTTGATAAGCCGGTCCAGAGCGTCCATTGGCTTTCGCTGCTTGATTCGGCGCTCGGCGGCCTGGTGGGCGCGGGCTTCTTTTATCTGGCATGGGCCCTGTATTATCTCGTCCGCGAAAAGCACGGTCTGGGATTTGGTGACATAACTCTGATGGGCATGTCAGGGGCGTTCCTCGGGGTGAAGCTCATCCTGTTCGTTATCTTCTGCTCTCCGCTGTTAGCGGTCGTTTATGTATGCATTCTGTTAGCGCGAGAAATATTTGTATCAAGAGCGATGCCTGAGAACCGGTTGCAGGAAGAGGAACCGTTCCTCAGTCGCCAAGTCCCGTTTGGCGTGTTTCTCGGCGTCTGTTCCCTGGCCGCCATATTCCTTGGTCAAGCTGTCTGGAGTTGGTACCTGCGCAGGATCTAATGCGAAAACTCTCTGTCCCGTGGACGAGAACTCGCTAGTCGGGTTTGCTTCGCGATTTGTTTCAAGTGATGCTTGGCGTGGGTGCGGTGAAACTGGCGCCACTCTGTGGCGCTTAGGGGTCCAAGGATAGGATGATCCAGCAGTTTGACGCTGCTGCCGAACCGCCGCTCGGCATCGGCCAGGGTAGCATCCACGGCGACCAGTGCATCATAGAATCGCCGCAAGGAATAGTCTTCGAGCCCGTCTTCCGGAATGGTTTGTTTGGGAGCAGTACGTCCTGACGGCATCAGACCCAGCGTCGCCACCCAGAACGTTCGAAATCGATCCGGCAAGGTCGGCTTGCCTCCAAGCGGCCTTCCGGTTTCCATCACATTGAGAATTCCCTTGCTGGTGCCGGTGAAGGTCAGGCGGAGATGTTCCAGAATCTGGGCGGAGGTCCACTTCCCGGGCAGAGCGATTTGCCAGTCGGACTCAGACCAGCCAAGCGTCAACCTCTCCACTTCGCAGCGGATATGCTCTAACTCAGGAGACAACGTTCACCCCATGGCCCGGCGGTAAAAGAAACTACTATTGCAATGCTGCTTGCACCAATATGAACCCAAAAACGAACTTGTTCAATCCCTCTTTTGACCTCAAGCTGCATCGCGCCCGAGCAGCACATTAGTGACAACCCGAAGGTCCGCTCGGGATGTCATGCATCTACCGACGAAGCCGGAATATTTTAAGTTGCCCGAAGCAAGAGACTAATGGGAGCGAGCCACGGGACGCAAATTGCGACAGGGCTACCTAGGCCGCGCTGCCCGGGCGCGCCTTGCCGACGCCGCGCGAATGGGGCCGGTCCCGGTGGGCGGTTTTCGGTCGCCGTCGAGCAACTGCTTCAGAACTGCAGCGTTGTTGTGCTCTTCGTCTTTTGCCGCATAAAGCAGCGTCAAACGGCGATTCCGCTTCGCAAATTCGTAGAGTTGTTGCAGTGCCTGGTTTGCGGTCTCAGATGCCAGTTCTTTCAGATATTTCTCGCGAAACTTGCTCCACTGCTGAGGATGCGCGTGAATCCACTTGCGCAACTCGTTAGAGGGCGCCACATCTCTGAGCCACGCATCCAGAGCGGCGATTTCCTTCGTCAATCCCCGGGGCCAAAGCCGATCAACCAGCACCCGGGCGCCATCTTGCGGAGAAGGCACTTCGTAGACGCGTTTGATGGCGACCGTCATGCGAGGTGTATTCTAACTCTGATGGAGGCGCAGCGCCGGTCTCCACAAACTACATGCCCGCGTCCTGGACGGAACGTTGAAGCCGAAATCCGCACGGTTTACCCTCTTAGCTGCATTCTCATTCATTGCGATCGCGATCCTCAGCGCTTGCGACGCCGAACCCCGAAAGAGCGACGCTGAGTTGGAATTGAACCAGCAACAGGCCAGCGGCCGACGGGTGTATGACGCGCGCTGCGGCGATTGCCATTATGCCTACAGTAAACGCAACCTGCGTGGCCCGAGTCTGAATGGACTGTTCAAGAAGCCGTTCATGCAAAACGGAATGCCTGCCAATAATGAGCGAGTCACCGATATTATCGTGCTGGGCCGGGCAAAGATGCCGGCCTTTCAGAATAAGCTCACCCAGCAGCAGTTTGATGATCTGCTGGCGTATTTGCACACGCTCTGAGATCGCTTGTTCGCGTTTCGCTCGTCGCTAAACATCCTCTTGAGGCAGTTCGAAGGGGCGTATACTAGCCGGCGTTCGCGATGTCGTGCTGGCCGGGATCGTCCACACCAGCCGCGGCTTTGATGGCCTTCCAGAGCTCGTTATGTCCCGTGCGGGCTTTTGCGGAAAAAGGAATGACGTGATCGGGCGAAACGGCGAGGCGTTCGCTCAGTTTCTTCAGCGAGGCCCGCAGCTGGTTTGCCGAGATGCGGTCCGCCTTGGTGGCGACCAGCAGGAAGTTGCGATCGACGTGCCGCAGCCAGTCGAGCAATTGCAGATCGAGTTCCTGTGGAGGGATGGTGACGTCGACGAGTACTACACACAGCGCCAGAGATTCTCGCGTCTCCAAATAGGGATTGATGAACTTCGCCCACTGCGCCGTGACTTCCTTGGGTACGCGCGCATAGCCGTAGCCGGGCAGGTCGGCGAAGATGAAGTCGGGCTGAGGCTTGCCGGGGCGGCGTACCTGAAAGAAGTTGATGGTCTGGGTACGTCCGGGCGTGTTGCTGGTCTTGGCGACTTTGCCGCCGACCAGCGAATTAATGAGACTCGACTTGCCGACGTTGGAGCGGCCTACGAAGGCGATCTCGGGCGCGCTCGGGGGAGGGAATTGTCCCGGGTCGGCTGCCGACGTTACGAAGCGCGTGAGGACCTTCATGCCTTACTATCGCCGGAGAGAACGGAAAGTGCAAGTGAAACCACCCGAGTGGCGCACCGCTTCAGCGGTGCGTCGAGTTGATAGTTTGAATCCTGGCTTTAGCCGCTGAGCTAGTGTGAAAGGCCCGCCGCGGCGGGCCTTCGTACTTGGTTTGCCGGAAGCTTACTGATGCGCCGTCGGAACTTGCTCCTGAGCAGGAGGCAATGCCGGAATGGTTGGCGTCTCCTCATCCGTCACCTCGGGCAGGGGACGTTCCAGAGCGTAGGCCAGCACTTCATCCATGGTATTGACGAAGCGCAACTGCATTACATTGCGCAGGTTTTCGGGGACATCAGGCAGGTCCTTCTGATTGTCCGCGGGAAGGATGACCTCGAGGATGCCCGCCCGGTGCGCGGCCAGCAGCTTCTCTTTTAAACCGCCGATGGGCAGCACCTTGCCGCGCAGTGTGATCTCGCCGGTCATGGCGATGTCGCGGCGTACCGGGATGCGGCTGAGCGCGCTGGCGATGGCCGTCGCCATGGTAATGCCGGCCGACGGACCATCCTTCGGGATCGCACCCTCAGGTACGTGTACGTGAATGTCGAGGTTGCGGTAGAAGTCACGTGCCAGTCCTAGTCGATGCGCGCGCGAGCGCACGTACGACATGGCCGCTTGTGCCGACTCCTGCATCACGTCACCCAGTTTGCCCGTGAGGGTGAGTTTGCCTTTGCCGTCAACAGTGGCAACTTCCGTAGTGAGAATCGAGCCACCGACCTCTGTCCAGGCCAGGCCAGTGACCAGGCCGACCTCGCTGCGCTCGTGGATCTCGCTGTCGCGGAACTTCATCACGCCCAGGTAGTCGTTGACATTCTCGGCAGTGAGAGACACGGCAAACTTATTGCCTTCCTTCACCACCCTGCGCGCGACCTTGCGGCAGATGTTGCCGATCTCGCGCTCCAGGTTGCGGACGCCGGCCTCGCGCGTGTAGCTGCGGATGATGGTCGTCAGCGCTTCATCGGTGAAGACGATATTCTCTTCCGTCAGACCGGTCTGCTGGCGCTGCTTGCGGACTAGGTACTGCTTGGCGATCTCAACTTTTTCCGGCTCGGTGTAGCCGTGGAGGCGGAGAACTTCCATGCGGTCCTGCAAGGCCGCCGGGATGGTGTGCAGCACGTTCGCCGTGGCGATGAAGAAAACCTGCGAGAGATCGTATTCGACATCGAGATAGTGATCGACGAACATGAAGTTCTGCTCGGGATCGAGCACTTCCAGCAGAGCCGCCGAGGGATCGCCGCGGAAGTCCATCGACATCTTGTCGACTTCGTCGAGCATAAAGACCGGGTTCTTGGTGCCGGCCTTCTTCATCATCTGGATGATCTGGCCGGGCAGGGCGCCGATGTAAGTGCGGCGATGGCCGCGGACTTCGGCCTCGTCGCGTACGCCGCCCAGCGACATGCGAACGAACTTGCGTCCCGTTGCCTTCGCGATGCTCATGCCAAGAGAAGTTTTGCCCACGCCCGGAGGCCCCACGAAGCAGAGAATGGAGCCTCTGGGATTCTTCACCAGTTGCCGCACGGCGAGGAACTCAAGGATGCGTTCTTTGATTTTCTCCAGCCCGTAGTGATCTTCATTCAGCGTCTTCTCGGCGATGTCGATGTTGCGGATTTCCTTGGAGCGCTTCTTCCACGGCACGGCGAGCAGCCAGTCCAGATAGTTGCGGGAAACCGTCGACTCAGCTGACATGGGCGGCATCGCTTCCAGCTTTTTCAGTTCCTGCAGCGCCTTTTCATGCACCTCACGCGGCATGCCGGCAGCATCGATTTTTTTTTTCAGTTCGTCGAACTCGCTTTTCTCACCGCGGCCCAATTCCTTTTGGATGGCCTTGATCTTCTCGTTGAGGTAATACTCTTTCTGGGCGCGCTCCATCTGGCGCTTTACACGCGACTGGATGGTGCGGTCCATGTTCAGTTTTTCGATCTCAACGTCGAGCACGTCGCCGATGCGGTTCAGCCGCTCCGCTGGATCGAAGATTTCCAGGAGTTCCTGTTTTTCCTCAATCGAAAGTTGCAGGTTGGCGGCGATGGTATCGGTGAGCTTCGCCGGATCGTCGTTGCGGACGGCGGCGATCATGGTCTCGTAATTCAGCGACTGGCACAGCTTCACGTACTGCTCGAAGAGCCCAGTCACGCGCTGCATGGCAGTTTCGACCTGCGGCCCAGGCTCCGCGGAATATTTCGCGGTGCGCACGGTAGCTTCGAAATAGCCGTCGGTGTCGACTACCTGGAGGATCTTGCCGCGCTCCAAACCTTCCACCAGGACTTTGATGTTGCCGTCGGGAAGCTTCAGGCTCTGCACAATGTTGACGATGGTGCCGACCTGGTAGATCTCGTTGGGCTTGGGCTCGTCGATCGAGGCGTCGTGTTGGGTAGCGAGAAAAATCTTCTTGTCGCCGGCCAGCGCCTCTTCCAAGGCGCGCACGCTGGACTCCCGGCCCACCACGAACGGCGTCATCATGTACGGAAAGATGACGACGTCACGGATCGGCATCATGGGGAGTTTCTTGGTCTCGAACTTTTCGCGCTGCGTCACTAATAGCCGCCTTATCGTCTTGGAGCGAAGTAGCCACTCCGGGAAAGAAATGAATGTGAAACGCGCCCTATGTGGCGCCCGCTGCTTCCGGCGGAAGCCCACCTACCCGAGCTCCAGAATATCACGCGAGGGAAGCCAGCAGAAGCGGGAAGCCTGTGCCTGGGAGTAACGAAAACCGCACAAACCACATGAATCAGATAATGCAGCCGGTTCGCGTCCGCGGCAATGGCGCAATCGTCATGAGTTGTGAGAAGCTATTAGGAGCGCTAAGGCGTCAGTGAAAGGCCACGCGACGGCTCGCGCGCCAATGTTGATTTTACTTCCGCTCAATGACAGCAGTCGGCGACGGATAGCACCAAACGCCAAATAACGCGAGGACTGGGTGTTCGATCTCGATTTTTCTCCACCGGAAGGGCTAAACCGTTCTCTCTGGCGTTCGTTGCTGATCAACTTGGCCGATCGCTTCGCCCCTGAACGCCTTCCGCCGCTGATACTGACGTCAAAACCAGTTGACGTTGGCCTTCTGCCGGGCGAACTCCTGGAGTTGCCCTGGTATCGCACGGTCTTTAGCAATCTTGCGGACGTGATATCGCCGGAAACCCTGCCGCCTCTGGAATTGGAATCGCGGCCGGTCGACGTCGGCGAACTGCTCGGCGACGAGCTGAGTCACGGCTGGTGGAACTCTCTCTTGCAGAATCTTCGCGATCGCATTGCACCCGACCGCCTCCCGCCGTTAGAGTTGACTTCCCATCCAGTGGCGGCATTTGGAGCCGATTCGAGCCTGCAGATCCTCGATTGGTCCAGTTTGATCGTCGGGCCAAAGGTCTTCCGAGCTGATGTGCCGCAGGCCAGACCGGCCAACGTCAGCTTTGGGGAAGCTGCGCCAGTTGAAGCCCCTGAGGCAGCTCCAGCCGATCCGGTGCTACTGATAGCGCGCGTGCAGTTAATGCGCGATATTGGACGCACACACTTCCGCCGCAAAATATGGATTTCGCTGGCCGCGGCCGAGGCCATTTTTCTGCTGGTAATGATGTTTAAGTTCCAGTAGTTGCGAAACCGGAAGGCCTGGAGGAACTCGTTCGCCGCTTTTCGTTTCTCATCGATTCGTATGCGTGTAGGATAGGTTGGCTGGCTCATATTAAGTAAGGCGGTCAGCTCGGGCACAATCTCAGCAACAAGGGCGGACACACGTGGGCATCAAGACCAGCACGCGGTTAGTTGGTGAGGTCGTCATCGTCGACACCATCGGCGAGCTGCGGCTGGGCGAAGGGACCAATGTGCTTCGCCAGGTTGTGAATGAGACAGTCGAGCAGGGTTATAAGAACATCCTGCTGAACTTGCGCGATGTCCGGCACATTGATAGCGCAGGGGTTGGCGAGCTGATGAGTTGTTATACCTCGGTGCGTAATCGCGGCGGTCAGCTCAAGTTGATGAATCTCAGTAAGAACGTTCATAACCTGCTGCAGATTACCAAGCTGTATACGATATTCGAAGTAGAGGACGACGAGCCCACGGCAGTAGCTTCCTTTGGCTAATTGGACTGCAAAGCTAATGGATTTCTGGAATCCTGGGGGTCGGCAGTATTTAGAAGATTGTGTTTATCTTTGAAGTTTGCGAGGCGATATGAAAGGCGATCCTAAAGTTATTGCATTTCTCAATCAGGTGTTAAAGGCGGAGTTGACGGCGGTCAATCAATACTTTCTGCACGCGGAAATGTGCGAGAACTGGGGCTATGAACGGCTGGGAAAACTTATCAAGAAAGAGTCGATCGAAGAGATGGTGCACGCCGAGAAATGCATCGAGCGCATTCTGTATCTAGACGGCACTCCCAATATGACCGACTACTTCAAGATCAATATCGGCGCGACCGTGGAGGAGCAATTCAAGAACGACCTTCAGGTGGAGTATGACGCGGTGAAGCGCCTGAATGACGGCATCAAGCTCTGCGTAGCCCAGGGCGACAACGCCTCGCGCGAGCTGGCCGAAAAGATTCTGATGGACGAAGAGCACCACATCGACTGGCTGGAAGCGCAACTGCACGCGATCGGCGAGATGGGCATTGCGAATTACCTGGCACAACAGTTGAAGGAAGAAGACTAAAGCCGGCGGTCAGACGTCGGACGAAAGCCTGGTTCAATGTCCCTGGGGGTGGCGAGTGCAACGCTCGTCATCTCCGGCCGCTCCGACCCGCAATAGCTGTGCTGAAATGCGCCTGTCTTCCCTCCAACAGGCCTGGCAAATTCCACGCCGCCAGACATTCTTTGTTAATACCTCGTGAAATCTTAATGAAAGAATCGATTCGCTGTTGACCGCACGTTCAGGGTTGCACTAGCATCCACACGACCAATGGACACTTCAAAACTGGACGAGCTACGCGCTAACTACAAGGCTGCCACGGAAGAATGGGTGGCTGCTATTCGAGCTGAGGAAGCTCTTGCCACCCCCGATCATTCGATGGTAGCCATGGAGCATTGGGACGCGGCTGACTTTGCGGTCCAGGACGCGCAAAAGAAAGCGGCTTCCGCTCGCAATCTTTATAAAGACGCACTCAGGAAGATTGACTACGGTTTCTAACCCGGCGAGCTCAATGGTTGGGCCAAACGGTCAACTTTTCCTTAGGGTGCGTCCCTCGAAAATGATTCTGAATGACAACGGGCATTCATCATGTATTCACGGCAAATTCAACTGTCATTCATCTTGCGCGCGGCTCGCACATAGTATCTTTGCGAGGCACTTACATTCCTAACACCAGCGTAAAGAAGGGGATATAGCATGGCGACAGCGTCTGCTCCTTTATCATCGCCGTCATCGGCTCCAGGGACCCACGGAGTACATGCAAAGCTCGCCAAGTCTCCCGGAAAATTGGGGATGGCCATCTTTGGGGTGGTGATCGTCGTCGGTGTGGTCTACGCCGCGGGTCATCTAATCTCCGATCTCCGCAATGTCCAGAGCGCGTCGATCTTCCCGTTTGTACTTCTGGGTATTGCACTGCTGGTAGCGTTGGGGTTCGAGTTTGTCAACGGTTTTCACGATACCGCCAACGCGGTGGCAACGGTTATCTATACCCATTCGATGGATCCGCATATCGCGGTTGCGTGGTCGGGGTTCTGTAACTTCTGTGGCGTCGTGTTATCGACCGGGGCGGTCGCCTTCGGCATCATCTCACTGCTGCCGGTGGAACTTATCCTGCAGGTCGGCCAGGGCGCGGGCTTTGCGATGGTGTTCGCGCTGTTGACGGCGGCGATCATCTGGAACCTGGGCACATGGTGGTTTGGCCTGCCGTCCTCGAGTTCACATACGCTGATTGGTTCCATCATCGGCGTCGGCATAGCCAACCAGTTGATGCAGGCGCGCACCGCGACCAGCGGCGTGGACTGGGGACAAGCGGCCAACGTGGGCAAATCGCTGGTTCTGTCGCCAATTGTCGGCTTCGCGTTGGCCGCAAGTTTGCTGACCTTGTCGAAGGTTTTCATTAAGGACAAGCGCTTGTACGAAGCTCCCAAAGGGACGGAGCCGCCTCCCTTCTGGATCCGCTGTCTTCTTATCCTTACCTGTACGGGAGTCAGTTTCGCGCACGGCTCCAACGACGGCCAAAAGGGCATGGGTCTGATCATGCTCATCCTGATCGGTACCGTCCCTACTGCCTATGCGCTGAATCACGCGTTCACCGCGCAGCAATCGGTAGATTTTGTGGCCGTGTCGCAGCAGGCTTCACGCGTGCTCGATCCATACGTCTCGCCCGATGCTGTCGTGGCCGACCCACGCGACGAAATCTCCGACTATGTGCGGACGAAACAGTTCACGCCTAACACGATGTTGGGGCTACGCGAATTGATCAATGACATTTCCAACGAGGTGGTGCTCTACCACGAACTTGCGAACATACCGAGCGATCGAGTCCGTAACTTCCGCAACGACATGTACCTGGTGAGCGAGGCCCTGCGTTTGATGAAGAAGTCGGGGAAGCCTCAATTCACCGCGCAGGACTGGACTGTTCTCACCAACTACAAGAAGTACGCCGATAATGCCACCAAGTTCATCCCCACATGGGTGAAGGTTGCGGTTGCTTTGGCACTGGGCATGGGAACGATGGTGGGCTGGAAGCGAATCGTTATCACGGTCGGTGAAAAGATTGGCAAGGACCACCTTACCTACGGTCAGGGAGCAGCGGCGGAAATCACGGCCATGGTGACCATAGGCGCTGCCGACTTTTACGGATTGCCGGTGAGTACCACTCACGTGTTGTCGTCGGGAGTTGCGGGCACCATGGCCGCGAATCACTCGGGCTTGCAGTGGGGAACCCTGCGCAATCTGCTGATGGCTTGGGTGCTTACATTGCCGGTCTCAATCGGCTTAGCGGCGTCTCTATTCTGGGCCTTTAGCAGAATGAGCAAATGGTGAGTTTGAAATCTGTCCGCACACCGGCCAGTGCGTCGGGGACGATACGGGAAGAAATCGTCCTCGATGGCAAGCTTTTATGTTGATGGCGGGGAGGCTGAGTGCTTGGCCCTAATCTCAGCCAATTTAGCCAGGATCACGCCTTCCTCGATCCTGGTTTCCTGAATGCGCTTGCGGAGTTCGGAATCCCGTGAGTCGGCGGGAGCCGACAATTCCAGCATGGCAAGGCGTCCCCGCACTAACACCAGAGTGGCCTTGAGGTCGTCAATGTCGTATTGGCTCGTCATGACCCTCACTCGGTCATACGGATAATCTCGATGAGGTCAAGGGTATCACGCGCAGGTTCTGGCGTACTCGGTCACGGGGTGATCTGCCAGACGACGCCCTGGCCAGCGGTGCCGCCAAAATAGGCCGTGCCATAGAGGTTGCCGCTGCTGTCGAGGACCACGTTACAGATGGGAAAACCGCCATCGTTGCCGCCCGTGAAATCGTACAGGTCGGTGAGAGTCCAGCCGCCGCCCGAGGGTGTCATCTCGAAGACAAATCCGTTGCCAAAAGCGCCGCCACTTGGGTTGGTGCCGTAGATGTTGCCGACCGCGTCAAAAGTGAGGCTGCCGAATGGGCCATTAATCCCGTTAAAGCTTTCCAGCTGGCTGAAAGTCCAGTTTCCGCCGGAGGGCTGCAGCTCGTAGACCGTACCGCCGACGAACCCGGTGCCAAACAGATTGCCGCGGGAATCGAAGGTCAGGCCTGCAAGCGGTGATCCGCTGCCTCCGTTGAAATCGGTGAGGGTCTTCTGCGTCCAGCCCGATCCGGCAGGGCTCAACTCGTAGGCCGTGCCCAAGCCAAGGTCGCCACCTTCGTAAGCGCTGCCGTAAAGATCGCCGGAGCCGTCCAGGATCACGCCGCTGAATGGATTGCCACCATCATTGCCGCCGGTGAATGAGTACGGAACGCTTTCCGTCCAAGTGCTGCCCGAGCGGGCCAGCTTGAAGACCACGCCGCAAGTACTCCCGTCGCAAGTGTCGAGGCCGCCGCCGTTGGTTGTGCCGTAGAAGTTACCGGCGTTATCGAACGTGAGATCGCCGTATTGCGGGCTGCTTCCGTCGCTGCCTCCCTGGAAGCGATAGAGCACGGTTTCCATCCACGGGCAGCTTACTGACCTGCAGGCTGTAGCCGGGGGGCCGGAGCTGGAAGACGGTGCCGTTTCCTTGAAAGCCGCCCAGACTGGTGGTGCCGTACAGGGCACCGTCCGGACCAAAGAGGACGCGAGCTATAGGAGCGCTGCCGTCGCTTCCACCCTGAAAGGTATAGAGCGTGTTCACGACCCAGCCCGATCCCATGTGCGACAACTTGAAGACTGTTCCGTTGCCGGAGGAGCCGGACATGGTGGTGCCGTAGAAACTTCCGCCGCCGATGGTCAAGCCGGCGCTGGGAGTGCCACCATCTCCACCGCCCGAGAAGTTATGGAGCACGTTGAAGGTCTGAGCATGGGCAAGCGTGAACGGAACGATGGCCCAAACCAGCAGGGCCATGCTGAAGCGAGATGCTGAGTTTCTGGTAATCACAGGATGACCTCTCGTTGTAAGTAAGGCGCAAGACCAGAGGACGAGTGCGCTAGGAATCTTACACCGGATTGGGATGGGGTGACAGGGCGGGGACAAACGAGCGCAGGACCGGCTCCCGTCGGGGACAGCAGCTCGGGTCGGGCTCCCTCGCGTTGGTAGGCTGGGCCACTCGCCTAAGGACAGCCCGCGAGGGCGGAACAATCGTAGCCCAGCACGTGAGTGCTGGGGGTAGCTGTGATTTATCGCGAAGAGTCCGGTAGGACGACACCTGGTTTGTGTCGTCCCTGAAGGGACTCGGGAATTTATTTTGGAATTTTCCCAGCACTCACGTGCTGGGCTACGATTGTGTCGCCCTTCGGGCTAGCGTTCTTCAGATCGGATTGGAGTGGACGGGCCGAGATTATGAGTTGGGGACGTACTCTGCGTCCCTCGTTTGGGACGCTAACCTGGGCAGAGAAAAATCCGCTCCCGCCCACCGACACGGGGCTACCCTCGATAGTTGGACTCGAGTCAACCTGGGTGGGTGGCTATACCGGCCGCTTTCGTACCGCCAAACATCTTTTGGTGGCTCTGCCCCCTCCCCGACAATAGGCCCGCGGCTGCCGAAGAGAGTACCCCGTTGGATAAAATCACAGACACCATGCTGTTTCGGGGATTTTGATGACGGATGCCTACCCCCCAGGTTCGCTCGTTCTGTTGGGCGAGCCTGGGTTGAGGCACTGAGCCGCTGCATCTACGAACGGGGCTAGGCGTTCTTCGCCAGAAGTTCTCCGGGCAACTTCGGTATCTTCAGGCCGCGAGGCAGCTTCTTCACAGGCGCAGGCTCTAGCGCAGGTTCTACGCTAGCCTCCGCCGCCGCGATTGGTGGCGGGAAGGCCTGCTCGGGACGAGTGTCGATGTCCAGTTGTTTGGGGAGAGCGAACTCGGCCTCCAGAGCGGGATTGCTGAGGGCACGCAGGTCGGTTTCAGGATTGACGTCGAAGCGGCTGCGTCCCATCCATCCCGGGATTGACTTTATGTTGGTTCCCGCCTGTTGCAGGCCGTAGAGGATCAGTCCGGCGCGTTGCGTGTCGAGGCAACCGGCGGCCAGCGCCTCCACTACCTGCATAATCGAAGCCTGTACCGCTTGCATGTCCTCCAGCGGAGGCAGTTCCAGATTCCAGGGTTTGTTTTGCGAGCGGGCCTGAGCCATGCTGAGGCGGCGTCCGCGCCAGCGCAGGTGGAAATAACAATACTTGCGGCCCCGCAGAGCAGCGGCGCCACAGAAGACTCCGTTTTCTTTGACGTGTTGGCAGTATTTGTAGGGCATGGGTGAACTCCAGTGAGAAGTAATTAGCAACTAGCAACTAGCGAAAGGCAAAAGCTAAGAGCGAAGAGCGAAAAGCTAAGAGCGAAAAGCTAAGAGGAAATGCGAACGGCGATTGGTAAGGCAGGCTCCTTCGGTGAGATAGAGGGTCGACTGCTTGCTTGAAGATGGCCGCTGACGGCGGCTGAGTAGCGGCGGTAGAAGTGTGTCCCACAATGTGGGACACACCGGCCGATACTTATTCCATCCCGAGAATAGGTGCAGAAACGGCGAAGATGAAATAAAAAAATGCATGCGACTGTTACGAAAGTAACCAGTCGCTCCCAAAATGGGAATGCGAAAATGTCAGAGAATGGGTGATAAGTCATTTGAAAAGAACCTTTTACCTATAAGTCCAATGGGGAGAGCCCTTTGGCTCGGAAATTTTGGCGATTCTGATTGTTTTCAATGGGTTGCAGGGGCGGAAATAGGGGGAGTATGAGGTGGCTGTCAGTTGTCGGGAACGGAGCCGCAGATCCCTCGACTGCGCCGTCCGCCCGACCGCAAAGCGGTCGGAAATGCTTGCGGACGGCTCGCTCAGGATGACAGCATTGCGAGTGGGGTCCTAAACCGACAACTGACAACCGACAACCGACAACTGCTCTCACACTCCGACGGGGAACGGTTTGGGGCTGCGTTCTTCGGCGCGTTCGCGGACCAGGCTGTCGAAGCGTCCCTGCAACAGCGACATCAATCCCGTGTACCAATATCCGAAGACGAACAGCACCAGGAATGGCACGGTGATGAAGTTCTCGTTGGCGACTGCGTACCAGACCGTCAGGGCGAAATAGCCGCCGACCAACATTTCCAGATAAGGAACCAAGCCGAGACGCTTGCGATACTTCTTCGCGGCGGCGCCTTTGTCTGCCTTGCTGACCACCCGATACTTCGGCGTCCGCGCAAACGCTGTCTGATGTCCGATGAGCGCTTCGATCACGGCTTTGCTGTTGGTCAGCGTCAGGCCGATGCCGAGCGCCATTAGCGCAGGCAGGAAGAGGAAGGTGCGATACCAGGACTTGGGAAACAGTTCCTTCTGCGAGACGAGGTTGAAGCTGGAGATGGAAAAGGTCGACGCCAGGAAGAGCGGGATGTCGATGTAGAGCATCTGGAACCATCCCTGATAGAAGCGAATGACCATTGCCGGCAGTAAGAGCGTGGAGAGCACAATCATCAGCGGATAGCTGATGTTGGCGGTGAGGTGATACCAGGCTTCAACCTTCTCGCGGCGCGCGACTTTGGCGCCCAGCACCTTCGGCAGATCTTTCTTGGCGCACTGGATCAGGCCTTTTGCCCAGCGCGCCTGCTGCGTCTTGAAGGCGGTCATCTCGATGGGCAACTCGGCCGGACATTCGACGTCCTGCAAGTAGCGGAACTTCCAGCCGGCTAATTGCGAGCGGTAGCTGAGGTCGGTGTCCTCGGTGAGCGTGTCATGTTCCCAGCCGCCAGCGTCGTCAATGGCCTTGCGACGCCACATTCCCGCGGTGCCGTTGAAGTTGAAGAAGACACCCGCACGCGAACGGCCGCCGTGCTCCAGCACGAAGTGGCCGTCGAGCAGGATCGCTTCCACCTCGGTGAGGAACGAATAGCTGCGGTTCAAATGCGTCCAGCGAGTTTGCACCATGCCGATTGTGGGATTGGAGAAGTGATGAATCACCTTCATCAGCCATTCAGGCTGCGGCATGAAGTCGGCGTCGAAGATGGCGACGAACTCGCCGGTCGCGGTCTTCAGGCCGGCGTCGAGCGCGCCCGCCTTGTAGCCTTCACGATTGGTGCGATGGTGATGGCTGATGTCGTGTCCCATTGCGGCGTAGCGCTCGACCACGCTGCGAGCGACTTCGACGGTCTCGTCGGTGGAGTCGTCGAGCACCTGGATCTGCAGTCGGTCGCGGGGATATTCGATCTTGCAGACGCAGTCGACCAGGCGATCGATGACGTACTCCTCGTTGAAGATCGGCAGCTGTATGGTGACGCGCGGCAACTCCGCGAAATGCGATTCGGGCTCGGTGATCTTGTTCTTGCGGTGCTTGTAGTAAAGGTAGACAAGCTGGTAGCGATGCATTCCGTAAAGCGCCAGCAGAATCAGGACAATGAAATAGGGAATGAGCAACAGCATGTCGAAGGCGTTGGCTTGATACAGGCCCTTGAAGGTGGGATCGAGAAAATGGGCCTTCATGTAATGGCGAAACCCATGAGGTTCCGCCAGCACGCAAGCGAGCAGGCTGACGACAGCGTTCAGAAGCGGACTCCTGGAGCAAACGTCGAAGAGCGGCCGGAGCGTAGCGCCAGCCGAAAAGCTCTACAAATCAAAATTGTACCTGAGGCAAGGGAGGAAACTAAGTTCTTCACACGCAAAGATGTATCTTTCAGACTCGTGTTCGAAGCTCCACCCATCGCCGGAGAGCAGACCGGCCGCCATTGTTTCATATTCCATTACAATGGGAGGAAGCAGAAGCGGCGGCGCGAGAGCAATGCGTATCCCAACCAAGTTATGCGCAGTATTTTGTTTTGTGCTCAGCAGCATGATCTCGCTGGCGGCGCAGACATCGTCTTCTGCTGTGCCAGCGGCTGCAACTTCCCAGTCCAGCTATCCCGAGCAGGCTTACCTGTCGGCGTCGCGCTACGTCAGCCAATATTTTGACTTCAGCTTGAATCTTCCACGCGAACTGCGCCTGCAGCCGATCCCACAAGCGGCGGCGCGTGACGGAAGCATTCAGTTGTTGGAGCTTGGTGGTCCACCTCCGCTGGATGCCGAGATATCAATCTGCGCAATTCCGACCGCCGGCGGCAAGAACCAGGATGCGAAGACGCTGTTGCGCTACGCACTCGACCAGGAGCTGTATCGCGGCGTGGAGGAACTGCGCGGATTGTCCAAGGCCAGCTTTGCGGGCCATGAGGTTTACTTGTTCGAGACGCGCCGCGGCATCGAACAGCACTTCCTGCTGGCAACGATGTCGGGCGATTACATCTTGCGGATTTTCCTGGCCGCGCATGACGACAAGACCGTGAAGCAATTGGAATCGTCCTTCGAACACATGGTATTTTTCGCACCCGCGGATTTGCATCAGTACGTGGAAACCGGAGCGCGGCCCTACGACGGACCTTCCATCTCCTCGCATCAGTTGGAGGCGTTGGAAGCTGATCCGCCGGCCAGCCACATCGATCCCGGCAGGATTAACGGCGACTTCTACGAGAATCCCGCGATCGGCTTCAGCTATCGCATCCCACAGGGTTGGACGCTGGAAGCCGAAGGCGCGGTGCAGCCCGCCGTCGAGCGCGACCGTGCCAAGGAAAACTTCGGCATGCCTCGTGTGGGACGCAACGAGCACCGCCTCATGGAAGCCTGCAGCCGAACCCTTTTCTCCGTTTGGGCCAAGCGCCCGGCAGCGGACGGCCAGATCTCCTACGACGAATTTGGCGAGGTGACGGTTTCCGCGATATCGATCGCGTGTTTCCCGCGGATGAAGTTTCCCGATAATGCCACCGACCAGCAGGCGGCGAAGGATTTTCTACTGCAGTTCGGTTTGACTCATCCCATCATCGACGATATGCGCGACGGCAAAGCCTTCAGCACCGACAGCAGCGTTTTCCTTTTGCTGCAGGGGACGGTCGGGTTTCAAGTGCCGAATGACGCCCTTTCGCGGCGCTTGTCGGTTGCCATGGCGATCACCCAGCGGCGCGGGTACGTGCTGACCTGGTTTTTCGCGGCGCCGCACAATGCGGAGTTGCAGGCATTGACCAATGAACGCGTGATTTTCGATTCTGCTCCGCCGGCGAAAGTTGCTGAGGCCTCGAAACCTGGAGGCGGAGTCGCGGCGACAACGACTCCAGCAGCTTCCGACTCTGCTGCCGGCACAAACGACCCAACTTCGGTGGATGCTGCGACTTCTTCCACTGCGAGTTCCGATCAGCAGCAGACGACAGACACAACGCGTCCCTCGCTTCTGCGTCCGGGTGAAACCATGCAGAGCCAGCAGGGAAAAGGCGAACCGATCTCCAAGCAGAGGCTATCGCAGTAAGGTTGCCAACCAATAGGCGTGCGAAATCCGTTTTCCGTCGAGTCTCGTAAAACATATAGTGATAGCTAACGAGGTACAAGATTGCCAGACGAAACGCAGCCGGCAGAGAATTGCCCCAGCCAAGCCGGCGCGAAGGAAAGCGTGCCGGCGTCCGAAACTGCAGAAGCGCCAAAACCGCTGGACGCAGACGGCGAAATCCCGCCCGTAGACGAGCCGCAGCAGGAACAACCCGCGGCCTACGCTTCAGCCTGCTCGGGTCCTGCAGGCGAAGAAGTTCGGGACGTAACCCCACGCGAGCGTGGACGTATCAATCGCCGCGAACTGCTGAAGCTGGTTCCAATCATCGCCATCGGCGCATTTGCCATCCCCAAGTTGCAGGAACCGTTGTTGATGGATGGCCTCGCTCTCAGCGACTGGGCTTCCGCTAAGCTGTTCGGGCGACATCGCCTGGAACCCACATACAGCAACAGCGAAGTCGCGCCCTTCGATCGCTTTCCCTACAACTACTACGACGTCCTCGATCCTGAAGTCGATCTCGACCGTTGGACGCTGACTGTCGAAGGCCTGGTCAAGCGTCCCGGCGAGTACAAGCTGCAACAGATCCAGGCGTTGCCCAAGGTTGTACAGAACACGCGGCACGTCTGCGTCGAAGGTTGGGACGTCATCGGAAACTTTGGCGGCACACGCGCCTCCGACTTTTTGCGCTCCGTTGGCGCCAACCTGACCGCGCGCTATCTGGAGGTCGAGTGTGCCGACGAGTACTACGAATCCATCGACATGGCCACGGTGCTGCATCCCCAAACTCTCTTTTGTTACGAGATGTACGGCCAGTCGCTGGACCGCGGTCATGGCGCGCCGCTGCGCCTGCAAATGCCAACCAAACTCGGCTACAAGCAGGCCAAGTATCTCGACACCATTCGCGTGACCAACGTTCTCAAGGGCGGCAAGCGCGGCTACTGGGAAGATCAGGGTTACGACTGGTTCGGAGGGCTGTGAACCATGGCGACGAGTGCTGCCATAGTCAAGAGCAACCAGAGCAAGAAGCCGGACACGATCACCATTGCATACGAGCATCCGTTGATTGTTCGCGTGGCCCACTGGCTGAATGCGGTTGCCGTGTTCGTGTTGATCACCAGCGGGCTGCGCATATTCCGCGCCTTTCCCAGCTTCGGGCCGAAGATTCCGCAGCAGAACTTCTGGGTCCCGCCGTCAGGAATTGCGCTGGGAGGCTGGCTCGCCGGCGCGTTGCAATGGCACTTCACCTTCATGTGGATCTTCGTCGGCAGCGGTCTAATGTATGTCGTCTATCAAGTCGTGACTGGTCATTGGCGGCAGGTGCTGTTTATGCCGCGCGACATCAAAGGCGTGTGGCCGATGGCGCGGCATTACTTCCTGTTCGGCAAGAAGCCGCCGGTCGAAGCCGCGTACAATCCGCTGCAGAAGCTCGCCTACTCTTCCACAATCTTCTTCGGCGCGATGTCCTTCCTCACCGGGCTCGTGCTGTATAAGCCAGTGCAGTTCTGGTGGCTGACGTGGATGCTGGGCGGCTTTCATTTCGCGCGCATCTGGCACTTTGTCGCGACGTGCGGATTTGTGGCCTTCATCCCAGGGCATCTCATCATGGTATTGCTGCACGGCTGGAACAACTTCTATTCCATGATGACTGGCTGGAAACGCGATCCTGAATATCTCGACTAAGAGGCGCTTTCACCACGGAGCCACGGAGAGCACAGAGAAAATCCGAACTCTGTGAGAAGAGCTAACCAAGCTTCGATTTTCGTTGCTTCCTCGGTTATGACTTGACTCCTCTCTTTGCCTCCGTCTCTCTGTGGTGAATGGGTTCTGATGTTCTCCGTGCTCTCCGTGTCCTCCGTGGTTCAAACACCCAATTCGCAGGGTGAATTCGGCGCGAATGCAAAAAGAAGCCCCGCTGGTTAGCGGGGCTTCGCGAAACAACAGACTTCTCAATCAGCGTAGGTCAGAAACCAGTCAGCTTTCTCGGAGCGCCCAGACCGGTGCACCCGTCCCAGCCAAAGAACGATCCCGGATAGCCGTTGCTGCCCCGGGTGACATCGAAGAAAATCTGGCGGTAGACTCCGGGATTCTTGTAATAGAGGTAGGTCTTCTGGAGCTCAGCCGAAGTATGGTTGGCGAAGCTACCAGCGGCGTTGGTCATGCCAGCCATTGTCGGCGAAGAAACGCTGGTTCCACCGACCTGACACCATCCGCCGCAGCCCGTGGTGGAATACATCGCAACTCCCGTATCGGGATCAGCGTCAGACCCCCAATCCGGCGTACCGCGGTGCGTTCCGGCGAGGTTGTGGATCAAGAACTGGTAATTGGGCAAAGGCTCCATGCTGCTGAAGCCGCCGCCACTGCCGTTCCAGCAATCCTCAACTCCGTGGAAAAGGCCGCCGCTGTCGCGCACGATGCTGGTGCCGCCAGCCGCCACCACATTCGGCGACGCCATGGGGTAATCGGTGCCGTAACCCGAGTCGCCGGCTGAGGCGAAGTAGACAACCGTCGGTGTATCCATGTACTGGTCGTAATCCGTTTCACCGCTGAATTCGCCGCCGTAGCCAAAGCTGTTGGACTCTTCACCGCCGCCCAGTGCAGCCACTGCCTGGCCACCCAGGTACTCGGCCGCGCTGGTGCCGCCCGCAAATGGATCACTGCAGAACTGCGCGACAATGATCTGCGCCTGGGGCGCCATGGCATGGGAGTACTGCGTGTCGAGCGCCGTCTCTACGTCCCAACCGGTTCCGTCGCTGCTCGGGCAATCCCCGCAGTCACAGATGAATTGCAGGGTCTGGGCGGGCAGACCGTACTCGGTGTTAAAGGTGTTGAAGTCGGCTTGCAGGGTGCTGTTGTGACCGTAATCCACTACGGCGATGGCCTTTGACCCACCACTGGCAACCGGAGAGCCGCTCCTGGGACATCCAGTGGTCGGCGGCGTCACGTTGTAGATGCAGGCGATAGAGCCAGGCGTCTCAGCACCCGCCGGCGGACTGTTTTCGTGGTTGACGTCGCTCTTGACAATATACAGATGTGTCCGCACTCTCGTTCCCGGAACCAAGCCAAGGGTGCTGGGTGGAGCGATAATGTTGCCTTTGACCTGCGAGTCCTGCGACTGGGAAAAGCCACAGATTGCCATCGCCAGGATTACCAATGCGGCGAGCACGAGCAAGAAACCTCTCTTCATTTGCATCTCCTTGATTATCATCTTCGATTATCATCTTCTGGGATTTACGTTTTACCTCCCCACAGCCCCACAGCTATCTGGGCAACGCGGGACTTCGGGGTCTGCTTTTCATTGGCCGAGAAGCTTGCGAACTCAAAGGGCTTTACTCGCCTGTGTGCCGGGAACGTGAGAGCGGAGATCAGCACTGTAGAAAGCCGATCCGCTGACGAACAGAGCACAATATCGGGCGCGACGAGCATCAAATGAGTTCAGAGTTGAACGGAATTAAGCACCCCAAGCACATGCGAGGGTTGAGACCCCAATTGGGAAACCGGAGGGCAGGAGAATCAACTCAGATTTGGCTGCTTATGGTACGGCTCAACATACTTAACATCGTCGCCTAAGTCAACAGCAAAAAAGCTGATTGTTGTAAAAACTTTGTTCCAATTCCGGTTGGCGAACTGCCTACAAAGGAAACCATGCCACGTAAGTGGAGCCTTTTCGACTGGATTTCGAAAGGATGACCGCTATTGATGAACTACTGCCGGGTAAGTATTACTGCGTGGTAAATGCCCGCAGTTTCTGGAAAGCGAGTACCTTATGAAGCCGCGCTCTCCGTTGTTCGTTCTTCGCTCGTCCTAGAGCTCTTAGCCCTTAGAGTCAACTCATGCAGCAGGGTCGCTTACCGTTGTATGCCCCATTCGCCTATGGCAACCTCCCTCTGGCGAAAAGCGAACAGCGACCCGCGTTCCTTAGCGAAAAAGCGTCTTCATGCCCAGCGCGCGCCGCGGTGAAGGTCACCTCTGGCTTTCTCGCTTGACCCGCCACGGCTTTTCTGTAAGAGTAAGCGACACGTCTCACGCGGGGACATGCCATGCCGTCTGGCCTTCCTATCGTAGAGTTCGATCGCTCCAAACTGATGATACGCATTGAGGTCACGCTTAACGCCGATCCCACGGCCATCAGTCCGGTCGTGGAAGGCATCATGGAAATGGCGCGCGGCCTGGAGTGCGCGGCCGGCAAAGAGTTTGAGATCGAGACGGCCCTGCGCGAGGCCCTGGCCAACGCTATTATTCACGGCTGCAAGAACGATCCCACCAAGAAAGTCCAGTGCTGTGTAGGATGCGACGAAGAGCGCGGCATGCTAATCGTCGTGCGCGATCCCGGCTCAGGTTTCGATCCCTTCGCGCTTCCCGATCCCTGCAATGGCGAAAACGTTTACTCCAATCACGGGCGCGGCATCTACCTGATCAACCAGCTCATGGATGAGGTGAAGTTCGAGCGTAACGGCACCGAAATCCACATGCGGAAGTACTGAACTAAGCCTCACTACAATGCCGTCGTTCGACGTTCTTTGATGTCCCTTCCGTGAGCTCCGGGGTCAGATTGACTCACGCGTTTGTCCGAAATTTTCTTACTGACAACTGGCAAGTGCCTTTACGGCGAGATCTCCCACACCGTGCCGCAGCCCAAACTGGGATAGCAATCCGAGGCGTCTCCTCCTTCCTGAGCCGTGCCATAGATATTGCCGCTGGAGTCGATCAGGAGCTGGCCGGTGAGAAATATGCCGTCGGAGAGATTAAAGTCGTGCAGAGCGGTTTCAACCCAGTTGCCGTTCGAAAGAGTGAGTTTGAAAGCGACGCCGTAGTCGTAGGTGCCGCCATCTCCGGTGGTGCCATAGAGATTTCCAGCGCTGTCGCGAGCCAACCCGCCTTCGGGATACGTTCCAGTGGTGGAACCGGAGAAGCTGTACAGGAGTTGGAAGTTCCAGGTTCCGGGTT
>Ga0181523_10001625_pt1 | contig 23616 bp, 20 predicted proteins | sample PEATcosm2014_Bin_43_FD_119752 | JGI IMG/M metagenome (GOLD analysis project Ga0181523, IMG submission 119752) | Peatland microbial communities from MTU Mesocosm Facility, Houghton, MI, USA - PEATcosm2014_Bin05_30_metaG | ecosystem: Environmental > Terrestrial > Soil > Wetlands > Peat | place... | reverse complement strand
GCCGTCGAGACGATGGACCCGAAGAACCTCGAAGGTTCGACGGACCAGACTGCGGAGAAACGAGAGGGCCACAGCCGGAAAGGCTCGCCGCAGGCATCGGACCTGGTCAAGCTGGCGTTCGGGCACGTGCACTCCACAGGCGTGGCCGGCGGGCAGGCCGGCGCGCGGACGATCGGTCTGAGCCGGTGGGCCAGTCAGTCGACCTCAGCGGCCAGCCGGATGGGGTCTAGCTCGGTGGCGGTCGGTGTCGAGCGGCGCGAGCGTAGAAGCCCATGGTGGCCGCCGAGCGGCGGTGTCCGCTCACGGCCTGCTCCCGATCTCGGCGTGGGCCGTACCCGTGAGTGACCAGCGCCGTTCGACCGCCCATCCGCTCGAAGTCCGGCGCTCGAGCACGATCTCCGCGTCGGCCCGCTCGCTGTTCGTACATGTGGCCGGGGCGCCGTCGGGGTCGTGGTACTCGACCGCCACGCTGCGGTCGGCGGGCTGGGCGACTCGCACCCTCAAGCGGCGGCGGCCGGAGCGGACGGTGACGCCCCAGTCTGGGAGCCCGAGGTGGGCCGAGGCGCCCAGGGCGGCGAGCAGCCCAAACCTCGGCCAGTCGACGGTGTTGATACGCAGGCGCACGAACGGCAGAGGCGGCAGCCGACGCAGGCCGGGACGGCGCGACACCGCGGCCACCACCTCGAGCACGTCCCCATCGCCGAGGTCGGCGTGCAGCCAACCCCAGCGCTCCGCGTTGCCGTGACCGTAGATGTGGGCCGCGCCTCCAGGCGCTCCGTCGAGCTCCAAGGTGCGCCTGCCCACGGTGACCGTGCCCCGGAACGACGCGGTCGGCGCCGGGACGATCTGGGCCGCAGGGAGCAGCTCGCGCCGCCACGCCGCCCGCGGGAACGTGTAGAGGGGCGGGCGGTCGTCCTCGTAGGTCAGTTCCCAGTTCGCGCCGCCCGCCTTGCCCGACCGGTGTCCGGGCTCGGCCACGACATCGCCCGCAGCGAAACACGACCCCTCGCCGAGCGGATCGGGACCGAACCGGACCATCTCCGGGGGGCCGTCGGGCGGGAATAGGGCCAGCCAGCCGTACCCGGTCGGGGCGCTGCCGTCGCTCGGGGCGCACAGCTCGTGGTGCAGCCACAGCCCCGTGCCGGTGCGTGGGTCGGTGAGCGTGTCGTACCAGACTTCGAGCCGTCCGGGCCGGCCCGACCATCGCCGCGCCTCGAGGCCGGTGTCGTGCCGACGCAGCCGGAACCCCGCAACGAACGACAGCGTGGTCTCGATCGGGAACCGGGTAAGGGCGGTGCCCACTACCTCGCCGTCCTCGTCGTAGACGGTGCCGGGCAGCGTGGTCCACGACCGCAGGAGGCTCATCCCTCGGATGGTCTTACAGCCGTCGAAACGGTAGCGGCGGCCATCGTCGGCCACCGTGGTGAACGTGTAGCGGAGGAGGTGGTGGCGGAGGGGGGAGACCTCGAGCGTGCCGCTGATCGGCGTCCCCGACGCCAGCCCCTCGGCGGTCAGCGTGCCGGTGAGGTCGCCGACAACGGTGCGGCGCGGCGACGGCAGCGTCGGGGTCTCCACTCGGGTGTCGAAGCGGAACAAGCGGTCGATGGTGTCGCCCGCCCGTCGCCACCTGCCGACCATCTCCTCGGTGAACTCGAGCCCGGTGCTCATCGACGGACCTCCCTTGTACCCTCTGACCGGCCTTCGGATGCCGGCCGGTCGTGTCCAGCAGCGGGCCCACCGCGAGGCGGCCGTCGTCGTGCCACATCCGTTTCCTGACCGGTAACGGAACTCGCCTGTCGGTCCATAGACCGCTGTCCCAACCATATCGGGCACCTGCACGCCTCGGTGGAGATCTGGCCGAATCGATCGGCGCCCCCTTGTTGCCGTGAATGCCAAGGAATGCGAGCCCGCGGGCGACGAGGACCGGGTCCTCCTGTTGAATGCCGCGCATCTCATTCTCGGCCGCGATCACCACCTTCGCAGCGGCGAGAAGGGTGGCCGACCCGTCTACGACCTAATCGGGGTTTTGGTGCCCATCCGGCCCAGCGCCCTACGATGGCACTTCGATGACTCTTATCGAGCGCCTGGGCGCGTTTGCCACAGGGATGCACCTCGAAGAAGTCCCCGAGCGGGTGCGCTCCTTCGCCCGCAGCCAGGTGCTCTCCCAACTTGCCGCAGCGCGCGCCACCCTCGGGCATCCCCTCGGCCGGCGTCTGGTGGAAGCGTTCGGCAGCCCCCTGCAGCCGGACGCCAAGTCAGCAGCTTGCTGCCTTGGGACGCTCACGATAGCGCTCGACTACGACGACACCCTGTACGCCGGCCATGTGTCGCACTCCACGGTCGGCGTGCCGGTCGCCTACGCAGGGCTTCTCGGCCTGGACGGAAGGCGCTTCCTCGAAGCGGTGCTGGCCGGGAACGAGTGTGCCTCCCGGGTGGTGGCCGGAGCAACGCTCGGATCGTTCCGCGGGCAGACGGCCGCCTACGGCCACCTGGTGGGTGCCACCGTTGCACGCATGCGAGCCCAGGGGGCGTCCGCCGAACAAACCTCCGCAGCGTTGGCCCTGGCCTGTTCCCTACCGCCGCACTCCCTGGCGCCTGCGTTCTTCGGGGGCGACGGCAAGGCGCTGACGGCCGCAGTGGGGATCCGCGCCGGTCTGGACGCGTGCGACGGCGCCGCCGCGGGCCTCAATGGAGCCGCCGACATACTGGAGCACCCCGACGGCTTGCTCGCCACCTTTGCAGACGTCCCTCTCCCTGATGCGGTGGTCGAGTCCCTAGGTTCACGCTGGCACACCGAGACCCTGTCGATAAAACTCTACCCTGCATGTGCCTACCTCGACAGCACCCTCGACGCCGCTGTGCTGCTCCACGGCGACATCGAGGCGGCACTGAGCAGTGGCCCCCACGACGATCCCCACGGCGGCTTAACCGCTGACCAGGTCCCCGTCGGGTCCGTGGCCAGTGCCGTTGAGGAGATCATCGTGAGGTGCTCTTTGTTCACCTTCGGCATGGACATCCGTAGCCGCAGCTACATCAACGGGTCCGCATCCCCCCCCAGCGCGCTCCAGTTCTCCGTGCCCTACCCCGTGGCAGTGACCCTACTTAGCGGCGCATTCACCCCTGCCGACCTGGCATCGCCGCGGCTCGACGATCCGGTGGTGTGGGACCTGGCCGAGCGGGTACGCGTCGAACACGATCCCGACCTCACCCGTCATGCCGTGCTCGCTACAGCCCCACTGGGCGAAGCTCTCCGCCAGGCCGGCCCGCGTGCGTCGGCCTGGCTGGCCCGCCTTGGAGGCGAGGAGGATGCGGCCGCGCTGCTACGGGAGGCCGGGCGGCCGGTGGCCTCCTTCGAGCACGCCACGAAAGAGATCGGGGCGATGCTGGAAGTCCGGCTCACCGACGGTCGCGCGCTGCGCCGTAGCGTCACGACGCCAATAGGCGCGTCAGGGCCCTCCACGCGACGAGACCATCCCACTCTGGCGCGCGGCAAGTTCCTCGGCACCGGTGGGAGCAGGGAGGTAGTCGACGCGCTCGAACATCTCGAAGACCTTCGAGCAGACGAGCTGGCCGGCGCACTGGCCTCAGCTCTCACGACCGTTTGAGCACGGCCCAGGCTGGGAAGTCCAAGCCGCGCCGTGAGCCTCGCGGTCGGCTTCATCGTGTTCGCGCGGGGGCGCGATGCGCATCTAGCCAATAGGTTGATGGCATCGCAACGAACAAGCTACGCGCGCTCGACAACGAGCAGCTCGAGGCGATCCGTGAGCTGGAGCCCTCTGGAAAGGCATCGAGTGCATCGGGCTTCGTCCAACATGGCGTCGGCATGTCGCTCGACGATATCGCGCGCCGGCCGTCGTCTGAGCCCGACCGGCCAAGGGCGCCTCGGCAAGGCCGTGTCACTGCCATTGCCGAATCAACCCGCCGGTGGTGGATCGCCGGCCCACGCTGCCAGGGCCCCGCCGACGACGTCGAAGGCCACCGACTGGCCCGGTGGCAATGCCCCAGCCATTAGGTCTCCGTCGAACTCGACCGGCACGGCCGCGTCCCCGGCGGCCTCGATGACCACGTTGTGTCCCCTCGCATAGGTCACCTCTGGTTCCCCCAGATGGCACCCGCCGGCAACCGCCACGAAGAGCTCCCCGAACCGCGCCGGCGAGGGCATCTCGATCGCACAGACGTCGAACAGCCCGTCGTCGAGCACCGAACCCGGCAGCAACTCGAACGAGCCGCCGCGGTGGCGTGCACCACCCAGGGCCACGAGAAGGAGGCGCCCTGTGACCAGCAGCTCGCCGTCGACCAGCACGCGCACATCGGTGCCCAGGTCATCCGGGTGGCCGATCAGTTCGAGTGCGGCCTGCTCGTAGCGCCGCCGGCCGGGGACCTCGGGCGTGCTGTGAGCCGCGTCGAGCACGCTGGCCAGGAAACCCGCGCTCGCCCCCAGCACTACGGCCTGGTCAAGTTCCACAACACGTCCGAGATCCAGCCGGCGCAGTCGCGCCCCGGAATGCTCCGGGCCCAGGACCATCCCCAGTGTCTCCTTCACCGGTACATCTGCGAACAGCGCTCGGTAGAAGGAGTTACCCGTGCCTCCTGGCACCACGAACAGTGGCGGCGCTTCCCGGCCGTGGCGTTGGCCGGCACCTCCCCCGCCCGGCCAACTGCCAGTCCCCCGTGCAATCCCCTCGGCCACTTCACGAACCGTCCCATCTCCGCCCACGGCCAGCACCAGGGCAAGGCCGCGCCCGGTCCCCGGATCATTGGCGACCGCCTCGGAGACGGCGTCGACCGCCTCACCGGGATGTGCCGTGGTGAGGAGTCTCGGTTCGATGCCTTCGCACGCCAGTTGCTCCGCGACTTTGCCGGCGAGATCCAGGGGGGACCCGCCGGCAGCCGGATTCACCACCACGAGGGCCTCAGAGGGCGGATCGCCGCGGGCTGCCCTGCCGCGAGTCGGGCCCCTCACGAGAGGCTGTCCGCCAGGCGTGCTGCCATGCGTGCCACGAGCGCCATGATCGTGATCTGCGGATTCACGTGGCACGAGGACGGTAGCACCGAGGCGTCGAACACGAAGAGGTCCGGCACGTCCCACACGTGCCCAAACGGGTCCACCACCGAGCTCGACGGATCGCCGCCCATCCGTGCGCTGCCCATCGGGTGGTAGGCAGACAGGTGAAGGTCCGAGGGGCGCCAACGACCCTCGCGCACATGGCACACCTCGGCCGCGGAACGGAGGGAGCCAAGCCCCGGCAACATCGGGTAGACCTCGGCCGCACCCGCGGCGAAGAAGATCTCGGCGGCCATCGCTATTCCCTCCAAGACCTTCGCTGCATCCCCACGGGTGAGGTTGTAACGGATGGAAACCCCGTTCCTACCGAACGGGCGCACCCGTCCCACACCCGCGTCGCCGATGATCGAACCGCAGGAGGCCATATGGGGATAGAGGGCAAAGAGCGACTTGTCGCGCCCCCACCCTGGCAAGGAGCCGGCCGAATAGCCGAGACCCGGCGGCGGGAAGGTCGCCTCGAGCAGTATCCCGTTGGAAAGCTTCTCATCCACGTAGTAGCTCTGCATCGTCCCTCGCCACGCTCTGAGGGGTTCGTCGAACCGGGCGGTCGTCCCGGCCCCGGGGTGGATGACCAGGTTGCGTCCGAGCTGGCGCGAGGGGCGTGCCAGGTGCTGGCGTGCGAGGAGGGCCGGGGTGAAGATCGCGCCTGCCGCGAGCACCGTGGCGCGGGCATCCACATGCAGCGTGCCGCGTCTGCGGCCCGTCTGCGGATCGAGCACGTCTGCTTCGACACCGGCAGCACGCCCGGCTTCGAGCCGGATCTTGCGCACTCTGGCCCCCGAGAACACCCTCGCGCCCGCAGCAGTCGCACGCGGCAGGTAGCTCAGGTGCATGGCCTGCTTGGCATCGACCGGGCAGCCGAACGCGCACACGCCGTGGCCATGACATCCCCTGATGTTCCGGCGGATCGGGCCGCCTGAGAGCCCGAGCCGCTCGGCACCCCGACGCATGACCTCGCCGTTGGCGCCGAGAACCTCGTCGGGCACGGACTGGACGCCGAGCACATCCTCCACCGCCTCGAACCAGGATGCCATCGCCTCGGGGCCCACGCCGGGGATCCCCGATGCCGCCCACGATGCCAGCACGGCATCCGGCGTGCGGAAGCAAGTGCCCGAGTTGACAACAGTCGTCCCCCCCACGGCACGACCCATCGGGAGCGATATGACAGGATTGCCGAGGGTGAAGGTCAGGCCCCCGTCACGGTAGAACTCGAAGAGTCGCTCGGCGGGGCGGTGGCCCACGATGTCGTCGCGGTGGATGGGCGGGCCCTCCTCCAGCACCACCACGTCGAGTCCCGAGCGAGCGAGCGTGTCGGCAGCGACAGCTCCGCCCGCTCCGGAACCCACCACTACCACATCGGCGACGATCTTGGCGTCGGTCACCTCGGGGTACCTGATCACCGGCAGGTCGACCGGCGGAGGCGGCCCGGCAGGACCCAGGGCCACCAGAGGTTGGGCGTCGTAGCCTATGAGCGCTGCTACCTGTGGATGGGAGGCGTACGCGAGCTGTACCAGGGTTTCGAGCCCGGCCAGGGCTTCGCGCCGCGGCCGGAGGCGGGAGCTGCGGCTGGCCTCCACCCATCGGTACTGGCACTCGGCGTCCAGCCGGTGGAATAGCTCAGGCGGGCGTCCCAGTAACGATGTCAGGTCGAAGCCGACCAGCATCGCCCTGACCAGCCAGTGGGGTTGGCCGCGCAAGCGCCCGAGCAGGGCTTCTATGTCCCCGGCGATACCCAAGTCCGCCGCACCTGGTGGGATGGCACCACCCGGGGGCAGCAGGGCGTCGCACAGAGCGCCGAGCAAGCGGCGCTCGTACCCGCTCAGTGCCCCGGAACGGGCTCGGTCGTCATCGCTGTAGATGGCCATATGCCTCCTGCCTAGGGTGGGCTGCCTTCGAGGGGGACGGCGAGTTCTACCGGTCAGCGCACGCGGCCGCAGCGTAGCGCTCCCCTGATGTCTCCCATCGGAACATGCTGTGGGGCTGAATGATCGACCACGTTGGCGATGGCGGCAAGCTCCTCGGGTGTGACGTCGTCCGAGCGGCTGTCCTTGGTTCCCCAGATCCGGACCCGAGGTTCTGGTTCTCATCCAATCCCCGTTGCCAGGGCGAATGTGCGTTGGCGAAGTACACCGAAGTGTCGATTGCGTCCCTCAATCCCGGAGTTGGAAACAGATCTCATTGCTTCGATGTCGCGATGGTCCGGCCGCCTGCGGGTTTTCGGACTCGCCTTGCCGGAAACGAGCGACCGTGTCGGCCGTTGGGGAAGTATTGGCGCATTCCGTGTGGCAAATCGCTCCGATGGTTCCAACCGCATATCGTCAGTCAGATGAGCGCCGGCATGCCCTGAAGCGAGTTGGCTACGCAGCCACCGGGGTAGTACTCGTGGATGAGGTCGCCCAGCACGTTGTGACAGTTGACGTGGTGCGACAAGGGAGTGAGAGCGACCCCACCGGTGGGCACTTCGAGATCGATGCCACGGTACGGGCGCTGTCGGTTGTAGTGGCTGCCATACCGGCAACGGACTCGTTCGAGGTGGCCTCAGCCAAGAATGGGCATCAAGTCGAGGCATTCCGTCCGCACGGTCCTCACCTAGCGCTCTGCGTAGGCATTGGCTCGAGGAGATCGGCCCGGCGTCCTGATCACTCGGATGCCTTCGGATTGGAACACCTCGTCGAAGCTGGCGGTGAACTTGGTGTCTCGATCCCGGATGAGGAGCGTGATGGATCTACGGCTGTCCACAACGTCAGCGACCAGGTTGCTGGCCGGCTGAGTGACGAAGTCACCATATGGATGATCGGTGACACCGAGAATGTGGGCTTCCCGCGTCGACAGTTCGATCACGGGGAGCTGCCTCGGAGCCACGGTGTCCACGGTAGAGAAGTCCGTGGCAAGCACGCCGTGGGCCTGCGGCCGTGAGAACTGCGACCAGGTGGGTCCGCCCCGGGGTACAGGACCGAGACCATGTTGGCGCAGGATCCTTCGAATTGAACTGGCGGAGATGCCGATGCTGCGCTTTCGGAGCTCGCCTTGGATGCGCATGCACCCCTAGCGTCGATTCCCCCGACCAAGACGAACGATGAGCTCAACCAGTTCATCACTCATGGGCGGTCGACCAGGGTCGCGGTGTGTTCGCAGCCGCCATTTGCGTTTGGCCGCTTCCCGGTACCGGCGCAGAAGAGTCTCGCAGTTGACCAAGAAGGACCGCCAACGCGTTCGAGGGAGCAAACGACTGAGTGCCGCGAAGATCACTCGATCTCCCTGTCCGGCTCGTTCGTCGGGATGAGCGGACAAGGTAACCCGGTGCAGTCCGAGGTAGGGCAGGTAGAGGGCCATGGCGGATGATGACCGAACGTCGATGAGAAACGCCAGTTCAGAGGCCTGATCGGGGTTCTGGAGGTCTTCGGGCGGAGTACTACCAGAAGACAGGACGGTGATCGCTGTGAAGCCTTAGACCAGTGTGAGGCCACCGTCGACGGCGAGTACCTGGCCGGTGATGTAGCTGGCCTCGTCAGAAAGCAAGAAGACCGCCGCGGCCGCGACTTCCCATGCCGTTCCCTCTCGCCCGAGGGGGACTGGTGTACGGGTGCGCGAGGGCCGGCCGGCCGAGGCTTCACGGCCCAGGGGCGTGTCGATGAGACCGGGGGCAAGCACGTTGGAGCGGATGCCACGGCGAGCGCCCTCCAACGCCACATGACGGTTCAGGCCGATCAGCCCCGCTTTGGACGCGTCGTACGCCGGGATACGGGTGCCGGGTCGCAGTCCGGCCACCGAGCCGATGAAGACGATCGCTCCGGCGTCAGGCAGGATCACCATCGCTCGACGCACCAACAGGAAGTGTGCCCGCAGATTCAATTCGAAGGTGCGGTCCCAATCGCCGGGTGATGTCCCAGTCAGACCGAATCCATACGCAGCTCCAACATTCAGCACGATTCCGTCCGGTGCCAGTCCATTCTCTTCCGTCACCGCCACGAGGCAACCCTCCTCGGTGGTGACGTCACCGACCACGACGGATGCCCGCCCTCCTTCATCGATAATCTGACGAGAAGTGGTTTGCGCTGCTTCCTCGTCACGGTCCACGCAGGTTACTGAGGCCCCCTCGCGCGCGGCGCGAACAGCGATGGCACGACCGTTGCCCACCGGCGCATCGGGTTCGCTTGACGGTCGGGTTCCCGCACCAACCACGGTGATCCGCTTTCCGTCCAGCAGGCCACTCACGCCGACGGACCCCCGGCGACTCCCTCGGCCAGGGCGGCCGCTGAAGGCTCAAGTTGCACCCGAAGCGAACGCAGCACGGTGGACAGCATGATGTAGTGGGCAATGAGCATGAGGAGCTCCACCAGTTCTCCGCTGTCGAGTCGTTGGGCCAGTGTCGACCAGGTGACGTCGGTGACGGCACCTTCATCGGCTGTCTCGTCAACGGCAGCCAATGCCGCCAGCTCGAACGGATCCCACTTCACAGTGGACAGATCACCACCCAACGCGGCCACCTCCTCTGTCGTGACGCCTTGGGCCGCGCCAAGCTCAATGTGATGCGCCCACTCGTAGCGTCCATCGAACCGAAATGCCGTGCGCAAGATCACCAGCTCACGGAGTCGTCCCCGCAGGCGACCGGAGAGAAGGGCTCCACCGAAGCCGAGCCAACGCCGGAAGAGTTCGGGCTGCCGCGCCAGGGTAGTGAAGATGTGCATCGGTTCTTCAGTACCTCCGGGGAACGTGGTAAGGAGCCGGGAAAGCCTCTCGTCCCACTCGTCCCTCGGAAGTGGTGCGATTCGTGGATCTTCGATGGCCATGCGCCGCATGCTAACGCTGTCAGTCTCTCGTGCAATGAGCGCCAAACCCTGCACTGGCTGATACTGCCCCTTGTGGGTCAACCTGCAGAATCCACAGACTCGCTCGATTCGCCGAACTCAAGGTTCTCGGGAGCGATGCGGCGACGGACGGGTACCGCAGTCGAGCGCTCTACAACCGGGCAGTTCCCTGTGGAAACCGTGTGTGAAGTCCCGGTACATGCTTTCCACTTTGGCTCTGGCACCTATATGACACTTTCCGCTCCGTAGGCATCCACCAGGCGCGGTCAGCCACCTCCTTTGCGGTGGACATTCTCGTCCGCAGAGGCAAGGAGGCCGCTGATGTTGGTGGAGCTGGGACTGGTGGAACAGCGCTACAAGGCAGTGTGCGAGGTCCTCGACGGGGCGAACGTCACCGAGGTGGCCCGCACGAACGGGGTGGCCCGCCAGACCGTGCGCACCTGGCTCCGGCGCTGTGCCAGCTTGGTGAAGGGCGCCAATATCCCGAGCAATGACCTGCCGCCGTTCGATGTACCCACGTAGTTCGGTAGCCAGCGGAGCGCTGGCGTTCCCGATACACCGGTCTGGCTACGCGGCCACCGGATGGTACTCGTGGATAAGGCCGCCAGGAACGTCATGACGATGGGCATGCAGAGGTGGGGGAGCGGCGGTGACTCGACTGCCGGCCACAGGCGCACCGAGGTCGATGCCACGATGCGGACGCTGTCGGTTGAAGTGCCTGGCGTACCGGCGGAGGACCCGCTCGAGCTGGCGATGACCGACGATGAGGATCCAGTCGAGGCATTCTGTCCGCACCGTCCTCACCCAACGCTCTGCGTAGGCGTTGGCCCGAGGGGATCGAATCGGCGTCTTGATCACTCGGATGCCTTGGCAGTAGAACACTGCGTCGAAGCTGGCGGTGAACTTGGTGTCCCGGTCCCGGATCAGGAACTTGATGGAGCGACCGCAGTCGGTGAGATCACCGGCCAGGTTGCGGGCAACCTGGGTGACGAACGCGGCAGTCGGATGGTCGGTGACCCCGAGGACGTGCACCTCCCGGGTCGACAGCTCGATAACGAAGAGCACGTAGAGCTGCTTGAGCGACACGGTGTCCACCGTGAAGAAGTCCGCGGCGAGCACGCTGTTGGCCTGGGAACGAAGGAACCCCGCCCAGGTCGGGCGGCTCCGTGGAGCAGGCCCAAGACCATGTCGACGCAGGATCCTTCGGACCGAGCTCGCCGAGACGCGGATGGCGAGTGTCCGAGGCTCGCCTTGGGTACGGATACAGCGCCAACGTCGGTTCGCCCGACCCAGCCGAACGGCGAGCCCGACCAGCTCGTCGCTCATCGGTGGCCGCCCAGGCCCCCGTTGGCTTCTCCACTGCCGCCACCTGCGCTTGGCCGCATCCCGGTGCCATCGCAGCAGCGTTTCGCGGGTGACCAGGAAGGACCGCCACCGGGTTCGAGGGAGCAAACGACTGAGCCCAGCAAGGATCGCCCGATCCGCCGGGCGATACCGCACCAGCGCGTGCAACTGACATTCGAGAATCCGGACCTGGTGCCGGAGCACCATGATCTCGATGTGCTTGTCCGATTCGCTTCGTCGGACAGATGTGACGAGACCGAAGATCCGGCACATGCCGAGGTAGAGGAGGGAGGAGGCCACGGTGGATGATGGCCGATCGTCGGCACGGAGTGCCAGCCCAGGGGCCTGAACGTGGTTTCGGGCCCCCTCAACTCGTGGCCGCACTCTCCATGGAGACACATACGTTGTGAGCTGAGATTCTCCAGGGTTCCGTTCTCCGCGCATATATTGGATGATCGGTCCGCAACCACGACCTGCTTCGCCACTTGCAAAGTCATGCTGGCCGTCGTCTTCCTCAGTACCACCACCGTCACCGCCCCGGTCCGTGCAACCACCCGGCGCCGACCAGCCCCTCACCGGACAGAAACGGAGCACCACCCAGGGTGATGAGCTACCTCCCCGCCGACAGCCGCTACGACTCGATGACTTACCGTCGCTGCGGACGCAGCGGTCTGCTCCTGCCCGCCGTATCGCTCGGACTCTGGCACAACTTCGGCGACGACCGGCCGATCGATACCCAACGAGCCATCCTGCGCCGGGCATTCGACCTCGGCATCACCCACTTCGACCTCGCGAACAACTACGGACCGCCCTACGGCAGCGCCGAATCCAACTTCGGCCGGATTCTCCACTCCGATTTCCGTGATTACCGAGACGAACTCGTCATCTCGACCAAAGCCGGCTGGGACATGTGGCCCGGCCCGTACGGCGACCTCGGCTCCCGCAAGTACCTACTGGCCAGCTTGGATCAGAGCCTCAAGCGCATGGGTCTCGACTACGTCGACATCTTCTACCATCACCACTTCGATGCCGGGACCCCCCTCGAAGAGTCCCTTGGTGCACTCCATTCCGCAGTCCAGCAGGGTAAGGCCCTCTACGTCGGGATCTCCTCCTACTCTGACCGACGCACCCAGGAGGCCATCGCCATCCTCCGCCAACTAGGCACCCCGCTGCTCATCCACCAGCCGTCATACTCAATGCTCAACCGATGGATCGAGGAGCATCTTCTCGACGTCGTCGGCACTGAGGGCGTCGGCTGTATTGCCTTTTCTCCCCTGGCCCAAGGTCTTCTCACCGATCGATACCTGAACGGCATCCCCGAAGGGTCCCGCGCGTCCGAGGACAGTTCGCTCCTCCCTGGGATGCTCAACGACGACAACCTGGCCCGCGTTCGCGCCCTGCACGCTCTTGCGCAAAGGCGGGGACAAGGCCTCGCCCAGATGGCCGTGGCTTGGGCCCTACGAGACCCGCGGGTCACCTCAGTCCTCATCGGGGCGAGCAGTGTCGCCCAACTGGAGCAGAACATCGCCGCCCTCGACCAGTTGGACTTCTCTGCAGAGGAACTCGCGGAGATCGACCAGTACGCCGTGGAAGGCGACATCGACCTTTGGCGCATCCCCGCCACCGATTGAATCCGACGACACTACACACGGGAATGCAATGACAAAGGTGCGCAGGGAATGCATGTTCGAACCATCGCCCGATCTCGGAACGCTGTCCTTCACGGTGGAGGAGCCAGGAATTGGGATGTTGACGACACCATGGACTCCCCTCGCCACGCGAGGCCCGTGGGACGTCGGGCTGATCTAATGGGACCATGACTAACGGTCAGTCCCGCAAGGTTGGAATCATCGGGTACGGGCTCGCCGGCCGTGTGTTCCACGCTCCTCTCATCGACGCCACACCCGGACTCGATGTCGCTGCGATCGTCACCTCTGATCCCCTGCGAGCTTCCCAAGCTCGAACGGACTTTCCCGATGCGCAAGTCAGCGGCGAAGTAGACGCTGTCCTCGCCGGAGCCGGCCGAGTCGACTTGGTCGTAGTGGCCACGTCGAACCAGTCCCATATCCCGCTCGGCCTGCGAGCGGTCGAGTCCGGTCTGCCCGTGGTGGTTGACAAACCGCTGGCGGCGACTGTCGCGGACGGCCGCCGCCTCGTCGAGCGGGCCCAGGAGGCCGGGGTTATGGTCACGGTGTTTCAGAATCGCCGGTGGGACAGTGACTTCCTGACGTTGCGCCGGCTCGTCGGACAGGGGCGCCTCGGCCGGATTCATCGCTACGAGTCCCGCTTCGAGCGCTGGATTCCTGAGCTTCGAGAGGGCAGTTGGCGCGAGAATCCAGACCCAGCGAAAGCCGGCGGCCTCCTCTACGACCTCGGCGCTCACCTGATCGACCAGGCGCTCGTACTCTTTGGGTCGGTAACCTCCGTCTACGCTGAACTCGACCGACGCCGAGCTGGCAGCAGCGTCGACGACGATGTCTTCGTCGCCTTGACCCACACCGGAGGAGTTCGCAGCCATCTGTGGGCCAGCGCCCTGGCCCCTCAGCTGGGACCCCGCTTGAGGGTGCTCGGCGACCAGGCCGGGTACACGAGCTACGGCCTCGACCCACAAGAAGAGCAGCTGGCCGGCGGTCTGCGTCCCGGCTCACCCGAATGGGGCAGACGAGCCCCGGAGCGTGACGGGATCCTCGGGGTCGCCGGCGAGAATGAGAAGGTCCCCAGCCTCCCCGGTGCCTTCCAGGACTTCTATTCAGCTCTGACGGCAGCACTTGACGGTGACGCTCCGCCGCCGGTCGATCCGTGGGACTCGATGGCCGTCCTGGAGATCATCGAAGTCGCCCAGCGGTCCGCCGCGAACCACATCGTCGTCTCGATGAGCCCTAAGAGTGGCAGCCCACGATGAACCAGGAATTCGCACACCTTTTCACCTTCCTGGAGAGCCGAGTCGGTGTCGACCCGCCGCTCGAGGGCACCGAGCGGCCGAGAACCGGGCTATGTCTCATTGGCGTGCGAGCCTGTGGGTGCCTCTTTCTGAGGTCGATGACGTGGATTCGAGTCTCTCGCAACCTCAAGAAGTCCAAGACCGCAGGCTGGATCCGCTATGTCTCATTTCGAGTGCCGCGGAACCGCAGTGTGCCTTTGGTGCAGAATGGGGTGGCCGGAGCCGCTGCGTTTGGCCTCGTACATCGCCGCGTCGGCCATCGCCACCAGACCCTCAGCGTCGAGCTCGGGTTCTGACGACCAGGCGACACCGATACTGGCCCGACAGTGCAAGCGCCCCGCCTTGAGACGGACCTCGTGGCGGAAGGTCTCGGCCAGTCGATTCGCCGTGGTCATCGCCTGCCCGGCATCGGTGATGCCCAGGCCGATCACCAGAAACTCATCGCCACCGATCCTGCCGACGATGTCTTCGGCGCGCACCGCCCGCAGCAGCCGTTTCGCCACCACGCCGAGCAGCTCGTCCCCCGCCGCATGGCCGAGCTTGTCGTTCACTTCCTTGAACTGGTCAAGGTCGATGAAAATCACAGCCGGTCGGCTCACGGCACCGGTGTCGGACAACAGTGTCTCAAGGGCAGCCATGGTCGAGGCCCGGTTGTGGCACCGGGTAATGTCGTCGAACGTGGCGCGCATGTGCAGTTCGTCGCGCAGTCGGGCGCTCTCGGTCACGTCAGCCACGCAGACGATGGCTCCAGTGACTTCGCCGGTCTCCGCCGTCAGAGCCCGAAGGCTGAACATACACCGGCGCACCTCGTTGTTGATGTCATCGTCCTGCGGCGACATCTCGAGACGGACCTCGAGGTCGCTGTCGAGCCGGCTGTTCAGCACTGCATCGAAGGCATCGGCCAGGCCGCCACGATCGTCGGGCAGCACGGCGGCCATTTGCTCGTCGACCGTGGTCGCCTGCGGGACGCCGAGGATGGCGTGGAGGCGGTCGTTTGTATAGACGACGCGCCGGTCGGCGTCGACCTGGACCACGCCCACTGGCAAGGCCTCGGCCAGTCTTTCGAGCAGCTGCTCGCGAGCTCGCAGCGCTTCGTGGGCTGCCATTTCGTCCGAGACGTTTATCATCTCTGCAACGACGTAACCGTATTCGGGGTCTTCGAGCATGTTGTGGTTGGTGATCTCCATCCAAACCCACGACCCGTCACGGTGGCGGTGGCGGAGCCGAACCCGGCTGACCGGTTCCCGCGACGCCAGCATCTTCATCCAGTTGTCGACGGCAAGCTCGTGGTCGTCTTGGTGGATGAACTCGAGCGACAGGTGGCCGACTAGCTCATCGACGCTCCAGCCCAGGATCTGCGTTATGGCCTCATCGACCTCAAGGAACACGCCAACTTCATTCTGGCGTACCCGCGCGAAGCGCGGCGGTATCGGTAACACCTCCTGATCGAGGAGGGTGACGCGACCTTCGGCCTCGTCGTCATCAGTGGGGACGAAGACACCGAGGTAAACCCCGTGGCGCTGTTGGGCGTCGAGAAGATGCAGGACCACCGTGCGATCAGGTTCGTTGGCGAGCCGGACTGCCACCTGCGATTGTGCGGAGCCGGTCATCCGGGCGCGCTCCCAGGCGCTGATGACTACGACGCGGTCTTCAGGCGCGACCACGTCGACGGGTGAGCGGGCGACGACGACGTGATGGCCGTCGGTAGGGACCGAATCGGGCATAGTGACGCAGATCCCATCGGGCCCGATGGCGCACAGCGCGGCGTCTGCGTGGTGGTCGAGCAACGCGACCAGGGCGGCCTCGACCGGAGCTGCTTCCGAGTGCCGGCTCGTGCTCATCTTTGTGTTATCGGCTGTTCTGGGCTGGGGATCAAGCCCTCGTCGGACCGTTTGGTGCCGAGAATCACGTCCGCCGCTCTGACCAGGGAGTTGTGGCGACTCGAGCGTCTGCGAAGGAAGCTGAAGAGTAGAGACACCCGCTTGTGGAGGCAGCGGACCCCGGGCCTCTCGACGGACGGGTTGCCGTTTTGAGGTCGACGACGTGACGCGGGAAGGGACCTTGCCGGCGTGTGGGTACCGAGAATCTCAACCAAGCTCTCAACGTGGTCCTCAGCGAGGCTGGGTTGGGGGAGAACGTCGCCGTAGCAACTCGCACGCATGGCCGCCGTCGGATGACGAGATCGGCGACACCGCTCGTGCTGGAGCAGCGTCCGGCCAACTCGACCCTACCTTGGAGTAGTGATGCCGAGCGTTGCCCCAGCACGCTGGACCTCCGTCAAATCCGATCCATGGATCCCCCGTTGTGGGCGACTGCCTGCACACTGCTTGGTGTTGGCCGACGCGTGGTCGGACCGCAGCTTCGAGGGGTAACGACGCTCAGTCGGCAGGGACTTCTGGGCTTCATCAACCGCCCCGATCCGTTGGACGGTGAGCTCGGGGTTGCTTCGCTGTCTCCAGCCCAGATCCGGGTGGACGATCTGACCGACCGTCACCAATCTCCGGTCTCCGTGATCATCGGGACGATCTTTGCATTTAGGTTGGAGACCGCCATTCCTGGTCCAGTGGGAATTCCTGGGGCGAGGTGAGAAAGCTTCGAACATCCGGAATGTCGCTGCCCGGGGACCACCACCTGGAGGGCGTTCTACCTGTTCAGATCCGACTCTCGAGCCGAGCAGGAACAGGTGGACCTTTCAGGTCGCCGGCGGTTCGGCCAAGTCCCAGAGCAGCCTGAGCTCGGCGTCGGCGTGCAGCAGCCGATTGGCCGGCACCGTCTTGTCGATATGGCCTATAAGCCCATTGTAGATGCCGTACCCGACCAGCTCCTGGAGGCGGTGGGGGAACCGGGCCACCAGCTCGGCAGGCAGACCCAACTGCTGGTTCTCCTGTTGGCGAATGTAGCCGGCGCAGTAGTTCATGGCGATCCCGACCCGCCGCTCGGAAGTGGTGTTGGCCCCACCACCGTGCCAGAGGCTCCCGTGCCAGACCAGCACACTGCCCTTGGACATTTCGGCGGGGATCGAGTCATAGTGACGGCCGAAGTCGGGGGACTCGTCGGCCAAGTGGGAGCCTGGGATGATCCGGGTGGCCCCGTTCTCCTCGGTGAAGTCGGTGAGGGCCCACATGGTGTTGCAAACGGTGGCCGGGTGGGGCTTGGGAAGGGGGATCACCTGATCGTCGGCGTGGATCGGCTGGGGCGACTCGTCGGGGCCGATGGCGATGGAGGACAGGGACGAGACGAGGAGGCCCGGGTCGAGGACCTGTTCGCAGACGGGGAGGATGGCCGGATGGACCGGAATCTGTTCGAAGTGGGGGCCGTGGGCCAATAGGTTGTAGATGCGGACGGTGTGGAGACCCTCGAAGGTGTTGTGTGCCGGCACGATGCCCAGGTCGTGTTCCAGGCGCAGGAGGTCGTCGTCGAGAGCGTCGACGAGATCGGGCTCGATCGCCCCCTCCACGATGGTGTAGCCCTGCTCCGCTATGTGGCGGGCGTGGGTATCAATACCAGTGGTCATGCGTCCCCTTCCCCGGTTCGACTCCGGACAGAGCCTATTCTCCTAGGATGTCCCGGAATGAGCGGCCCGACAATCGCTGCGATCTGCCGCCCCTTGCCTTCCGAATAGCTCAACGGCTCCTCGGAGCCCTGGTTGAGGCCGCCAAGTGATCCGAGCCAGCGAAGTCGCACTCCGGCGAGCCCTCAGAAAGTCCGAACGGGGATCCGACGTGGCCACAGCGATCATCGCGGCGAAACCTGCCGAGTCTCGTCGGCGGGTCAATGACGCCTTTACCGCCGTCGAACAGCGCCGTCACGACATGCGGCGGACCGTCTTTGCGGCCGAACTGGAAGCGAGCACGTCAATCATGGATCTCGGCAAGGCGTGGGGATTCTCCCGCCATTGGCTGCGCTCTACACCAAGGAGAAACGGGGCGAGCACTGAATGGTCCCGATTGGAACTGACCCACTATCCAGCGGGCTGAAGGGTGGCTGCAGCCTCAGCGACCCTCAATCGCGCACGGCCCATCTGGGGTTGGACATTTGGATCACCCCGGTCTCGGCACAGCCTCGAGGATTCCCGTCGCGGTGCACTGCGAGATTGCCGGGGTCTTCACCGCCTCGTTGACGCTGATCAGGGAAGCAGCAGCATCTGTGTCCGATTGAGAGAGGAGAGCCTCGATCGCGGCCGGATCCACCGGCCGAGAGAAGATGAATCCTTGTCCACTATCGCACTGTTCGTCTCGTAATCCCTTTAGCTGCGAATGTTCCTCGATGCCTTCGGCGATGGTCGTAAGTCCAAGAGTTCGGCCGAGTTCGACCAACGTGTGAACGAGGGCAGCAGCATCTGGCGCGCCATTCATCTCGGCAATGAACGATCTATCGATCTTGAGCACATCGACTGGGAATTGACGTAGATAAGCGAGAGACGAGTAACCCGTGCCAAAGTCATCGATGGCGATCATGACGCCGATCTCCTTTAGCCTTCTTAGGCGGGACACCGTGGCACGCGCATCTCGCATGAGCGTCGACTCAGTGACTTCAATGATCAGTGAACTGGGCTCGAGGTTGCTTGCTGCGAGTGCTTCTTCAACGTGTTCGACCAACTTCGCGGTCTCGAGCTGGCGCATGGACACGTTCACTGACATGGTCGTCCGATGTCCGTGTCGGCGCCAGGAGGCCGCCTGAGCACAGGCCTGGTTCAGCACCCAGCGACCAACTTCGATGATCTGCCCACTGTCCTCCAGAACGGGGATGAAGTCGTCCGGCGAAATGACACCGCGAGTCGGATGCTGCCAACGCAACAGAGCTTCGACGCCTCGAATATGAACACTGTCAAGGTCGAAGATGGGCTGGTAGAGGAGGAAGAACTGATCGTTGGCGAGCGCCGAATCGAGGTCTGACTTGAGCTCGAGGCGACCGACCGCAGCCGACTTCATTGTCGGCTCGAACAGCACGCAATTGTCCCTGCCCACGGCCTTGGCCCGATAGAGCGCAATGTCGGCATCTCGAAGGAGTTCCTGTGCCGAAGGCCGATCGCCGGTGGCGATGCCGATGCTGGCGGTCACGGTGATGGGAAGGCCCTCGAAACCTTCGACGTGGAAGGGACTGCGCAGGACCTCTCGGATTCGCTCGGCAACTATGGTGGGCCCAGCATCCAGGGGGACGCCTTCGGTCAAGATAACGAACTCATCGCCACCCAGGCGGCCCACAGTGTCGCTGGCCCGCAATAACCCGGTGAAACGAACGGCGACCGCTTGCAATAGCTTGTCGCCGGCTTCGTGGCCCAGCGAGTCATTGGCGTCCTTGAAGTTGTCGAGGTCGATGAAGTAGGCGGCCACTGGATCGCGGACCCGCCGGGACCGAACCAACATCTGCTCGGCCCGATCAAGGATCAACTGGCGATTGGCCAAGCCGGTGAGCGGATCATGCAGAGCTCGGTGCGCCAGGAGCGCCTCGAACTCCTTGCGCTCGGTGATGTCGCGCACGTTGGCCACATAGCCGGCGACCGAAGGCCGGTCCCGTTGGTTGGTAACGACAGCCTCCACGTCTCGCCAGGCACCATCCTTTCGTTCCATGCGAAACTGGATGAACACCGTTTCGGGAGAGACCTGGAACTCCGGTCCCAGTCGATCCCTCACGCGGTCACGGTCGTCAGGGTGGACAAAGTCGGTGGCGCGCCGGCCGACGAGCTCGCTCGGTTCGAATCCCAGGAGGTCCGTGACTGCGGGGCTCACATAGGTGCAGAGCCCTTCGTCGTCGATCACGAGTGTCGCGTCGGAAGAGTTCTGGATCAAGGAGCGAAATCGGTCTTCGCTCAGGCTCATCGTGGCCTCGGCGTCTTCCTTCTGCTCCATGGTCGCACCCGCCATGCGGATGATGAAGAACAGGACGAAGGCGCCCATAAAGGCCAGGGCGTTGGCCTGCGATTCTGACAGGATCGACGGCGCCCATCCTTGCCAAATGGCCACCTGGCCAACAGTGATTCCCACCAGGCTCCAGAACGCGGAGATGCGCCATACCAGCGATCCCCCACGGGCGACGTTCTCGAGGGCCAGAAAGGCAAAGGCCCCGACTAACACAGGCCCCCATCCGGTCAGGTAGATGACCATCGTCACCCCTGCGGCCTGGACCGCAACCCGTGCATTGAGCCGCAGTCGGGACGGGCGTCTGCTGTAGAGGTGATCGCCCAAGAGACCGGCCACAGGAACCGCTATGAAGACAGCCAGCCATAGCCAAGCCGATTCGCGAGCCACCACGCCGAATCGCATCAGAAGGAGGACTGCCACCAGGGCAACAGGGCCGATCAGATAGGCCAGATAGGTGGGGTTGATCCTGCGCCGGGACGATTGCGCTCCGGCCGCTGAGTCGGGTCCCCCCGTCGACCATGGTCCTTTCGGTCCGTTGCTTTCGGAACCCTTGGCAGTCGTATTTGCCATTCCAGTCCCCTGCCCTTCACATGGCCCTGTACCGTTGTCGACCAATTTGTTCGCCGACTTGAACTGACAGGGCTGGCCATGACGGCAGGCGGTACCGGACGATGGTCTGCTCCCGGGTTTGAGACATGGCGCCGACGAGGGACCGGAGGGTGTTTCGCTGTTTCGTGTCCTCTGCGTTGCGGCCGACCTCCTGCCTCGGGTTCTCGGGTGCGGTGACGTACAGGCTGTTGGACAGCCGGCCGTGAGACAGATGGGTGTAGCCAGCCTTCTGGACGAGGCTGTCCCCGCCGAGGCGGAAGGTGTGGCCAATGGTGACCCCCATTGGGTAGACGACGGTGGGGGTATATCCCAAGTGCTCCGGATTCATTCAATCCACTGCTCTGAGTGGCTGCCCCATGAGGGCGTCCCGGAGAGTCTGTGTCCGTCCCGTTCGACGCCGTCAGGGCTGTTTTCCCTTGCCACGTTGGACGAGGAGGCCAATCCTTGGAGCTGGTTGGCACAATTGCGAGACGCGCTGGGTCACCATTGTTGGGGCAGTTCGAAACGGGAGGAAGCTCAGAGTCCTCAGGAATGAATGTCTGTAGGCGGATCACCGGGAACGCCATCCCACGCCTGAACCAGAGGAGCTTCATAGCGTGCTCCGCGACACCTCGACGAGCCTGGCCATTCGGCGGAACGTGGCTCGAGGTGGGCAGATTCCGGCTGGTCAAGCTGGGAAACCGTTCAAGTGAGGGCCCCAGTCGGTCGATGATCGACGCGTGACTCAAGAGATGCCGGTCGTTCTGGCTGCGGGGGTTGGGTCTGACCCCGCATTGCGGTCATCGAAGACGGCCAGTTGGCTCGGGAGTTGCTGAAGGAGGGACCGTGCCCACTACTCGATCATCGTCAGTCCCGCAGAGTTCCTCCTGCCGTACAGGGGCTCCAGGGGAGCCCCGCCAGATGGAACGGCGTTGCCCCCGACCATCCGGATAGAGCTCGGGACATGATGTCGCGAGAGCGAGTCGGAGAGCGGTCGAGCCAATGAGTTCGCGACGGTATCTCTGGTTGACGGCGGCCACACTGCTGGTCCTCCTCGGTGCCATCGGCTCGGCTCTCGGGGCCTGGGTGGTGGCTCGGAGCGACGGCCAGAGATCCCACCAGGCGTTCGTGACCTCGGCGGCGGGGATCGCCTCGACGCTGAACCTGGCCATCCAGCATGAGCAGGATCTCGCCGTGAGTGCCGGCGCCTTCGTCGTCGGTAACCCGGACGCCACGCAAGCCGAGTTCGCACAGTGGACGGACTCGGTTCGTGCCTTCGTGCGGTACCCAGAGCTTCAGGGCATCGCCGAATTGGAGATGGTCCCGGCGTCACAGCTGAGTGCGTTCGCGGCACGCGCCGAGGCTGATCCGTCGGGCCCCTTGGGCCCTGGTGGGACCTTTCAGGTCACCCCGGCGGGAACCCGTCCCTACTACTGCTTGATCACGGTGTCGCAGGAACGGGCCGCACTACTCTCCGTACCAGCCGGTGCCGACTACTGCGATACCGATCTGGGCCCGGGGCTCATGAAAGCTCGGGACTCCGGTCAGGGAGCCTACTTGCCGTTCGGAGGGGGAAACAGCGCAGAGCTGATCGTGGGCACGCCCATTTACCGTGGTGGCGACGTGCCGAAGACGGTCCAGGCCCGTCGTGACGCGTTCATCGGATGGACAGGTTCGCAGGTCCTCCCGAGCGTCGTCCTGAGCACCGCCATCCAGGGCCATCCGGGCACCGCGGTGGCCTTCCTCTACGCAATCGGTTCCTCCAAGGTCACCTTCAAGGCTGGCTCTGCGCCCGCAGGAGCGCAATCGACGACGATCGACCTCCACAATGGATGGAGTGTCCAGGTATTCGGGACGGTGACCGGAAGCGGGGTGCTCTCCAATCGAAACGCACTTGCCCTCCTGTTGGCCGGCATCGCGTCCAGCCTGTTACTGGGAGCATTGGTCTACGTGCTGGGGACCAGCCGGTCACGCGCCCTGCAGATGGTGCAGGAGCGCACCGATCAGCTCCGCTACCAAGCGCTCCACGACTCCCTTACCGGGCTTCCCAATCGGGCCTTGATCCTTGATCGGACCGGTCAGATGCTGGCACGCGCCCGACGAGAGCACACACCTGCGGCGGCAATGTTCTTGGACCTCGACAACTTCAAGGACATCAATGACACCTTGGGCCACAATGTAGGCGATCAGCTACTCGCCGCGGCCGGAGCCAGGCTGGCCAGCGCGTTGCGTGAAGGGGACACGGTCGGGCGCCTGGGTGGTGACGAGTTCGTCGTACTGGTCGAGGGCGCCTCCCTGGCCGCCGGTGCTGAAGTAGTTGCGGAGCGGATCCTCGACGTACTGAGGATCCCGTTCAAGATCCCCGGCAGTGACGTACCGCTGGAGGTGACCTCCAGTATCGGCATCGCAGAGGGCGGCCGGTCCGCACCCGAAGAGCTGCTGCGCGACGCAGACATCGCCCTCTACCGGGCCAAGGCCGCCGGCAAGCACCGCGCCGTGGTCTTTTCCCCTGCGATGCAGCACGACGTCGATGACCACCGACATCTCGAAGTCGATCTGCATGGTGCACTCGAAGCCGGCCAGTTCTTCTTGCTCTACCAGCCGACCGTCGATCTTTCCACGGGAGCCGTCACCGGCGTTGAGGCGCTCTTGCGCTGGCGCCACCCAGAACGCGGTGTCGTGCGACCCGACGACTTCATCCCGGCACTCGAATCGAGCGGCCTGATCGCCCAGGTGGGTCGGTGGGTACTTCAGGACGCGTGCAGACAAGGTGCAACGTGGCACTGCCAGGGTCATCGGTTCACGGTTGCAGTCAACATTTCGGCCGTGCAGCTCGAACGGGACCGGATCATCGACGACGTTCATGGCGCGCTCACTGCGAGTGGCTTCGATCCCGGCATGCTGACCTTGGAGCTCACCGAGACCGCATTGATGGATGACGTCCGAGCCACCCTCGTTCGACTCGAGCTGCTAAAGGCCGTCGGGGTGCGCATCGCCGTTGATGACTTC
>Ga0181523_10001621_pt1 | contig 23662 bp, 23 predicted proteins | sample PEATcosm2014_Bin_43_FD_119752 | JGI IMG/M metagenome (GOLD analysis project Ga0181523, IMG submission 119752) | Peatland microbial communities from MTU Mesocosm Facility, Houghton, MI, USA - PEATcosm2014_Bin05_30_metaG | ecosystem: Environmental > Terrestrial > Soil > Wetlands > Peat | place... | reverse complement strand
TAGCGCACGCTGCTCCGACCGCGGGGAACGCCGGCGGCAAGCGTGCGACTCGACAAGGATCTCGCCAAAAATAGCCGCGGCTATTTCTTTTTTCCGGGCGTGCCCGCCTTCAGGAGGCTGGGCGCCCCCGCAACCTCTTTCGGCTTTTCCTTCTTGGGTTTCTTGGCTTCGCGGTTGCTGCGAACCTGACCTTTCGCCATCGCAATTTCTCCTTTTGGCTAGAACACCGCCACGGGCAAAACACGCGGCGCCCAGCGTCAATTTCATGCGCCCGCCGTCAACGCTTGTCCAGAGCCGCGCGGCTGCAATGCGGATGTATCGCTAGGGCCCGGCGCCAGCCGGCCGTTTCAAATCTGACCTCATCGAGACGCTTGAACTTTGAGCCGGCTTGCTCCAGTCCCAATGCCGCAGCCCGCCAAGAGAACGAATCGGCTCCGGTCACGCTTTTCGAGGTTGCGATTGGCTGCGGCGCCTGTGGATTTCTGCGGAGCACGATCTTTTCGCACTTGCGAGATAGCGAAAAACCAGCCATATACCATCCACACAGATGGAGAATGTGGATGAGCGCCGAGATTCACCGCTTGCGCGACAGAGCGTGCGACAGCGAGAAAATCACCATCAATCTTGGTTACGTCGACCTCGGCCACATCGATCTTCTGGTGCGTGAAGGTTTCTACTCCAATCGCACCGACATGATAAGGACGGCGATCCGCAATCAGCTTGGGCGCCATGCAGAGGCCGTCCAGCAAACCATCGTGCGGCAGACCCTCGAAATCGGGCTGCGGCACTTCAGCCTGGCGGATCTCGAGAAAGTCAGGGACGCCGGCGAAAAGCTCAGCATCAAGGTCATCGGCCTTGCTATAATCGCCGACGATGTGCCTTGCGAACTTGCCTGCGCGACAATCGAGACGATTACCGTTCTCGGGACTCTCCAGGCCAGCAAATCGGTCAAGACAGCGCTTGCGGATCGCATTCGCTGACGACTTTTTCGTCTTCATTTTTTGGGCGAAGCAGTTTGGAAATGGTCTTGGCCGTTCAAAAAAGGATCAAGCAAATGAAATCCATTCTCGGCGGCGCCGTGCGCCGCGCCGCGGCCTTGACATCGCGCCAGAACCTCGCGGAGGCGACGAAAGTCATCCAGCACGCCCTCTCCGGCGGAGCCAGGGATCGCGCCGAATCCGCACGCCAGAACGTGCCGGGCGGCCGGAAGCCTGAAGAGCCGAACACGGCCGCCCTTTGGAGCGCCTTCGCGCCGCCGCCGGCTTTCACGCCGCCGCCAAAAGGAACGGCGGCTTCCGACGCCTCAATACAAGACCCGCGACAAGATGCGCGCAAGGTCCCGCCCATGGGCGAGGTCCTGCATCTCCTGCACAAAGGCTTCGTTCCGGTCCGCGCGCCGGGGTTCGCGCCGCATGTTCGCCCCGCGCCGGAGGTCCCGACGCCCCGTGGCGCGCAGTTTGTGTCGAAGACGCACGCCGGCGCCGCCGGTTCGCGCGATTACAAGCTGTTTGTGCCCAGCAACGCCAAGAGTCGGGCGGAGGGGCGCGGCTTGCCGCTGATCGTGATGCTGCATGGCTGCACGCAAAATCCGGACGATTTCGCGTTGGGAACAGGCATGAACGAGCTGGCGGAAAAGCACGGCTGCCTCGTCGCCTATCCGAAACAGCCGACGAGTTCCAACAACATGGCCTGCTGGAACTGGTTCAGCCTGAAGGATCAGGCGCGCGATTCGGGAGAGCCCGCCATTCTCGCCGGTATAGTCCGCGAGATCATGGCGGAGCACAGCGTCGATCCGGATCGGGTCTTCGTCGCTGGTCTATCGGCCGGCGGCGCCATGGCGGCGATTCTGGCGGCGACCTACCCGGACCTTTTCGCCGCGGCCGGAATTCACTCGGGGCTGCCTTACGGGGCGGCGAGCGATGTCGGATCGGCCTTCAACTCCATGCGCAAGGGCGCCAGCGGCGAGGCGGCGCTCGCCGTCGAGACGCGCGTGCGAACGATCGTCTTTCACGGCGACGCCGACCGGACGGTGCATCCCGCCAATGGCGAACTGATCGTCGCCGCCGCTCGCGCGGGGCTCGGCGCCGCGACCGAAAAAACGCATCAGGGCCGGTCCGCCGGCGGGGTTCCCTACAAGCGCACCGTCATCGCCGACAAGCGCGGCGCGGCGCACGTCGAATATTGGCGACTCGAGGGAATGGGCCACGCCTGGTCCGGCGGACATCCGGACGGGTCTTATACGAATCCGCATGGTCCCGACGCTTCGCGCGAGATGATGCGTTTCTTTCTCGGCTGAACCCGTCCGGTTGGGCCGAAGCCCGGCGCAGCCTCAAAAACGCTGCGCCGGGCGGCTCGCTCTACTGGCCCTGCGCCACCAGCAGCGCGTTGAGCGCTTCGTCGAGGCCAAGGGCCGGAATGGTGAGCGACAGCTTTTCCCCGGCGGCGTTTTTGATTGACAGCCGGCCTTCGTGCGTCAGCCCGCGGAAATGCTGCAGATCCTCCGCCGACAGGACGACGTCGGCGAGGCAGGCGCTGTTGAGGCAGGATCTGAAGCCGAGAATGACGCCGTTCTTGTCTGGGTCGGCGGCGACTTCGACACCCGGCTCGATCGTGACATTGCCCTGCACGATGGCGACGAGACGCACCGTCTGATCCTTCGGATTGCGCACGAAGGCGACCTTCGCCGCGGGCGGCAGGCCGCCGTCAGGCTGCAGCGTCGCGTCGGCCTCGCAGGTTTCGTCGGTTGAACCCGGCGGCGTCGCGCAAACCAGCAACCAGCTGTGGAAGACCTGCCTTTTGGTGGTCTTCGGCGCGTTCGGGTCCGTTTGCGTCGGCGGTGCGCTTGGAACGGCCTGCGGGGCGGGCGTCTGGGCATGTCCGGCGACGGACCAGGCGAAGGAAAGAAGAAGCGAGGCGATCAGGCTGCGGCGCATTGGCTTTTGATCCAGAAAGAATTTGCGGGATTGCTTGAGCTTGACAGGAGCGTCCGGGCCGGATTGATGGCCGGGCGCGAAAGAGACCGCCTTAAAGCACGATCAGCCCGCGAAAGTCTGCAATTTTTTGCGAGCGTCGGGAGCGCCGTCAGTCGTCCTTCGTCCGGCGGCCGAAGTCGGGCGCGGCGGTTTCCTGCCCCTGATCGATGATGCTGCGCCTGATCGCGCGGGTCCGGGTGAACAGACTTTCCAGGCCTTCGCCGTCCTGCCGCCTGATCATGCGCTGCAGGGCGGTGAGATCTTCGCTGAACCGCCCCAGCATTTCGAGGACGGCGTCCTTGTTGTTGAGGAAGATATCGCGCCACATGATCGGATCGGACGCTGCGATGCGGGTGAAGTCGCGAAAGCCGCCGGCTGAATATTTGATGACTTCCGATTGCGTCACTTCCTCAAGATCGGCCGCGGTGCCGACGATATTATAGGCGATGAGATGCGGCACATGGCTCGTGATGGCCAGCACGAGATCGTGATGGGCGGGGGCCATGGCCTCGACATTCGCGCCCGTATTTTTCCAGAACGCCGTTAGCAGCGCCACGGCCTTGGGATCGGCGCCCTCCGGCGGCGTCAGGATCGTCCAGCGGTCCAGGAAGAGCGAGGCGAAGCCGGCGTCCGGCCCGGATTGCTCCGTGCCCGCGACCGGATGCGCCGGGATGAAATGAACGGAAGCCGGCAGATGCGGCGCGACAGCTGCGATGATCGAGGCTTTGACCGATCCGACATCGGAAAGGATTGCGCCTGCCGCAAGATGCGGCCCGATCTGGCGCGCGATCTCGCCCATCGCGCCGACCGGCGCGCAGAGGATGACGAGATCGGCGCCGGCGACGGCCGCGGGCGCCGTTTCCGCGACCTCGTCGACGAGGGCGAGTTCGCGCAGGCGCGCGCGCACCTCGGCGGATGCGTCGTAGGCGGCGATCTGGCGGGCGAGGCCCTTGCGGCGGACGACCCGCGCGAGCGAGGAGCCGATGAGGCCGACGCCGATGATCGCCGCGCGTTCGAACAGAGGCGCGCCGAGCGGGAGGCCGAGACGATCAGGCAAGATCGTCAGCCATTCGCTTTGCCCGCGCCGGCGAAGTCGCGCAGCGCGGCGACGACGAGCCGGTTCGCTTCTTCGGAGCCGACCGTGAGCCGCAGACAGCTCGGCAGGCCATAGGCGCCGACCGCGCGCAGAATGAGGCCGCGTCCGGTCAGGAAGGCGTCGGCCGCCGCCGCTTCCGCCGGGTCGGCGAAATGCAGCAGCAGGAAATTGCCGGCGCTCGGCGTCGTCTTGACCCCGAGCGCGCCGATCTCGCGGGCGAGCCAGTCGCGCCATTCGTTATTATGCGCGATCGCCCGTTCGACATGTGCGGCGTCCTCAATCGCTGCGATCCCCGCCGCGATGGCCGGTCCATTGGTGTTGAACGGCGGCCGGATGCGATTGAGCGCATCGCACACCTCGGCCGGCGCATAGCACCAGCCAAGCCGCAGCGCGGCGAGGCCGTGGATCTTCGAGAAGGTGCGGGTCATCACGACGTTTTCGCGCGCCCGGACCAGCGCCTCGCCGGCCGCGTAATCGGCCTGCGTCGCATATTCCGCATAGGCGGCGTCGATGACGAGGAGCACGTCGCGCGGCAGGCTGTCGGCGAGCCGCTCGACCTCGGCGATGGGCAGATAGGTGCCGGTCGGATTGTTCGGATTGGCGAAGAACACCACTTTCGTGTGCGGGCCGACCTTGGCGAGAATGGCGTCGACGTCGGCGGTGATGTTGGTCTCGGGCGCGACGATTGGCGTTCCGCCCGCGGCGAGAATGGCGATCTTGTAGACGAGAAATCCGTGCTCCGTGAAAACGCCCTCGTCGCCCGCGCCGATATAGGCGGAAGCGAGAAGGTGGATCACTTCATCCGAGCCCGAACCGCAGACGATGCGGGCCGGATCGAGGCCGAATTTCCGGCCGATCGCCGCGCGCAAGGCGCCCGCCGCGCCATCGGGATAGGCGGAAAGATGATCCCCGGCGGCCGTGAACGCCTCTATCGCGCGCGGCGACGGACCGAGCGGCGTCTCGTTCGAGGACAGCTTGTAGATTTTGCCGACGCCCGGCGCCGAGCTTTTGCCCGGAACATATGGGTCGATGCTGAAAACGCCGGCGAGCGCGCGGGGCCGCGCGGCGCCGTCAATCTTTGTCATGAAAGCAAACTCCAAACAATTTCCGAGCTAATTTCATTGCGCCGCCTCGAAGGGCGCAGGCGGTCGCTGCGCTTCCGAGGCCTCAAAACGCGCCGCATGGCCGCCGATTTCAGCGATCTGAGGCGCAATCGCGCCGGCTTGCATCAGCGCTTCGCGCAACTGCTGCGCGGTGACCTTGCCGTCGATGGCGATGAGAAGCGATGGCTTGGCGCCGTCCGGGGCGGCGCCGACGATATCGGCGTCGATGGCGGCCAGACGGGAAGGCGCGCTCCCCTTCCAGCCGTCGGCCAAAACGGCGTAAAGGCAGACGTCGCGCACGGCGGCCTCGGCGAGCGGCTGGGCGACGACGAACAGCGGCATGCCGGCGGGATGATCCGGCCGCTCGACGAACGGCAGCCGCGCGATGATTTTCGGCGCCTGCGGTTCTTCGAGCCGGCGCCACCACGGATCCGCCGCCGCCTCTGCCTCGACGCGGATGAGGCCGAGGTCGCCTGTTGAGGCCGCCACCGCCTCGATCACGCTCGCGGCGCCCTTGTGCGGGACGTAGGGCACCGTAAAGCCGAAATGGAAGCGGCAGCAGTCGCGCATGGCGCCGTCCCCGCCTGAAATGTCGGCGTGGACGCTATAGGGCGACTGCACGTAGGTGAAGGTCGAGATGATGATGCGCCAGATGCTCTCCACCGTGTCGAGCGGCAGGAGGCCCTCATGGCGGGCGACGAGGCCCCGCATCATGTCCGCCTCGCGCCCCGGCCGGAAGGCCGAGCCGCCGCCCTGCCGCTGCTTGGCTTCGATCAGGCGGTGGATGATCTCGCCGCGCTTGATCAGAAGCTGGTGCAGCTCGGAATCGATGCAATCGATCTCGACTCGAAGGTCGGCCAGGGTCTCCAGACGGGCGGGGTGGGTCATGGTCCAGCTCAATGGGCGAAGCGGCTTGTCTTAGCGCATTTTTCGCTCGAAGTTCAAACGGCGGCGAATAGCGCCCCCGAGCCGCTATCGCCCCCCAATCTCCAGCGGCGCCCGGAACCCCAACTCCCATACGATCCAGACCAGCGCCGCGACGAGCAGCGCGTCGATCCCGGCGACATACCAATAGGACAGATATTCGCCGACCCGCGGCTGCAGCCAGTGCGCGGCGCCGGAAAACAGCGCCGCCAAAGGCACGAGGCCGGCGAGTCCTGTCGGGAGTTTGCGGGCGCGCAGGCGTTTGGCGGAGAGATTGTAAAGGCTGATGCCGATGAACAGCACCGCGAAGGCGTAAAACAGCAAATAGACGAAAGTCAGGAACGTCGCCCAATCGAACAGGGGCGAATCAGGCGCAAGCTCGCGATGGGCGTTCGGCTCCAGCGCCAACCAGATCACGGTCAGGACCGCGAAAATGACGGCGAGCAGCCCCGCGCCTTCGCGCCAAGTCCGCGCGTCGATCAGCCCCTCATCCGTGCGGAAGCCGAAGCGGGCGAGGTAAGCCGAGGCCATCAGTCCCTCAAAAGATCGTTGATGGCGGTCTTCGCCCGCGTCTGCGCGTCGACGGTCTTGACGATGACGGCGCAATAGAGGGAGGGGCCGGGCGATCCGTCGGGCAGGGGCTTGCCCGGCAGATTGCCGGAGACGACGACGGAATAGGGCGGCACGTAGCCGATATGGATCTTGCCGCTCGCGCGGTCGATGATCTTGGTCGAGGCGGAGATGAAGGTGCCCATCGAGACGACGGCGCCTTCGCCGACGATGACCCCCTCGACGATCTCGGAGCGCGCGCCGATGAAGCAATCATCCTCGATGATCGTCGGATTGGCCTGCAGCGGCTCCAGAACGCCGCCGACGCCCACCCCACCAGACAAATGAACATTCTTGCCGATCTGGGCGCAGGAGCCGACCGTCACCCAGGTATCGACCATGGAGTTCGCGCCGACATAGGCGCCGAGATTGACGAAGGAGGGCATCAGCACGACGCCGGGTGCAATATAGGCCGAGCGGCGCACAACGCAGCTAGGCACGGAGCGAAATCCCGCCGCCGCGTGCTCCTTCGGCCCCCAGCCGGCGAATTTGGAGGGAACCTTATCCCACCAGGTCGCCCCGTCCGGCCCGCCCGAAATCTCGCCCATGTCGTTGAGGCGGAAGGACAAAAGCACCGCCTTCTTCAGCCATTGATGCACACGCCAGGACGCCGGGCCGGCGGTGCCGGGGATCTTCTCGGCGACGCGCAGCTTGCCGGCGTCGAGAAGATGCAGGGCCGCGTCAACCGCCTTGCGGATGTCGCCTTGCGTTCCGGCGTTGATATTGGCGCGGTCCTCGAAGGCGGCTTCGATGATCGTTTCGAGGGCGGTATGCGTCATCGTTTCGGTCTTTCGGGTTCTGGGAGGCCGTTCGAGAAGGGCTTGAGAGCCGTTACAGGGTTCCCGCGCGGCAATCAACGCCGGCGCGCGCCCTCAACTGGCGTGGCCGGCGCGCCGCCGTTCAGCCCAGTGACGATCTCGACCAGAAATCCCTCGAGGTGGCTGGTCACGAAATCAATGTGCTCGGGCACGACTTCGCTTGCGATCTCGAAGGCTTCGCGATGGTCCATCTCGCCTGGAGCGGGGACGACAAGGGCGGTCGTCATCCCCCTCGCATGGGGCACAATCAGATTGCGCGCGAGATCCTCGAACATCACGGATCGCTTCGGATCGACGTCATGCTTGTCGAAAAAGCGCTCATAGGTCGCGGCCTCCGGCTTCGGGATGAAATCGGCGGCGACGATGTCGAAAACATCCTCGAACATTTCATCAAGGCCGAGCGCCTTGGCGGTGCGCAGGGCGTGGTCGCGCGAGCCATTGGTCAGGATCAGCTTGCGGCCGGGCAGGGCGGTGATGGCGCCAGCCAGCGAATGGTTCGGGATCAGGCCCGACCGGTCGATGTCATGGGTGAAGGCGAGATATTCGTCGGCGCTGATCCTGTGCTCCTCCATCAGGCCGCGCAGGGTCGTGCCGTAGCGCTGGTAATAATATTTCTGCAGCGCGCGGGAGGACATGCCGTCGAGGCCGAATAGATGCGCGAGGAACAGCGTGATGCGGGCGTCGATCTTCGGCCAAAGATCGCTGCCGGCCGGATAGAGGGTGTTGTCGAGATCGAACACCCAGATGTCTTTTTGCGCGAACGCCCCGGCCGCGCGGATCCGCTTGTCTCCAGCGGCGTCGGCCGGATCGGAGGCGCCTGCGGCGCAAAATTCAGCGGATGGCGTGGTTTCGTCGTTCACCGTGTTATCAGCGTTCCCGCGCCGTGGTCGGTCAAGAGTTCGACGAGCACGGCGTGCGGGGTCTTGCCGTCGAGGATGACGACGCCTTCGACGCCTTGCTCCAGCGCATAGATGCAGGTCTCGACCTTGGGGATCATGCCGCCCGTGATGACGCCCTCGGCGATCAGGGCGTGAATCTCGTCGATGCGCAATTGCTTGATCAGGTTCTTGTCCTTGTCGAGCACGCCGGGCACGTCGGTCAGGAATAGCAGCCTTTTCGCCTTCAGCGCGCCGGCGATCGCGCCGGCGAAGGTGTCGGCGTTGACGTTATAGGTTTCGCCATCCGCCCCCGCCGCGATCGGGGCGAGCACGGGGATCAGTTCGCGGCCAAGCACCTGGTCGAGCACGATGGTGTCGACCTTCGAGGGTTCGCCGACGAAGCCGAGATCGACCGATTCGCTGGTCTGCCCCGCCTTTCGGGCGATGACCATGTTGCCGTCCTTGCCGCAAAGGCCGATGGCGTGGCCGCCTTCGGCGTTGATGAAGCCGACGATTTGCTTGTTGATCGAGCCGGCGAGCACCATTTCGACGATCTCGATCGTAGCCTTGTCGGTCACGCGCAGTCCGTCCGAAAACTCCGATTTGATGCCGAGCTTCTTCAGCATGGCGCCGATCTGCGGGCCGCCGCCGTGAACGACAACCGGCTTCACGCCGGATAGTTCGAGCAAAACCATATCTTTAGCGAAATCGCGCGCGACCTTTTCGTCGCCCATGGCGTGACCGCCGTATTTCACGACGACGATCGCATCGTCGTAGTGGAGCATGTGCGGCAGCGCCTGCATCAGGATCTTGGCTTGTTCCTGGGCTTTTTGCTGGTCGCTGGCGATTGTCGCTTCGTTCATTTGGTCCGTCCGGATGGAATTGCCGTTATTTATTCGCTTGTTGTGACAATCTCAACGCGGCGTCAGAGCTGTTTCGCCACGAAAAGCTCTAGGAGCCGCGTTCGGCCAGAAGCTTCGCGATCGCGGCGCGCAGATCGGCGATGCCGGCGGCGCTTTTCGCGGAGGTGAAGATCACCTGCGGATAGGCGGCCGGGCGCTTTTCCAGCGCCTTCAGAGTCTCCTCGATGCGCTGGTCCTGCTCGGCGGCCTTGACCTCGTCGCGCTTGGTGAGGACGATCTGATAGGACATGGCGGAGCGGTCGAGCAGGTCCATCATCTCGGCGTCGACGGGTTTGAGGCCGTGGCGGCCGTCGACCAGCACGAAAACCCGCGCCAATGGCGCCCGCCCGCGCAGAAAATCCTGCATCAAGCCGGTCCATGACGCGATCTTCTGCTTCGAGGCCGCAGCATAGCCATAGCCCGGCATATCGACGAGCCTGAGCTTCGCGGACGTCACGTCGCCGCCGAGCCCGAAGAAATTGAGTTCGCGCGTCCGCCCCGGCGTCGTCGAGGTGCGCGCCAGCGTTTTGCGGTTGGTCAGGGCGTTGAGGAGCGACGACTTGCCGACGTTCGAGCGCCCCGCGAAGGCGATTTCGGGCGCGGCCGGCGGCGGCAATTGGCTCGCCGCGCCCGCGGCCCAGAGGAAATCGCATTCGAGCGCGAAGAGCTTGCGCCCGGCCTCAACGAAATCGGGCTCGACGGTCGCCGCTTCGTCGCGAGCCTCACCTGTCAACTCGTGGCCTTTTTCTTGAACATGTTGGCGATATTGTCGAAGAGCTCGATTTTGACGCCGGCCTTTTTCATGATCAGCGTCTGCTGGGCGACGGAGAGGATGTTGTTCCAGGTCCAGTAGATCACGAGGCCCGACGGAAAGGTGCCGAGGGTGAAAGTGAAGATCACCGGCATCCAGGTGAAAATCTGCTTTTGCGTCGGATCGGAGGGCTCGGGGTTCGCCTTCATCTGGACGAACATCGATATGCCCATCAGCACGGGCCAGATGCCGAGCGCGAGAAAATGGCCGAACACCGGGAGCTGCGTCGGGTCCCAGGGAATGAGCCCGAATAGAGTGAACACATTGGTGGGATCTGGCGCCGAAAGATCCTTGATCCAGCCGAAGAAGGGCGCGTGCCGCATCTCGATCGTCACGAACAGGACCTTGTAGAGCGCGAAGAACACCGGGATCTGGATCAGCATCGGCAGGCAGCCCGACACAGGATTGATCTTGTCGCGCTTGTAGAGCGCCATGGTCTCCTGCTGCTGCTTCATCTTGTCGTCGGGATATTTGTCCCTGATCGCCGCGATCTGCGGCGCGACCGCCTTCATCTTGGCCATCGACAGATAGCTCTTGTTGGCGAGCGGGAAGAACAATCCCTTGACGATCACCGTCGCGATCAGGATTGCGACGCCGAAATTGCCGGTCAGCCGGTAAAGGAAATGCAGCAGCCGGAACATCGGCCGCGTGATGAAGTAAAACCAGCCCCAGTCGATCAGAAGATCGAATTTCTTGATGCCCGGATCGACCTGATAACGATCCAACGTTTCGACTTCCTTGGCGCCGGCGAATACGCGGCTCACGACCTCGGTCGAGGCGCCTGGCGAAAGCGTCTGCGCCGCGCCGGCGAAATCGGCGCGATAGCTCTTCTGGCCGGACGGCGAGAGGCCGGCCGAAAAGCGCGCCTCGATCGGCGCCTTCTGGTCCGGAATGACGGTCGCCGCCCAATATTTGTCGGTGAAGCCGAGCCAGCCGCCAACGCCCGAAAAGGTCTTCGCGGCGCCGTCCTCTTTCTCGATCTTGTCGTATTTGATCTCCTCGACGCCGCCGTCGCCGATGACGCCGACGAAACCCTCATGCAAAACGGCGTAATTCGCCGTTTTCGGCAGGCCCTGGCGCGCCACCAGCGCATAGGGAGCGAGCGTCACCGGTTTGTCGGACTTGTTCTCGACGCTGTCATGAATCGTGAACATGTAGCGATCGTCGACGGCGATCTGGCGGTGGAGGACGAGCCCCTGGCCGTCGTCAAAGGTCAGCGTCACCGGCGTTTGCGGGGTAAGCGTGTCGCGATCGGCCTGCCACAGCGTGTCGGCGCGCGGCAGCGCCAGCGTTTCGCCCGACGCCGCGAGGAATCCGGCCTCGGCGTAATAAGCGTCAGGCGCGCCGGCGGGCGAGAACAGGACGATGTTCGGGCTCGAGGGGTTGGTCGTCTCGCGATAGGCCTTGAGGGCGACATCGTCGAGCCGCGCGCCCTTCAGGGCCAGCGAGCCGCTAAGAGCCGGCGTGTCGATCTTGACGCGCGGCGAGGCGGCGAGCGCCTCGGCGCGGGTCTTGGGCGCAGCCGCCTCGGCGGGGGCGAGATCGCGCGGAAGACTGACGGGAGCCCCCGCCGGCGCGCCCGCTGGGGCCTCGCCCGGCGTCACCTGCGTCTGCGCCGCCTGTCTCTGTATCTCGGCTACTCGCGCCCGATCGGGCTTCGGCGCGAAGAAATAGCTCCAGCCGACAATGACCAGACAGGACAGGCCGATCGCCAGATAAAGGTTCTTACTATCCGCCGTCATGACGCGCCGCTTTCGTAAAATCCGGATTAAGTATTGACGGCGTCGCAATGACAACGCCCTGGCCATAGAACCTCGGCGCCATCGCAAAGCGCCGAAGCATGATCACGTCGCCTCGCCGCCGCGTCGCGGCTCGCCCCCGAGCGCCGGATTCGCGTCCTGACGCCGCGACTTCCGGGGCGGCCTCTCCGCCCTGGTTTTTCCCGCTTCGATCCTGCCGAGCGCGCGAACCAGCTCCGCCTGCAACGCCGCAAACGCCGAGCCTAACGCCTCGGCCCGCGCGATCATGACATAATCATGGCCTGCGCGCGCGGGAAGCGGGTCGAGCGTCCGGACCGCTTCCCTGAGACGCCGGCGAATCCGGTTCCGCACGACGGCATTGCCGATTTTCTTCGTGACTGTGAAGCCAAACCGCGGCGGTTCGGCCGAGAGCCCCGATTCGCCTGTTTCGCCAAGGCCGGCCGGGCCGGTTTGCGCGCGCCGCGCGGCCTGCAAGGTGAATGCTTTCCCATGAAAGCGCTTGCCTGCGGCGGCGCGCAGAAAATCGGCACGGCGCTTCAGACGATGCGGCGTCGCCGGGGGCGAAGAATCGGACAAAAATCGCTCGCCTGTCTGTTTGGGCGCGTAATCTTCTGCAAAAAGCAGGGCTTGCGCAGATGCGCCCATCGATTCAGGCGGATCAGGCTCAAGCGGACAGCTTCTTGCGGCCGCGCGCGCGGCGCGCCGCAATGATCCGGCGCCCGCCCACGGTCGCCATCCGGGCCCGGAACCCATGCCGCCGCTTGCGCACGAGCTTGCTCGGTTGATATGTCCGCTTCACCGTTCCATTCCTTCAAAAATCGCGCGCAAATATTGCGCTGAAATCGCGCCGATGCGACCGACCGGACGCGGCGCCGCCCGCATTCACGGGCGCGGGCGCAACAATCGAGGCCGCCAGGGAGCGCGACTTATAAGGGCGCCGCGCGCGCGAAGTCAATTTGCCGGGCGGCGGCCAGCTCAATTCGCTGGTTCAACTGCCAGATCAGCGCGCGGCGGCGTCTTCGCGCGGCGATCCTCCGGTTGAGGTCTTCCGCTTGATCTCGTTTGCCTCGTCCAGCATGGACCGCAAGCCGGCGAGATCGACATAGCCTTTGGCGAAGCGCCAGCCCGCCAAATGGCGGGCGGGTCGGCCGGGTTCGCCGAGATCGCTCAAAACGCTGGCGCTTTCGCTGACATCGTCCGCGCTCAAAAAGAAGCTCGGCGTCGCGACGACCGCGAGGCCAGCCTGCCTCGCCGCGCGAACGCCGTTCGCTGAATCTTCGAAAGCGACGCAGGCCGAGGCGGCGCAGTCAAGTTCGCGCAACGCATAATCGTAAATATCCCGCGCCGGCTTCTTGGCGGGCACGATGTCGCCGGCGGCGATGACGCTGAACCACGACAGGGCCTCCCGCCCGATCATGGCGCCGAGCAGGGCCTCGACATTGCCGGGCCGCGTCGTCGTCGCGATGGCGAGCCGCAGCCCCGCGTCATGCGCCTCCGCGATCAGGCGCCGCACCCCCGGCCGCGGCGCGACGTCGCCGGCGCGGATAAGCTTTACGTAGCGCACGGTCTTGTCCGCGTGCATCTCGCTCACTTTGGCGCGGGCGGCAGCGCCGCCCGCCGGGGCGTAATGATCGATATAATGAAGGATGCGCTCCCGGCCGCCGGTGACGCCAAGGAGTTCGCGATAGAGATCGCGCGGCCAGACCCAGTCGAGCCCGAAGGCGTGGAACGCCTCGTTGAAGGCCTGCCTGTGCAGCTCTTCCGTTTCGGCGAGCGTGCCGTCGACGTCGAAGATCAGCGCCTCAAGCGGCATCGCGCCGCTTTCCCGCGGCGCCCGCACGGATCGCCGCGATATTCGCGGCATAATGATCTGGACCGCCCTTGAACACGCCGGAACCTGCGACGAGCGTGTCGGCGCCGGCCGCGGCGACGAGGGCCGCCGTCTCGGGGTTGACGCCGCCATCGACCTCGATGCGGATCGGCCGATCGCCGATCATGGCTTTGAGATCGGCGATCTTGTCGACGGCCGAGGGAATGAAGGCCTGGCCGCCGAAGCCGGGATTGACCGACATGACGAGCACGAGGTCGACGAGGTCGAGAACATGTTTGACGCTGGCCGCGGGAGTCGCCGGGTTCAGCACGACGCCGGCCTTCTTGCCGAGCCCGCGGATCGCCTGCAGCGAGCGGTGCAGATGCGGCCCCGCCTCGACATGGATCGCGATGAGATCGGCGCCGGCCTCCGCGAAAGCGGCGAGATAGGGATCGCAGGGCGCGATCATCAGATGCACGTCGAAGAAGAGGTCGGTATGCGGCCGCAGCGCCGCGACGATCGCCGGCCCGATCGTGATGTTGGGCACGAAATGACCGTCCATCACGTCGACATGGATCCAGTCGGCGCCGGCGGCGGCCACAGTGCGGACCTCCTCGCCAAGTTTTGCGAAATCGGCGGACAGGATCGAGGGCGCGATGACGAGAGAGCTCATGATTGGGGAGCCTTTGCTTCGGAAGACGGTTCGGAGTCGAAAACGCGGCTGCCGAGCACGTCGATGGCGTCGATCGTCATCAGGTCGTCGATCAGCACGGGGCCCTCCTGCTCGAAATAACGGTTGGCGTGCCTGAGCCTTGCGCGGTCGAGCGCGTTGCGGATCGAGCGGGCGTTGGAGAACAGCGGCTGGCGGCGGCGCGCCGCGATATAGCTCTCGAACGCGCTCGCGCCCTCGGGGCTGAATTTGTAGTGCTGCGCCGCCAGCATGGTCTGCGCAATCGACATCAGCTCGCCGTCGGCATAATCGGGAAAGTCGATGTGGTGCGCGATGCGGGAGCGAAAGCCCGGATTCGAGCGGAAGAACTGGTCCATGCGGGAGGCGTAGCCGGCGAGGATGACGACGAGATCCTCGCGCTGGTTCTCCATCACCTGCAGCAGGATCTCGATCGCCTCCTGACCATAGTCGCGCTCGTTCTCCTGGCGGTAGAGGTAATAGGCCTCGTCGATGAACAGAACGCCGCCCATGGCTTTCTTCAGGATTTCTTTCGTCTTCGGCGCCGTATGGCCAATATATTGGCCAACGAGATCGTCGCGCGTCACCGAGACGAGATGGCCCTTGCGGACATAGCCGAGCCTGTGCAGGATTTCAGCCATGCGCAGGGCGACGGTGGTCTTGCCGGTGCCCGGATTGCCGGTGAAGGACATATGCAGCGTCGGCGTTTCGGAGGTAAGGCCGAGCCGCCTCCTCACCCGATCGACGACGAGCAGCGCGCAAATCTGGCGGATGCGCGTCTTGACCGGGGCGAGGCCGACCAGTTCGCGATCGAGCTGGTCGAGAACGTCCTGCGCGTGCGTCTCGCGCAGTTCATGGCGCAGATCGATGGTCTTCGGAACGGCGGAGAGAGAAGCGCCATCGGCCGCATCGTCATTCAAAGCCATGTTCGCCTCCGCCGTGTCCGCCTCGCCTCGTCGGATGTGAGTACGCCCTCGCCCTTGTTGAAAACGCGCTTCCCGGCGAAAAGGCTCCAGAGCGCATGACGCGTTTCCAAACCGGCCTCAAAGCTCATGCGTCGTAACGCTCGGATTCGGGCCGATCGACCGCGTAGGATTGCGTTGAATAGATCTGGTTGCGGCCCGCGCCTTCGGTGCGCAGCAGCCGGAAGCCCGGCTCGTCCTTCGGCCGCTCGACGATGAAGGAGAGGCGCACGCTCTCCCAGCCAGGTGAGGCGTCGAAGGCCGAGAGGCGGATGTAATAGCGGCCGGCGTGGGCCTTGCGGCAGGCGTCGAGTTCGAGCAACACCCCCGCGGCGTCCTTGATGTCGAACATCGGCAAATCCCACATCTCCCAATAGGTGTTCCGCGGATGCGGATCGTCCGTATATTCGAGATTCACCGCCCAGCCCTTGTCGATGCAATATTGCACCTGGGATCTGATCTGATCGTCGGTGAGATCGGGAAGAAAGGAAAAACACCCTTGCGTGATACGCATTTCGAAACTTTCCTATTCAGCCGGCGTCACGGATGGAACGAAATCCGGAGAGTCCGTCGACGCATAATCGAAGGTGACGTCCTTCCAGACTTCCAGCGCCTGCCTCAAGGGCGCGCAGCTGCGCGCCGCCTCCTCGAGAATTGTCTGGCCCTCGGCCAGCGTGTCGCGGCCGGCGTTGCGGGCGAACACCATCGCCTCGAGCGCGACCCGGTTGGCGGTCGCCCCCGCCGCGATCCCCATCGGATGGCCGATCGTGCCGCCGCCGAACTGCAGCACGACGTCTTCGCCGAAATAATCAAGTAGCTGATGCATCTGCCCGGCGTGAATGCCGCCCGACGCGACGGGCATGAGCTTGTTCAGCGACGCCCAGTGCTGATCGAAGAAGATGCCATGTTCGAGCTGTTGCGGAATGAAATCCTCGCGGCAGATGTCGTAGTAGCCGCGCGTCGTCGCGGGATCGCCTTCGAGCTTGCCGACGACCGTGCCGGCATGGATGTGGTCGACGCCGGCGAGCCGCATCCATTTGGCGATGACGCGGAAGGAGACGCCATGGATCTTCTGCCGCGTGTAGGTTGAATGGCCGGCGCGGTGGAGATGCAGGATCGTGTCGTTCCTGCGCGCCCATTTGGCCATCGACTGGATCGCCGTATAGCCGATCACGAGGTCGACCATGATGACGACGGAGCCGAGCTCCTTGGCGAATTCGGCGCGCTCATACATGTCCTCCATCGTCGCCGCGGTGACGTTGAGGTAGCTGCCCTTGACTTCGCCGGTCGCGGCCTGGGCGCGGTTGACCGCCTCCATGCAATAGAGAAAACGCTCGCGCCAATGCATGAACGGCTGCGAGTTGATGTTTTCATCGTCTTTCGTAAAGTCGAGGCCGCCTTTCAGCGCCTCGTAGACGACGCGGCCGTAATTGCGTCCCGAGAGACCGAGCTTCGGTTTGACGGTCGCGCCGAGCAGGGGGCGGCCGAATTTGTCGAGCCGCTCGCGTTCGACGACGATGCCGGTCGCCGGCCCCTGGAACGTCTTCACATAGGCGACCGGAAGACGCATGTCCTCGAGCCGCAACGCCTTCAGCGGCTTGAAGCCGAACACGTTGCCGATGATCGAGGCCGAGAGGTTCGCGATCGAGCCGGGCTCGAAAAGATCGAGTTCATAGGCGATGAAGGCGAACCAGGAGCCGGGCGAATTCGGCACGGGATCGACCCGGTAGCACTTCGCCCGGTATTTGTCGCATGCGGTCAGGCGGTCGGTCCAAACGACGGTCCAGGTCGCCGTCGAGGATTCGCCGGCGACGGCCGCCGACGCCTCGATTGGATCGACGCCGTCTTGCGGCGTGACGCGAAAGCAGGCGATGAGGTCGGTGTCGCTTGGCGCGTAATCGGGCTGCCAATAGCCCATCTTGCGGTATTCCATGACGCCTGCGGAAAAGCGCGAGCGGGCGGCGGGTTCCTTTTCAGATGTCATAGGACCATTCTCCGTTTGACGCTTTCGCCTGCGCGCCGGCTCTCCATGCTTATTCGGCGGCCGAACGCTGCAGACGCGCGCGCGGGTCGAGCCCGCCCGAGGCGTAGCGCTTGGCCATGGCGGACATCGGAAGCACTTTTATCTTCGACGCATTGCCGGCCGTTCCGAACTGCTCGAGACGCAGCTTGCAGACGGCGCGCATGGCGTCCATCGCCGGCTTCAGGAATTTGCGCGGATCGAATTCATCCTTGTGCTCCGTCGCGACGCGGCGGAACTGTCCGGTCATCGCGAGCCGGCAGTCGGTGTCGATGTTGACCTTGCGAACGCCATGTTTGATGCCGCGCACGATCTCCTCGACGGGCACGCCGAAGGTCTGCCGCATGGCGCCGCCATTGGCGTTGAAAATATCCTGCAGATCCTGCGGCACCGACGACGACCCATGCATGACGAGGTGCGTATTCGGCAATTTGGCGTGTATCTCCTCGATCACCCGCATCGAGAGGATGTCGCCGTCGGGCTTGCGCGAGAATTTGTAGGCGCCGTGCGACGTCCCCATCGCGATGGCCAGCGCATCGACCTTGGTGCGCATGACGAAATCGACCGCCTGATCCGGATCCGTCAGCAGCTGGTCGAGGCCGAGCTTACCTTCGGCGCCATGGCCGTCTTCCTGTTCGCCGGTTCCGTGTTCGAGCGAGCCCAGAACGCCAAGCTCGCCTTCGACCGATGCTCCGACGAGATGCGCGAATTCGGCGACCTTCGCGGTGATCGCGACATTGTAGTCGTAGGATGCGGGCGTCTTGGCGTCGGCTTCGAGCGAACCGTCCATCATAACGGATGAAAATCCATACTGGATGGCGCTGAGACAGGTCGCTTCGCTGTTGCCGTGATCCTGATGCATGCAGACCGGAACGTCCGGATAAATGTCGATCAGCGCCTCGATCATCTTGGCGAGCATGATGTCGTTTGCGTAGGCGCGCGCGCCGCGGCTCGCCTGAATGATGACCGGCGCATCGACCGAGGCGGCGGCCTCCATGATGGCGAGGCCCTGCTCCATGTTGTTGATGTTGAATGCGGGGACGCCATAGCTATGCTCGGCTGCGTGGTCGAGCAATTGTCGAAGCGTGATTCTGGCCATGAGTTATTCTCCGTCGCACAGTGCCGGTTTCGGCTTCGCCGCCAGGCTCGTCCCGGCGTTGCAGCCATTCTGGTTGACGCCTCGCCCAATATCGCGAAGCGGTTCTGCCGATCGCGAACTATTCCGCGACAGCCGTCTCACCCTCCGCCGATCCGATCGATCTCCGCCGCATTCGTCGCGGCGGGCGAGCGTTATTGTTTTCTTTGCGCTGCTTCAGCCGCTGCCTTGGCCGCGATTTGGGCGTGGGCCGCGACGACGATCGCGTCGACCGTAATGCCAAACTTCCTGAAGAGGTCGCCGGCGGGCGCGCTGGCGCCGAATGTCGACATGCCGATGAAGGCGTCGTCGGGGGCGAGCGCAATATCCCAGCCCTGGCGCACGGCCGCCTCGACGGCGACCCGCGGCGCCGTTCCGATCACGCTTCTGCGGTAGGCCGGCGTGGCCGCTGCGAAAAGCTCGAAGCATGGCATCGAGACCACCGCCGTCCGGACGCCCTCGCTGGCGAGCCGCTCGGACGCCTCGACCGCGAGCGACACTTCAGATCCGGTCGCAAACAGCGTCACGTCCCGCTCGCCTTCCGGCGCGCGTAGAACATAGCCGCCCGCGGCGGAGAGATTTTCGGCGGCGTGCGCGCGGCGCACGATCGGTAGGTTCTGCCGCGACAGCGCGATGACGGACGGCGAGGTGCTGCTGTTCAGCGCGAGCTCCCAGGCTTCCGCGGTCTCGACCGCGTCGGCGGGGCGAAACACGAGCAAGTTTGGAATGGCGCGCAGAGCGGCGAGATGCTCCACCGGCTGATGCGTCGGACCGTCCTCGCCAAGGCCGATCGAATCATGGGTGAGGACATGAATGACGCGAATGCCCATCAGCGCGGCGAGGCGGATGGCGGGGCGGCTGTAATCGGCGAAAACGAGAAACGTGCCGCCGTAAGGAATGAATCCGCCGTGCAGACTGATGCCGTTCATGGCCGCGGCCATGCCGAATTCGCGAACGCCGTAATGAATATAGCGGCCGGAAAAATCGTCGGGCGTCACGGCCTTCATGTCGGCGGCTTTGGTGTTGTTGGATCCCGTGAGATCCGCCGATCCGCCGATCAGATTGGGCTGCGCCGGAGCGAGCTTGTCGAGCAGTTTCTGCGACGAGATGCGGGTCGCCTGCGCCGCGGCGCCTTCGCTCGCGGCCTTCTTGAACGCTTCGACGGCGGCGGCGACGCCCGGCGCGACCGCGCCGCTGATGTCGGCCTCGAACCGCGCTTTCGTCGCCGGGTCGAGACCGGCGAGGCGCTCCGACCAGAGGGCGTGCGCGCCGGCGGCGCGGCTCGCCGCCTCCGCCCAGGCCTTGCGGATGTTGTCGGGGATTTCGAAGGGCGCATGGGTCCAGCCGAAGAAGCTGCGGGCGCCCGCGACTTCATCCTTGCCGAGCGCCGCGCCGTGCGAGGCATGCGATCCGGCTTTCGTCGGCGCGCCATATCCAATTGTCGTCTTGCAGGCGATGAGGACCGGCTTCTGCGCCGCTTGCGCGGCCTGCAGCGCGGCGGCGACGGCTTCCGGGTCATGGCCGTCGACGCGCGAGGCCGTCCAGCCCGCGGCCTCGAACCGGGCCAGCTGATCCACCGAGTCCGCGAGCGAGACCTTGCCGTCGATGGTGATGCCGTTGTCGTCCCACAGCACGATCAGCTTCGAGAGTTTGAGATGGCCGGCGAGCGCGATCGCCTCGTGGCTGATCCCCTCCATCAGGCAGCCGTCGCCGGCGATGACATAGGTGCGGTGGTCGGCGATATCGGCGCCAAAGCGCGCCGCGAGCAATCGTTCGGCGATGGCCATGCCGACCGCCGCGGCGAGGCCTTGGCCGAGCGGCCCCGTCGTCGTCTCGACGCCCGGCGTATGGCCGTATTCGGGATGGCCCGGGGTTCTTGAATCGAGCTGGCGGAAGCGCTCGAGCTCCGTGCGGCCCATGTGTGGATAGCCGAGCAGATGCAGCAGCGAATAGAGCAGCATGGACCCATGTCCGGCGGACAGCACGAAACGGTCGCGGTCGGGCCAGGCTGGATCGGCGGCATCGAATTTCATGAAACGCGTAAACAGGACAGTGGCGGCGTCCGCCATGCCCATCGGCATGCCGGGGTGACCGCAATTGGCTTTTTCGACAGCGTCCATCGACAGCACGCGGATGGCGTTGGCCATCTCGGCGGGCGTCGCCAAGTCAGAAACTCTCGCCAGCACGTTCATCGATTTTCCGTCCCTGGGTCAGCCGCTTTCTCCGCTCGACCAGCTGGAGAATGAGCGGGGTCAATATCAGTTGCATCGCGAGATCGAGCTTGTTGCCGGGGATGACGATCGAATTGGCGCGCGACATGAAGCTGTCGCGGAGCATCGACAGGAGATATGAGAAATCGATGCCGGCCGGCCGCGCGAAACGGATGATGACCATCGATTCGTCGGCGGTCGGGATCCAGCGCGCCGTGAACGGGTTCGACGTGTCGACCGTCGGCACGCGCTGGAAGTTGATGTCGGTCTCGGTGAATTGCGGGCAGATGTAGCGCGTATAGTCCGGCATCCGGCGCAAAATCGTGTCCATCACCGCTTCCATCGTATAGCCGCGATCGGCCTTGTCGCGATGAATCTTCTGAATCCATTCAAGATTGATCACCGGAACGACGCCGATCTTGAGGTCGGCGTGCTTGGCGATATTGACCTTGTCGGTGACGGCCGCGCCATGCAGTCCCTCGTAGAACAGAAGATCGCTGTGCGCCTGCAGCGGCTTCCAGTCGGTGAAGGTGCCGGGCGGGCGACCATAGAGTCTCGCCTCGGCTTCATCATGCACATATTGCCGGGTCTTCGCGGTCCCGCGCGCGCTGTAGCTCGCGAACACGCTCTCCAGTTCTTCGAGCAGGTTGGCGGCCGGCCCGAAATGGCTGAAATGATGATTGCCCCTGGCTTCCTCCTCGGCCATCGCCTTGCGCATTTCCGCGCGATCGTAGCGATGGAAGGCGTCTCCTTCGATATAGTCGGCGTTAATTCCCTCGCGGCGGAAAATCTGCTCGAATGTGCGCTTGACCGATGTCGTGCCGGCCCCCGACGAACCCGTGACCGAAATGATCGGATAGCGTGTCGACATGACCTTCGAGCTTCCTTCCCGCGAACGCCGGCTAGCCGCGAATCAAGCCTCTTGCGCCGAACAGGGGCGCGCGCTCGGCGGAAACCTTTGGATCCGAGCGATAGCGCGCGACGAGACGCACCGGCTCGGCCGAGCCGAAGACGAGAGGCGCGCGCTGGTGGATCGCGGTCGGGACGACGTCGAGAAGCGGTTCGACGCCATCGGTCGCGACGCCGCCGGCCCGCTCGACGATGAGGGCGACGGGATTGCCCTCATAGAGAAGGCGCAGCCGCCCGTCGGCGTAGCCGGGCCTCTGATCGCCGGGGTAGAGAAAAATCCCGCCGCGCAGAAGGATCCGATAGGCTTCCGCGACGAGGGACGCAACCCAGCGCATATTGTAGTTGCGCTTCATCGGCCCATCGGCGCCGCGCGCGCAATCCTCGATGAAAGAGCGAATCGAGGGCTCCCAATGCCTGTAATTGGAGGCGTTGATGGCATATTCCGCCGACGCGCGCGGGATCGGCCCGGCCGTGACCGCGTGGTAGAACCGGCCATCGCTGCGATCGAGCGTGAAGATCTCTGTCGCGTTTGCGCCGAGCGCGAAGACGATCGAGGTCTGCGGGCCGTAGATGACGAAGCCGGCGGCGATCTGCGCGCGCCCCGGCTGCAAAAAATGAGCGTCGAGGCTGCTCGCCGCGGGCAGCGTCGGAAGCACCGAAAAAATGGTTCCGATCGACACATTGGCGTCGATGTTCGAGGAGCCGTCGAGCGGGTCCATCGAGACGACGACATGCGCGGTCGGATCAAGGAGCAAAGGCTCGGGCAACTCCTCCGACACGACGGCGTAAACCGGCGCGGCCCGCAACGCCTCGACGAACATCTCATTGGCCAGCACGTCCAGCTCTTTCTGGACGTCGCCGTCGGCGTTGGCGCTGTCGCGGCTGGCCCCGAGGCGGCCGTACAATTGGCCAAGGCCGATGAGGTCCGACATCTTCACGGCGGCGGCGGCGACCTCGGCGAGCACCGCCGCGGCGGATTCCAGCCCCGCATTCGCCTTGACGCTTTGGTCGAGATAGGCCTGAAGGTCCTCAGCCCCGGAAATCCTCGGCATGTCGACACGTTTCCCTTTTTTGCTTGACGCGTTATCGCTGAACGCCGCCGAAAATAAAAGTGGATATCATTGAGTTTGCCGTAAGAAATATTTAGGAAAAAGACAATGAGCCAATGCGTCGCCTGACCTTAAAACACCTCGAAACCATCGTCGCCGTCGCGCAGAGTGGGACGATCGCCGCCGCCGCCGAGAATCTCAACGTAACCGCCGCGGCGCTGACCTCAAGGATCAAGCTTCTCGAGGATGACGTCGGGCTCGCCCTGTTCGATCGCACGGGCGGTCGCCTGCGCCTGACCAACGCCGGCCAGCAGGTGGTCAACGTCGCGACGCGCATTGACCGGGCGCTGGCCGAACTCAAGACTACGCTTTCCGCGCACAAGGACAAGCATTCCGGCCGCGTGACGATTGGCGTAACCTCTACCGCTCAATATTTCGCGCCCCGACTGATCGCCGCATTCGCGCGGGGGAACCCGCGCATCGATATCTCCGTAACCGTCGGCAACCGGGCGACGATCGTGGCGGCGGTGCGCGACCAGACAGTCGATATTGCGCTAATGGGCAGTCCGCCGGCAGATTTTCCGGTGGCCAGCGAAATATTCGGACCTCACCCCCAAGTCGTCATCGCTCCACCCGAGCACAGTATGGCAAAACGAGTCGGCATAGACAAGACGGAGCTCTGTCATGAGGGTTTCATCATCCGTGAGGAAGGCTCGGGCACGCGCAATGTATTCGACGCTTTCTTTCGCGGAATGGTGCTGCCGCCGCCACGCGTCCACATCGAGATCGGCTCGAACGAAACCGTCAAGCAGGCGGTGATGGCGGGCCTTGGCCTGACGCTCATCTCCGCCCACACCATCGAGGCCGAGGTGGCGGAGGGAAAGCTCGTCATTCTCGACGTCGTCGGCCTGCCGGTCATGCGCCAATGGTTCGCGGTCCGGCACGGCGCGCGCGAACCCGCGCCCGCGGCGCGCACCATGTGGGATTTCATCGTCTCGGACGGACG
>Ga0181523_10001619_pt1 | contig 23673 bp, 22 predicted proteins | sample PEATcosm2014_Bin_43_FD_119752 | JGI IMG/M metagenome (GOLD analysis project Ga0181523, IMG submission 119752) | Peatland microbial communities from MTU Mesocosm Facility, Houghton, MI, USA - PEATcosm2014_Bin05_30_metaG | ecosystem: Environmental > Terrestrial > Soil > Wetlands > Peat | place... | reverse complement strand
GTTACGGCTGGAGCAAACCCGGGTCTCCGATGCGGTCCAGAAATTTGGGCAGCAGCCGGTATCGATCCAGCCCGTCTTCCCGCGGCCAGTGCCTCCGCCGCCGCCGGACACCGGCTTCTCACCAGCCACATCACCCGGCACACCGCCTATGGTGATTCCCGGAGCGCCCGGCCCCGGCGGTATTCCCGGACCGCCGATCATCATTCCCGGCACGCCCCCGGGCACATAGAGGCTGCGCCCTTAAACCGGCCTATGTCATTCTGAGCGGAGTGGCTGCCTCGCGAAGCGAGGCAGCCACGCAGTCGAAGGATCCCTACCCCGCCGGCGACCTCTGCGTGGAAGAGCATTTGTTGTACTCTTAATCGGACATCATGCCCTCTCTCATCCCTCAGCCCACGCGCATTCAATCCGCCGGCAACAAGCCCAAGCTCATCGACGAATACATCGGCCGCGTCAATACAGAAACGTCGGGTGCCAGCGTCGCCCACATGCGCAGCCCGCAAGGCTGGCTCGAGCCTGGCCAGACTCCCGAGTTCGACGAGTTCACCATCGTGCTGAAAGGATTGCTGCGGGTCGAGTACAGAAGTGCGAATGGACCCGTCAGTTCGCTCGACGTCGCCGCCGGACAAGCCGTCATCGCCCACGCCGGCGAGTGGGTCCGCTACTCAACTCCGCAAGAAGGCGGCGCCGAATACATCGCCGTCTGCCTCCCCGCATTCTCGATGGAAACGGTTCACCGGGATGAATAAGGATCAGGGAGCCGGAGGAGACGTAACCGGAAAGTGCACGACTTCGAGTCGTGCCGATAAGCGCTCCTAAAGAGGGCGGCTTTAGCCACCGAGGTTCGCTTCCGAGGCATACCTCAGCGGCTTAAAGCCGATTTTTCTCCGACCCGGGTTGCGGCACGAGTCGAACTCGTGCCCTTCCCGATTCGCGCGTTTATGCGGGAAGTGAGCCAATGAACTCCTCAATGACCGGGTTCAGCAAAGAGCAAGAAGCTGTTTCTACTCCCACTCAATCGTTCCCGGCGGCTTCGACGTCACGTCGTACACCACGCGGTTCACGCCCTTCACTTCATTCACAATCCGCGTGGAGATCGTCTTCAGCACCTCGTGCGGCAACGCGACCCAGTCGGCGGTCATGCCGTCTTCGGAACTGACCGCGCGGATCGCGCACGTATAGGCATACGTCCGCATGTCGCCCATCACACCCACCGACATCACCGGCAGCAACACAGCAAACGACTGCCAAATTTTGTTATAGAGCCCAGCTTCTTTGATTTCGCTGACCACTATGTCATCGCACTCGCGGAGCAAGGCCAGTCGCTCCGGAGTGACTTCGCCCAGCACGCGCACCGCAAGGCCCGGGCCGGGGAACGGCTGCCGTTGCAGGATTTCCTCGGGCATTCCGAGATCGCGCCCGATCTTGCGAACCTCGTCTTTGAACAAATCTTTCAGCGGCTCGATCAGCTTGAGCTTCATTTTTTCTGGCAGGCCGCCGACGTTGTGATGCGACTTGATGACCTGCGACGGTCCGCGCACCGAGCGCGACTCGATCACATCCGGATAGAGCGTGCCCTGCACCAGCCATTTCACCTTGCCTTCCGATTTCTCGATGCGCCGCGCTTCCTTCTCGAATACTTTGATAAATTCGTTGCCGATGATCTTGCGTTTTTTCTCGGGGTCATCAACCCCTTTCAGTTTCTTGAGAAAACGCTCGGTCGCGTCGACCGCATCGACGTTCAGGTTGAGCTTGTCGCGCAGCACCTTCTGCACTTTCTCGAATTCGTTCTTGCGCAGCACGCCGTTGTTTACGAAGACGCAGGTCAGCCGCGATTTGCCCTTAGCGTCGCGCAACGCGCGGTCGACCAAAACCGCGGCCACCGAAGAATCCACGCCGCCCGAAAGCGCACAGATCGCCCGCCCGCTGCCGACTTGCTGCTTCACCTGCTCGACCGTCGAATCAATGAAGCGCTGCGCCGTCCACGTGGGCTTCGCGCCGCAGATCTGGAAAATAAAATTCCGCAGCATCTGCGTGCCTTGCGGCGTGTGGTGCACTTCAGGATGAAACTGCACCGCGTACCATCTCTTGGCCGTGTTCTGAATGCCGGCGACCGCGTAATGAGTCTTCGCCATCAACTCGAAGCCCGGAGGCAGTTCGAGCGCTTCGTCACCGTGCGACATCCACACGGCCAGCTTTTTGGCCAGGCCCTGAAACAGAATCGAATCCGAAACGATATCGATTTCCGCGTGCCCGTACTCCCGCTTGTCCGCCGGCCGCACCTTGCCGCCCAGCGTGTGCACCATGAACTGCAGTCCGTAGCAGATGCCGAGCACAGGCAAGCCCAACTCGAAGACCCGCGCATCGGCCGGCGGCGCGTCTTTGTCGTAAACCGACCACGGCGCTCCCGACAGCACGATGCCCACGGGCGCATAGCTCTTGATCTCGTCAAGCTTGGCCGTGCAGGGCAGTACGACGGAAAAAACATTCTGTTCGCGGATGCGGCGCGCGATCAACTGCGTATACTGCGCGCCAAAGTCGAGGATGATGATGCTCTGGTCGACTGAAAGTTGATTGTGCGGGGATTTGGTTTCCACACATGAGTTTCTCAAATTCGGAGAGACAGTGTAAAGCAATCAGTGGTTACTGCGGTTCTACGTCTGAAAACCGTCGCGGCGTACAATGAGGTTATGAAACCTTCACGATTGCGCGCATGGAAGAGTTAGTTAACGCAATCACTCACGGAATCGGACTGGCGCTGGCCATTATCGGCGCCGTGCTGCTAATTGTGGCTGCGGCTTGGACCCGCGATGCCTGGGTGATTGTGAGTTGCTGTGTTTACGCGACGACTCTGGTCGGCCTGTATGCGGCATCCACCACGCTGCACTCGGTTCCTTCTCCCCGATGGACGCGCCCGCTGGAGATCGTGGACCACAGCTGCATTTATTTTCTGATTGCCGGAACCTACACGCCGGTCACACTAGTCAGCCTCCGCGGCGGCTGGGGATGGACCCTGTTCGGTCTCGTCTGGGGACTCAGTTTTCTGGGCGTGCTGGCGAAGGTTCTCTGGTTCGAGCAGGTGAGAAAACTCTCGACTCCGCTCTACGCCGTCATGGGACTGCTGGTGGTCATCGCCTTCCGGCCGCTGCTGTCCGCGGTCGGCACGCCGGGGTTGCTTTGGATGGCGGCGGGAGGCGTTGCCTACATCTCCGGCATCGTATTCTATGCGTGGCGGCGGCTCCCGTTTAATCATGGGATCTGGCACCTGTTCGTGATGGCGGGCAGCCTCTGCCACTACGTAGCCATCTACTGCTACGTCGTGCCTCGACAGGGCTAGGTCTCTACCGCCAGATTCGGCAGGTCGCTCAGGATCGGCTCTTCGCGGTCGATCGTAGTTTGAACTGGCGCCGTCTGAACTGGCGCTATCTGAATCGGTGGTCCTTCGATGGGCGGTCGTTCTGGCGTGGGCGGCTGCGGCAGCGGCACCCATGCCGCCTCCGGCATCTCCGCGATGCAAACGTATCCCGCCAGGCGCGCCATGTAGAGCCAATCGGCGAGCGCGAAATAAGCCAGGGTCACCAGCAGCACCGCCAAAACCACCAACCGCCACGGCACCACACCGGCCACGCCCAGCGGCATGGAAACCAACGTGGTCGCTCCCACGAAGGCAACCATGTGAGCCAGCCCCATCCAGAAGCTGACCGCGGCCACCGGCCCGGTGCGCTCGCGGCACAAAGTCACGGCGGCCGAGATCGCGCCCACCGCGTCCTCCCCATCGCGCACAGCAAACATCCCGGCCAACGACAACAGCCAGTTGAGCGCTCCCCACGCCAGCCCGATCAATCCCGCCAAAGGTAGAAAAAGAAAAAAGGAGAGCGCGGGCTGAGGATTGGCGTCAGGCGAGGCAAAGCCCGCAAGAATCGCGGCCCCCATGAATCCGAACACTGCGGCCAGTGCGACGCTGGCGCGCAGAAAGTTAAGTCTCAGCAGCGCCGGCAAACTCTTCGTAGAGACGTTGCTGGCAACGTCTCTCTCGCCATCGTTGCGAACGCCGCGCGCGAAGACGCCGCCCGCTACATCCCCACGAAAATAATCCAGCAGCGCGCGCACGGTGGCAATCCGCCCCACGGAGGCGGCGACGATCCACAGCGCTCCCAACAGCAGTACCGCGAGTAACAAAGCCATGACGCCCCGGCTCAGACTGCCGCGAAGAATGTGGGCGATCGCCTCGCCGACCAGGTAGGGCTGCCGCGTCCGCAGAAAAAGCAGTTCGCCGTTGGTGACCGGCAGCGTGTCGAGGTATTCAAACAGGCCAAACAGCAGCAACGCGGCGGCGGTTGCGCCCGCAGTCCAGCGCCACATGATCTCCGCCAGCGTTAGCGAAGGCCGCCAGAACCCCGCGCGAAAACCTTCAGACGTGGGCGAGATGGCCATCCCGCTCAGGATAACTCATTCACCGTCATCCATCCTCATCGTCATCCGTCCTCACCCATGTACCCACAGTCACTGTCATCCTGAGCGTAGCATCGGCTCCACGGAGTGGAGCCGATGCGGAGTCGAAGGATCCCTATCGCAACGCAGCACCTGCGGAACGTCAAGGGAATTCGATCCCCGTCGAGATGCATCTCATGGGGCTTAGTCTCTAACGAAGTCGCAGGGGATCCTTCGACTGCGCGGCCGCTTCGCGTTCGCGAAGCAGCCACTTCGCTCAGGATGACAAGCAAGGAAGCATCTACTTCACCACGATATTCACCAGCTTGCCCGGGACATAGATCTTCTTCACGATCTGCTTGCCGGCGATGGCGGCCTGCACCTTCGCATCGGCGAGCGCGCGTGCAAGAACCGTCTCCTCGGTGGCGTCGGCCGGCACAATCACGCGGCTGCGCAGTTTGCCGTTCACCTGCACCGGAATCTCCAACTCCTCTTCCTTGGCCAACTCAGAGTCAAACTTCGGCCACGGAGCCTTGAGCAGGTTCCCTTTTTCGCCCAGCATCTCCCAGAGTTCGTGCGCAAGATACGGCGCAAACGGCGCGAGCAACAAAACAAGGTTGCGCTGCACGTCCGCCAGAAACGCAGCCGGAACCTCGTTCCGGACAATCGCTTCTTCTGCGCCGTACAACACGTTCACCAGCTCCATGATGGCCGAGATGCAGGTGTTGAAGTGCCAGCGTCCCTGGAAATCATCGCTGACTCGCTTGATGGTTTGGTGCAGCTTGCGCTGAATGGCTCGCGCCGCCGGCGGTAGAGACGCTGCAGGCAACGTCTCTGCGTGCGGTAAAGATGATTTTGGCGCGTTCCTCACCACGAACCGGTACACCCGCCCGAGAAACCGCTGAATGCCTTCCACGCCCGAATCCTGCCAGTCGAGATCGCGGTCGGGCGGCGCGGCGAACAAGCTGTTCAGGCGGGCCGCGTCGGCACCGTAGCGCGCCACCATCTCATCCGGCGAAACCACATTGCCCAGACTCTTCGACATCTTGGCGCCGTCTTTGATCACCATGCCCTGCGTGAACAACCGCTCCACCGGCTCGTCGTTAGTGATCATTCCGAGGTCGCGCATGAACCGTGTCCAAAAGCGCGAATAAATGAGGTGCAAAATCGCGTGCTCAACCCCGCCAATGTACTGGTCAATCCCCCGATCGCCAAACCAGTACTGCGCCGTTTTGCCGTCGAAGGGCGCGCGGTCGTTGTGGGCGTCGGTATAGCGATAGAAATACCAAGACGAATCGACGAACGTGTCCATGGTGTCGGTCTCACGCCGCGCCGGACCTCCGCATTTCGGGCACGTTGTGTTGACGAACCCGGGAAGCTTTCCTAAAGGAGATCCGCCGGTGAGCGTGATGTCGACATTCTCCGGCAAGATCACCGGCAAGTCTTTTTCCGGCACCGCGACAATGCCGTCCTTCTCGCAATACAGCATCGGAATGGGTGTGCCCCAGTAGCGCTGCCGCGAAATCCCCCAGTCTTTCAGGCGATACGTGACGGTAGCTTTGCCGAACTTATTCTCTTCGGCGTACGCCGACATCACTTTGATCGCTTCTTCGCAAGCCAGGCCGCTGTACCTCCCGGAGTTGATCAGCATGCCTTCGTGCGCGACGAACGGGAGCTGCGGTTCGGCGATGGTCTCCTCGGGATCGTTCGTAATCGGCAACACGACCAGGCGGATTTCAAGGTTGTACTTTTTGGCAAACTCGTAGTCGCGCTCGTCGTGCGCCGGCACGCTCATGATCGCGCCCGTGCCGTAGTCCATCAAAATATAATTCGCGACCCACACCGGAATCCGCTCGCTGTTGAACGGATTAATGGCATAGCGGCCGGTGAAGACGCCGTGCTTTTCGATTTCTCCGATGTCGCCGGCTTCTTTGGCTTGGCGTTGCTCGGCAATGAGTTCGTCGACTTTCGCGCGCAGCCCAGCATCGGCCGCCACGAGATCTTTCACGATCGGATGCTCGGGCGCGAGCTGCACCGAAGTCGCGCCGAAGATCGTATCCACCCGCGTCGTAAAGACAGGGATGGTCGATCCCGCCGGCCCGAAGCCGGTATGGTTCTCCCCGTAATCGAGTTTGAAGTCGACCAGCGTGCCTTCGCTGCGTCCGATCCAGTTGCGCTGCATGGTGCGGACTTTTTCCGGCCAGCCTTCTAACTTGTCGAGACCCGCGAGCAATTCCTCGGCATACTTTGTGGTGCGCACGAACCACTGCTCCAACTCCCGCTGCTCAACTAATGTGTCTTCGTGGCGCCAACAGCAGCCGTCGACGACTTGTTCATTGGCCAGCACGGTCGCGCACTTCGGGCACCAGTTCACTTTGCTCTTCTTGCGATACGCCAGCCCCCGCTCGAACAACTTGAGAAAGAACCACTGGTTCCAGCGGTAATATTCCGGCAAGCAGGTCGTAACTTCGCGCGACCAGTCGTAGGCAAAACCGAGGCGCTTCATCTGCGCCTTCATGTTAGCGATGTTGCGCAAGGTCCACTCGCGCGGGGGCGTGTTGTTAGAAATGGCCGCATTTTCCGCCGGCAAGCCAAACGAATCCCAGCCCATGGGATGCAGCACGTTGTAGCCGTTCATCCACATGTAGCGGGCCAGCGCGTCGCCAATGGCGTAGTTGCGCACGTGCCCCATATGCAGCGCGCCTGAGGGATAGGGCAGCATCTCCAGCACGTAGTATTTTTTCTTCGCCGAGTTGGGCTCAGCAGCGTAAAGTGCGGCGTTCTGTTGCCAGCGCTCCGACCACTTGGTCTCGACGCGCTGGGCATCGTAGCGCTCGTCGTTCGGACGCGGCGCGGCGACGCCGGATTCAGATCTGTTGCTCACACCGTTCACAGTTTTTGCGCCAATCGCCATAGCAGGAAAGTACCACTTAGTAGTCCTCTATTTTACACGTAGCGCTCTAAAGCCCGGAGCCTGCAACCGCACAACCGCCCCATTCTCCGCAGTTCATCCAACCGTATTAACCAAAGTTCCGATCGGCGGAATGGTAATGCGGATCTCGTCGCCGAGTTTCAACGTGAACCCGTCCGGAGGCACGACGCCGGTGCCGGTTAGAAGAAAGCAGCCGTGCGGAAAGCTGTTGTTGCGGTAGAGATACTCCACGAGTTCCTCGGGCTTCCGCTTCATCTCTTTCAGTGTGGTCGCGCCGGAAAATGCGACCGCGTCCTCACGGCGAATCTCCAGTGCAATTTCCGTGGCGGCCGGCAGTGGCTCGTCCTGAACCAGAAGACAAGGCCCCAGCGCGCAACTACGGTCGTAAACTTTGGCCTGGGGAAGATAAAGCGGGTTTTCACCCTCGATGTCGCGAGAACTCATGTCGTTGCCAATGGTGTAGCCGGCGATGTTGCCGCGAGGCGTGACGAACAGCACTAACTCGGGCTCCGGCACCGACCAGGAGGCATCGTCGCGGATCGCAACCTTCGCGTCCGGGCCCACCACCCGATGGGCCGATGCCTTAAAGAACAACTCCGGACGCGTCGCAGAATAAACGCGGTCGTAGAAATCGCCACCGCCCGCGCCCTTCGACTCCTCCATGCGCGCATTGCGGCTGCGATAGTAGGTAACCCCGGCCGCCCACACCTCCTGGCTGCCGATAGGCGGAAGCACGTCGCCCGGCGCCCCAGCAGCCGACGACTCGGTCTCGCGAATCACCCGGCGCAAATAATCAAGCAGGTCTTCGCGCCCCGCCAATTCGTCCCACGACGATGCATTTACGTTGTAAAAATGACCCGCATGCTCGGCGAGGATGCCATGGCGCGAACGGTATAGCTTCATGCAGAAGAGTATCGGCCGTAGAGACGTCGCTTGCAACGTCCCTTCCTCCACGATGCCGCTCCCAGTAGAGCATCTAATCCGTCGCAATTTGCCAGCGCCGTAACCTTCGTAATTTGTCCAACCGAATCTGCTACGTCAACATTTGATCAATATGGCGCAGCAGGATGAGATGTACGACGGATACACGGTGTTGCCGAACGAGAGCTCACTCCTCATCGGCTTGCTTGCCTCCGGCGTTCTGATGTTGGCGTTCATGGGCGCACCCGGGGCGTGGCGCCTGATCGGTGTGCTTCTGTTTCTAGTGTTCCTGGTTTGTCTGCTTCAAATCTTCCGGCCCACCCCCATCGTGCGCGCGACACGAGTAGGTCTTTACCTCGGCATCGGCACGTTCGGGCGCAGCTTCTACGTCCCTTGGGAGCGCGTGGACGCGGTAGTTCTCGCAGAAGTGGCTCCGCTCGGCCCTGATGCCAGCGGCACCAGAGACGCCCTTGGTTTCGTAATTCGTCAAGGCGACGGATTCAGACTTCCCGCCCTGCGCTTTAACTGCGCCAGCGAAGACGTGAACGGAACCCCCAGCGACATCCGCTTTGAAAGCAGCATGATTCAAGGCGACGTGAAGACCTGGGTCCGCAAACTCGAAGCCTTCCGAAAAAACGTCCGCCACCTACCTGCCTGAGCGGCCGCCACATTCCCCGCATCTAATTCATGGTGATCACAGCCCGGAACCGCACTTTGCCGTCGGCCACGCGGTCGTAGGCTTTGCCGATGTCGTCGAGCTTATAGGTTTCGGCGACGACTTTCACTTTGCCCTTCGCCGCGTAATCCAGCGCTTCGTACAAAAACTCAGGACCGTTCTGCGTCGATCCCATGATGCGGACCCGGCCGATCACCATGCCAAAGTTGAAGCGAAACGGTTCGTTTGACGCGCCCATCACGACCACGCGGCCATCGGGGCGCATGCCCTGCGCGGCTTCTTCCGTGGACGCCCAGGAGTTCGACGTGCCCAGCAGCACATCCGCGCCGCCCGCAGCCAGCAGCGCAGCTCCGTCCTCGACCACCTCGTCGGCGCCCAAATCGCGAATCGTTTTTTCTTTGTCTTTCGATTTAGTCACGGCGATGGTTTCAAATCCCGAAGCCTTGGCGTACTGCAACGCCAGGTGCCCCAGACCGCCAATGCCAACGACCGCGACGCGCTCGTGCGGCTTCGGATCGGCCAGCCGCAGCCCGCTCCACACCGTGTATCCCGCGCAGAAAATCGGCGCTGCTTGCTCGTAGCTGAGCGCGTCGGGAATCAGCATGGTCGCGTCGGCGTAGGCCAGCATGTACTCGGCGTGGCTGCCCTGCAGCCCAATGCCGGTCGCGATCGCGTTCTGGCACAATTCTTTCTTGCCGCGCAGGCACCATTCGCAGCGCCCGCATCCTTTTTGCACCCAGCCCACGCCGACCCGATCGCCCACTTTGCGCGACGTCACTCCGGCGCCCACTTCCACGATTTCTCCCACCGGCTCGTGCCCCAGCACGCGGGGAAATTGCGTCGGAATCATGCCGTGCGTAATGTGTACGTCGGTATAGCACAGGCCACTGGCGTGAATCTTGATGACGACTTGATTGGGACCGGCTTTGGGTGTCTGCCACTCTTTCACTTCCCACTTGCCGTTTACCGAGGGAACCACTGCTGCTTTCATGAGGAATGCTCCTGAGTTTCGAATGAAGCGATTCTGAATGCGACGCTATATGGATGCGGCGGGCGGCTCCCGGATGCGGAAACCGTCAACTTATCAAATCCAAATATTCTTACAAGCAATGACCATCAACTCTCCGAACCCTTCGAACCTGCCCCGCTGCGGAGTGTCCTTCAAATGGCGAAAGCACAGCAGGCCTTGCTCGTAGCCGGGCCGAAAGTACTGCAGGTAGGCCATAAATCTTTTGCTCCCCCGCCAGTCGACCATACCCACGAAGGCCAGCACCAGTTCGGTGACCGGCTTTTCGCTTTGCTCGATCTTTTCTTTGATCATGGTGTCGTTGGTCGCGGAATCACCGGTCAGAGACTCCCAACCGCGAGCCTCACCGCCGACCGCCAGCCGTATCAACCACTGCTCATTTCTTAAGTTCTCGAACCGGAGCAAATCGTCAAGGCTGGACTTCGCAGGTTTGAACAGCTCTCCTAGTCTTGCTTTCGGATCGGCGCTCGGCATAAGGATCGAAAGGATCGACTAGAATATCCGGCTTTCGCCGCGCTGCGTCAAACCCACCAAGTCAAACCACCAAGCTTTGTCATCCCGACCGGAGCCGGAGCCACAGCGACGGCGCAGCGGAGGGACCTTGTGTTTCCAGCCACCGGGCGCTAACCCCTGGGAGGCCGGCCCGACCACCGGCCGCCTCATTTGCGGTGCAGGTGCGGGCAACGGTAGACTTGAGGGGAAGCCCGGCTTCTCCTGCAGCCGTGATCCAGAAAGTCGAGCTTCGCTCGACGGACGGGCGAGTCGCCCGTCCCCACACAAGCGCTTCTACAGGCAGTTCCCAGGGTGACTTTATGCTCGTCGTCATGAAGGCGCAGGCCACCGAAGAACAGGTCCGCGCGGTTTGCCAGAAAATCGAAACGCTCGGCTATCGCGCCCATTCCATGCCGGGCGCAACCCGCACCGCCATCGGCATCACCGGCAACAAGGGCGAAGTCGAACAAGGTACGCTCGAAGAAATGCCGGGCGTGCAGGAAGTCATCCAGGTCTCGAAGCCCTACAAACTGGTCAGCCGTGATCTCAAAGAAGAAAACACCGTCATCACGTTTCCCGGAACCGCCGCCACGATCGGCGGCCGCGGTCTCGCGATCGTCGCCGGACCGTGCGCCATCGAAAGCCGCGAGCAGGCCTTCGCCGTGGCCGAGCGGGTGCATCGCGCCGGAGCCCAGTTCTTCCGCGGCGGCGCTTACAAGCCGCGCACCTCGCCTTACTCGTTTCAAGGACTCGGCGAAGAAGCTCTGCGCATCATGGCCGAAATCCGCCAGCAGTTTGGCATGAAGATCATCACCGAGGCCATTGACCACGAGTCGCTCGACCTGGTCGAAGAGTACGCCGACGTCATCCAGATCGGCGCCCGCAACATGCAAAATTTTTCTTTGCTGAAGCGTGCAGGAAGAGCCCGCAAGCCCGTTCTACTGAAGCGCGGCATGTCGGCCACGCTGGAAGAGTTCCTCATGGCGGCGGAATACATCCTGAGCGAAGGCAACTACAACGTCGCGCTGTGCGAACGCGGCGTGCGCACCTTCGCCGACCACACTCGCAACACCCTCGACCTGAGCGTGGTCCCGGCGGTGCAGCGGCTCAGCCACCTGCCGATCCTGGTCGATCCCAGCCACGGCACGGGAAAACGAAATAAGGTGACGCCGCTGTCGCGCGCGGCGGTCGCGGTCGGCGCCGACGGATTGATGGTCGAAGTGCACAATCAGCCCGATCAGGCCATGTCCGACGGCCCGCAGTCGCTGTTCCCCGATCAATTCGACGAACTGATGCTGCAGGTCCGCCAGATCGCCGCCGTCCTGGGAAGAACCGTCCCCGCGATCGGCGTGCGGGAGCAGGTCGCAGTCGGCAAGTAGGCCCTGTTCGTTCTGGGGGTCAAAATGAACGCTTGGAAAAACCTCGCCTGGAATCCTTGCGGTCTGAGTGCCGTCCTGCTTCTATCCTGTGCCACCGTTAGAGTTGCTCAGGAGGGGCCAGCTAAAACTCCTCCGCCGCCACCGGCATCGACTGTCGTGGTCAATGGCGTAACCGAGCCTATCTACAAGGTAGGTCCTGACGTGAAGCCGCCGCGGGCCATCTATTCGCCAGAGCCAGACTTCAGCGAAGAAGCGAGAAAAAGAAAAGTTCAAGGGGAGCTGACGCTCAGCGTGGTTGTCACGTCAGCCGGCAAGACGACGCTGATACGAGTCTTGCAGGGCCTTGGGCATGGCCTCGACGAAAAGGCCGTCGAAGCGATAAGCAAGTGGAAGTTCGAGCCGGCGACTAAAGATGGAAAGCCTGTTTCTACGGAGATCGCCGTTGAGGTCGATTTTCGCTTGTACCAGCATCCCTGATCCCGAAGCTGGGTGCCCCATGTCTCCCGCTTTTTGCGAGATGTGGGGATGTGGAATGCCCCGCACTCGAAGCAACTTTTTATCTAGAGCTGCGTTCAATACTAGGATCACGACCGAATTCCCAGCTGCACCCGCGGAGCTACCATGAAAAGCCAGCGAATATCTTTTGCCGGGTACCTGCTATGCGGAACTCTCGCCGCGTCTCTTCTTGCCGGAGCCGCGACGGCTCAAGCAACATCGCAGGGCGTTCCTGACAGCGACGCCAGCGCTTCGCCGAGGCCGCGGGGGCCGTTGACCTCGGTCAGGCTGCCAGAAGTCCTCAGCGACTCCATGGGCGCCGATTTCACTCCCTATTTTCACCAGAGCGTATTGCCGGCCATTCGTCAAAACTGGCACTCGCTGGCCCGGCAGAAGGGCCTCGCGCCCTCCACCGGTTGGAAAATAGCTGCCGAGTTTACGATTCTGAAGGACGGCTCTCTCAACGGCTTGAAATTGGCCGAAAGCTCTGGCGATCCAGACGCCGATCAGGCGGCCCTGGATGCGATTACGAACTCCGCTCCCTTTGCCGCCTTACCCGCTGAATTCAAGGGAGAGTCCCTTGCACTGCGCTGCCGTCTCGACGTGTTTCTCCCCAACACGAATGGGGTCACGCCGCCACGGCTCATCCACAACACCGACCCCCAGTTCAGCGATGAGGCGAGGCGCAAGAAGATTCAAGGCGTCGTGACTCTCTCGCTGGTGGTCGACACCAACGGTCAGCCTACGGATGTGCAAGTTGTCGGACCGCTCGGCCACGGCCTGGACGAAAAAGCAGTCGAAGCGGTGAAGCAGTGGAGATTCCGGCCGGCCATGAAAGATGGGAACCCGGTCGCCGTGAAAATCAACGTACAAGTCAATTTCCATTTCTATTAAGGAACCAGCATAAGGAATGGCAAACCGGTCGCCCGGCTTGTGCCGGAGGCGAAAAAACCTGCACGGGCGTGAATTGGCAGAGGCGCTGGCCAGCGTAGAGTCATCGCCGGAAAACGCAAAGGCATGGCAGAGGGCTATGCAGCGGGCCCGCAAAATTGCTGAAACCTTCGGTGGATCGGTGGCGATAATCCGCGATGCTCAATTCCGCGAATTGAAGGCCATTCAGCCGGCATAGTCGCGGGGTGTTCCATCCTTGTCGCGTTCTCCGGGACAGCGTGGGGGCTTTGACTCTACGCCCTGCGAAAGATGTCGCGCACGATCTTTGTCGCACTGAATCGGATCGGAAGTCAAAGTCCCCGCCCCGTCCCTGCAAGCAACGCAGGGACAAGGACGGGGCACCCGGTTCTAATTCTGCTAAGCTTTCTTCTCTTAAGACTGAATCTACCTTGCGAAAACTTCTCTTCATCGCGGCTTTGATTCCCGTCCTCGCTGGACTCGGGTGGTGGTATTTCCGCGAGCAGGCCCTGCCCGACTACGGGCCCCTCTACCGCGAGTACGCCTACGTCACCAATGGCAAGAGCAACACGGTCAGCGTGATTGACCTGCGGACGTTTGCGCTGGCCAAGACCATCCCCGTGGGCAGCGAACCCACCGGCGTCGCCGCCAACGGCAAGAAGAATGAGATTTATGTGGTCAACACCGGATCGAACAACGTCAGCATAATCGACGCCGAGTCGAACACCGTGGTGGCCACGATCGGCGTGCACGGACATCCATATTTCATCGACGTGGCCGAGGACGGCAAGCGCGCCTACGTGGCCAACTCCGGCTCGGCGAACGTCAGCGTGATCGATCTTGAGAAGCGCATGGTGATCGGCAACATACGCGTGGGCGCCGCACCGGGCCTGGCCCGGGTTTCGCCCGACGGCTCAACCGTGGTGGTGAGCAATCGCGGCGACAACACCGTGACCGTGATCGACGCGAAGCTGCTCCGCGTGCGCGCCACCCTTCCCGTCTGCCAGCAACCGGAAGAGATTGCCATCCTGCCCGACTCGAGCAAAGCGTTCGTGGCCTGCTCCGGATCGTCGCAGGTCGCCTCCATTGCTCTGCAGAGCGGTCCCCAGAAGAGCGACCGCCTGCTGGCGCTGCTCGACGTCGGCCACACCCCGGTCAGCCTCACGCTCAAGCCCGACGGCGGCGAAATGATCGTGTGCAATTTCGATTCCGACAGCATTTCAATTATCGAAACCGGCAACGACGAAGTCGGCAGCAGCCTTGAAATCGGACAGCATCCCTCCCGCGGCGCCGTCACCCTCGACAACTCACGGCTCTATGTCACCAACTTTGGCTCGAATAGCGTTGCCGTCTATGACATCGACATGGGCCGCCGCATCGCCACCCTGACGGTCGGCAGCCGGCCCGATGGCCTCGCCCTCACCCCGAATCAGAATTATCTGCTGGTCCTCGACACCCAGTCCGGCGATGTGACCGTGATCCAGAAACGCCGGGCGCGCAAGCTGGAGCCAACGGAATATTCCCTGCTGACCCTGATTCCCGTCGGCATGCAGCCGAACGCGGTGGTGGTGAAGGCGTTCATGATTACGAAGTCGGCGCAAAAGTTCGGCGGGCGGGTCGAATGATGCTCTACGTCGGAGAAACTATCTCACCCACTGATCTTCTGATCGGGGGTGGACTGCTCTTCTTGGCCGTGCTGTATCGTGTCTGGCGCGCCAACACGCGAAGAAGAGGCGATCCCGTTCCGGGACCGCGCCCGCCCGGACTCGACGATCGCGCGCTGCTTACGCCGCCCGTCCCCTTCGGATATAAGACTGCATGGTTCGCGATTCGTTCCACTGACATGCAAGGAGTTGCCGCCGCGCTGCGGCTTGTCGACCCGCAGCCTGCCGGTTGGCAATATGGCATCTGGCACTCCGTCGAAACGCGCGACTACCAGATCTTCGTGATGCCGCCCATTCACGGCTGGATCCTTGCCGCGGGGCTACCCATCCTTTGGGAAGCCGACGATCACGCTACCGAACGCATGGTCAAACTCAGCGAAAAGTTCGGCGAGGTGCAGTTTTTCGGGAGCATGCGGGTCTCAGGTGTCGCCATTTGGGCGCGCGCGCGAAACGGCCAACTGCTGCGCCGTTTCTACGAAGGCGATGGGAATCGTCAGGAATTTGGCGAACAGACGGCAGAAGAGAAGGCGTTAGGGTTTAAGTTTTTCGACAGCTCGTCGCCCGAGTCCAAAGACCCGGAATATTGGAAGAGAAAAGACTTGACGTATCCCGGCGAAGACACGGTCCTGCAGGTCGCAGCCGTTTGGAGTGTCGATCCCTCCAGGCTCGATCAGATGGGACTTCCGCAGGAAGCAGGCCTGTTGGGCGGGGTAGGCGAAGGCTGGGAGCCCAAACCGAATTTCCCGTAGTGGAGACGCAGTGGGCTGCCTCTCACTCACCATCTACAACTACGATTGCGCCGGAACGGGCTTCCCGCAAAGACGGTCAAACGCCGCCTGCAAATCGGCCGCAATCGCTGGAGCCTCGCGCGATTCGATGTCGCGCCGCGGCATCATGTAGACAAGCTGCCCATCGCGCAGAATCCCAATGGACGGCGAAGACGGCGGCTGTCCTGTGAAATAGCTGCGCGCGCGGTCGGTGGCTTCCTTTTCCTGACCCGCAAACACGGAGTATGCGCGATCGGGGCGAACCGAGTTCTGCATGGCCATGCGGACGGCGGGACGCATGCGCCCCGCGGCGCATCCGCAAATCGAGTTCACCACAACCATCGTCGTGCCCGCACTCTTCAGCGCCTGGTCCACTGCTTCGGGCGTGCGCAGTTCTTGAATTCCCAGGCGTGTGAGTTCCTCGCGCATCGGGATGACCACAATTTCAGGATACATTGGCATGTCAGTGATTCCCCCAGTTGGACTCTGAATTCATTGTACCGTGGAACTGCGCCTGACCTGCGAGAGGTCGCAAGCAATGTCTCCTCGCCGGCTGTATAGTCAAAGCGAGCATCCATGCAGCTGCAGGAAAATATTCCGCTCGCTCCGCTGACCACCTTCCGCCTGGGAGGGCCCACGCGGTTCTTTGTGGAAGCCGCGTCGGCTGCCGACGTGCAGGAAGCCGTCGCTTTCGCACAGTCGAAAAGCCTCGCTCTTTTTGTTCTGGGCGGCGGCAGCAATCTGGTCGTGTCCGATTCCGGCTGGCCCGGCCTGGTCTTGAAAGTTACGATCTCTGGCATCGAGCGTCGCTCCGCTGAGGAAGAAGGTAAGGTTCTCTTCGACGCCGGCGCCGGAGAATCCTGGGACCGCTTCGTCTCCCATGCCGTCATGGCGCACTGCGCCGGGGTCGAATGCCTGAGCGGCATCCCCGGCAGCGTGGGTGGCACTCCCGTACAAAATATCGGCGCCTACGGACAGGAAGTATCGGAGACGATCGCGTCCGTCGAAGTCTTCGATCGCAAAGACGGCCAGGTCCGCGAGCTGTGCCGCGAGGCCTGCGGCTTCAGCTACCGCTCCAGCATTTTCAATTCGAGCGAGCGCGGACGGTTCATCATTCTACGCGTCTCCTACGCACTCACTCCCGGCGGCGAGGCGCACCTCGAATATGCCGACCTGAAGCGTCATTTCGAAGGCCGCGAGACTCGCCCCGATCTAGCCGAAACGCGCGAGGCCGTACGCTACATTCGCGCCCGCAAAGGCATGCTCATCGTCCCGGGCGATCCCGATTGCCAGAGCGCCGGATCGTTCTTCAAGAATCCCGTGCTCTCCGAACCGCAGCACGAGGATCTGAACCGGCGCGCCGCGGCCAAGGGATTTACTGTGCCCAGTTATCCCGCACTCGAGAAGAACCGGAAAGTTTCCGCGGCGTGGCTGGTCGAGAAATCAGGCTTCGCCCGGGGATACGGCTTCGGCCACGTCGGCATTTCCAGCAAACATGCGCTGGCCATCGTCAATCGCGGCGGAGCCACCGCCGCCGAAGTGTTGGCCCTGAAAGATCAGATCCAGCACCGCGTCGAGGAAATCTGGGGCGTGCGCCTGGACCCGGAACCGGTCATGGTCGGCTTTTGATCGTGTGGTCGCGGGCGACTCGCCCGCGAAATGCCACCAGCGGCCCGACAGGCTCGAAATTTTGAGATCAATCGGACGACAGCAACCAGCGCCGCACCTCCTCTCAGAGCCCGGCCCAGTCCGCGCAGAGTGCACGGGCGAGTCGCCCTTGCCCACACGCATTCCTTGGTTCATGCAAGTAACCTCCCTCGCAATCGTTCTCCTTTCAGATATTCCTGAACAAAACGGGCCCCGGGCAGGTCTTCATGAGTGAGGGCAGACAAGTGGTGGCAGGAGAGGCAATCCTGAGCGGAGCGGCCACGATTGATCGCAGCAGGGACGATCCCAGCAAGGTCGAGCGCACTGAAAACGAGCGCAGTCGGGTTGAGAGCAATCACGACACGCTCGAAGCGTTGGTCCGAGAGCACTCGCGGCTGGTCTACCGCATCGCCTATGCGGTGCTGCGCAGCCATCACGACGCCGAAGACGCCGCCCAGGAAACGTTTATGCGAGTGCTGCGCTACAGCTCGAAGCTCGCAGCCGTGGAAGACGCGAAAACGTGGCTGGCGCGCATCGCCTGGCGCGTCGCCGTCGACCGCAGCCGGCAGCGCGGCCGCACGCGGGAAATTCCGTTCGAAGATCCCGAAAAGCCGATCACGGAAATGGCTTCGTCCGAGACTCCGGCGGATCAGACCGTACACGGCGCCCAGGTCAGCGCGGCGGTGGAAAAGATGATCGCGGCGCTGCCGGAAAAGCTGCGCGCTCCCCTGATCTTGTCGGCGATCGAAGAAATATCGCCCAGAGAAGCGGCCGCAACGTTGGGCATCAATGAAGCGGCGGTGCGTTCGCGAGTCTTCCGCGCGCGCCAGATTCTGCGCGAGAAGCTAGCGGCCACATCGGCACGAAATAGAGGTTAACCATGGCAGACAGAGAACAGGACGAACTCGACAGCACGCTGGACGCGGCGCTAGCCAAGTACGCAGCCGTCGAACCCAGAACGGGACTCGAAGATCGAATTCTGGCCAACTTGCAAGCCGAGCGGACGCCAGTTCCGAATCGCGCCTGGTGGCAGTGGAGCGTTGGGGGTGCGTTGGCCGCGGTACTCGTCGTGGCCTTGGCGCTGGCCTGGAGATCGGGGCGGCCGGCCCATCCCGTGGTGAAGGTTCATCCCTCACCAACGCTGCAAAGCGAGCAAAAGCCCGCGATGCAGGTTGCATCGAACGGCGTCGAGAAACAGGTTCGCGGAAATCAGGCTCGTCCGCAAGAGCGCGTGGCAATGCCCAGACGAGGCATGCATCGTCCGCAATCCGAAGCCGTCGCGGACTATCCTAAGCTCGATCAGTTCCCCTCGCCGCGCCCCCTCAGCGAGCAGGAAAAGATTCTTGAAAGCTACGTCACAAACTATCCGGAGCACGCGGCCCTGATCGCGCGGGCCAGAGCCGAGGAATTGCGCCGGGACGCGGCTGAAGAGATGAATACCGGTGAGGCGAGGAACGAAAAGGGCTCGCAACAATAACTAGCGCGGCACACTTAAGGAGAGTTAATCATGTTCAAGAAGCTGGTTTTAGCGGCGGCGTTGACCTTGGCATTGACGGCTGGCGGAGGTGCTCATAAAGCGGCGGCGCAGGACTCGGGCGAACTGAAGGCGACGCCAAAGCCCTTAAGCGCTTACCGGATCGATTTTTCCGTGAACGAACTGGAAGACGGGAAGAAAATCAACACGCGGCAGTACTCGATGAACCTGCAGTCCGACGACCAAAACGAAATCAAGATTGGCACCAAGGTCCCCTTCGAACAAAAGAAAGACGAGTTTCAATACGTTGACGTGGGCACAAATATCTGGTGCAGAATCGGAAGCAACGTGCCGTGGGAGAAAGGCGTGGAGCACCCCGAAGGCATACCGCTATCGGTACGCGCCGAAGTCAGCAATTTTGCCCGGCCTGATCAGGAACGGACCAGCAGCATACCCGAACTGCGCCAGCTCCAGATCAAAGCCAGCACGATAGCGCAACTGGGCAAGCCGATGATCGTAGGCAGCGTGGATGATCCTAACTCCAAGCGGCAATTTCAGCTGGAAGTGACGGTAACGAAGCTGAAGTAGAAAATGTGGGGCGGACACTCTTGTCCGCCGCTTTTGAACTTGGTTTTGTTCTTCTCAGTCGTTGGACGTGAGTTCAAAACCCAAAGTCAAAAACGGCGGACAAGAGTGTCCGCCCCACACAGAAGTCCAGTGGCGCCGTCCCGGTTCGTTGACCCAGCTTTTGGGCTATGCCCTCGAAAGAGGGAAGGTCGAGCGAACCGGCTCAAGCGGCGCCTTAGCCTATCTATCGGCAAGTCTTGCCGCCTCTTGAAAGATTTTCACAAACATTTTCCGCGTCAGCTTCCCCGTCTGCGTGTTCTGGTTCGACGGATGGTACGACGCCAGTAACACCTTACCGTCCGGCACCCGGTAACTGGCGCCATGTTTGAAGACATACGCTTTCTTGCTCGCGACCAGGCCACGGCGCTTCCCGTAATTCAAATAGGCGTCAAAACCAATCTTCCCCAGCGCCACTACGACCTTCACATCCTTTAATCCCGCCAACTCGCGATCCAGAAAATGCGAGCACTCGGCGAGTTCCTGCGGCAGCGGCTTATTGTCCGGAGGAGCGCAGCGCACCGCCGCCGTTATATAAAGATCGTTCAACTTCATGCCGTCGTTGCGGTCCGTGGACGTGGGCTGGCTGGCGAATCCGGTCTCATACAACACCGGGTACATGAAGTTGCCCGAGGCGTCGCCGGTAAACGGGCGTCCAGTGCGGTTGGAGCCATGCGCGCCCGGAGCCAGTCCCATAATCAGCACACGCGCCTGCGGATCGCCGAAGCCCGGCACCGGCTTGCCCCAGTAGTCCCAGCTGAGATAAGCGCGCCGCTTCACGCGGGCGACCTCCTCCCGATACGCGACCAGCCGCGGACAGCGGGTGCAGGCTACGACTTCGCGGTTGAGGACAGTAAGCCAGTCAGTCATGAAAACGATTTCAAAACGCCTTAGCAGGCCGCGTCGCGGTTCCTGCCTGACGCGGGTCTAGCGCGGTGCTAACGGGGCTCTACCGGGGCCTAGCGGGGAAAGACCGCGAGATTAAAGGAACAGAATATTTCTCCCTCACACTGCAGATGATCACAGCGAGCCCATTCACCCTTCCATCCCTGATGCAGAAGCTTGGCGCGCAGTTCCCCCACCGAAGCCGTATCTTCAATTTCAATGTAGCCGAGGAAGCAGAACCGTTTGCAAATCGGGCACGTGATGCCAAATTTCCTCGTCGCTAACACGGTCAAGTTTCCTTTCGCGTCGGGAAATTATAATGCCAGTTGGGGTTCGATGTGGCGGAAGACGAGCTCGTCAATGCAGCAATACTCCAGGGGCGATCGATGACGCTACCACCTGTTCTGAGCAATTACCATCGTCATCCAGACCCCTATTTCTTCCGGCTTCGACATCAGCCCTGACCGGTATCCTACAAGCGGAGGTGGACCTGTGCGCTATAGGACCGCCGCTATTCTGTCCGCCGTACTAGTTGTGCTGATCGCGGGAATGTTTGGCCTGTCAACCGCAGTGTGGGATGTGTTTCTTCCGTCCTTAGAACAGGGCGTAGACCCGCCGACCTATGAAAAAATCCTTTTTGTGGCAGCTGAATTCTGCATCGTGTGGAAATGGATACTCGCGGTCCTCGCGCTTCCGATTGTAGTGGTGCTGTTCGTCGCTGCGGAACTCACGAGTCAGAGGCGGATAAGCAAGATGATATCCGCGGTGCCAGCACCGACCACTCGGCCACCGGCTCTTTGGAATCCGAACGCGGCGGCGGGCTGGAGTCTCCTGTTCTCTCCAGCATTCGGAGCGTACCTGCACGCTCGAAACGCAGACGCGATGGGGCGCGCTGACGAAGCGAAAGCCAACCGGGCGTGGTTTTACGTAACAATCGCCTATTCCGCCTTCGCTCTTCTACCCATTCCAGGCATCCCTGAGGTATTGTTCACATTCGCTCCCATTGGTCTTTTGTTGGGGTGGTATTTCGGCACCGGGAAGACACAGGTGAGGTATGTCAAAGGAACCTGGCGAGGCGGTTATGAGCGGAAGTCTTGGAAGAAGCCGCTGATCATCGCCCTTGGCTGCATGATTGGCGCATGCGTTGTCCTCACGGTGGCAGCAAAGCTAGTTCTTAGTCTGCGATGAATCTGTGGCATGAAGCTCAGTTAGTCGTAGGATCCCCCATTCGCCCATTAATTTCGGCCGCTCTTCCCGCGCGAAGCTGCCATGCCAAACCCACCTCCGCTGAACTTGCTGACACTCCTGCTTTCACGCCGGTTCGTCGTTTGACGGTGCTCTCCCTAAGTCTTTACACTCAATATTAACGGCGTGTGAACGTAGTCGGTCCTGGGCTCGAAGACCTCTAGATACAGCCGCCGCATTGCAAGGCGACGATTGGCAAGAACCGGTGCACGATAAGCCGGTGCCAAGCGAATCGGGCAGGGCCAGCCGAAAGGGAAAACGTGAGTCCCACTGAAACAGTCGGTGCTAAGGGCGACGTCAAGAACGACGCGAAGCAGGACGGCGTGAAGCGCGAAATCTCGGTCGAAATTCCGGCCGACGAAGTCGCTCGCGAAATGGAAATCATCGTCCAGAAATATCAGAAGGTGGCGCGGCTGCCGGGCTTTCGCGCCGGGCACGTGCCCGCCTCCATCATCAAACAGCGCTTTAAAGAAGATTTGAAGAGCGATGTGGTCGAGGCCCTGGTCCCGCGCCACTTCCGCAAAGAAGCCGAAAAGTTGGGGATGATTCCGGTCTCGCAGCCGCGCGTCACCGACCTCCACATTCATGAGGGCGAGCCGCTGCGCTTCAAGGCCAGCTTTGAAGTCCTGCCGGAAATCGTCGTCGAAGGTTACAAGGAACTGCGCGCCGACCATCCTGAAATCGTCGTCAAGGACGAAGAAGTCGAAGACGCGCTCAACAATGTGCGCGAGCAGCATGCCACGTTCACCTCGGTCGAAGGTCGTGCGCTGGCCGATGGTGACTTCGCACAGGCCGCAATGGATGGCAAGCCGAAAGTGGACGACGAGACCAGCAAACCCGTCCACATGGATGAGATCCTCATTGAAATTGGCGGCAAGAACACCATGCCCGAGTTCACCGAGCACCTGCGCGGCGCCAATGCCGGAGACGAGCGCGAGTTCGAAGTGAGTTATCCCGCCGACGCCCCCGACAAGCGGCTGGCCGGCAAGACCTTCGTCTACACCGTCAAAATTCAGGCCATCAAGCAAAAGAACCTGCCGGAACTGAATGACGATTTCGCCAAGGAACTGGGCGACTTCACCAGCCTCGACCAGGTGCGCAACAAGATTCGCGAGAACATGCAAGCCGAGCGCAAGCACGAGGCCGAGCGCGAAGCCAAAGACAAACTGGTCGCCGAGCTGGTGAAGCGCAACGATTTCGAAGTGCCGGAGTCGCTGGTCGACCGGCAGATCGACTTGCGCCTGGAGCGCGGCCTGCGCGCGCTCGCGGCCCAGGGTATGAAGATGGAGGACCTGAAGAAGATGGACCTGCCGCGCTTGCGCGCGGGCCAGCGCGATCAGGCGCTGCAGGATGTGAAGTCGTCGTTGTTACTGGAACGCGTTGCGGAGCTGGAGAAAATCGAGGTCGCGGACGAGGAGTTCAATCACGAGATTGAAGCCCTCGCCCACCAGTCGAAACAGTCTCCCGACGCGGTCCGCGCTCGTTTGACACAGGATGGGGGCCTCGATAGAATCCGGAACAGAATCCGCAGCGAAAAGACCCTCGATTTTCTGTATCACCAGTCCGCGTAGCACCAGAAAACGCGGACCTCTTTCGAATCCTCCCCTGCAAGCCAGCCGTTGCATCGGGGCGGAGTGTGACAGGTGAACATGAACTCAAATGATTCGAAGAAAAACGACCCGCAAATGATGCTGGTCCCCATGGTCATTGAGCAGACTGGGCGGGGCGAACGCGCCTACGACATCTATTCCCGGCTGCTGCGCGACAACATTATCTTCATCGGCACGCCCATTGACGACAACATCGCCAACCTGGTGATTGCCCAAATGTTGTTTCTGGCTCAGGAAGATCCCGAGAAAGACATCCAGCTTTACATCAACTCTCCCGGCGGATCGATCACGGCCGGCATGGCCATTTACGACACCATGCAGTACGTCAAAAACGATGTCATGACCCTGTGCGTGGGACAGGCTGCTTCGATGGCCGCGTTACTTTTGGCATCAGGCGAACCCAAAAAGAGATTGGCACTGCCGAATTCGCGGATTCTAATACATCAGCCGTCTATGGGTGGATTATCGGGCCAGGCCACCGACATTGACATCCAC
>Ga0181523_10001618_pt1 | contig 23675 bp, 16 predicted proteins | sample PEATcosm2014_Bin_43_FD_119752 | JGI IMG/M metagenome (GOLD analysis project Ga0181523, IMG submission 119752) | Peatland microbial communities from MTU Mesocosm Facility, Houghton, MI, USA - PEATcosm2014_Bin05_30_metaG | ecosystem: Environmental > Terrestrial > Soil > Wetlands > Peat | place... | reverse complement strand
TATAACTATGACTATAGCTATAACTGTCCGGACAATTTGCCAGATATTACCGGTTCTCCAAGTTGGCCGGATGTCAATTACCGGCAAAATGAGCAAGACTCCTCGGCGAATGCACGGCCGAGGACCGGAGAGCGCACGTCTGCAGTCCCAAACTCCATGAAAGTAAATGAGGATTTGCGGCGCTATGCTCCTGAAATAGACTGGAACTATGCCATTATTCAGCGCGTTAATCCGGAGGACCTCTCTTCCCAGCTTCTCTGGATGAGTCCTCGGAAAGCAATCATCGAACACGACGAAGAAAGCAACCTCGAACTGCAGCCGGGTGATATCGTCACCATCTTCTCTCAGCGAGACATCAGCGTGCCACAGACGGAACGTTCCCAGTATGTGATCGTCGAAGGCGAGGTAGTGCGCCCTGGTGTCTATAAGCTCGGAAGCAATGAAACGCTCCACTCCGTTCTGCAACGGGCAGGTGGTCTGACTCCCGACGCCTACGTCTACGGTTCGGAATTGACCCGAGAATCGGCACGGGAAGAACAACAAAGAAGCCTGGACGAACTAGTCCGCAACATGGAGGTGCAAATCCGGCAGTCGGCTATGTCGATAGCGTCTTCCGCCCAGGCCGCGGATGCGCAGCAGTTGGGGCAACTGCAGGCGGCACAGGAAGCGATTATTGCTCAGCTCCGTGCCACCCGCGCCAGCGGACGCATCGCACTCCCCGTCAGGCCGAGCGACAAACAACTCGCCGATTTCCCGAACATGGTAATGGAAGACAGCGACCGGCTGACCGTCCCCCATAAGCCTTCGACCGTCTCAGTGGTGGGTAATGTTTACAATCCCGGATCGTTTATTTTTGAGTCCCGGAACACCACCGGAGCGTATCTCGACATGGCCGGAAAGGGAAAACCGCAGTCCGACCTGCACCACGCATTCGTGCTGCGCGCCAACGGGGTCGTGGTCGCTGCCAATAATGTCAACGGGCTTTTCACGGGTTCAAAATTCGATCACCTCCGTATGTACCCCGGCGATCAGATCGTGGTGCCCTACAAGCTCAGCAGCGGAGCTTTCGTCCGCGGCCTGCGCGACTGGACACAAATTTCTTCGCAACTGGCTCTGACCGCCGCCGCCCTCGCAGTGATCCATTAGCGGTGATCAGGAGTAGTGAACGGAAATATGTTTGAGGATTTGAAGGACACCAGTTCCCGGACTCGCAAATTCTGCGCTCGAAACCGGAACGCCGCTTTTACCGACCCCAGGATTGCGGCCAGAACGTAACTTCAACCGCTGACGTCCAGTTGTTTTGCGGAGTCGGCGACAAAATAGGCGCCAGCCATTTTTCGTATTGGACCGAGCCCGACAAACTTACGTCCCGATGAAACCACCAGTTAACCTTTACCGAGCCGTCGTTCAGCGTTTCTCCGGAAGGAATGAAATCTTTAGCAACCTTGGCATGCCGGTAGCTGGCTTGGAGTGAGCTTCGGGGAGTAAACCAGTATGTGCTCCACGCCTGGAAACCCATCCCCTCACGTCCAATCCAGTCGCCGATCAGGTTGTTCTTGTTGGTATAGAGGTCGTGGTAAAAGCCGTCATAATAGACGTACAGGCCGTCAACACTGCGCGGGGTCGGAGGGTCTGTGTAGACGGATTCGACTCGAAAATCTAACTTTGGCAAACGCGGCAATCGAGGCATGAACAGACCGGATCGCACCGCCGTTCGCGCCGGTTGATCAAAGGGGCTTTTGTCCATGTCACGATTGGTCGGATTGGCTGCTGGTAGAAGGGCGTCGCCGTAGAGCGTGGCCCAGCTACGGAGGTGCGGCAGGCGATAGGAGAAATCGAGCCCTATGGTCCGCTTACCCGGATTTCGATTGGCCGCATAAAAAAAAGAGGATGTGTGGGAGACATAGCTCTCCCAGATGGCGCCCGCGGTTAGCGGCCGGCCCACGCCACCGAGTTCAGAGGTGCGCTCAAATCCGAATTCCCAATTTGGCGTGGTTCTGAAACTAATCTTTTCCCCGTGAATCAGCGGTCGTGGGGGGAATTGGTTGTCGGATAGTTTGCCAAAGAATAGATCTGTTTTCACTTGGCCGAGCCATCGGAGAATCCAAGGAAGCTCCACGTAAGTTCGGGTCGCCCGGAACATATAGATAGGTGCGGCGTTATCGCTGAAAATGAGCGCTCCGCCTTCAGCGGGTCCCCACCACAGACTCTGCTTCCCAAATGAGAGATTCCATCCGGCTGCTTTGGCCGCGGCGTAGGTATCCAGAAGCGTGAACTGATTTACGGTCGCAAATGGAATATAGGGCTGGAGCGGGTTCTGGTCGGCTGTGGCAATCACTTGTCGAACAGCCAGTGAATAGCCGGGCGCAGAAGGCGAATGCTGATACTCACCCTGAACATAAAGCGCGAAAGGTCCGGCAACGCCGTAACCCGAGAAGCCGTCGTAAGTGTTGAACCCCTCTTGATAGGGGCGACCGTCGTTATTGAAGATCGTCTGACCGAAGTGATAGCTGTCGTTGAGTGGCGTTCCGCTGATTCCGACCACCTGCGTGTATATCGATTCAACTTTCGCTTCAAGGTTCGATTTGCCGTCGAGCAGCCCAAATTCGTACGCGAATTCCTGTTCGAGCTGAAGTTCAAGCGCGACGGCTGCTTGTGGAGCGCTTTCTTGCGCCTTCAGGTTGCTTTTCGCCTCGTTCACCAGATTCGCGGTTTCGATGCGAGTCCAGGGCCTCGTGGCGAAAAACGTATTGCTGATATAACCGAGGGACGCTAGCCTATCCACGGCCGGATACACCCAGCTATCCAACGGCAAGTATGGCGACCCCAGGCTCCGCGGTCCGTGATCGGTACCCGCCTCCTCACCTTTGCTGAACGTACCCCATTTCGCGATGTCGGCATCGCTGTAATGGGAGTGGGAGCGGAACACTTGCCGGCCTGTATACCACCCAAGGGCGCTGCCGATTACCACGTCCGATACGAAGTGCTTCTGCCCCGCAAACCGCGCAACGCTTACCCCTCCCGCCAAGCCGTAGGCCAGTAGTTGTGTCATGGGGCCGGGATACTCATGAGCAATCACGCTGGCAATTGCCCAACTGACGGCCGCGTGCTCCGAAGGAAAGGAGTCGCCCCCCTGAAAAAAATTTCCCTGGCCATTGCCGACAAAGGGGCGATCCCGTCCCGCTGCATACTTGAACACTTCCGTATCCAGGTATGCGTCTATCGCGGCTTCTCCACTAAGAAGTCCGGTTTCGCGTTTTTGGTCGTCGTGCGTGAGGTGTCCCCACACGAACAGTCCTCCGCCGGCACCGACAAAAGCAGCGAGCCCGGCATTGGAAAATGTAACCGCGTGCGAGACCGTCGTCGGGCTTGTCGGAACGTGTTTTTCTGTGTCGGTATCGGTCGCCACCAACCCTAAGCCGACAATAACCAACGGGACCGCCCACTGCCACTGCTCCTGAGTCATGTGGAACGGAGTTGACCAGAAATTTTTCTGATCCTGAAAAAGATTGCGCGGAAGCGATTGCAAGCGGACCGGTTCCCGCGAGAACCCGGGAGCCTGCACGTCCGGGCTCGAAGACTGCACCTGCGGTTTTGGAGACGGAGCAGGAGGGGTTTTTTCGTCCGCGGGCGTCTGCGCGCAGGCGGGCAAACTGCAGCCGCTCAAACTACAAACAACGAGCACCGCCGCCAGCAGCCACGATGTCACCAGCGTCTTGGGGCGGGCACCTGCGCTTTTCGGCGCATGGTGCGCAGTCTTAACAGACTTCCTACGGCGCTCTCTTGAGAACCGGCGCGCAGCCGAACCTCGGTTCGTCTCGGGCAAATACAGTCTCATATTGCGATTGTCTGGACGCCGAAGGTCGCTTCTCGCATTTCTTATCAGAATTACGAATCTGTTCAAAGCTAGCACGAAACTGATGCGCATCTGAAAGAAATAGGACTGGATGGGTGAGGTTACTTGAGGCGTGGCTACGGCCAGGCTACTCGGAAATGAAGGATTGGCTTGATCGAGCCTGATAGAATCACTCTTTGCAGGGTGCCATAATAGTAAAGTTGCGAGCTTCGCGGATACGATGATTCAGACTGAGATTCAGACCGAACCGATTGCCGACGAAAAAAACGCAGGCCCGTCGCGGACCGAAACTGAGGTTTCGCTGCTCGACATCGTCGATCTGCTGGTCGGGCGGAAGCGCTTCATTATGCGCTTTGTGCTGGGCGCCGCGGTGCTGGCCATAGTGGTTTCCTTCCTGCTGCCGGTTCGATACGAAGCCAAGGTTGTGCTGCTCCCTCCGCAGCAGAATTCGTCCGTCGGTTCCGCGTTGTTGGGGCAGCTTGGGGGCATGGGATCACTGGCCGCCCTGGCGAGTGGCAGTCTGGGGATCAAGAACCCGTCCGACATGTACGTCTCTCTGCTAACCAGCCGGACAGTCGAAGACGCGATGATCCAGCGTTTTAACCTGATGGCGGAATACCGCGAAAAGCGAATGTCGGACGCACGGAAGGAGTTCGAGCACCGCACGACGGTTGTTGCCGGGACCAAGGACGGGCTGATTCGTATCTCGCTCGAGGACCGCGATCCTAAGCGAGCCGCCGAAATGGCCAATGGCTACGTGGAAGAATTCCGCAAACTTTCTGCCTCGCTGGCCATCACTGAGGCTGCGCGGCGTCGCCTGTTCTTTGAGCAGCAGTTGCAGCAGGCCAAGGATGAGCTCACCGGGGCCGAAGAGGCCATGAGAAGGACTCAGCAATCAACCGGCGTTCTGCAGATTGATAGTCAGGCCCGATCACTGATTGAATCCGCCGCCGTCTTGCGCGGGCAGGTTGTGGCCAAGGAAGTGCAGATTCAGGGCATGCGGTCTTTCGCTGCCGAGGACAATCCCGAGCTTATCCTCGCCAAGCAGGAGCTTGTTGCGCTCCAATCGCAGCTCGAACGGTTGGCGGGAACGCAACAAGACGTGGGGTCAGACATCAACCTTTCCAAGGGTAGGGTGACACAAGCTGGGATGGAATACCTCCGCCGGTTGCGTGATCTCAAGTACCACGAGACCGTCTTCGAGCTGCTGGCGAAGGAATTCGAAATCGCTAAACTCGACGAGGCGCGGGAGGGGGCGATTGTTCAAGTGGTGGATGCCGCCGTGCCTCCGGATAAGAAATCCTTCCCGCCCCGGCTTCTTATTGTGATTGCCGCGACCATTCTTTCTTTCTTTGTCGCCGTGTTCTGGGTCTTCCAGCGGAAAGGCTCGGCGCGTGCGTTCGAGCTGCCAGAGAACCGGCAGCGTCTGGAAGCAATCAAGCGGCATTGGAGGGAAAAACAAGACACCATGTAATCGCGCCTTGATTCTGGCTGAGGTGGGTTAAGAGTTGGTCCTCCTCATTCAGTCAGCATCTTTGCCCTAATTTTAAATTCCGGGAAGTTCTGCCGGTCAGCTGTCCAGCTTAAGTTGCCAGGTTGATTCTGGGCCGGTCATCTGCGGACAGAGTCGCGAGCCTAACGGTAATGAAGATTCCACCGCTCTCTCCCGGCATTTCGCGCCAAGGTTCTGACTGCGTCGCTACCTGCAACAGGGTCTGATATACTCCAGGTACGATGCGTGTGCTATTTCTAAATCCCCCTTTTCACCCACGGTTTTCCCGTGAACAGCGCAGTCCGGCGGTTACCAAGAGTGGAACACTGTACTACCCCAAGTGGTTAGCTCACGCGGCCGGAGTCGCGATCAAGAATGGGCATGATGTGGACTTGGTCGACGCCCCCGCTGCCGGTTACTCGGTGCAGGCGGTCATCGACCGCATTGCAGCCAAGAACATCGAAGCGGTGGTTTGCGATACCTCCACGCCCAGCATCATCAACGACGTGAGCGTCATCGAGGCTCTGGTAGCCGCTAAATCCTCTCTGCATGTACTGCTGGTCGGGCGCCACGTGTCGTCCCTACCCAAAGAGACACTCGCCATGTCGGCCTGCCTGGAAGCTGTCGCCGTCCGCGAGTACGAATACACGGTGCGCGAGTGGCTGGAAGCAAAAGCCTGCGGCGCCGACCTCTCTGCAGTCGATGGCCTGGTATGGCGCCGCACTGGGTCTGGAGAGATCGTCAGCAACAATCAGCGTGAAGCCATCAAGGATCTCGATGAGCTGCCTTTCGTCTCCGAGGTCTATAAGCGCTTCCTGCATACGCCGGATTATTTCTATGGCCACTCGCTATGGCCCCTGGTGGTCTTCGATAGCAGCCGTGGATGCCCCTATCACTGCTCGTTCTGCGTTTACCCGCAGGCCTTCAGCGGGCACACTATGCGTTACCGGTCGGTGGCGAACGTGGCCGACGAGTTCGACTTCGTCTCCCGCGAAATGCCCGAGATCAAGACCGTCATGCTGGAAGACGATACCTTCATCATCAGCAAGCCGCGCACGCTGGAGCTGGCCAAGGAACTGATCCGGCGCGGCAATAAGCTGCCCTTCGACGCCAACTGCCGTGCCGACATCGGCGCCGAAGGCGAGCTGCTTTCAACATTGCACAAGGCCGGTGCCCGCCTGTTCTGCGTCGGGTTCGAGAGTGGCGACGTGGAAGTGATCCACGGCATGAAGAAGAACAACGATGACCGTCGCGACGCGAAGTATCACGAAGAAGCACATCGCTTTGTCCGCCGTTGCCGGGATTCGGGCATCATGGTGCATGGCTGCTTCATGGTTGGAAACCTGAACGAGACGCCGGCCAGCATGGAAAAGACGCTGGGCTTCGCTAAGAAGCTCCAGCCCGATACGGCCCAATTCTTCCCCATCATGGTATATCCGGGCACGACCGCGTATGAGGAAGCCAAGAAGCGGAACTACATTCAGATCGAGGACTGGGGCGCGTGGCTGACGAAAGATGGCCTTCACAACAGCGTTGTTACCCTGCCGAACATTACACACGAGCAGTTGGTCAGCTTTTGCGACCGGGCGCGGCGCAGCTTCTATCTCAGTCCTTCCTATCTTTTCTACAAGCTGAAACAGTCGCTGAAAGATCGTCGCGAATTGCAGCGCAATCTTAAGGGCTTCGTCACCCTGTCGAAGTATCTGCTGCGCGGCAGCCAGCACGACAAGACCGCAGCGCCTCCGCAGGCGCCTAGGCCTCATGATCTAACCCAACTCACGGGTCCTCAAGGCAGTGACTAGGGGCTGTCTGATACATAATACTGCGCGTCCGGCGAGAGACCTGCGACTCGCGTCGATGACGGGTCCGATCCGTAGATGTGTCTTTAGGAGACCGCTTTTAGGGTTGATGCCAGCAAGTGGGGTGTCCCATCGAAACTAACCCAGTATCGATTATCATTCCGACGTTCAATGGCGACTCCCGCATCGGCAACTGTCTGGATGCGCTTCTGAAGCAGGTTCCGGGGCGGAACGTAGAAATTCTGGTCATCAACGACGGCTCAACTGACGACACTGCGCACGTGGTCAAACGCTATTCTGGCGTTCGGCTCATTACCCAAGGAAATGCCGGACCGGCAGCCGCTCGCAATCGCGGCGCCTTGGAGGCACGGGGAACGATCATAATATTCACCGATGACGACTGCGTCCCGATGCTGGATTGGCTGAGCGCCATGCTCGAGCCTTTCAAAGATCCAGAGGTAGTCGGCGTGAAGGGAATCTACCGCACACACCAAGAGCGTTTGGTTGCTCGTTTCGTGCAGATCGAGTACGAGGACCGCTACCGCTTTATGAAGGGTGCCCCCAGCATCGATTTCATCGATACCTACTCCGCCGCGTTTCGCCGCGATCGCTTCCTGGAGATGACCGGCTATGACACCTCGTTCCCGGTGGCCTGCGCCGAGGACATCGAGCTCTCCTACCGCATGTCGGCGCGCGGCTGGAAGATGATGTTCGCCCCTACGGCGATCGTCTACCACACCCACCCCGACAGGCTATCGTGGTACCTCAAGAAGAAGTACAAATTCGCCTTCTGGCGCGTGCTGGCGGTACGCAAGAACCCCAGCAAGGCAGTGAGGGACAGTCACACGCCGCAACTTATGAAACTCCAGCTTTTGTTCGCGCCCGCGCTGCTGCTTGCTGTGGCCTTCGACCTGGTCGTTCGGCCAGCGGTGCCTGCTACGCTAATTGTGATGGGCGTTTTTCTGGTCAGCACGCTGCCCTTCGCAGTGCGGGCGATCGCGAAAGACCCCGTCGTCGGACTGCTTTCTCCGGCGCTGCTCGCCGCTCGATCCTGTGCGCAGTTGCTCGGCATGGCCGCCGGCCTCATCTATGCCTGCCGCAAACCGGCCGAGGTCGCGACAAACTCACCGGCCTGAGCCGGTTGCTTGCGATCCGCCCGGTTTCTCTTTATTAAAGGAGATCGGCATGTCGGAAAAGTAGGCCCGAATCATACCCTGACCATGGGCCCATCGTTGCAGAGCTCTGCCGCGATCGCCAAGAAGCATCCGCAGGGCAGCTCTTGTAAAGTCGAACGCGACAAGGCCGAAACAGAGGAGCGGATTTGAATGCTTCGCAAGGACTCGACCGCAGCCCCCGCCGTATCTCTCCGCTCTATGCAAATCTACGTATCCATTCTTGCGCGGGTGACCTACATGCAAGACTGAGTGGAATCGTCCGCGGATTCCATAACTCATTAAAGTGAGCAGGACGTCCGTGTCCTCTCCGGAACCAAATTTCGTGCCTGCGCCAGGCCCAAGGGTCTCATCAAAGACCAGCGGTATCCCTTCTGGTGGGCGACGAACAAAATATGCATAGGTCGAATTAGCATAAAAAATGTTAATCCATTTGAGATCACAGTCCGGCTGCCACCAAGGGTTTCCACTAATATGCCCTTGCTCGTCTCTGCTACCTACACTCAAAATCCCGTAGTCTTCGTGTTGTTTGAACCACGCATCTACGCTTTGCAAGGTGTCGGGGTGATACCAACAATCATCGTCTGGAAAGGCCAGAATTTCTCCAGTGCTGTGCCTAAGACCAAGATTTCTCGCCCGGGAGACACCTGGGATACAATGAAGGCGCTTCACCTGAATGGAACCCCTCCTTCCACCGTCCTGCGCGGCAACCTTTGCGCCAAAGTCCTCCAATAACGGAGACAGTCGGTCGTCAGGATTCTGATCGACGACGATCAGTTCAAAATCACGCATCTCCTGTTTCGCAAGACTCTGTAGTAGAAGGGAGAATTCATCGGTGCGGTCGACTGTGGCAACAATAAGGCTAAACCTGGACATAATGACAGTTTAGCGTACCTGCGCCTCCTCATTTAGCCAAGGCCAGATCAATCCGTTGCAAGAGGCGCCGAAACATGGATCCGGGCACGCTACCGTGACAAAACGCTCTTGCCGGCTGGGCAGTCTTCGCCAGGGCGGACGCTAAGGAGGCAGGCGTAATCCTCACAACTACTATGGATCTGGGCCGACCCTAGCCAGAATCGTCCCCGGATTCATACCGACTCCGAGGCGAGCATTTGCGCTTGGGCCGGTTGCGCCTTCCAACCAGTGGACATCGCCATGCCAAGAACAAGCCAGAAATTACCAAACGGCAACGAAAGCCCACCCAGAACATTCGTGCATAGGAATACGGTGAAGCCAAGGAACCAAGCAGCGCGGGAAAGGCTCAGTGGAAGGAATAGGCGATCCAACGACTGCCAATTGGCATGCAGCACAGAATACATGGCACCGAGGAAGGTAAATGTGCCAATCATACCGACATTGGACAGAAGCTTGACAATCAGATCGTGAGAAGTGGCGCTGCCCCATCCGATGCCTAGAATTGGAAATTTCTGAAAGTACCCAAAGGCCAATCCAATTGTCATCGCACGCTCGACGCCGGAACCAGTGCTGGCTTTATCCAACAAAGCCGAGCTAAAAACATCACGGACAATTGGAATCGAGGATACGGAAATAGTAACAACCGCAACCACGGCCCCTGCCGCGATGGCCGCAAATTTCAACGCTCTTGTTACCGGCATCGTGCCTGTCCGGACGAGCAAAACCAAAAGCAGCACGGCAAGTATCAACAAGCCTAGATAACCAAGTGAAGATGTACTGAGAATCACCAAGATGATGAACAACACCGTGCAGGAGCGGTCGATAGAGACCGATAGGACTGACCCCCTCTTTAGCCAAGCTGGGAGAGTAAGTGGCAATAAGGTAATAAGACTCTGGGCGAATACTGCAGGCTCAGACGCGGCGGAACTAATTCTGCCGATCCCGACTCCTTCAAGGATTTCCAAGTAACCCTTTCCCCAAATGGCTTCTGAGTTATTAAAAACATAACCTGGATATTGGATTCCGGCTAAATGACAAGAAAATTGAAAGAGACCCCAAATTGAAACAAAAATCGCAGAAAGCAAGATCACCCGCTCTGTATCTTGCCTGTCTTCATCCCGCAGATTGGAATTAGCAACAGAGATTGCAATTGCGATTCCAAAAATAAGATATAGCAATTGCGTCAGATGATGGCGGTTGAGGAACAGCGGCGTCACTGAATCATCGAAAAGGTAAGGAGAAGTGATGGCCAGCTTGCCGTTGATATACATGGGCATGATGAGCGAGAAAGAAGCAACGAACACGAATGCAATCAGCCAAAGGCATGGGCGAAGGATCTTCCTATCGACGGAGAAGGAAAGCGTCGATAGATGGTCGAGAAGTAAGCGGAGAAGCCAAAGAGAGCCAAACAACATCCAGACCTGCAGGGCAGAGCCATTTTCACCTTCACCGAAATTTGCAGTGGATGTGGCGGAAAACAAAGTCCAGAACACAAAAAGACGGTACAGCCATTTTTTCGACAGAATCAGTGCCGCCAATCCAATTGGCAGCATTATGTATCCTTGAGGCGTCATGTGTTTCTTGTTTTGGGGGACTTAAGTCCCGCAGCACCTCACGAGAATTCGGTGGTCGGTTCGTCCGGTTTGGACAGTCGCGCCCTTATCCTTGCCAGGGCACTGCGAACAGGAGGAGGTAGCACGTACTTAATATATTCTAAATAGAGTTCCATAGCCGTAAGCCACTTATTGCGCCCGCCAGTGGCTACTTTTGCGCGTGCCTGCTCGACAAGCATTGTGCGAGTAGAGCTCACGCCGCCAGCCCTCATCATCACGGTGATCACAGGCATATAAGCAGCGTTGAGTCCGTCCCGGGCCCGCAGGAGAAACTCATAATCTGCAACAATGCGGTAAGAGGTATCGTACCTGCCCAACCGGTCAAACAGACGGCGGCGGTGCATATTTCCCACATGCAGTGTGCACATCGTCTTGGAGAACTTTCTCCACGTCCAAGGGATGCCGACAATTCTCACATAACCGGAGGAATATACCATTTTCGTTTTCGAGCTTAGATATTCCGCGGGGGGGTTCTGGGCGGCGAGCGCCATATAGGCGCTGACAGCACCGGGCAGGAACTCGTCATCCGCTCCGAGAAAACATATCCACTCGCCGCGCGCCTCGAGCAGAGCCTTGTTCCACGCGTCGTAGATTCCTCGATCAGGCTCGCTCCTCCACAGCGCGATCCGATCGTCGTATTGCCGCAGCACGTCAACGGTACCGTCGCTCGATCCCCCATCCAACACAATGTGCTCGATGTTGGGGTAGTCTTGGCGCAATACGCTGTCCAGGCAAGCAGTTATGTATGGCTGCCCGTTGTAGACGGCCGTGACCACGGTGACGAGCGGTCGATCCGCGCTGCCCTCCGCGACGATCCCTTTCCGCCGCCTTCCCCCGCATTTGGATACGGCACCAACGACTTGCATTGAAAATCTTGTAAAGAACGTTTGTCGCGGCGTCTCCGTTCGATCTGGGATTTTGATTTCCCATCATCCGCTTTCCGACATTTCTGCCCAAACGCTCGTGACCATTGTACGTCGCGCCCATGGACCTGCCAACAAGGCATCGGGTTGGCGGGGGACAGCTCCTCCCGCCCATCTCCTCAGGTGCGGACACCACGGCTTTGGTCGCTCCCGTTTCCTTAACGCATAATAGCGCTGGACCATTTCGTGGCGAAAACGAATGGGCACTCAGTTGCTGCCGTTGTGCGCATCTGAGCCGGCATTAGAACGAATACTCAGACCTCTATACGGGAAACCTCTCACGCCTCAGCGTTTTAAGACGAATTTGCCTTGAAAGAGAAGTTGGCCGAGCCTTTGCATGACTGTATAATGTCGAAAATCTACGAATATCTCTGGGCGTTCGACCGTCATGATTAATGAATCGGTTCTTACCAACATCAATCAATTATCACGCCAATGGCTCATTGCGGGCTCTCTTTCCTACTCTGTATTGAAAGCACTTGGGGACCTTCCGCCCGCCGAGTATTCCGTAGAAACCGGAACTGGAAAGAGCACGCTGGTGTTCTCACACATAAGTCAACACCACGTAGTGTTTACCAAGGACGATCGTGGAGATGGAGATTCACTCGACCATGTAGGAGAAAGCCCGTTCCTGGATCGCGACAAGGTAGAGTTTGTGGTCGGCCCTACGCAGCTAACTCTTCCTGTTTACAAGTTCTCCAAGCCCATCGGCATTGCTTTCCTAGATGGTCCCCACGGATATCCGTTCCCAGAACTCGAATACTTGTGCGTGTACCCGCACATCAAGGCTGGAGGCTGGCTGATTCTGGACGATTGTCATATTCCTACCGTCGCGCGGCTGGTCGATTTCCTTAAAGCTGAAGCCATGTTCCGCTTCGTGAAAACAGTGAGGACAACCGCATTTTTCCAGAGGACCGAGGCGCCAACATTTCTTACCACCGCGGATGGATGGTGGATGCAGGAATACAACAAGAAACATTATCCGGCGCTGCGCCACTCACCGATCTGGGACTGGCCCAGGCTGCTCGCGCCACAGTCCGTGAAGTCGTGGGTTCGTTCAATCATCTCTCGCGTCAGACCAGAATAATCGATGGCAAACACATCCCTCGCCAACAACCCCGAAGTCGGACATACGTCACCAGGTTCGTGGAGGGGAAAGGCGGCGCAATCGCCATCCACAGTGTGGCGCGCGCTAGTTGAAGTAGAACCAGTTGAGATTGCTTGGCTGGCTCCGGAAGACTACGTAGAGGTCATGGACTCCGTTGGCGCCGCTTGCGGGCACAGACACAGTGGTCCATGTCTCCCATCCTCCGGTGTCCGGTACCTGAACGGTTCCCACCAGAACGCCCGTCGGACTGTCGAGATGAAATTCGAGGGAAGCGCCTGCTCCTGCATCCGCCACGCGGGCCGTCAGGCCGCTCACCGAGGTCCCGAAATCGACATTCTTGAACACCGCGTAGGATCCATCGGAAGCATAAGCCAGGTCATACCCGCCGTTGGCGTCGGATGTGTATTCCGTCATTAGGTTCGAGAGTGAGTTGTAGCTTGATGCCTGAATCGGCGTATTGGCTTCCACGGTTACTGCACCAGATTGGGTTCCTGCCCACGTGAAGGTAGCCGCGTCCAGTCCCGGAAGCGTGTAACTAAAACTTTCTCCTCCCCACTCCACCTGAAACGTCTGCGTCGAAGTCGAATCGTTGAAGGCAACCAACGCGTTCGTCCCATCTGGATTCACGAAAGCGGAGGTCAGAATGCCTTGCGCGTTGCTGGAATAGATGCGCTGCGCTCCCGAGTAAACGTACTTGCTGAAGTGGCCAAGCGTGAAGTAATCCACGGGATAAGACACGTCGCCGGTCACGCTGTTGATAGTAACCATGCCATCACAGACGTTGCATCCGTTGGTTTCCGGACCAAAGTTCTGATCGACAGCGAGGCTCCACTTTACAAAAGTGCGTCCAGAGTTGCGTATGACGGCAGTGATGTCTTCGAAATCCGTCTTGAACTGGTCGGGTGTGGTGGAGAGGCCGGAGTGCTCCGTCTCATACTGGCCCAGGTTCGGGTATTGATTGGCAAGGAGCTGCATCTCGCCTTGGGTCCCGCCGTATCCATGCCATGCCACTCCCGCGACTTGGCTGGACGAGGCAATCGTTGGGTCGGCCAGTTCGGTAAGGGGATAAGAAATCATATAGAAGTTGTTGTCCAGAAGAAGAACCTTGGTGCTGATGTTATTCGCCGCGAGGGCTGGCAAAACGTACTGGCTCAGGACAGTGGTCGCATCCGGTGCCTCCAGGTCCATGCTTGGATAAGGTTCGACGTAGGTTGGCTCGTTCTGGACGGAGAGATAGTCGACAGGAATGCCCGCTTGAGCGTAGGCTTGGATATATTTCACGAAATATTCTGCGAACGACGAGTAATAGGCGGGCAGCAGCGAGCCTCCGTTAATCATGGAGTCGTTCGACTTCATCCAGCCTGGCGGGCTCCACGGATTGGCCATGATCTTGATCGCCGGATTCAGATTCCTAGCTTCGAGAATGAGAGGGATGATTTCCTGTTGATCGTGAGCGACGGAGAAATCCGCAAGTGCCGGGTCGGCGGCTCCGGCAGGTTGATCGTCGTAGGAGTAAACGGACAGAGCCAGGTCCGACGCTCCCATCGGGCTGCGCATGAAGCTGAGGCCAATTCCCAACCCGTGCCGGGTGAACAGATTGTTCATCGCTTCGGTGTGGGCCGCGGGGGTAGCCACCCGGTTGAGATTGTACGCGGCTGTATCGGTGAAGGCCGCGCCAAAGCCCTCGATCTGCTGGTAGATCTGAGTCTCATCTACATAGACGGGGTTATTGCCACCCGTGCCCGGGAAAAACTGGACGCTGGCTTGTGGCGCTAGCTTCAGCGCGCCATCATCCGAAGACTGAACGACGGAGACGACCGGTCCTGGTGCAGTGGGCATGACCGGATTTCCTCCACCGTCCCCGCATCCTGCAGTGAGAGCGACCGCCAAAACACCGCAGAAAAGTACCGCTCGACGACAAAGAATGAAAAGCCCCGCGCATGGTGCGCTCATCGTACCGGGTCCCCTAAAACGGCCCACTGGATCAAGCAATGATAAGCGCCTGGAGTAGAGTGATCAAGGAGCGCCATCTCCGCACTTCGAGCCTTTCGAGTGAAATCTCGGTTCAGTTGGCACGGGCTGGGCCTTTAGCGCAGGAATTTAATTGACAGGAAGCGAATTAAGGGTGACTTGCCCAAGCGAATATGTGCCATCCACTTGGCGGCTGTAGTAGACGTAAATCTTGCCGTTTTCCGCGAGAACCATGACGTTCATTAACGAAATAACCGGGTCGGACAGGATAGGGTTATATTGCGACCGGGTGAAGTTCACACCATCGGAGCTGTAGGCATAGCCGATGCTGTCTTTGAGATCCGCGCGCACCGCGTTTGCCGGGGTCGCCGAGTAGAGCATCAGATATCGGCCTTCCGAGGCAAATACAAACCCGCCGCCGCCGCTCGCGCCGTTTTCCCAAGGATTAGCCGAGAGTCCGAGCACGACCTGAGAGATGCTCCACGGACCTTCTGGGGTGGAAGACGTTGCAACACTCACAAGCCCGTAGTCCCATTGGACGGGGGCGCCATTGAGCATATAGGACCAAGGTGACGGCTGACCTACGATAGGGTACTCGCTGTACATCCAATAAAGCCCGTCATGCTGGACGACACTCGTGTCATAGCCGAAGGTGGGAACGATTTCACCCTGTTTGGTCCAAGGACCTTCGGGAGCATCGGCAGTGGCAAGGCCGACGCTCCAGGTTGGCCCCGCCGAGTTTAGGCCGCAGTAATACATATAGAACTTGCGGGCGATTTCTTTGACGGTGGCGCATGCGACCGATTGATCATCCCACGTTCCCGGTGCCGATGCGCTGAGAATCGGGTTGAGCGGGGATCTAGTCCACGGACCTTCCGGCGTGTCGCTCGTAAGCACCGAGATGTGATAGTGAACAGGGTCCAAATAGTGGTAGTACCAGTAATACTTGCCGTCGCTAGCGTGGATCACATTGGCGCTTTCGACATCGGAAGCGTTTTCGCCATATACCGGGGACGCCGTGAGGACTGGTGATTGTGGAATAGCCGGAGCGACCCAGGTGGAAGCATTGTTCCCTCCACAACCGGCGCCGAGGGCAACACCGAAGACAACGAGGATAAGTGCAACACGCTTGAGAGCCGCCATGGACAGTCTGGAGTCTCTGTTCGCCGTAAGTATACTCGTTTCCAATCGGCGTTCCCCGTCGTTTTTGCCACACTATAATCAATCATTGTTTCATCCCCGCATTTGACGCTGGTCGGACGCATGTCATGACGCTCGCGACTGCATAAACAATGGCATTACACCAACAACGACCCCGGTCGTGTAACGGACATCCGCCTCCGGGGCACGTTCCAGTAGCCCAGGAATTTTGGAGCACAAAGCCGTGCACAATAATTGCCGAATGAGAGGCACGGAGCCTGACTTGCACGCTTCGGCTTCGACTGCAAATGCGTGAAGACGAGTGAGGGCGGCGAGAACGATTCATTTGCGTGACTATTGAGTTTAGTGCGGCGGTGATCACGGTAGCAAGGGGAACGTCACGTGCCTCGGATACAGCGGTCTGATGAAGGCGCGCTCACCTCCACTTAGCTTTAGGGTTGTGGCGTGTGACTCCTCGCGCACTTCGTCGTTTTGGTTTATGCCTCGGCATGATGACTTCCGCGTTTGCGCTCACAGTTTCCTGTTCCCGACTGCTTGCTTTGCCAATGTCAATAATTGATCTACACCGCTTCGCCAGTTGAGCCGTGTCTGATATTCGCGAAAGGCTCCCGATGCCAGCTGTTTATAGGCGGATCGATTGGCAAACAGACGCTGAATCTCCTTAGCGTAGTCATCGGGCTGCGCACTAGGCGGCAGCGTTACTCCGTTAATCCCATTGCGCACATACGTGGTTACCCCTCCAGTATCGGTGGCAACAATCGGCACTGCATAGGCGCTCGCTTCACAAAACACGATACCCGCACATTCAGCCCGCACCGGCATAAACAGGAAATGAGACTGCCTCAACAAGGAGGTGATCTGCCGCCGCCCCTCTTCCGTTGCTTTACTAATGAAGCCGATGTGGTCAACAAAATCGGGCTTATGCCCATTGAACGGATTGCAGCCGAGCACAGTCAAACGTGTCGGAACGCCCGCAGTATTGAGCAGCCGTGCTGTTTCCAGCGCGATCGGTCCACCTTTGCGCTGCCAATCGACCCCGAAGAAAAGCAACCGGCAAACGTCTGGTTCGCGATGTTCGATCATGGAGCGTGTCGCTTCAGGATCGTTGTCGACCTCGACGCTGGCGCCGAACGGTATCAGCTTTATTTTTCGCGGGTCAACGCGGTAGTGCTGTGTCACACTCTTGACAGCCCATTCAGATGAGTACGCCGCGAAGGCCGCGCGGTCCAGTGCACTCTGCTCCTGCCGGTTCCCATTTCGTTGCGTTACAGGAGCAAGATTCGAGTTCGATTCGTAATAGTCGACGCTGGTAGCCCACACCGCATCAGTCCAATAGACAATCGGCGCGGCACAGTCGAGGTAGGATATTGGTATCGAGCTCGTTGAGAATACAACATCGGCGCTGCCCTCCTTCAGCCGTCGCCTTACCTGCTCGGCATACCAGCGCAACATAAGCGGCTGCCGGTCCGGATGGAAGCATTTGCCCAAGCAGCGGTACCTGATCCTTTGGCCAGCGTACAAATACTTCAGCCGCCGATTCAACGGCGCGATGACCTGCACGTCGACTCCGCGTCGCCGCAGCTCACTCAGTACAGCAAAGGGGATGCCGGACCAATAATGGCAATTTGAGGGATCACCAATTTCGACAAATGCTATTCGCAAGCGTACTCCTCAGCGGTAAATAGTGGCCGATCCACGTGTTGCGCTCAGACCCTCAGCCAACGCCGGTTCCTTCCGGAAGAAGACCGCGTCCAGCTGTAAGAGCCGGCCTGTATCGGGATCGACGAAGCCCGGGACCATTGACCACATTTCGTATCCGCGCTTCTCCAAATCGTGGAGCATGGGGTGGAAGAGACATTCTCCGTCGTAGAGTGGAACCAGCGAGAGCTCGAGCTGAATCCCCGCGACACGATGGAGAAACTGCTGAGCTCCCTGCAACACCTTATATTCGTATCCCTGAACGTCGAGTTTCAAGAAGACGTGCTCGGCCTCGGTCGTGACCTCTACGCCAATTCTATCTAACATGCCTAAATCGACAGTCTCCGAGCCGACGTAGCGTGACTCAGGAGCGGCGCTCGCGTGTGACGGCAACATGGGCAAAACCGAACTGGAAGCGCTGTTGCCAGCGAGATTGAGCGTGATTGTCCCTTCGTGGTCGCCCAGAGCCATCCGAGGAGCGATGTCCCATTTTGCATCGCGCCGGGCGCGTTCGCTGAGCGCGGAATGAGCGGCTGTGGAAGGTTCAAAGGAGACGATCCGTCCGGAAAAACCCGCATCCCGCAACATTTCAGCGAACTGCCCGATGTTGGCGCCAACGTCAAACACCACGTCGATTCGGTGGACGAGAAGTTGCCGCACCAATTGCGAAGCTTTCGACGAACGCGGATCGAACCTCTCTATGTTCCACCCAACACTCCGGATGCAGTTGCGCACAAAACGTTTCACCGACATTCGAGGCAAGTCTCCTACGGCGCTTGCCGTTGATCGCAGCCAGGGCCAAGAAATAGAACATTGTAAAACCGGTTGTAGTGCTGCTCGGAGAACGGCACGAGCCGGCCGTCTACAAAGACGAAGGGCTCATATCCATAGCTCCGCATGACCGTCACGGACTCTTCGATGGTACATCCGAACTGCCGAAGCATCGGCTCGAACAGTTCAAGCATAACCAGTCGGGGCCTGCGTTCCGGATCGGCTAACAGATTCGCAGCGCCGCGAATGACGGCGGGCTCCGCCCCTTCCACGTCGACTTTAAGGATGTCGACGCGAGGCAATTTCCGGTCCGAGCGGTAGGAGTCGAGCGTTACCATAGGAGTCTTCGCAGTTTCAACGACGGTTTTTCGACCAGTATCAACCAGTGAAGAATAAGCGCCATCGCGCGCTATGCAAAAATCCACCTCGCCGTTTATGTCCCCAACTGCACAGTTGTTTATCACAGCATTCGAAAGACCGTTGGCAAGGACGTTGACCATAAGCACGTGGCAGTTCAAAGGCACAGGCTCAAAGGAATGAACCGCACCTCGATTTGCTCTCTTGGCAAGACCGAGGGTATAGAATCCTATGTTCGCACCGATATCGACGCATATATCCGACTCGCGTGTGTTCTTATAGACAAACGTTGATTCCTGCGGCTCGAACTCCCGCAGAAAGTAAATGGCATGGCCGACATCCTCGTCAGCCCTGACCAATATACTCATGCCATCGACACGCGCTTGCCGAAACGCGCAGGACCCGTTGCGTGGACTGCTAAACAGTTGAAAGTCGTCCTTTAGACCGGTGGCCTCATGCCTCGCCAGGAGGGCCGCCCGACGCATCCGTCTATAAATCGCGTTGATCATTTTCATGTCAAAACCGGTGCGTCAATTGGTACGGGAGTTCGACTGAAGTGGTTCTTGATCTTCAGAAAATTGAGGCTGACCGCTGGCGCATAGAACAAACGTCCAATCGCGGCCCCGACCAATCCGAACGGGTGAACCAAGAAAGCGACAGCCACCAGCGAGAGAATGCCGCCGGCTATGTTGACGACGGACACGAATCGCACGCTACCAAATGCCAGCAACGTGTAATGCGGGACGATGTTGATGGCAAGAATCATATGTGCCACCGCCAGGAGCGCCAGCACGATATACGCCTGCGCAGCAAATTGAGCTCCCATCCACAGAGTCAGAATGGGTTTGCCGAAGAAAACCAGGGGCGCTGCAAGAGCGAGCGACAGTCCCACGCTGCTCAACAAAGCCAGGCGAAAGACGCGGCGCGGGCCTTCAATCTCTCCCGCCTCGTTGCGGGAGCTGATGTGCGGAAAAACGAAGTTGAAAGCGGCTGCGGCCAGACCATGGATGGGCTGCGTAGCCTGCACGCACAGGACATAGATGGCTAGCGGGGCGGTCCCCAGCAGCGCAGCTACCAGAAAACGATCCGCATAATTGAATACGACTCCGGCCAGCGCCTGCAACCAACTGAAACAACCGAAGCTGAAAACTTCGGTCAAGGCCGCTTTCTCGAACGTCGGCCACGGGTTCAGCTGGCCAGCCACGCGCCGCGCGGCGATAGCCTGCAGCAGAACAACCAGCGCCGACCAGAATAGCGTAGCGATCATGATGGCAACGACTCCGCGTCCAATGGCGGCAAGCACAACCGCCGAAACCACGACAATGGCCCGGAGAAAGACATTCAACTTAACCGGAGGACCATACCGCTCAAAGGCGCGCAGCGTGCTCACGAAAACGCTCTCGACGGAACGAATAGCAAGGATGACGGCGCTGATCCGGATTGCCTGAAGGCTGGCGATGTGAAAGGCGGGCTCGATTTTAAAAATGTGATCGACCGCGTAGGGCGCGGCCACCCAAACCAGCAAGCCGAACAGAGTCCCTAAGAATGCGTTGATGGTCAGGGTAGCGCGAACCGTGCGCTCAACTCCGGCCGGATTGTTCTGACCACGGTAGGCAGAGACGTATTTAACGGTTGCGTCACCAAACCCGGTGCTCAGGATGCCTATGCTGCCCAGGATCGCGCTCACCAACATCCAAATACCGTATTGCGCTAATCCTAATTTGTGAACCAGGAATGGCGCCGCCACGATCATGGACAGCGGCTGGGCCATGTATTCCGCGATGCAGTACAGGGCGTTCCCGGCACTCTCGCGAAAATTCCGTGAAGTCCGGAGTGCGCTTAAGGTTTTCCCAGTGGACGACCGCGAGAATGTTTTGGCTCCCGGATTTGCGAGGCCCAGACTGGCTAGAACGGAGCTAATCCTCATCCACGCCCACCTTCAAGGTTGTGGATCCCGTAGACACTTGCAACCAATACATTCTCACGAAGAAACCTCAATTTGCTTCCTGAAACTGCTGCAATCGCACGCGATAGTCATCCCAAGCGAACTTGATTCCACGAGCTAGAGAAATCTTGGGTTCCCAGCCCAACTTGAATAGCTTCGTGCTGTCGAGAAGCTTCTGCGGAGTGCCATCGGGTTTGGTCGAATCGAAGACGATATCCCCGTCATAGCCCATGACCTCACAAACAGTTAGCGCTAGTTCCCGAATGGTTAAATCGTGGCCGCTGCCGACGTTGATCAGCGGAGGAGTTTCCGGAATAGAAATCAAACTTTCCAATTGCGCCTCGGAAAGATTCATTAAATGAAGGCATGCGTCGGCCATATCGTCGCTGTAGAGAAATTCGCGCGAGGGCTTCCCCGTGCCCCACACCACCACATTCTTCAGTCTCCGTTCCATCGCCTCATGGGTCTTGCGGATGAGCGCAGGAAGTACATGGGATGTTTGCAGGTCATAGTTATCGCCCGGGCCGTAAAGATTTGTGGGCATCGCAGCAATAAATTTCGTACCGTACTGGCGGTTAAAGGCCCAACACATCTCGATTCCGGCAATTTTGGCAATAGCGTAAGGGCGATTTGTGAACTCCAGTGGACCCGACAGCAAATATTCTTCCTTTATCGGTTGACGAGCCAGTCTCGGATAAATGCAACTCGACCCCAGAAATAGCAGGCGTTTGACGCCAGTGCGGAGCGCCGATTCAAGTACATTGTTTTGAATATCCAAGTTTTGTGCAATAAACTCGGCGGGAGAGTCACGATTGGCGAGGATACCGCCGACTCTGGCCGCCGCCAAGAATACATATTCAGGCCGCTCCCGGTCGAAGAATGCACCCGTAGCAGAGCGGTCCAGAAGGTCCAATTCGTGGCGCGTGCGCAGCAGCAGATTGGTGTATCCCAGCGCTAGCAGCTTGCGAACGATTGCGGATCCAGCCAAGCCGCGATGTCCGGCTACGAAAATCCGAGCCGTGGTGTCCATAAACCTATTCATGGTGATGCATTGCCCCGAATCCACCGGCACGCACTAGAGCGTCTCGCTTCGCCAGTTCTAGGTCCTTGTGTACCATTTCCGCGACTAACTCATGAAATGTCACGGTCGACTTCCACCCCAGTTTCTCTCGCGCCTTCGCTGAGTCGCCTAGGAGCGAGTCCACTTCAGCCGGCCGAAAATACCGTTTATCAACGGTCACGATGCAGCGGCCGCGGCCGTCATACCCCTTCTCTTCGACGCCATGCCCTTTCCATTCTACCGTCATGCCCAGCTCTTGTGCGGCACGCTCGATGAATTCCCGGACGCTGTGTTGTATGCCGGTGGCGATCACATAATCGTCTGGCAGAGGCTGTTGCAGAATTAGCCACTGCATCTCCACGTAATCGCGAGCGTGCCCCCAGTCGCGTTTCGCATCCAGATTCCCGACATACAACATATCCTGCAATCCGAGGACAATTCTGGCCAGTCCGCGCGTTATTTTCTTCGTTACAAATGTCTCACCACGTCGTGGAGATTCATGGTTAAACAAAATGCCGTTGCATGCATACAACCCATAAGCTTCGCGGTAATTGATCGTGATCCAATGCGCATAGAGTTTAGCGACACCGTAGGGTGAACGTGGATAGAACGGCGTCGTTTCTTTCTGAGGAAGCTCGCGCACCTTACCATAGAGTTCTGAGGTGGATGCTTGATAGAATCGCGTCTTTGTCTCCATGCCAAGAATACGAATAGCTTCCAATATGCGCAAAACGCCGAGCCCGTCCGCATTCGCCGTATATTCCGGCTCTTCGAACGAGACAGCGACATGGCTTTGTGCGGCCAGATTATATATCTCGCAAGGCTGAACATCCTGGATTACCCGAGTAAGACTGGAGGTATCGGTCATGTCCCCATAGTGAAGAAAAAATCTTCGATTTGGCTCGTGAGGATCCTGGTATAGATGATCAATACGATCTGTGTTAAATGACGAGCTTCGCCGCTTGACTCCGTGCACCTCATAACCCTTATCCAGGAGTAACTCCGCAAGATACGATCCATCTTGTCCCGTAACACCAGTAATCAATGCCTTCTTCATCTGCTATTCCTCCCTGATCCGCTGTGCCTTCCTGCATTCTCAAATTGTGCTGGAACCGCAACCGCTGGACTCCGCTTTTACGGTGATGCCTCCCGAGGGGAGGACAGGAACTAGCTATTGATGTTCAGCCGCCCAAAACGTTCCAGTCTTCGTCGGATTCTAGCACCCTGTCGGCAAACGGGATGCGGCCATGATGCAAAGTCGACTTGACCAGATCGTGAGCCCAGAACGCATTCAACCGCTGGCAAAAGTGCTCACGCATGTCGAGAGCAGTCGGAATCTGGAGAGAACCGAGGTCACAGTATTATGAAACAAGATGGCGGCGCTTTGCCAGGCTGAGGAAATTCCCTGAATTTTGCAATTAGTGCAATCACTTAACGTGAACTGCCCGGTGTTTGCTAGTATCCGTTTTCGTCTCTCAGAATGATGAACATGGTGCGAGCGATGATCTGCAGGTCCAGCCCAAAACTCCAGTTGCGAGCGTAGTACAGATCATATTGAAGCCGGTCAGAGATTGAAGTGTCGCCACGAAGGCCATTGACCTGCGCCCATCCTGTTATGCCAACCTGGCAGCAATGCCGCATGTTGTATCTCTCGATGTCCTCCCGGAACTTTGTCACAAAATGCGGCCGTTCCGGACGCGGCCCCACCAGGCTCATCTCTCCGCGAATAACATTAAAAAGCTGGGGTAGCTCATCGAGACCGTATTTGCGCAGTACCGCACCAATCGAGGTGCAGCGGGGATCGTTCTTGGTCGTCCAAATGGTATCGCTCTCG
>Ga0181523_10001617_pt1 | contig 23686 bp, 16 predicted proteins | sample PEATcosm2014_Bin_43_FD_119752 | JGI IMG/M metagenome (GOLD analysis project Ga0181523, IMG submission 119752) | Peatland microbial communities from MTU Mesocosm Facility, Houghton, MI, USA - PEATcosm2014_Bin05_30_metaG | ecosystem: Environmental > Terrestrial > Soil > Wetlands > Peat | place... | reverse complement strand
GACTATCCCGAGGCTCACTCCAACCTCGGCAACGCGCTCAGGGAGCAGGGCAAGCTCGACGAGGCGATCGCCGCCTGCCGCCGGGCCATCGCCATCAAGCCGGACTTCGCCGAGGCTCACTCCAACCTCGGCAGTGCGCTCAGGGAGCAGGGCAAGCTCGACGAGGCGATCGCCGCCTACCGCCGGGCCATCGCCATCAAGCCGGACTTCGCCGAGGCTCACTCCAACCTCGGAAACGCGCTCAACGATCAGGGCAAGCTCGACGAGGCGATCGCCGCCTACCGCCGGGCCATCGCCATCAAGCCGGACTATCCCGAGGCTCACTCCAACCTCGGCAACGCGCTCAGGGAGCAGGGCAAGCTCGACGAGGCGATCGCCGCCTGCCGCCGGGCCATCGCCATCAAGCCGGGCTTCGCCGAGGCTCACTCCAACCTCGGCAGTGCGCTCAGGAACCAGGGCAAGCTCGATGAGGCGATCGTCGCCTACCGCCGGGCCATCGCCATCAAGCCGGACTATCCCGAGGCTCACTCCAACCTCGGGATAGCGCTCAACGATCAGGGCAAGCTCGACGAGGCGATCGCCGCCTACCGCCGGGCCATCGCCATCAAGCCGGATGATGCCGAGGCCTATTCCAATCTGTTATTTTGCCTAAACTACGATGATAAATTGACGGTCGATCAGCTTTTCGCCGCGCACCGCGAATGGGATGAACGATATGGCCGAGCGTTACCGCGGCCGGCCGCCAACGACCGCGAAGCGGGGCGACGGCTAAGGATCGGCTATGTATCGCCGGACTTCCGCCAGCATTCAGTGGCCTATTTCCTGGAGCCGCTGTTGAAGGGACACGATCGGCAAGCGGTGGAAGTGTTCTGCTATGCCGAGGTAAAGCGGCCAGACGCGGTTACGGCGCGTCTGCGGGGACTTGCCGATCACTGGCTGGCGACCATCGGGTTGTCGGACGATGAGCTGGCCGAGCGCATCCGGATCGACGGCATCGATATCCTGGTCGATCTAGCGGGCCATACGGGGAACAACCGGCTCCGGGTATTTGCCCGCAAGCCGGCGCCGGTGCAGGTGACTTGGCTGGGCTATCTGAATACCACGGGCCTGGAAGCCATTGACTACCGGTTGGTCGATGCGGTGACCGATCCCGCTGGGGAAGCTGATGCTTGGGCGAGCGAGACACTGGTGCGGCTGGAGGGCGGCTTCCTCTGCTATGGCGGATTGAGGGACGCGCCGGAACCGAAAGCCCCACCCTGTCTAAAGGCTGGCGCAGTGACCTTTGGGTCGTTCAACAACCCGGCCAAGGTGTCGGCGGCCACCTTCGATGCTTGGGCAAGGTTACTCGGCCGGCTGCCCCAGGCGCGCCTATTACTGAAAGGAAAACCGTTCGCCGACGCCACTACCCGGGCATTGTTCCTGGCCCGCTTGGGCGAACGCGGTGTGGCCGCGGAGCGGGTGGAGCCGGTAGCCTGGGCGCCCAGCAGCACCGCCCACCTGGCGCTCTATGATCGGATCGATATTGCGCTCGATCCGTTTCCCTACAATGGCGTCACCACGACCTGCGAGGCGCTGTGGATGGGCGTCCCGGTGGTGACGCTGCGAGGTGATCGCCATGCCGGGCGGGTTGGCGCTAGTCTGCTTAGTCGAATCGGCCTGACGGATTTGATAGCCAGTTCAGTCGAGGAATACGTGGAGATCGCCCTCGCGCTCGCCGGCGATCCGGGACGCCTGCACGACCTGCGCCGCTCGCTGCGCCCGCGCCTAGCAGAGTCGCCACTGTGCGACGGCCATGCCTTTGCCCGTAAGATCGAGGTCGCCTATCGGGCAATGTGGCGGCAGTGGTGTGAAAATGCATGCAGCGCTTCGTCCGACGAGCCCACGGCAAGCGACATCAAGCTGCATATCGGTGGCCAGGAGAAGCGTGAGGGTTGGATGATCCTGGACGCCCTACCAGGACCCGTTGTCGATTACGTCGGTAACTGCAACGACTTGTCGTTTCTTGCGGACGAAAGTTGTTCGGAGGTCTATGCGTCGCATGTTCTGGAGCATATGGGCTACAATGGCGAACTCCAGAAGACGCTCAAAGGCATTCACCGCGTCCTGAAGCCCGGCGGCCGCTTGCGCGCCTCGGTTCCCGACTTGGAAACGCTCTGCCGGTTATTCCTGCACCCCTCCCTTGATGGCGCGGGCCGATTTCATGTTATGCGCATGATGTTCGGCGGCCGTACCACCGACTATGACGTGCACTACGTCGGCTTGACCTTCGAATTTTTGGGAGGATTCCTGCAGAAGGCCGGCTTTCGCGACATTCGGCGCGTGAAGGACTTCGGCCTATTCAAAGACACAAGCACGCTGCTTTTTAGCAACATGCCTATCAGCCTGAACGTTGAGGCGCGGAAGTAGCGGCGCGCTTCGGATTTGTAGCCATCTTCTGTGGATTCGGGGTCATCGTGGAATCTTCCCCAAAACGTACGCTAAGAGAAAATCACTTCCTTATCAGCGTGTTGCGCAAACGTTCGGTTGCGCAACAGTTTGCGCCAACTCCAAAAATCAATGACTTGCGCTTTGTATAATTCTGTTGCCAAATGCCAGTGATTGGCAACAGAAAAAGCGACACCCATGCTGCTCGGCTACGCCCGCATCTCCAAATCCGGCGACCAAGACGCCGCGCCGCAAATCCGCGCGCTCAAAAAGGCCGGCTGCAAGAGAGTGTTCGAGGAAGCCGCGTCCGGCGGAAGATGGGATCGGCCCGAGCTGCATAAGCTGCTCGATCAATTGCGCGACGGCGACACGCTCGTCGTCTGGAAACTCGACCGACTGTCGCGTTCGCTCAAAGACCTGCTGGTCATTCTCGAACGCATCGACGCAGGCGGCGGCAAGTTCCGCTCGCTCACCGAATCGATCGACACTTCCGGCCCCGCCGGCCGCATGATGATGCAAATGCTCGGCTCCTTCGCCGAGTTCGAGCGGGAAATGATCCGCGAGCGCACCCGCGCCGGCCTGCGCGAAGCGCGCGCCAAGGGGAGCGTCCCCGGCCGGAAACCAAAAGTCACGGCCGAACAGCGCAAGGAAATTGTCGAAGCCGTATCATCCGGCCGCAAAACCGCCGCCGAAATTGCCCGCCTGTTCAAAATTCACCGGGCGACCGTATCTCGCTTCATTTCCCAAGCCCGCGTCGCCGACAAACCGGCCTCCATTCCTTAGAGTGCGTTTTGGAACAGATTCTTCGATGACCCGAACAAGCCCGGAATCGCCAAGCCGCCGGCGGCCGCCGTTTTGTCGTAGCTCGGGCGCGGGAACAAATCAGGTCACTTCCAGGGCTCGGTGCCGATCCATTGATACTGGACGCCCTTATAATGATCCTCGGGCCTGTACAGAGGCACATCGATGCCCAGCGTGGTCGCCGAAAGCTGTCCCATCGCGGCGAGCAGGTTGAAGGTCGACACGACGCGTTGGGTCTGACCCATCACCACTGCAATGCGCGCATTGACCAATGTCGTTTGCGCGTTCAATATTTCCCAGGTCGTGCGCTGCCCATATTTTAGTTCCTCGCGAAGACCCGCAAGCGCCGCATCCGCCTTGTCCGACTGCTCCCGCGCGGCGGCAAGGTATCTTCCAGACTCCTTCCATCCCGCCCAGGCCGCTTCGATGGATTGATGTATCTGATCTATTTGCTGATCATACACATACCTTGCCTCTGCGGCCTTTTCTTTCGCTTGCCTTATTCCTGCGTAATTAACGCCGCCCTCGTAAATCGGCATGCTTAGTTGCACATTTGCGCCGCCCTGGAAGAATCTCTGTTGCCCTGTTCCGGCATAATCATACTGCTGTCCCACCTGGCCGTTCAATCCTACCGTGGGAAGCAGTTGTCCTTCCGCCAGCTTCACGCTGAGTTCGGCGACATCTATATTATAACGCGCCGCGACGGCGAGCGGGTGTTCGGTGTCTGCACGGCGGATCGCCTCGGCGAGATCCTTTGGCAAAAGCCTGTCCAGCGGCGCCGTCGGCGCCAGATTCTTCGCCGGCTTGCCGATTTCCTGACGGTAGACCGATAGACTCGTTCTGAGGTTCACATAGGCGGTCGACAGATCCTGTTTTGCTTGCGCGAATGAAGTCTCGGCCTGATAGACGTCGGTCAGCGTCGCATCGCCGCCCTTCAAGCGCTCCTTGGTCATATCGACCTGATTGGCCATGATGCGCACGTAATTCTCGCGGAGATTTAAAATGGCGATGTCGCGTTGCACATTCATATAGGCGGTCGCGCCTGCGCCCAGCACGGTAAGCTCGATATTGCGCAAAATCTCCCGCGATTGATGGATTTGCGCCTGGGCTTGATCGACCCCGTTGACGCCACGAAACCCATTGAAAATATTCCAATTCACGACAAGCGCCGCGCCCTTTGGAGTGGTGAAGGTGCGTGTTTTCTGGGCCGAATTGAGAACGTCCTGTTGCAGACCGCCGTAATTCCCTTGCACAGTCGCCGTCGGCAGAAAACTTCCGCGCGCCGTGGGAAGGTTTTCGTCGACGCTGCGCGTATCCGCCCGCTGAGCGTTCAATTGCGGATTGGCAAGGTAAGCGTTAGCCAAGGCTTCCTTGATGGTTTCGGCATGCACGCTTGTCGCGAAGCAGATGCAGAAAACAACAGTGCCTATGCCCCAGTTCCCACGCATCGTCACACCTTAACCTTTGTTGACCCGCACACCCTGCGCCTTGACGTTCGTCCCCGGGGGTATCCTATTGTTCTATGAAGGTCTTCCTGAGCGAAGAAGACAGCGGCGAAACCAGATATTCGAGCGCCGTGCGCTCTCCGCCGGAAACGATCACCTCGGCGGGCATGCCGGCTTGCAGGCGTGCGCGATAGTTCGGCGGAATATCGGCCCGACTGATTGAAATTCTCCCGAGATAATATTGCTGCTTGCTCGCCTCATCCAGCAGGCGATCGTGCGACAGCGTGTCGATCACCCCCATCATAACCGGCAAGGTGCGCGAGTGAAACGCCGGGAAGCGGATCTCGGCCTTCTGACCTTGATGGACGCTGTCGATGTCGCTGGTGGAAAACTGCGCCTGCACAATCAGCCGCTCATCGTCCGGGATAATATCGAGCAGCGCTTCTCCGGGACGCAGCACCTGACCGAGCGTGAACACCTTCATGCTCTGCACGGTTCCGGCGCGCGGCGCCGTCACATCCACCCGGCGCAGCACGTCCCGAGCGACAATCCCGCGTTGACGATAGTCGGCGATCTTCTGACGCACTTCCAACAGTGAATTGGCGACTTCCTCCAGGAACTTCTGCCGCAATTGGGCGATTTGAACGTGCATTTCGTTGATGGCGCCTTGCGCCTTCGCCACATCGGAAATCGTCTTGCCGATCACCCCTTCGAGCCGGGTCCGTTCGCGCTCCATAGAGAACACGCGATTGGCGGGAACCAATTGTCTCGACAAAAGCTTCCGCAGGCTAACCAATTCCTCGTTGATATATTTGACCTGCCCCTCGGTGGAGGTCTTCTCGATCTCAATCCCCTCGATCTCCGTCTTCAACTGAGCGGCTTTACTTTCGAGAATTTGAATCTGGCCGGCAAGCGACGACCGCCGTTCGTTGAACTGGCCGACTTCGTCCTCGACCAATTTGGCGAAAACCGGGTCTTGCTCGTAATGATCGAATTCTTTCGGCCAGGTGATGGAGTCGCGGTTGTCGCGTTCGGCGAGCAGTCTCGCCTCCAATGCGAGCGCTGACCGAAGCTGGCCTCCCAGGAGATCGGAGTTGGCTTGCGCCTGAACTTTCTCAAGGCGAACCAGAACCTGTCCTTGCTCTACCCGCTCGCCTTCCGTGACGAGAATTTCCTGAACAATCCCGCCTTCCAAATGCTGTACGGTCTTTTTGTTGGTTTCCGTGGAGATAAACGCCGACGCGACAACCGCGCGATCGAGCTTGGCGACCGCCGCCCATCCGCCGGCGACGCCGAAGGTCAAGAAGATCAAGCCATAGCCCGCGAGGGCGAATTTGCGCCACTCGGTCGTGGGTTCCTGAACTCTCATTTCTGCCCTGCTCCAGATGCTCTAGCCAGGGGTGTAGGCGGAGAATTTGACGGAACTGGGGAGGCGATCAAGCGCTGCAAAATCGCGTCGCGAGGGCCAAAGGATTGCACTGCGCCATCGGCCATCACGAGTATTTTGTCGACCGCGGTGAGAATATTCACCTTATGCGAAATGATCACGACGGTCGTTTGCTGCGCCTTCAATTTTTGAATCGACCGCAACAAGGCCTCTTCACCGGCCGCGTCGAGATTGGCGTTCGGTTCGTCGAGAACGACAAAACTCGGTTCTCCGTAAAGCGCCCGCGCCAAGGCCACTCTCTGCCGCTGACCGCCCGATAGCGTGTGCCCGCCTTCGCCGATCTGCGTATTATAGCCATCCGCGAGATGCTGAATGAGTTCGTGGCACCCAGACAGCGTGGCGGCCGCGATCACCGTCTCCGGCTCGCCCTCCTGAAAGCGGGCGATATTATGCGCGACGCTGCCCGCAAAGAGCTCAACGTCTTGAGGCAGATATCCGATATATTGTCCAAGTTCTTGAGGATCCCAATGCGCGATGTCGCTGCCGTCGATGCGAACCGCGCCCCTCAAGACGGGCCACACGCCGACCAGCGCGCGCGCGAGACTGGATTTGCCGGCGGCGCTGGGGCCAATCACGCCGATAACTTCGCCGGGGGCGAGCTCGAAATTTATCCCTTTCAGGATGATCGTTGGCGGGTTGCCCGGCGCGCCGGCGATCAGATCCTTGACCACCACCGCGCCTAGCGGTCGCGGCAGCGACATTTTCGCAAAACCTTCCCCGGCGACATTGAAAAGATTTTGCAGGCGTGCATAAGCCGCACGCGCGCCAATGAAGCCCTTCCAATTGCCGACCGCCATTTCGATCGGCTGCAATGCGCGACCGACAAGAATCGAGCCCGCCACAATGGCGCCTGGGGAAATTTCGCGCGCAATCACCAAATGCGCGCCTGTTCCCAGGATGATCGTTTGCAAAAACAACCGAAAGAATTTGGTGAAGGCGATAATCACGCCGGCGCGGTCGCTCGCCACCGCCTGCTGGGCGAGAACGGCGTCATGCTGGTTCAGCCAAAGGTTCTTGAGCGGTTCGACCATGCCCATCGCTTGCAGAACCTCGGTGTTTCTGAACACCGCATTGGCGCTTTGACCTGCGCGCGCATTGGCCACCGACGCAGAATTAAGGTGCTTCTTGGTCATGACCTCGTTCAGCACGGTCAGACCGAGCGTGACAATGCTGCCGATCAGCGCGATGAGGCCGAACCAAGGGTGCAAAAGGAAACAGGCCGCCACGAAAATCGGAAACCACGGAGCGTCGCACAGCGCAATCAACCCGGATCCCGTCAGAAATTCGCGCAGAACGTCGACATCGCGCAGACATTGCACATGGCCGCCACTGGGCATGCGAACATTGCCCCTATGTATCGCCTCGAACACCGGACCGGCGATTTTCTCGTCGAACAATAATCCGGCCCGAACCAAGATGCGCGAGCGCAACCACTCCAACAGCGCATAGACCAACAACAATATGCCAGCCAAAATCGTCAGCGCGATCAAAGTCGTTTCGCTACGGCTGCCGACCACGCGATCGTAAATCTGCAGCATATACAATGGACTGACAAACATCAGCAAATTTATGAAAAAGCTGAATATCATCGCCGTGAAAAATATCGGCAACGTCTGTTTGACGCCCTGATTAAGGCGGCCAGCACTTTTGAGACTATTTGGTAATAGCTGCGACATGACGCCTTGGTTCCGAGAGTTGCGCTTTCCGCCCCGTATCATCGTAAAGGGCCGGCGACAGTGGCTCGCCGATTAACCCTTTTTTCTCACGCCAGTCAAATTCGAGCGCGCATGCGGAAAGCCCCGCTGGAGTCGAACTCACTGCACATGAGTGACGAGATCGTGAAGCGCTTGTTGCTGCCCGACAATGCTGATCGAGCTGCCGTCGTTGAAAGTCATCGTCACGCTTTCCATCACGGATGAGCTGCTATTGGTTCCTTGTGGGCTAATGAATACATATTTTTGTTGCGACACGACAATTGAAGCATTGGGCGTTTCGCTGAGAAATAAATCGAGCGTCTGGATGAATTCGGAGGCGGTCAAAACCTCGTTCGAACTGGCCCCGCCCCCCGTGGAAATGACCAGATTTTGCGCGCCGACGCCATTGGCGGTCTGCGAAGAGGCGCCGCTGGCGGGATGCGTCGCCGTCGGATGGTCGACGACCGACGCCACCTGGACGGTCGCGGCGCTTATGCTGTTGTTCAACGTGGATTGCGCGTCCGCCGCCGTTTGCGCCGCGGCGTTGAACTGAAGCGTAATAAATATATTGTTCTCGGCGAGAAACATCCCCGCCGAACCCGTTGGTTGACTCTGGACCGACACATAGGACGGCAGGCCGGTCAAACTCGCCGGCAAGAAATCGACGACCGTCGCGTCCTCGTGATAGACGACATTGGCGCTTGTTTGTTGCGGCGACAGCGCCCCGGCGTGATCGATATTCTGCAGCAGGTCGATGAAGGCCGCGAGCGACGCCGAGACGCCGGTCGAAGGACCGCCGACAAAAGCCTTTGTCGCCAGCAGCGCATAATCAGAACTATTGCTCGACGACGACGCCGAGAGCGACGACGACGCCGACAGTTCGGCCGCGTCGAAAGCGCTGGGCTGATGAGCCGACGGAATATGATTGAGCTTCGCCACCAAATCCAATGCCGAAGCCACATCGGCGTAGAGCCATCCCGTGGACGAGCCCGCGGCCTTGATCGGCGTAAAGTCGGCGCTGGCGACCGACGCCTCCAATTCCGAAAGAACCGATTGAACGAAGGACGCGTGTCCCGAGCCAAGGCCGCTGTCGCTCGTCTCGAACAGCGATTGAGTCGGCGTCGGCGTCGTGACGACCGGCGTGGACGCCGCCTCATAAGCGCCCGCGGCGAAAACCACCGCCGACGCAATCGCCAACTGCTCCTCGTTCCAATTCTGACTGGACTGGGACAGATTGTTGTTTTTCAACGCCTCCAAGTCGCCGATGGTCCATGCGAACCCGGGCGTGGATGCGCCCCCGGCTCCCGCGTCGGTCTTGTGCGCGCCGTCCTTATGTGATTCGTCGGCCTTGGCCTGCCCGGGCGTCTTGAAGAAAGCGGTTCCCACCACGATGATCAGCAGCGCCGCCGGATGCATCAAAACATTGGAGCTATCGCCTTCGCCGCGCGGCGTCAGCCTGTGGCGCGAGAGCAGATTTTGCACCATCGAGCGGAAATCGTGACCGCGCGCCACCCCGTCATAGGCGGGGCTGGCGATCAAATATTGCCCGCCTATTCGTGCGAAATGGGCGACGGGCTCGCTATCGTCCTCGCGACAGAAAACGAACCATGGGTCGCCTTCGTCGGTCAGCCCGCGATCCGTCACGACCCGCATGCCGCCCTGAATCAGCGCGGCTTCGACCCGGTAGAATTCGGCGAGTTCCTGGGGAGCCCAATCTCTGGGGCGATTGCGGACAGACGGGAAAGCAGCAATATTACGCCCTAGCATGAAACCACCCTGCTTCGTGATTACTCGTCGCCAAACAAAATCTCGAAGGTCACGGGGTCGTAATACCGCATCAGAGTTCTCACAAATTCGCGCGGCGCCACGTGCAAGGCCTTCGCCCATACGTGCAGACGATCCGGCGGAATGCGCCCGCGACCGTTCTCCAGCTGGGATACGAAGGTATAATACTCGGTTCCGACGAGACCCGCCAGCTCCCGCTGCGACAAGCCGGCTTGCTCACGCAATTCGCGCAACCAGCGTCCAGCGACCCGGCGCATTTCCAGCACGTCCGAATTCGTGCGCTTCTGCGGATTGCCATACATGGCGCTGCTTTTCTCCCGAGTCCGAGAACCCTGTGGTACTTGTGCAACTATATAGCATAAACAACACTGCGACGTCCATATCTTAAACCTATTTTTTCTGTTTTATTTCAATTAGCCCGCCAGATGGCAGTCTCGCATTATTGTCCCCGTCGTCAGTCTGTCAAACAAATCCCCGCCGCATCGAGGCGGCGGGTTGCGATTTTGGCGCTGCGACCACCGTAGCTCTCATGCGTTGCCGCTGGTCGGCTGCTGTTGCGCAGCCGCTTCGCGCAGGCGCTTGTCAAGCTCCTGCGTCGCCCCGACCAGCGCCTGCAGCACCTGCGCCGCCTGATTGCCGGGGATCAGCAGCGTGCCCGAGGGCCGCTCCTCGCCGTTCGGGCCGGCCTGGACGCATTCAATACGCAAAATGCCGTTGTGGAAACCAACCGTCTTCAGGCTGTCGATCAGGATTACGGACATTGGCTCTTTTCCCTCTCTCGAAAAATGGCGCGGCGGCGCGCTCGAGCGCCGGCCGTCACGAAAACGGCGAGGAACCGAAGCTCCCCGCCGCAAATCTGTTCAGTGGACCTCCCGGATGACTCCGGGAGGTCTCGCTTTCTTGTCTTACACCAAGAAACCGATGTTGTGCGTAGCCAAATTGGCCAACCCAACCCCGCCCGTGGTGTTGATGTGGATCAGATCGTGCACGGAGAGCACAAATCCCGCGACGTGACCCGTGCTGCCGCCGGGGCCTGCCACGTCCAATGTGCTGGCCGCCGCAGTGTCATTCACAGCCGTGTTGCCGGCGAGGTTGTTGAATGTGACATCGGCAATGGTGATGCCGGTGCCGGTGTTGTAGGCCACCAGAAGGTCCGCCTCGGTGTGGGCCGCCACGCCCGCGCCATTCAGGACGATATTGCCGATCGCCTGCGTCTGCAGCGCCGCCTGCAGCGCCGCCGCATTGGCATAGGTCGGGGCGATGCTGTCCAGGACCACTTGCGCGTTCGCGAGCGTCAGCGCCGTGTTCGCCGTCCCCTCCTGCACATAGGTGGCGAAAGTGGGGACAGCTCCGATGGAGCCTTGCACCGAGCCGCCGCTGGAGGTGATCAAGCCTTCGTAGTGATAGAGTGTCGTGCCGGTGACGGAGCCGATGGCGGTGGCTACGCCGACGGCGACAGCGCCGTTGACGACTGTGTTGCCGACACCCGTATTCTGGTTGAAGGCATAGCTATAGGTGTACTCATAGTTATACTGATAGCTGGCGTCGACGGTCCAGGTTTCATTCACATAGCCCTGCGCCCAGTCCGACGTAGCGATGGCGATGGTGTCGGTCTGGGTGTGCGCAGTCGGGTTTCCGAAGCTGAACCCGTTGATGGTCAACAGGTTGCCCTGGCCGGCGATGTTGGCGGCGTTGCCATAACCGTCGACGAAGGTCTCACTGGGAGGAGCAGCCGAAGCGGGCGGGGTTGCGGCGCTAAATCCTAGCGCGGCCGCCGCAAGATTCGCATCGGTTTGCGCAGCGGCTGCCTCGCCAGCCGATGGACCAGGCGCAACACTTGCCGCCAGCGTCGCAGCATCAATCCCCGCTTGCTGTGCGGATATTGGATTACCACCATCTATCAACCCACTCGGATCACCCGGGGTGGCGACATTAAGCGCCACATTGGGAATCGTCGGGTTATCGTATGCATTGACGGTCACGGCGGGAACGAAGCCGGACAAGGTGACGGGAACGCTGCCGGGGCCCGTGAGGAAGCCGTTTGTTACAAAGGCTGCTTCTGTTGTTACGGTGATGGGGACGGTGGTGCTGCTAGTCGTCGTGGTGCCAAAGCCGTTGATGCCTTGAGCGTCCGTGATGGCTTGTTGGTAGGTCTGGCCAACGCCCCAGGCCAGGCTTCCGAAGTCAGCGGCGTTGCTCACGTCGTAGAAGCCAAACCACACAGTGCTCCCGGCGGTGGTGACGCCCGAGCCGTCGATGCCCCCCACGGCGGTGCTGGCGCCGTGGTTGATGTTGACGGTATCGGTGCCGCCCTCCGGGAAGAAGTTGTCGCCGTAGTTGCTGAAGACGTTTAGATAATCGAGGCCGACCGACGCGGTGCCGCCGGTGAGCGTGTCATTGCCGACGCCAGGATTTGGCGAATTTATTTCCAACGTGCCGGTGTCGTTGCCGCTCGGAGCATTGTGGCCATTGAGATCATAAGTGACCTCTCCGGATGTGCCCTGGAGCAGGTTCTGGCCGACCGTCGAGCCGGTGACGGTGATGCCGGTCGCCGGGCCAAGACCGTTGGTGCTGACATAGGTAGGCACCCCCGCAACGTCCATGATCAAGTGCGAGGTCGACGCCGCGTTGATGATTTGCGCGTCGGTGGCCCCGATCTCCAGGCTTCCATGCCCATAGTCGTTGATGCTCGTCGAGGCCAGTTGGCCAATCCCGCCAGTGGTCGCATCGACTTGAACGGTCGTAAAGCCGATGGTGCCGGTCGGGTTATTGTTGCCGTGGCTATCGAGCGGAGTCAGGTTGGCCGTAAAGTTAGTCCAGCCAAGCACCAGATTATCCGCGCCGCCGGGAGGCGACCCGCCATTGTCACCCTGTACGGCGGCCGATCCATTGTCGTAGAAGTTCAGACTGGCGGATACGCCGCCATTGACGAGCGGCACCGACACGACGGGCAGGTCGTTGAAACCGCCAACGCCATTATTGAGCCACGGGTCCTGCGAACCAAGAACGACGTAGTTTTGCGTGCCCGCGATGCTCTCGAACGGCAGGTAGATGTCCACCGTCGTGTAGTTCTCGATGGTGACAGCCGCAGCGTCGAATATCGTGCCGCTTATATTGGGGCCCTTATAAGCTATGCCCTCATCGCCAATCCACAGCTTCAGGTGGTCGAGGAAGCTGACGCTGGGCTGCGGTTGCTCCCCGACGATGGTGATGTTGTAGCCCGTCAAGAAGTTCAAGTCCGTCAAGGCGCCAGAGGTATTAACGTTGCCGTTGCTGTCTGTGAAGGTATAGGTGCCGAGCGTCGAGACGTTGCCCGACAACCCACCAGGACCGGTGCTGGAGGTGCCCGGGGAGGCTCCACCGGAGTTGTAGTCCGAGTAGGTCACGCCGCCCGGCGGAGGGACCAGGCCGCCCCACGTGGTGGAGGTGACGCTCCCGTCCGACAGATCCTGCCCGTTGATGGCGAACAGAGTCGGGCCGCTAAGGATCGTCAGGTTCGAGCTAAGCTCGACCGCAGTGCTGCCGTCGGGGTTGAGCAGCTGCAGCAGCTCGTATTTCACCGGGACGATGTCGTTGGCGTTAACGCCGGCGCTGGAGACGAAGGGATCGACCGGCGACGGGAAGACGCCGCTGAGCGGTGCGCCCCCCAACAGCGCGTAGGCCGTGTTGAGGCCCGACAGCCCGGCGAAGTCATTCATTTGAATGACGCCGCCCTGGCTGGCGCTGGCGTCATCCAGCACTTGGACGTGCGAGATGTTGACGACCGTGCCCGCCTGACCGGCGAGGGTCGCGATGCTCGCGTTGGCCACCACAGAGTTGTTGAACGCGATCTCGCTGTTGCCGGCGGTGCCGTGACCGCCGTCGAAGCTCGCGGCCGTGTTGCCGGCGGCCGTCAGCGTGAGGCTCGTCAGGTCGTAGAAGCTGTTGCCGGCGCCGCCCTTGATCGTGACGAGAGCCGAAGTGTCGGAGGTCAACAAGCCGCCGCCGCCGAACTTGCTGCTTTGGCCCAATGCAGCGAAGCTGCCGGAGCCTTGCTGGGCGTCGACCTCGGCGCCGGTGAGCACCACGTAGCCGCTGGTCCCGCTCAAATCGATGGTCACCAGATTCTGCCAATCCGTCGACAGGCTGTCGCTGATGGCCGTCGCAAAGAGGATGGTGTTCGAGCCATCGTCGGTCAGCGTAATCGTCTGGGCGTTCCAGGAGCCTTCATTGCCCAAGGCCAGGATGTTGGCGGCGCCTACGCCCTTGGCGCCGGTCGACGAGATCACCCAGTTCTGGAAGCCGACAGCGCCCGTCGGCGGAAGCGTGACGCCGTTCAACGTGGTTAAGCTGCTGGCCGACGCGCCCGCCGAGATCGCGAAGGCGTCGTTCAAAAAGCCGACCCAATTGGGGTTGTAGTTGTCGCCGTCATTCTGCGCCACGATGACCGGCGGCGGCACTTGGTAGCTGCCGTTGACCTCGTAGTAGCCGCCGACGACGTTGGCGCCCACATAGATCGTATCTTTGCCGGTGAAGGCCGAGGCTGCAATGTCGACGTCCACGCCGTTGTAGCCCGTCCCAATCGCATTGGAGACATTGATCGTAAAGCCGTTGGCGCCATTAGGCTCTTGGACCGGCTCGCCGTTATTGCCGATGATCAGGGAAAACGCGGTGCTGTTGTCGTTGAAGTTCAACGTTGTCAGGCCGCTGATTGACGTCGCCGTTCCCGAGAGATTGATCGTCCCAGAGATCGAACCCCCAGAGGACCCGCCGGGAAGGCCAGGGATCGTCGGAGGGGTCGCATTGGCGCTGATGTTCCAGGTCGGGATGCCCGAGATGCTGAGTCCAGTGACCGTATCCGAGCCTTCGAATGTGGCGTTCAGCGAGGTGAGCGCGTTGCCGTTGCCGGTGAGGCTATCGCTATTGGTCAGAGTGGGCTGGGTGCCGAAAATCCCGGCCAGCGGCGCATTGAAGGTCTCGACCGCGAGGGGTCCGGGCAACGGCGCCGCGGGCAACGTGTCCTGACCGGTCGTGAGCGTGATAGTCACGGGGGGGGCGTTCAACAGCGGCGCCAGGCTTTGCGCGGCCACAGCAGCGGTGATCTCCGCCTCAGCCGCCACAACCGACGCATAGGTGTTGTCGACATTGGCGATGACGTTCTGCACGGCGGTGAAGGCGTTGCCGCTCGGAGTCGTCGGAATAAGGAAGGAGTTGGTCTGCGACGCCTGGGCGTAAAATTCGGAAACCGCGATCTTGTTGTTGAGCGTCTGCTGACGCTGTAACCCGGCCGGGTCGGTGCCGCTATAGGTCAGGAAGGCGTCAACGAACTGCCCGAGCACATTTGTATAGGCCAGGGCCGCAGGCGTGCCCGCAGCTTCGGCGGCGAGGATCTGACCCGTCCAATAGGTGACGCCGGGCGTGATGCCGGCCTGATTGTTGGGGCCGCCGAGATTGTTGTAGAGCGCGGTGATGAACGCCGCCGGGGTCTTGCTGGCGTAATTGGTCTGGTAATAAGCGACAACCGCGGCCGAGTTGTTCGGGCCGGTCATGTAGCCGGCGAGCGTCTGGAACTGCGCCACAGTCGCCGGGGTCGCCGCGGCCTGCTGATAGGTGTAGCCCAGGCTGCCGGAGAAGGCGACATAGTCAGAGTAGTCGGCCACGCGGTTATAAAGCGTGATGAAAAGAGCGTCGATCGCATTCAGAACTGTGGGTGCGGGCGTAGCCATTGGGGGCTCCTGGTTCTCTTAAGAAACTCTCGTTCGAATTCGCGACGTTCCTCACTTGCGCTCACGGCAATGTCGGGTCGACGCATTCCGACTTTCGTCGCTGGTTAACTACGGCTTTCCAAAGCCGGTGTCAAGAATGCTATAGGGGTCGATACAATTTTGTTTAACTAAGTATGCACTTCCGGGATTCAACCCCCGGTCGCGCAAAAAAGGTAAGGCGTAAACCGTTTACGCTTTACCTTTTACCCTCTACCGTCTAAGTTTTACCGCGTACGGTAATCTCCGGAGCGACGCCATGTGGACCATTGCTCTCGTAACGCAAAAGGGCGGCAGCGGCAAAAGCACGCTGGCGATTGGCCTTGCGGTCGCCGCGCTACAGGCTGGCGAGCGCGTCTATATGTTAGAAACCGACAAACAGGGCACCATCACCAATTGGGCGCTGCGCCGCAGATCCGAGGAGCCCGGGGTCGACCGGGTGAGCGGCGGCGCCGAACTCGACAGGGCGCTCAAGCTATTGGCGACGCGCGGATACACGCTGGCGATCATCGACACCCCCGGCGTCGACAGCGTAACCGTCACCGCGGCCATCCGCGCCGCCGATCTTTGCGTCATTCCGGCCCGACCCTCGCCGGCCGACATCGAGGCCGCCAATCCGACTCTCGACGCGATTCGCAAGCTAGGCCGCCCCTTCGCCTTTGTCCTCAATCAGGCGCCGAGCCGCAGCTTCCGGCTCTCGGAAGCCGCGACGGCGCTCAATCTCTGGGGCGTGCTCGCGACGCCCTACGTCGTCCAGCGCAACGACCATCAGGACGCCCTCGGCGCCGGACTCGCGGTGACCGAATTCGCGCCGGCCGGCAAAGCCGCCGACGAAATCCGCGCCTTATGGATATGGATGAAGAAGCGGTTGAATGTGAAAGAGGCCAAATATGACGAACAGCGCGCCGCAAGCTAAGCGCCGCTCCCTGGCGGATCTCGCGGCCGCCCCGCCGGTCGCTCCCGCCCCGGACGCGCCGCGCGAGGCGGCGCGCCCCGCTCCCTCCGCGGCGGCGCCCAGCAGCCGAACGGCCAAATATCCCAGCGCCACCGTGTATCTACCGCCGCGGGCGATCCGCCTGCTCAAGGAAATCGGCCTTGAAGAGAATCGCCGATTGACGGACATATTGGCGGAAGCGCTCGACGATTGGCTTGTCAAGAACGGCCACCCCTCGCTCGATCAGCTCGGCCAATGATGGCGGTATACCGTTTACCTCATACGGTAAAATGCAACGCGCGGCGCGAAGGCGGCTCAAGGACATGACAGCATGAACAAGCGCCAGCGCCTCGATCTGATGCCGCGCGACCAATTTGCGGGCTTGTCGCTGCACGCCAAGAACGACTATCTGCAAAAGCTCGCCGAAAACTTCGCCGCCCAAGACAATCGCGCCTATATCCCCCTCGACAAAGACGCGCTCAGCCGGCTCCGGCGCTACTACAGCCGGCGGGTGTTCGCCGACCTTCACCTCGAACACAAGCCGGAAACCGGACTCGAGGGCGCGCTGCGCCGGCTTGGTGAAGCCATCCGCGACGCCGACCGCACCACCGACATAGAGGCCGCTCTGGCGCAGGAGCTGCCCAAGCGCGTGCTGCGGGCGCCGCCGACCGACGACTCCCAGCTCATGTTCTTCGTCCCGGCCGTTTACGACGCGCCGATCAAGGACGACGTCAATCTCATGGACGTCGCGCCCTTTGCGCTTGGCAAGAATATGCGGACCGACGTCATCACCTACGAACTCAAGGATTGTCTGATCACAATCGAGGGCGGCGCCGAAATCGGCATCGCCACGGTGTTCGACTATGATATTTTCCTCAACATGGTGTCGCATCTCGCCGAAGAGACGAGAAAGTTCCGCCTCGACGAAAGCAAAGGCCTTCGCCCCAGCCTGCCGCCCAAACTCTATCGGCCGAACGTCGCCCATATTCTGAAATTTTGCCGTCGTCAGAGTGGCGGACGGCAATATGAGGAAGTCGAGGACGCCCTGCGCCGCTTGGCGAAGACCTCCATCACCATCACCAATCTAGCCGGCGGAAAACGCCGTCAGGTCGACACCCGCCCGTTACTTGGCGAATATCGCGTCATCAGCAAGACCGGAACGGGCAAAGTCGACCAGATCGAGATCCGCATCCCCGACTGGGTTTACCTCAGCGTCGTGCGCGCCGACCGAACCCTGCCGCTGCTCACGCTGAACACCGATTATTTTCTCATCAGCTCCGGCCTCGGCCGCTTCATCTACCGGCTCGCCCGTAAGGCCGCGGGAAAAAACGAAGCGCGCTACACCGCCCGCGATCTGCACAAACGCAGCGGCTCCCCACAGGAATATCGCTTCTTCCTACGCGACCTTAAGGAATTCGTTACCCGCACGCAGGCTTTCCCAATGCCCGACTACGACCTTGTTCTTGCTCAGGGCAAGGATGGTCCGGTCTTGCTGATGAAGCGGCGGGGAACGCTCGCCTCCGAAGAGTCCGATGCGCCGCTGCTGGCCGGGCTCGAACGGTAGAAATCAATTTTGTCGGCTCTATCCGTCTATCGCCCACGACAAATTTTTTTGCGCGCCGATCGCCGTTCGATTCCGCTCCGCCCGCCTTATCCAAGGAAAAACGCCAAGTTTAGCCTGTGGATAAATTTTGTCGCAGCCGTCTATCGCCCACGACAAACCGTCTATCGCCCACGACAAGCCGTCTATCGCCCACGACAAACCGTCTATCGCCCACAAAACGTGTTATAACACGTTGTTATTAAGGAGCTTTCAGCCACCTAAAACTAAGATTAAAACTAGTAAAACTTATTAAAACGCCTGCGGCGCGATTTTTCTTCATTTAAATACATTTTACCGTAAACCGTATAATTCTGCGCGTCCCCCAGCGCAACACAAACAGCCCCGCCCATAGCCCTTAAACGCCTTCGCCCAAACGCGGCGAATCGCAACGGCTCATTTCCCTCACCCTGAAGCGGGAACCTTCTTTGCAATTTATATTCCCCACCACGAACAGCGCATCATCAGGGCGCAGACACATTCCGCCGTTCTGTTTTCATAAGTACATGTATGGACACTGTTAAATCATTTGACACAGCGCCGCGGTCTTGGCTTTGGTCTTACAATTCGAAGCGGCGATTGAATTTTTCGGCGGATCGCGGCGCCATCGACGGCCATCAAGGCTTCGCCCGGTTCAAGGCGCGTCGATCGCGTCATGACGGGCGTAGAGCGGCGATCACGCGCCCTGGGGAATAGTGCAGGTCAAGGGGTGCATGGCTTCGCGATAGCGGGCGATCACGCTTGTCGGATCGCCGGATTCTCGTATCACGCCATTGTCGAGCCAAAGCACGCGATCGCACAGCGTCTCGAGATAATCGAGACTGTGGGAGACGATCAAAATCGTGCCGGTCTTTGCGAAATCGACGAGATACTCCTCGCATTTCTCCTGAAACTCCTCGTCGCCGACCGATAGCGCTTCGTCGATGATGAGGATATCGGCGTCCGCATGGGCGCAGATGGCGAAGGCGACCCGGGCGACCATGCCGCTTGAATAGGTGCGCATGGGTTGTTCGAACGCCGGGCCTATATCGGCGAAGGCGGCTATCGACTCCATGCGACGGTCGATCTCCCGATGCTTCAAGCCGAGAATGGCCGCGCCGATTCTCGCGTTCTCCTGACCGGTCAACAGCCCGTCGAAAGCCGATCCCAGCGCGAGGATCGGCGCGATGCGTCCGCGCACGTCGAAGAAGCCTCGGGTCGGCTCGGTGATCCCGCACAGCATCTGCAGCAGCGTCGTTTTGCCGGCGCCGTTGCGGCCGATGATGCCGACCCGCTCGCCCTTGGCGACGTCGAAGCTCACATCGGATAAAACCCACTTCTCCGTGTAGAATTTCTTCCACAGGCCGAAGACGATCTGCTTCAACTGATCGTTCTGGTGATGATAGAGCTGAAACGCCTTGCCGACGCCCGAGCAGCGGATAATAAATTCAGCTGACATTGACAACCACCGAGCAGCGGCGCGCGAACGACCGGTAGCCGAAACGGAAAACGGCGCGGAACATTTCGATATAATCCCCCACAGTGATGGAATCTCCCTAAGTGTTGAACCCGGCGGCGCTGGCGACGCGGGGCGGCGCTGACGTCAACTTATAGAATATCCTTGTCGCGAAAATCAAAAACGGCGGACTAGCGCGCTTTCGAGCCAAGCAGAAACCGGTTGGCGTGAAGAAAGCGCGCGAAAATCGGGCGCGCTGTTTTGGGAAGATTCCGCAATGACCCCGGCTGCGAAACTGGCCGCATGTTGCGCATTGATTGCGTCGCCGCTAAAATGGGCGTGCTTCTCCTCGAGCAGGCCGTGAAAACAGCGGGCTCAGCCCGGTTTGCGATAATTTTCTCGAGTAAGCGTCGCGCCAATTTGCCTTTATCGGCTGCGGCGAAGGGTTGCAACGGGTTCGAAAGGCGAAGGGCGGTCAATGCAAAAGCGTATTTCCACCGCGGTGATTTTAGTGGCGCTTTCCGTAGGCGCGGCCCACGCCGAGGATGATCGAGCCGAACTGGCTCCCTTGCTAAAAAGTTCCGCCAAACAAGACTTTAAAATCCTCGACGACAGTGGTCTTGGCGATGCGGAGCGCCCCAAGGCCGCCGCGAGCCGCAAGCAGCGCAAGCAGACGGAGGAACGCGCCGCCGCTTCCGCTTGGCGCTCGACGCCGGTCTCCAGCGAAGAAGAGGCGCCGGGTTATATCGTCCGGCCGCCGCCGCCGCTGCCCTGGACCGGCTTCTATATAGGCCTTAACGCCGGCGGCGTGTTCGGCCAGGGCCAAAACATCAAGACGACCGCCTTGGACGCCGTCGACGATCCCGGTTTCGACCCCGTTGACCCCTTCGCTCTAAGCGCGATGAGCTCTATCCGGGCCGGCGGCGGCAATGGCTTCATCGGCGGCGGCCAGATCGGCTATAACCATCAATTCGGCGATTTCGTTATTGGCGCCGAGGCGGATTTCCACGGAACCACGCTGTATGGGTCTGGCCTCGCCGTGGGCGCCGGCTACGATCCAAGCAGCGGGTCGGCGCCGCTCACGGTCACGACGGCGCAAAAAAGCCTGCAAAATTTAGGCACGGTGCGCGGGCGCGTCGGCTATCTCGTGACGCCGACCCTTCTCGTCTATGGCACCGGCGGCTTTGCTTACGGACAAACCAATCTGAACGTTTCGATCACCTCGAACGATATGGCGAGCGTTTACGGATCGGCGCTCGGGACGACGTCCTTTTTGTCGATCCGCGAGGGATGGGCGGCGGGCGGTGGTTTCGAATGGATGTTCTGGCCGGGCTGGAGCGCCAAGCTCGATTACCTCTATTATGATCTGGGGACGCTAAGCCCAGGCATGGACGGAATTGGGAATCCCCATCCGGGCACCGTCGCGGGTTCCTCGAGCGGCTGGGCCTACCTCGCGTCGACGTCGACCCGCTTCAACGGCCATATCGTGCGCGCCGGCGTGAACTACCACTTTTCATGGGGATTGCCGACCCTCATCAACCCGTGGCGCTAAGAGTTTGGAGCTGGAGCGCATCTATCTCGGCTCCGCAAGCGGCGAATTGAAAAGCGCATGATCGCATCGTCTGCCCAGCCAAATCGGATGCGGGCTGATCCCTTGCTGGCGCGCGGCGATCGCGGCCTTTGCACATCCACGGTCAGTTGCCGCATCACCGCCTCGCTCGCTTCCGCCGCCTCCTCGAAAATGACCTTGAGCCCGCTCCCAAGAGCGGAGTCGGCGACAAATCTTCGCAAGCGCACACGTCGAACGAACGGCGACGGATGAGTTGTCGGAAACACCGCGGTTTCCGACACATAACCCTTGAGGCGATGGCTGATCTTTTCGACCGGTATAATGCCAGCTCCCTCGCTGATGAGTTGCGAACATCACGTGATAGCGTGATTTTTTGGCAGTCTTGATGTGATACTAATAGGTGATACTATATGGAGCTAAGTGGGAAGCACTAAGGACACCCTTGAGGCTATTTTTGCCGATCCTGTGCGCGCCAGTATCCCTTGGCGAGATATCGAGGGCCTGTTTGTGGCGTGCGGCGCGGAGATCAGCGAAGGCGCAGGCTCGCGCGTTCGGGTTGCTCTGAATGGCGTGCGCGCTGTGTTTCACCGCCCGCATGCCCAGAAGGAGACCGACAAGGGCGCGGTAAAATCGGTTCGACGTTTTCTGATCGAAGCGGAGATCACGCTATGAACACGATGACATACAAGGGCTACGAGGCGATTGTCGAATACGACGAAGACGCCGAGCACTTTCATGGTGAAGTTCTCAATCTCAAGGACGTGATCACCTTCCAGGGGCAATCAGTCGCCGAGCTGAAACAGGCCTTTGCGGATTCCGTCGAGGACTATCTAGCCTTTTGCAAGGAGCGCGGAGAGGAACCAGAAAGGCCCTATTCCGGTCAATTCGTCGTGCGTGTCGAGCCGCCGCTTCACCGAGCTTTGGTCGGCGCGGCCAAGCGGGCCGGAGTCAGTCTCAACAAATGGGTAGCCTCAACACTGGAGCGCGCGGCGGTCCCGTGATCAGTGGCATAGCGTGATCACTTTATCGCCCTGTCACGTGACTATATATATCCACAAATTGCCTCAGTCGCGTAGCGCTGGGATAACGGCTTTTCTCCTTAAGAGTGAACTTGCGGGCATCAAAATTAGCCAGGGCATTTTTTGATTGCCAGAAACGCGCGACTCAGGCACGCTTCACTAGTGTCGTCATGAGGTGATTCTTGCCAGTTGCGGTTCGTAAACATTCGGCGTCGAGCATGGCCGCTACTCGCAAGAGGCAGCGCGAGGCTGGATTCTACGAAACGACGGTCTTCGTTCACAACCGTATCAGAGATGCGATTGATAGGGCGATAGCCGAAGGCCGGTTCAAGTCACGGCGTGAGGCCATGGAATATGCGATTCAAACCGTATTTCCAGAGCAGGACAGCGAAGCTGCGCCGCGCTGACCCCTGAAAAGCAAAACGGCCCCAGCTTTGGCGAGCTGAAGGCCGTTGGTGACGACTGTGGGAGCCGCCTGAACCGATAGGCAAATCTCCCACAGCCTGAGTTTCATGTCAACGCAAAACCGCGAGGTTTTGCGCGTGGCGGAGCTATGTTTTCAGCCGGCGGGCCTTGCTCGCCTGGCAACGAAGATATGCGCCCTGCGATGGACATGGAGCCTTGCTGATCGGGAGGTTGTCGCGGCCCTTGGAGAAGGGCCTATGACCGCTATTGAAATACTGACCGCGATTGGCGGGACGAAATCCCTTGCGACGCTGGACGGGTTTGCCCGCACGGTTTGGCAGCGTTGGGGAGCGAAGGAAGTCACGGACGAGCAGGCCCAGGCGCTGGCGGAGGCGATCGAGGCCCGTAAGCGCGAGGTGCGCGGGATCGACACTGTGGCGCAGCGGGCGCCGCACGTGGCGGTGCTGGCGAAAGCGCAGGGGCGGTTGAGCCATTTTCCGGCCAAGCGCAAACCGCAACGTTCGCCAGACCGGCGGGCGTCGATCGAGCGGCGCCGGACGCTGGCGGCGTCTGGCCCGATGCCGCCGCAGCTGGCCAGTCAATTCACAACGGGCGAGCTGGCCGTCTTGCGGCTGGTCGCCGACCAGGTGCGGGCCAAGCGGCATTGCACGCTCACCCTTGGGGAGCTCGCGGCCCGCGCTGGCGTCGGGATCACCACGGCCCGCAACGCCCTCCACGAGGCGGCCGGCCACGGCTATCTGACCATCGAGGAGCGGCGGCGCGACAAGCGGCCCAACCTCTCCAATGTCGTGCGGATCGTCTCGCGCGAATGGCTTGTCTGGATCGAGCGCGGCCGGAAAAATTCGAGCGCCGACCGAGGAAACGCCGATGCTTCCGCTTCCCAGGGAGGAGGGTCCAAAAAAATGGAGTCCACGGATAGAGGTTCTAAACGAACCTATTGCGGAGACCGCGTTTCACGCGGTCAACATTCCAAAAACCTCTCCCAAAAGCCGAAAGAAGCGGCTTTTGGGAGAGGTTGAAAACGCGGCTACGCCGCGAAGAAGCTTTTCGACGAAGTAATGAGACCTGTGCGCGGATAGTTCTGGACGGCGCGATTGTGCTGTGATTCTTTCTGTTCGAACTTCGGATGGAGGTGTCGAATGTCGCGACGACGGATCGGTCAGGAAACGTTTGGTTTCGGGGACAGCCGTGGACGGCAATCTTCATTGGATGAGCTGACGAAACTGATCGACTGGACCCGTATCGAAGCGCGACTCGTCGATATTTCGTCATCAGCGAAGGGAGAGCCTGCCTGGCCACCGTTGGCTCTGTTCAAGGCGCTACTCTTGTCGGTCTGGTATGATCTTTCCGACGTCAAACTCGCCG
>Ga0181523_10001615_pt1 | contig 23695 bp, 18 predicted proteins | sample PEATcosm2014_Bin_43_FD_119752 | JGI IMG/M metagenome (GOLD analysis project Ga0181523, IMG submission 119752) | Peatland microbial communities from MTU Mesocosm Facility, Houghton, MI, USA - PEATcosm2014_Bin05_30_metaG | ecosystem: Environmental > Terrestrial > Soil > Wetlands > Peat | place... | reverse complement strand
GACGGCGCCACCGACACCGTGGTGGGCAACATCTTTGCGGGCTTCAGTCCCTTCGTTGTCGTCGTCGACCCCGTGGCGAACATGATCTTTGTCGTCGCCGAATCGAACAACAAGTTCACCGTCAACGACGAGACGCTCTACGCGATCGACGGGAGCACGGACGAAATGCACTTGGTCGTCTCCCCGTCGCACCCGAATGGGATGGCCGTGAACCCGGTGACCGGCCAGCTGTACGACTCGGACCCCTCAAATTCAGGGCTCGCGGTGGTCTCCTACTCAAGCGGGAACGTCAGGGGATATCGCGAAGTCGGCGCCGGTATCTCGTACGGGGCCGTCGCCGTCAATACGGCCACCGACACGGCCTATGTCATCAACGACAACGGCAACGGCTCGCTGCTCGTGGTCGACGGAACCACGTATGCCACCTCGGCCGTTGCGGCGGGCCCCAATCCAGGCGGCGTGGCCGTGGACCCGGTGACCAACGAGATCTACGTCACAAACACCACCAGCGCGGGTACCGTGACGGCGATCGACGGCGCAACAGGCCTAGGCACCACCATTCCGGTGGGGACCAACCCCGGGGCAGTCGCGGTGAACCCGGTCACCAACAGGGTGTACGTGCTCAACGGCGACCCAAGGGGCACCGTCACGGTGATTGAAGGCGTCCCCGCGCTGGTTGCGCCGGCCATCACCAGCGCTCCGCAATCGCAAACGGTCGTTGCGGGATCGCCCGCGGTCTTCAATGCCGGAGCGAGCGGAAGGCCGCTGCCGTCCTACCAATGGTTGCTCAACGGCGTCCCGCTCATGGACGGAGACGGCATCTCGGGGTGCACGGGCCCCACGCTCTACCTGGGCAGCGTTACGGCGACGGATGCCGGGGCCTACGCCGTCACCGTCACCAACAGCTCGGGCAGCACGACGAGCGCCGCGGCGAGCCTGAGCGTCGTCAGCACCGCCAGTCCGGGACGCATCATCAACCTTTCGACACGCGCCTACGTCGCGTCGCCATCGGCCGCGGGCGGCACCGACGTCCTCATCGCGGGCTTCGCCATCAGCGGCCAGGGCCCGGAACCCCTGGTCCTTCGCGGCGTCGGCCCTGGCCTTGCCGGCTTCGGTGTGTCCGGGGCCCTGGACAGGGCGACCCTGTCGCTCTACGACTCGGCCAACCCGGCGAGGCTCATCACCATGGACACGGGCTGGGAGGCGCCGCCATCGGCCCCGGGCGCCCCCTGGTCGGGGGTCGTGGCGCCGGTCGACGCCACGGCGGCCGATTTCGCGCAGGTCGGCGCCTTTTCGCTGGCCCCGGGCTCGGGCGACTGCGCGGTTAAGGTCTCGCTGCCGGCCGGAGCCTACACCGCGCAGATCGGCTCGGCGGACAACGGATTCGGGATCGTGCTGGCCGAGGTTTACGAGGATCAAGGCGGCCCGGGGGCCCAGCTCGTCAACATTTCCTCCAGGGCCTTGGTCAGCACCGGCGCCGGCGCGATGATCGCGGGATTTGTCATTTCAGGTTCGAGCTCAGAGACGGTCCTGATCCGCGCCTCCGGGCCGGCCCTCGGCGAATTCGGGCTTTCCTCCACGCTTCCCGATCCCCAGCTCCTGCTTTACGATGCCAGCAAGAACCTTGTCGCCTCGAACACCGGATGGGGAGGCAGCCCCCAGATTGCGAGCGTCGCCGCGCTGGTCGGCGCCTTTTCCTGGAACGACCCGGCGAGCGCGGACTCCGCGCTCCTCGTCACGCTTGCGCCCGGCAGCTACACGGCCGAGGTGATGCCGGCGTCCGGCGACGGAGGCCTGGCCCTCGTCGAGGTCTACGCCGTGCCCTAGGACCGGGCGCGGTTCACCACACGATGCCGAGGCCGACGCCGACAGGGACGTAGAAGGCGGTTGCCGCCCCCAGCACCACGTGCTTGCCGAGGCGAACCGAACTGACGCCTATGCCGAGCCTCGAGGCCACGCGGGCCGCGCGGGCGTCGGACTGCTCCCTTAATAGCGCCGCGTCGAGGCGGTTCAGCACGTGCGGCTCGCGCAGATCGGACTGCGCCGGCTCGGCGAGGCGCTGATCCCCCGGCGGCGGCGGCCGCTTGGCCAGGAACGGAGCGGGCGGCGACGGCTCCACAGGATGCGGGACGTACCTGTATGGCGATAGGATTTCCCTGCGCATGTCCGTGCTCGGGTATACGGGGCCCGAATAACTGTCATTGCCCGCCGCAAGCGCGGTCGCCGAGGCGACGAGAACGGCGAGCGCGGCGGGCCCCATCCACCGGATCCATGCCGCGCCCGCGGGCAGATCCGGAGCGGATGCCTGGCCCGGGGCCGCTTCCTTGCGGCCCGAACGGCGAAGTGTGTCAGCGATCAGCGGCATGCTCAGGATCCGCCACGGCGGCCTTTCCAGGCTGCACTATAACCCATTTGTCCACCCAGCGAAACCCCGGCTGGCCGTTTTTCCGGGCGTGCACCGGTTCTCGCGTCAGGATACGCCGCCCCTGACCCGGCTGCGCAGCGGCCGTCCCGTCAGTCCTGCCGCGGAAGGGTGACCCGGAATACCGTCCCGTCCGGTCCCGTCGAGAGCAGCACCATCTCTGCGCCGATCTGGCGTGCTAGGAGCTTGCTGATGGCCAGCCCAAGGCCGGTGCCGCCGGGGCGGCCGGTGCAGCCCGGCTTGAAGAGGTGCTTCTGCACGGACTCCGGGATTCCGGATCCCTCGTCGCTCACGGTCAGCACGACGGCCCAGCCGGCGTCCGCAAGCGACACGGAGACCCTTTTCCCCGGCTCAGTGGCGATGATCGCGTTCTGCGCGAGGTTGCTGGCAATCAGGCAAAGGAGGCTGCCGCGGTGGCTGTCTATCGTTGCGTCAAAACCCTCGTTCACCTCGAGCGCGACCCCGCCTTTTGCGGCATAGGACATGTTCCTGTCGCGGATGGTCGCCGCAAGATCGCGGCCCGTGAGCTCGTAGCTCGCGTCCGCGTTGGCGTCGCCCAGCAGCTCGACGGTCTCCCGTATCATGGTCTGCAGGCGCTCCGTGTAGCCTGCCGCCGACTCCCAGGCCGGGTTTGACGGATCGGCGTCCCGGCTCGCCACGACCGCGCGCAATCCCTCGACGGAGCCCTGCAGCCCGTGGATGAGGTGCGAGGCGATCTGCCCCACCGCCGACGCCTTCGACGAGAGCGTGAGCTCGAAGTTCGCGCGGGTGAGCCTCTCGTTGCGCTCCGCGATGGTCCGCTGGGCCCGCTGGACGCTGAATGTGGCGCCGGTCACAACGGCTGCGATAAGCACGGTGCCGACAAGGAGCGTGACGGCGGTCTGGCGGTTGATCCGGCCGTCGATGATGGCAAGCTCGCGGGAGAGCGGCCTGGCATCGATGAAGTACCGCACGAAACCACGCACCGAGGCCGGACCGTGGCCCGGGAGCGGCAGGAGGACCTCGAGCACCGGCACCTGGCGCTGGTCCGGCGACACGCCCGCAAAATACTGGTCGAGCGGAAACGAGGGATGGTACCTGCTGATCGGCGCGCCCCTCTGCAGCCTCAGGTAGTCGTCCGTCGGCAGCTCGACGAAGAGCTGCGACGCCGGAACGGACTCGATGGTGTTGCCGTCGGCGTCGAAGATGGCGACCGCGAGCATCCCCTTTTGCCGGGAGCTCCTCAGAAGGGCGGTCAGGGGCGTGAGCGGGTTCGACCCAATCCCCTCCTCGCTGTCGGACATCTGCTGGAGCGCCATCGGGTAGAGGACCGCGGCGTCCCGCTCGATTATCTTCAGGTGAATCTCATCGCGGAGGTCGGAACGGAACCAGATCACCAGAGCCGAGAATATCGCGGCGAGCAGGATGCCCGCGCACAATGCGGCGACCGGATAGCGCATCGTGGGCCCTGCTCGCGGCGGCGTGGCTGGGATCGCCGTGGTCAATCTGTCCTCTCTCCGTCCGGCAGGGGCAGGTCCAGCCGCTCGAGCCCGGCATCGAAAAGGACGCGGCGCTGCCCCGCCGACAGTCCCGGCATCAGCGCCGCGGTCCGGTAGTCCTGGAACCTGTCCCACAGCTCCTGCTTCTGGCGGGCGGTCTCGAAGTCCCTGAGCAGGTCGTTTATCGACTTCCGGTCCGAGGGCCCGTTGGAAGCGCGCACGTAGGCGGCGAGGCTCTCGCGTATGCCGGCCTCCTCCCGGTTCAGCGCGGATATGAGCTCGTCCTGCAGGCGGCCGAATTCCGCGACCGAGACCCGCAGGCTCGAGGGCTGGACCTCGGTCGTGCTCGCGCCGTCGTGCAGCCAGGCCTGCGCGCCGGCCCCAATGTCATCCGGCCTAGTTTCGGGCGGGGCCTGGCCCGGTTCCGAGGCGGGCGGGGGTGCGGCGAGCATCGCGCGCAGCCTTCTGAGCAGCTCGACCTTGTGGGTTCGGTAGGCGGAAATGCGCGCCGTGAGCTCTGCGGGTAGCGCGGGCGGGGGAGGAGGGCCCTGCGGGTTCGGCAAGGCGGCCAGTCCGCGGCGGATCTCCTCCGCCATCTCCTCGTAGGCCGCGATCCGGGGCGCCTGCGCCGCGGCAAGCTTCTCCAGGGCCGTCCTGCGGGCTTCCGGGTTGGAATCCCCGGTGCGCCGGAGGACGTCCCGGAGCTCCGCCTTCAGGGCGCTCTTCGCAGACAGGAATTCGTCGACCTCCCGTGCCAGCCCCGGTTCCAGGCCGGCCGGGATCAGTATTCGGGCCGGTTCCGGGGAAAAGGCTATCGTGCGCGGCCCGGGAACCGCCTGCGGCCCGGGGCGATCCGCGCCGGCCCCGGCCTCGAGCTCCACTGCAGCCTCGCAGAGCAGGCGCCTCTGGGAGAGGGACAGGCCCTCCTCACGGAATGCGGCGCCGCGAAGGACCCCGGCCTCCCTGCGAACATCTGCGGCGGCCGCGGGCGCGTTTCGCACAGAGTGCATGCTCCATGCGGACCCCTCGTCCGGGCCGGGATTTTCCGTCTGGACCCCAAACACCCCGTTCGGGCGCAGGTCGGAGCGTAGCTGCTCGGCCGTGGACTCCAGCTCGGCGATGCGGGGCGCCTGGAGCGCAGCAAGGTCAGCGAGCTGCCGCTCCCGCGACTTGGAGTCGACGTCCTTCAGCGCCAGGATTCGCGAGCGCAGCTCGCCCTGGAGGGCGACCTTTGCGTCGAGGTAGGCGACGATCCGGGCGCGCAGCGACTTGGGGAGATTGTCCGAGGCAAGGCGCGAGCCGAGGAGCGGATAGAAGACGTCGCCGACGAACGGCGCAAGTTCCGGCGGAGCCGGCGGCCCGGAGCCGAGCGGCGCCAACAGTGGAATCTCCGATTCCAGGGGCGGTGGGACCGGGGGCAGGAAGATGACGGCGGACTCAGGGCGGGGATTCCGCGAATAGAGGAAATGCGACGACGAGAGCTCGTTCATGAACCGCGCCCGGTCAAACCTGTCGCGCGCATACCAGGGAATCTCTGGGAGCGCTCCGCCTTGCGGCGCCGATTGGCCGGGGGACGGCTCCCCGGCGGCGGTCTGCCCCCGTGCCTGCGGTTCGGCGACCAGAGCCGAAAGCAGCGCCAGGACCAGCGTCCGGCGGGGCCGGGCATGGGGTTGCGCCGTGGATTCAACCATCTTCATTGGAGTCTTGGCCAGCCTTTGGGCCGGCCGGGGGCGGCCAAAGCCTGCATCTTTTGCATCGGGAGTGCCACCTCGATCCCTGTTGCCGCAATATACTGTGCTCAAGCATCTTAGTTAATTCCTGTCGATCTGGACTGCGGCGGGGGTCCCTTGGAACGGTCGAGAATGGTTGAGGGCAACCGGACCGGGAGGGTTAAGCCGCAACGGGTGTGCGCCGCCGGCGGCCCACCAGGCCGCTCCTACTCCGCGGGCTTCTTGGCGCCGAGGCGGTAGCGCAGGAACTCCCTTGTCACGCCCAGCCGCCGGGCTGTGGCCGAGATGTTATGGTTCGTCTCCCTAAGAACCTCGTTGATCAGGTCCGCGACCACGGAGTCGACCGAGAATCCTTCCTCGGGAACCCGCCAGAGTGGATTGCGCCATCCCGTCGCCGCGGCGGCGGGCGGATCCCCGAGGCTCTCGAAGTCCAGTTTCTGCCCCCCGGCGAAGATCACCTCGCTCTCTATGACGTGCGCGAGCTCCCGGGCGTTGCCCGGCCAGCGCTGCGCCAGGAGGCGCGCCTCGCCCGCCGGGGAGATCGAAACCTCCTTGCGCCGGTGCCGCCGGGCGATGCGCAAGAGCAGGTGCCTGGCCAGCGCGAGAATATCGAGGCCCCGATCCCTGAGCGGGGGGAGGTCGACGTGGAGTAGGCGGAGGCGGTGGAACAGGTCCTCGCGGAAATCGCCGCTCGCGACCAGTCCGGAGAGCGGTTCGTTGGAGGCGGCTATCAGCCGCACATCGACGCGGGTCTCCCTTGTTGCGCCAAGCCGCCTGATCGCGCCGTCCTCGACGGCCGTGAGCACCTTGGCCTGGGTCGGCACAGCGAGCGTCCCGATGTCATCCAGCAGCAGCGTTCCCCCATCGGCCGCCTCGAAGAGCCCGATCCGCGCGGTCCTTGCGTCGGTGAATGCTCCGCGCTCGTGTCCGAAGAGCTCGGATTCGGCCAGCGTTTCCGGCAAGGCCGCGCAGTTCACCTTGATGAACGGCCGGGAGGCGCGGGGTCCCTTCAGGTGCAGCCAGCCGGCGATGAGGCTCTTCCCGGTCCCGGTCTCGCCCTCGATCAGGATAGGGGGCAGGCCCTTTTCGAGCCTCCTGTCGGTCGCCAGGATCGTCTCGAGCCGTCCCCGGACGCCCGCAAGGCTCTCGCCGAAGAAGAGCTCGTCGGCGGCGCCCGGCGAATGCCCGCTTGCCCGGAACTCGTCCCGCCGCGCCACGCTGCGCTTCTCGCGGCAGCGCAGGAACGCGATGGGCAGCTCGGCCGGCTCAAACGGCTTCGAGAGATAGTCCCCCGCGCCCTGGCGCATGGCCTCGACGGCCTCCTTGACCCCGCCGAAGGCGGTCATGACCACCACGCCGGTATTCTCCGAGAACACGCCCTCGCGCAGAAGCTCGAGAGCGTCGCCATCGGGCAGGTGAAGGTCGACCAGCGCAAAGTCGAAATGCAGGCCGGCCAGCGCCCGGCGCGCCTCCGCGATGGTCGAGGCCTCCGTGATCTCCGCCCCAAGGCCCCGCAGGTGCGCCGCGAGGCGCCTCCGCAGGACAGAGTCGTCCTCGAGCAGGAGGACCTCGCTCCCGGCTGGCGGCTCGGCGATTGCGGCCATGGCTCCGGCAATGCGAGCGATCCGCGTGTGCGCATCAACATTAATCGCGACGACCCGTCCCCGGGCCTCAACGCCCGCGTTGGTTGCCTACATCCAATCGAAATCAGGGCCGCGTCGAAACGTGGGTGTGCGCAACCACAGAAGAATGTCGCATTTCCTCAGGACGGCGGTACCATGGCCGTTACATTCGCTCCGCTAACGCCTTAGCTTTCAACTGCGGGCAATGGCACGGGGCGTGCACCAGCAATTCTGCGGCATTTCCCCGTGCCGCTAAAAGAGTCTGATCCAGCTTTGTCCCAAGCATGAAAGTACCCTTGTTGCGCCACGCCCGGATATTCGCGCCGCTCTGCCTCGTGGCGGCCCTCGGCGCCGCGCCCGACGCAGATCCGCTCAAGTCCGGCGAGAAGGCGGCCGGCGAGTGGATCACGACGCGCCTGGAGACGGCGCGCCTCGAGAGCGAGTGGCTCTCGGAGCGGCCGCTTCTCGAGTCCACCGTCGACGGGCTCAGGGAGCGGGCCGCGACGCTGGAGGAGAAGCGAGACCACCTGACGGCCAAGACCGCGAAGGACCGCGAGGACGCCGACGCGATGAGGGCGAAGAACAAGGCCGCGGCGGACGACCTGGGAACGGCCGAGGCCCGGCTGAAGGCCCTGGTCGGCAAGCTTGCCGAGCTCCGGCCCATGCTTCCCCCACGCCTCTCGGCGGCCCTGGAGCTGCCGTACCGCAGCCTTGCCAATCCCGGCCTGAGCGTCGGCGAGCGCATGCAGCTGACAATCGCGGTCCTGAACCGCTGCTCGCAGTTCAACCGCACGGTGACCTGCGGGGAAGAGGTCCTCACGATCGAGGGCGAGCAGGGGGCAAAGTCGCTGGAGGTTATCTACTGGGGCCTCAGCCACGCCTACGCGCTGGACCAGGCCACCGGAAGGGCGTGGTACGGTTCGCCCGGGCCCCGCGGCTGGCAATGGGAACCAAGGCCCGACGCGGCCCGGCCGGTTGCCAGGCTCATCGCCGTGTACACCGACAAGGCCGACCCGGATTTCGTAGCCGTGCCGGCGTCGCTCGGCCGGCCCATGGGGGAAGCCCCCGGAAAGTAAGGCCGCATGAAGACCCGACTCCTTACGGCGCTGGCCTCGGTTATCCTGCTGTCCGCGGCCGCCGCCGCGGCCGAGACGTTCGACGACGCGGTGAACCGCGCGTCAGCGGACTATGCGGAGCGGCTGCGCCGGGCCGCGGACGAGCTGAACAGCACCCGCAAGCGCATAACCGACGAGAAGGCCCCGCTTCTCAAGGAGATGCGCTCGGCGGAGGACCGGATCGTCACGGCGCAGAGCCAGATTGAGCGCCTTGAGACGGGCCAGGAGGACTCAGGGGAGCAGCGCCGGAAGTTGATGATGGACCTGGACGCCGTCCGCAAGAACACGGCGTACATCGCCACGCTCGCCCACGACGGGTTGGTGGCATTCGAGGACGGCCTCGCGCCCGGCGAGAGCCAGCTCCTGTCCGACCGCCTGCAGGCGCTCAGGCAGAACCTCGACGATTCCTCGGCCGCCCCGAGCGGCCAGTCCGCGGTCGACGGGGCCGAGTTCCTGCTGGAACAGACGCGGCGCGAGCTGGGGGGCTACTCCGCGCCCGGAAGCTCGCTCATCGCCGGCAGCAACCAGGTCTTCAAGGGCGCGTTCGCATTTGTGGGGCCCGAGACCTATTTCCTTCCTGACGAGGGCGGCCACGCGGGGACGGTGCGGCCGCGGGCCGGCTCGGCCTACCCCGTGACCTACGCGCTGGCCGATTGGAAGCCGGAGGAGGCCTCGGCATTCTTCCAGGGAAGAACCGGGACGGTCTTCGCAGATGCCTCGGGCGGGAAGGCCCTGCGCCTTAAGGAGACAAAGGGATCACTCGTCGAGCACGTCCAGAAGGGCGGGCCCGTGGCCTATGCGATCATCGGCGTGGGGCTTCTGGCGCTGATCATGATCGCGCAGAAGATCAACGACATCGCGCGGCTCGCCGTGGGCGCCCCGTCCGAGATCCGGGCGTTCCTCGAGGACGTGGCCGGCGGCGCCTGGTCAAGGGCGAAGGAATCCGCAAGGCTGCTCAAGCCGCCGACGCGCGAGCTCTTCCTGACAGGCCTGCAGTACGGCGACAGCGGCAAGGAGATCCTCGAGGAGCACCTCGAGGCCGTGCTGCTCCGGCAGAGGCTCCATTTTGAGCGCCGACTTCCGCTGCTTGCCGTCATCGCGACGGCGGCTCCCCTCATGGGCCTCCTCGGCACGGTGGTGGGCATGGTCAGGACCTTCGCGCTGATAACCGTCTTCGGGACCGGCAACGCGGGAAAGCTCGCCAGCGGCATCTCGGAGGTGCTCGTCGCCACCGAGCTCGGCCTCATCGTCGCCATTCCGACCCTCATCGCGCACGGGTTCCTGGCGCAGCGCATCCAGAAGAACCTCTCGCTCCTCGAGCGGTACGCCCTGGAGTTCGTGACCGCCGTCGATACCGCAAAGGCCGCTGGGAAGCAGGTCCCCGCATGAAGGCGCTTGTCGAACTCGTGGGTAAGGGCGGGCCCGTGATGTTCGCGATCCTCGCGCTGTCGGTCGTGCTGTACTCGCGGTGCTTCTGGCTGCTCCTTTCGCTCTGGCGGTCGCGCCGCCAGCTGGACGGCATCGGATCGGCCCTTGAGGGGCAGCTGCCGCAGCTGCACCGGGCGCGGAAGGAGGCCGAGGCGTCGTTCCGGCAGCAGAGGGTCCTGCTGGGCGCCATGATCGCCGCCGCGCCCCTGCTCGGGCTTCTCGGCACGGTGAGCGGGATGGTGACCACTTTTGAGAGCCTGTCGGGGCACACGGCGGAGAAGACGATGGAGGGGCTGGCGCGGGGAATCTCGGAGGTGCTCGTGGCGACCGAGTCCGGCCTCGTCGTCGCGATACCGGCGCTCCTGATCGTCCACGTCGCGCACCGGAGCCTGCGGAAATACGTGCAGAAGCTTGTTCAGATCGAGCAGGGCGCCAGCCTGGGAGAGGGCCCATGATCGGCAAGCACACGGGCCGCGGTCGGTTCGAGGTGACGCACATCGACATGGTGCCGATGGTCGACTGCGTCATGGTGCTCGTGATCTTCCTGATGATCAGCAGCGCGTTCATCAACGACCCGGGCATCGAGGTCGAGAAGCCGGACGTCAGCGGCTCGATCAGCGCGGAGCAGAGCGCGCTGCTGATAGCGATCTCGTCGGACAACCGGATCTACTTCGACGGGCAGGAGATCCGGGCCGACCAGGTCGCGGGCCTCATCAAGCAGGCGGCCGCGGGGCACTTCCCGACGCTCATAATCCGCGGCGACCGTTCCTCGAACCTCGGGGTGTTTGCCGCCGTCTACTCGGAGGCCAAGCGCTCGGGGATCCAGCACGTGGAGTTCGCCACCACGCGGGCCGACGGGCGCTGAGATGAACCCGATGCCCGCAACCCTACCCAATCTCGCGCACAGGAGCGGCGCGGCCAGGCTGGCCGACGAGGCGCTTTGCCTCCTGCTCGGCTCGGGGCTCACGCTCGGGCTCTTCATCGGCGTGGCGCACTTCGAGGACGTGAAGGCCGCCGCGCCCCCTCCTGACATCGAGGACCTCAGGGCGGCCTCCGCCATCTTCGAGGCCCCGCCGCCGAAGGCGGAGGAGCGCCCCGAGCAGGCCGACGTTGCCGCGCCCCTGACGGGCCTCGAGATCGGGGCCTCCGACAGCCCGGTTAAGCTCTCGGTCGTGCCGCCGGATCTCGACAAGATCATTCCGCCGGCGGATCTGGCTCCGCGGGCCACGATCCAGTTCGGGCAGCTGCTGCCCGACCTGAAGCCGAAGACCGGCCCCAGGGGCGAGTTCCAGCGCATCTATCAGCAGAACGAGGTGGACCAGGCCCCGGCCGCGGTCATCAAGACGATCGCGAACATCTCGCGCCGCATCCGCGAGGACGCGGCATCGCTGCGCGTCACGCTGGTGCTGGTCGTGGACACGCAGGGTGCGGTGACGAACATCCGGGTGCTCAAGACGTCGGGAAATGCCGCCTTCGACTCCATCGTCTTGCAGTGCGTCCGGGACGAGTGGGTCTTCTCCCCCGCGATAAAGAAGGGCAGGAAGGTGCGGTGCATGGTGCAGCAGCTCGTCTGGTACAAGTGGCCCGAGGGCTCGAAGTTTTCGATCTAGCCCGTGAATCCGTTCAAGCCCTTCCTCCTGTCCTGCCTCGCGGTGGCCCTCTGCGCGGCCGCCGTCGCGTCGGAGCCCAAGGTGGATCCGAAGCGGATCATCAACGAGTCGAGCTCGTTCCTGAAGGAGCGCGAGCCGGAGATGACGGAGGAGGAATACGCCCTCTACCAGAAGGTGGTGACGATGCTTTCGACCAACACGGAATTCGCGCTCAAGCTGCTCGAGGCGATGATGTCGGACAAGGAGCAGCCCAGCCCGGCGTTCGAATTCATCCTCGGCAACGCCTACTACGCGGCCGGCATGAACGACAAGGCGGAGGCGAGCTTTCGCGGCGCCGTCAAGCGCTACCCGACCTTCCTGCGCTCCTGGGTCAACCTCGGCATCCTCTACTATTCGACGGGAAGGTTTGCCGACGCGATTCCTTGCTTTTCCAAGGCCGTCGTGCTCGGCGACCGCGATTCGACGACGTTCGGCCTCCTCGGATACTGCCTCCAGAAGGAGGGCGACCTTGTGTCGGCCGAGATGGCCTACATGCAGGCGCTGAGCGGCGACCCTTCGAGCGTCGACTGGAAGGAGGGGCTGCTTGGGATCTGCATCGACGGGAAGCAGTTCACGCGGGCCGAAGCCTTGGTGCGGTACCTCATCAAGGAGAGGCCGACCGATTCGCGGTACTGGCTCGCCTATGCGAACATCCTTCTGTCCGAGAACCGAAAGCTGGAGGCGACCGTGCTGCTTGAGACCGCGGCGGGGACCGGCGTGGCCAGCGTCGAGGAGCTCCTCATGCTGGGCGACCTCTATGCGGAGCAGGGCCTGGTGCCAGAGGCTGCGGACATCTACCGGAAGGTGCTGGTCTCCGAGCCCGAGGTCGGCGGGCAAAAGCTGCTCCGCTACGCGGAGGTGCTCATTTCCAGCGGAAGGCTCGACGACGCGCAGCGGGTGCTCGGCACGATGAAGCCGGAAGGCTCCGGCCGCGGCGCGATCGAATTGCACCAGGCCAGGGCGGACCTCCTGGCCGCGCAGAAGAAATGGCCCGAGGAGCGCGAGGAACTCGACGCGCTGCTTAAGCTGGCGCCCCTGAACGGGCGCGCGCTAATCAGCCTTGGCCGCGCCTACGCCGCCGAGGACGACCTTCCGCGCGCCACCCTCTCGTTCGAGGCCGCGTACCGGGTCCCGGCCGGCGCCTACGTGGCCGGCTTGGAGCTCGCCAACATCGAGCTCAGGAACCGGCACTATGCCAAGAGCGCGGAATACCTCCAGAAAGCGTTGAGCATCGAAAAAACCGACGCGGTCCAGGATCTACTGGCCCGCGTCAAGACGCTGATCGTCAACGACCAGCCAAATCCATGAATTTAGTCCCCAAGAGAAGGTCATCCGCAGGGTCGGCCGCGGCGCGCGTGCTGTTCACGGCCGCGGCCCTGGCCGCCATTCCTGCCTACGCCGACACACCCGACGCCGCCAAGACGCACACGCTGTTCATGGGCGCGGACATCTCCGTCGGAACCGACAGGGACCTCTATCCCGTCACGGACGTGCACGGCTCGTCTTGGGTCGTCGACGCGAACGGCCGGTCGAAGCTCATTTCCGCGAAGGAGGGCCCGATAAACATCAAGATCACGCCGTCTCTGAAGCTCACGGAGGTCTCCGCTACGGTCGAAGGCTTCAAGAGCGAGCGCGGCTACACCTTCGAGAATGATCCCGCTTCGAGGCAGGCGAGAGGCCTCACCCAAGCCGCGGACCTGAATGCGGGCTACCAGGTGGCCGTGAACCAGGCTGCTGCGGTGAGCGCCGGCGCCGTTGCCGCGTCGTCGATGGCCATCAACAAGCTGGGGGCAAACGCCCAATACGCGCCGCCCGGAGCCAGTGCGACGGCGAATGGTATTCTCAACTCCACGGCCCAGGCCCTGGAGGCGTCGATGAACGCCCCGGGCTCGGACCTTTTCTACAAGGACGATCGGGGCAATCCGACGGGATTTGACGCGCTCGACGTCTCATTCCAGATCTCGTCGGAAAGGCTGCTGAGCAATCCCTACGTCGTGACGGTCACGCGTTTTCATCCGAAGGACGGCGCGCCGGGCCTTGTCCAGAATCTGGTCTACTCCAAGGCGCTGAACCCGATAGATGCGCACGTCCAGAACGTCCACCTCCTCGAGGGCGGGTTCCCTCTCAACTTCGAGCCGCTCGACACCCAGATTCACCTCTACAACCGCGGCGAGGAGGTCGCGACAAGCGTGTCGTCGAGGCGGGTGCCGCTGACCCGCGAGGAGGCGTTCGAATACGTGAAGATGGAGTATGTCGGCGCACACAAGGGCGACACGCTGCCGCCTGCGCCCGCGATGGGGAAGCTCCCCGCCGACCTGCCCAGGCTTCTCGCGGACGGGAAGTATCGCGATACCTACTATGTCAAGGTCTCAAGGGAGGGGCTGGCCGACGGTCTTTTCCTCGACCCGTCCTGCACGAAGAGGGCCGAGGACCCGTACCTCCAGTCGGTCGTAAAGAGCATCCGTTTCAAGCCGGCGCTTGAGAAGGGCAAGCCGGTCGACGGGATCGCGCCATTAAAGCTCGGGCAACTCACTATCTAGGGGCGCCGCCCAGGTCCGATCACCGCGCGCATGGGGGTCCTCAAGGGCGGCCAATGGCGAGGCGGCGCGATCAAGAACTCAAGGGGGCAGCCGAGGAGGCCTCATTCTGCCAAGTGACGCCGGAGCCCGGCCCCAAGCAGGCTGTTTCGTTCCGAACATGGACATGATCGACACCCACCAGCATCTCTGGGAGCTCGAGCGGTTCCCCTATTCGTGGTGCGCGGAGATCCCGGCGCTGAACCGAAGCTTCCATTTTTCAGACTACGCCGCCGCATCAGCCGGGCTCGGCATAACGAAGACGGTGTTCGTGGAGTGCGACGTCGACGAACCCAACGCCCTCGCGGAGGCGAGGATGGTCCAGGAGCTCGCGGACGGCCATCCGTCGATTGCCGGCATCGTCGCCAGCGGGCGCCCCGAGCGCGAGGGATTCCGCGCCCACCTGGAGCAGCTTTCCCAGCTCCCCAGGGTGCGCGGCTTCCGCCGAATCCTCCACACCCAGCCCGACGGCCTGAGCCAGGAGCCGCTGTTCGCCGAGAACCTCCGGCTTCTGCCCGAGTTCGGATTCAGCTTCGACCTGTGCGTCCTCGCGAGGCAACTGCCGATAGCCATCGACCTTGTCCGCCGGTGCCCGGAGGTCAGCTTCATACTCGACCACTGCGGCGTCCCCGACATCAAGGCCGGCGCGCTCGAGCCCTGGCGTTCCCACATCGCGGAGATGGCCGCCTATCCCAACGTCGCGTGCAAGGTAAGCGGACTCGTCGCCTACGCGGATCGCGCCGCCTGGTCGGCCGGCGTCCTGCGGCCCTGGTTTGAGCATGTGCTCGAGCAATTCGGGTGGGACCGCGTCGTCTGGGGCGGCGACTGGCCCGTGTGCACGGCCACGGCCACGCTCGCTCAATGGGTCGGCGCGACGCGCGAACTCACTCGGGACGCGGACGAGCTCCAGCGGGCGAAGCTCTTTCAGCTTAACGCCGAGAGGATCTACAGGGTCTAGCTCCGCCCCGTGCGTTCGGAGCCCGGTTGGAGGACTGCTCGCCGGCTGCGCGGATGGGCGGGGCCCGCCGCACCGGGGTCGCGTCACCTAGCGTTCACGTTGAGGTAGTTGCCGTAGCCCACGGTCAGCGTCGACAGGATGAGGATCGCGATGCCGGCCCCGATGAGCAGGTGGGTGCGGCGGCTGGCGCCTTTCCACTCGTGGAGGATCCATCCCCACATCGTGCTGAAGATGATGATGCTCGCCATATGCAGCGTCCACGAGGAGAAGCGGAACCTGCCCATCTGCGTCTCCCCCATGGTGTAGAAGAAGAACTGCAGGTACCATGTCGTGCCGGCCAGGAAGCAGAAGAACAGGTTGAGCGCCCTCGGGATCCGCAGGTCGGCGGCGTCCCCGGCCTGGCCGCCTGCGGCCGGTCGAAGCGCGCGGCTCACGTACTGGTAGGCCGTCCGGTTGCGCAGGTTGAGCGCGACGCACCAGACCAGGTTCGTCGTGAAACCCCCGAGAAGGACGACCACCAGCTTGGGCAGCCCGGTCCAGAGCGTGCCCGTACCCGCCGCGGCCGACAGCTGGCTCATGGGGCTTCCCGCATCCAGGCCGTACGCGAAGAACGAGCTCATGACCCCGGAGAAGGTGGCCACGAGCATGCCCTTCGCGAAGCTGAACTCCTTGATCGCGGCCCTCTTGCTCTCCTCGGTCATCTCGCGCTCCTTCGAGAAGCCCGCGAGGGCGGCGATCGCGATGCCGGCCAGGCAGATGGCGACACCGAGAAGTGTGACCCTGCCTGGGCCGCTGGCCGCGATCGCGGCCAGCTGGCCCCTGAAGATGGGGGGAACCAGCGTGCCGAACGCGGCGCAGAAGCCGAGCGCGACCCCCATGCCGAGAGACATGCCCAGGTAACGCATCGTCAGGCCGAACGTCAGCCCGCCGAACCCCCACATCGCCCCAAACAGCCACGCGAAGAACAGCGTGCGCCCGGGGGTGCGTGCGATCACGCCGACCAGGTCGTTCGTAAGGGCGAGACCGAGCGCCCAGGGTGCGATGATCCAGCTGAAGAACCCGCCCACGAGCCAGTAGGTCTCCCACGCCCAGTTCCTGACGCGCCGATAGGGCACGTAGAAGCTTCCGGACGCCAGGCCGCCGAGCCAGTGGAAGCAGACGCCAAGGAGGGGATTGGGGTTCATGGTTCCGGTCCGGCGCGGAGTCAGTGGCGGCGGCGGCGCCAATGGTCGGGCGCCTCGCCATAGTACTTCTTGAACGCGGCCGACAGGTGATAGGGCGACGCGAACCCAAGGCGCTCGGCGATCGCCTGGAGGCTGTCGGACGAGGTGCCGATCATCCGGCGCGCCTTCTCGAGGCGCATCTGCCGCACATACTGGTAGGGTGCGAGGCCCGTGTGGCGCTTGAACTCGCGCCGGAAATAGGAATAGGCCACGCCGAGCTCGCGGGCCAGGCGGGGAATTGGCGGGGGCCGGTCCACGGCCTCCGTGAGCAGGCGCTCCGCCCTGGCCACGAAGGCCGTGATCGGGCGGGGGGGCGCGCTCAGGCGCGGCGCCTCGACGACCAGCGCCAGCACCTGCATGCCGAGGGCCGCCGCCTCCGGGTCAAAGCCCGTGATGGCCGCGCAAAGGCGCGCCTGGACCCTCTCGAGAAGCGCCTCAAGCTCGATCGCCCGCCGAATCGGGACCACGGCGCGGGCCGGGTGGAGTGCGCCCTTGGCGCAAACGGCTTCGATGGTCCTTCCCTGAAGCTCGATCCACTCCTCCGTCCAGCCGGTCCCGGGATCGGGGGCGTAGCGGTGCCACACGCCGGGGAGGACCACGAGGGCCGTGCCGGCGGCGACGCGGACAAGCCCCGTCGCGCTGGACTCAAAGAGCCCGCGGCCCTCCGCGATGAAGACGATCTGGCAGGCCCCCAGCACGCGGCCGATCTCCCAGCTGAAATGGTGGTCGGGGGGGTGGCCCGGCGGCGGATAGGGCGATCCGGCCGGGCAGGTCTGCCGGCCGCCGGCCGTCACCGCGATTCCCCAGTCGTCTGATTCGGGCATGTTTACGAGATAGCGGCGGAAGTCGGCTGGGGCGCGCATGCAGGGTCAATTCGTGAATGATAAAGGTCAGCCAGGGCATTCCAAGTCAAGTTTCAATAGGGTATCTTTGACCCCTTCGAACGGCGTCGCCTAAAATGACTGTGTCAGAAACTGCATTGAGCTTCACGCAAAAGGCGTGCAGCCTACCGCCATGAACCCCTCCGCATACCCGGCCGCGCGGGAAGCCTACGCCGCGTGCGGCGTCGACGCCGAGGCCGCGCTCGCGACCCTGGCCGCCACCCCCATCTCGATCCAGTGCTGGCAGGGCGACGACGTGGGCGGGTTTGAACGCCCGGGCGCCAAGCTCGACGGCGGCGGCATCCAGGTCACGGGAAGCCATCCGGGCAGGGCCCGCACGATCGACGAGCTCAGGCGCGACCTCGACGTCGTGTTCGGGCTCGTCCCGGGCAGGCACCGCGTCAACCTGCACGCCATCTACGGCGACTTCGGCGGCAAAACGGTCGAGCGCGACGCGATCGGCCCGGAGCACTTTTCGAGCTGGATTGAATGGGCGCGGACGAGGGAGGCCGGTCTCGACTTCAACCCGACATTCTTCTCGCACCCCCTCGCCGCGGACGGATTCACCCTGTCGCACCGCGACCCGTCGGTGCGCAGGTTCTGGATCGACCATGGCATCGCGTGCCGCCGGATCGGGGCGGCGATGGGCCGCGCCCTCGGCGAGGCGGCCGTCACCAACTTGTGGATCCCCGACGGCTACAAGGATCTCCCCGCCGACCGCAGGGCGCCGCGCGAGCGCCTCGCCGCGGCCCTTGACGCGGTGTTCGCCGAGAAGATCGACACGAGCCTCCAGCTCGACGCGATCGAGGGCAAGCTGTTCGGGATCGGCTCGGAGAGCTATGTCGTCGGCTCGCACGAGTTCTACCTGGGCTACGCCGTCAGCCGGCAGAAGGTCATCTGCCTCGACATGGGGCATTTCCATCCGACCGAGTCGGTGGCGGACAAGGTCAGCTCCCTGATGCAGTTCGTGCCGGGCCTGCTCCTGCACCTGAGCCGCGGCGTGCGATGGGACAGCGACCATGTCGTGCTGTTCGACGATGCGACCCGCGCCGTCCTCGAGGAGGTGGTGCGCGGCGACTACCTGGCGCGCACCCACATCGGGCTCGACTACTTCGACGGTAGCGTCAACCGGGTCGCGGCGTGGGTCATCGGGGCTCGCAGCGCCCTGAAGGGCCTTCTCGCGGCGCTGCTCGGGCCCTCGGCCCGGCTCCGGCAGTCGGAGGACGCCGGGGATTTCGCGGCCCGCCTCGCGCAGTTCGAGGAGAGCAAGACGCTGCCGCTCGGGGCCGTCTGGGAGGAGCACTGCAGGAGGCTGAACGTCCCGGCCGACGGGGCCTGGTATCCCGAGGTTCAGCGATACGAGCGGGATGTGCTCAGCGCGCGCAAGTGAGCTTCCAATGAAAAGAGCCTTCAAGCATGTGAACTACGCATGGGACGGCGCCCGGGCCGCGTCCCTCGACCCGGTGGGGCGCCTCGTCTACCGCTCCAACCTGCTCGGCAGCGACGGGCGGATTACCAACTCGGGCGGCGGCAACACCTCCTCCAAGCTGCTCGAGGACGACCCGCTGAGCGGGCGCCGGGTCGAGGTGCTCTGGGTGAAGGGCTCGGGCGGAGACCTGCGCACAAGCACGAGGGAGAACTTCTCGTCGCTGTACCAGGACAAGCTGATCGGGCTCAGGGGCGCGTATGCCTCCCGCCCCGACAGGGGGCTCAAATCGCCCGCCGAGGACGACATGGTGGCCATGTACGCCCACGCGACCTTCAACCTGAACCCGCGGGCCCCGTCGATCGACACGCCGCTGCATGCGTTCCTGCCCGGCCGCCATGTCGACCACATGCATCCGAACGCGGTCATCGCGGTCGCGGCGTCCGCCGGCTGCGAGCGGCTCACGGGCGAGATCTTCGGGGGCGAGATGGCCTACGTCCCGTGGGTGCGGCCGGGGTTCGAGCTCGGCCTGATGATGCAGGACATCGTGAGGAGGAGCCCGAACATCCGGGCGATCATGATGGGCCAGCACGGGTTCATATCGTGGGCCGACGACGACGAGGAGTGCTACGCGGCGACGCTCGGCTTCATCGAGCGGGCCGCCGCCTACATCGAGGCGCGCTACGCGGCAAAGGGCGGCGACTCGGCGGCCTTCGGAGGCGCCAGGTGCCAGGTTCTCGAAGAGGGCGAGCGGCGCGCTGCCCTCGCCGCCGTGCTCCCGTGGCTGCGCGGCCGGATCTCAGGGGAGCGGCGCGTCATCGGCACGGTCCAGGACGACCCGGCCGTCCTGAGGTTCGTGAACTCGAAGGACGCGCCCCGCCTCGCCGCCCTCGGAACCTCCTGCCCCGACCACTTCCTGAGGACCAAGATCAAGCCGCTCCTCGTGGACTGGGATCCGCGTCCCGGGGACACCGCCGGCCTGAAGGCGGCGCTCTCGGCGGGCCTCGAGCGGTACCGCGGGGACTACGCCGAGTACTACGCCAAGTGCAAGCGCCCTGGCTCGCCCCCGATGCGCGATCCGAGCCCGACGGTGTTCCTGATTCCCGGCGTGGGCATGGTCACGTGGGGCAAGGACAAGTCCGAGTCGCGGGTGACGGCCGAGTTCTACACGTGCGCCGTCGAGGTGATGCGCGGTGCGGAGGCGATCGACCGCTACGTCGCCCTGCCGCAGCAGGAGGCGTTCGACATCGAGTACTGGCGGCTCGAGGAGGCCAAGCTCAGGCGCATGCCACCCGAAAGGGAGCTCGCGAGGCAGGTCGTCATCGTGATCGGCGCGGGCTCCGGGATCGGCCGCGAGACGGCGCACCGCCTCGCCCGGGAGGGCGCGCACGTCGTCTGCGCGGACATCGACGAGCGCGCGGCGGCCGCCGCGGCGAAGGAGATAGCCGACCGGCACGGGGTCGGGATCGGCGTCGCGGGGACGGGCCTGTCGGCCTGCGGGCCCGCGGTCGGCGTCGGCGCCGACATCACCCGCCGCGCGGGCGTCCGCGGGATGCTCGACCAGGCCGCCTACGCCTACGGCGGCTTCGACTCGATCTGCGTGACCGCTGGGGTCTTCGCCCCGAGCGACACGACGGGCCACATCCCCGACGACGGGTGGGCGCGGACATTCGGCGTCAACGTCACCGGCAGCTACCTGGTGGCCGACGAGGCCGCCAGGACCTGGAGGGAGCAGGGCCTCGGCGGAAGCCTCGTCCTGACGACGTCCGCCAACGCGGTCGTCGCCAAGAGGGGCTCGCTCGCCTATGACGCCTCAAAGGCCGCGGTGAGCCACCTCGTGCGCGAGCTGGCCGTCGAGCTCGCGCCCCTCGTGCGCGTGAACGCCGTCGCGCCGGCCACCGTCGTGCAGGGCAGCGCCATGTTCCCGCGCGACCGGGTCATCGGCTCGCTCTCCAAGTACAGCATCCCCTATGCCGACGACGAGCCGACGGACTCGCTGGTGGGCAAGCTCGCCCGGTTCTACGCGGACCGGACTCTGACAAAGGCGCCGATCACGCCCGCCGACCAGGCGGAGGCGTATTTCCTCCTCGTGGGCCAGCGCCTGAGCAAGACGACCGGCCAGATCATCGCCGTGGACGGCGGGCTGACCGAGGCCTTCCTGCGCTAACGTGAAGCCGGTCCAATGCGCGGCCGTCGACCTCGGGGCGACCAGCGGGCGGATCATAGTGGGAAGGTGGTCCGGGCGGGGCCTCGAGCTCACGGAGGTCCGCCGCTTCGCGAACCAGTTCCGGTCCCTGGCCGGTCACGAGTACTGGGACCTGCCGTACCTCTGGGGCGAGGTCCGCGCCGGCCTTGTCGAGGCGATTAGGCGGTTTCCCGGGATAGCCTCGGTCGGCGTCGACTCCTGGGCGGTCGACCACGTGCTGGTCGACCGCGCCGGCAGGCCGGTGTACCCGGCGCACGCCTACCGGGACCGCCGCACCCTGGCCGCCTCGGAAAGGCTCGCGCGGCGCGGCATCGGCCGGGTCTACTCGCTCACGGGGATTCCCAACTACCCGTACAACACGAGCCTCCAGCTGCAGGAGACGCTCGGCTCCCACCCGGGGATCGCGGACGCGGCCGCGCGGTGCCTCTTCATCTCCGACTACTTCAACTTCCTGCTCTCCGGCCGCATGGCGAACGAGATGTCCATCGCCAGTCATTCCCAGCTAATCGACGTCCGCGGGCTCGGGTGGTCGCGGGAGGCCCTGGGCTTCTTCGGCATCCCCCACCGCCTCTTCGCGACCCCCTCGCTCTCGCCGAGGAGGCTCGGGCCGGTCACAGGGGTCGCCGAGCTCAAGGGCGTCGTCTCGGTCCTCGTCCCCGGCCACGACACGGCCTGCGCCTTCGCCGCCATGCCGGCCGCCGAGGACGGCTCGGACCTGTACCTGAGCTCCGGCACCTGGTCCCTGCTGGGCTTCGAGAGCGACGGGCCGGTCCTTGGGGCCGAGGCGCTCGCGACCCGGGTCTCCAATGAGCGCATGGGCGACGGCCGGTACCGGCCGCTCAAGAGCTGCCTGGGCCTGTGGCTCCTTGAGCAGACGCTGCCGGCCTTCAGCATGAGGCCGCGGACGGCCGGGCAATGGCGACGGCTTATCGCGGATGCGGGGAGGGCGCCGGCGCCGGGGGAACTCCTCGACGTCACCGATAGCTCGCTTTTCAACCCGCCGTCCATGCGCGCGGCCATCGATGCCCAGCTCAGGCGGCGCGGAGCCCGGGCGCCGCGGGATCTCGCGGGCTACGTCAGGCTCGTCTGCGACTCCCTTGCCCAGGGCCACGCCGACGCGGCGCGCGCCTTCGAGCGCCTCGCCGGCCGCGCGTTCGGGAGGATCCTCATCGTCGGCGGAGGGTCGAGGAACCGCCTCCTTTGCCAGTCGACGGCGGACGCCGCCCGGCTGCCGGTGAGGTCGTTCTCCCTGGAGGGATCGGCCGTGGGCAACCTCGGGTCCCAGCTCGTCGCGCTCGGCGAGGTTCGCGACATGGCGGCGTTCCGCTCCATCCATTCGGCGCGGCTGGCCGGCACCGGCTTCGCGCCCCGATAGGCCGGACCCCCCCGGGGAGGGTGCCCCAGGCCGGGGAGGCGCGGACCGATTGTGTTGGCCCGGCGAAATCGGCCCGGCTAGTGCTTGTGCCTGGACATGACGCAGGTGCGCATAATCGCTGACGACCTGTCGGGCGCGCTGGACACGGCGGCGCAGTTCGTCACGTCCAAGCGCACTATGCCGGTCTTCCTGAACGGACACCTTCCGGCGTCGCTGCCGAGGGCGTTCGCGATCGACGCGGCCACCAGGGAGAAGGACAGCGCGGCGGCCGCGGCGGTCGCCGCCCGCGACGCCCACCTTCTGGACCCCAGGGCGGGCGCCATCGCCTTCAAGAAGCTGGACAGCCTCCTGCGCGGCCACTGCGGCCTCGAGCTGGCCGCGACCCTGCGGGTGGCGCGGGTGGCCCACTGCGTGATCGCGCCGGCGTTTCCGTTCCACGGGCGCGTCACGCGGGAGGGGCGCCAGTTCGCCCTGCGCGCGGGCTCGCTGCACGCCGTGGGAGAGGACCTGCGCGCGACTCTCGAGTCCCGCGCCATGGCCGTGCGGCTGGCGCGGGCCGGCGATCCCGTCCCCGAGGGCATAAGCCTGTGGGACGCGGAATCGGACGACGACCTGCGCCGGATTGCGGACGCGGGCCGGCGGCTTTCGGCGCCGGTGCTGTGGTGCGGCAGCGGCGGCCTCGCCGCGGCCCTGGCGGGCGGCGAGGTTCCCGTCGCGGGCGACCTTGAGCGGCCGATCCTCGGGCTCTTTGGCTCCGACCACCCGGCGACGGCGGCCCAGCTGGGCGCGTGCCGCGAGAGCGTCATCACGCTGAGGGACGGCGGGGCCGGGAGCGCGGCGCTCGTTGCGGCGCGACTCAAGGGCGCCGGCGTCTGCCTGGTGACCTTCGACCTGCCGACGGGCATGGCGAGATTCGCGGCCTCCGAGCTGATCGCCCGCGAGATCGCCCGGCTGACGAGCCGCATCCCGCCGCCACGCGGCCTGCTGGTCTCCGGCGGCGAGACGCTCCGGTCGCTGTGCCTGTCCCTGGGCGCGAACCATCTGGATGTCGTCGGACAGATGGTCCCGGGGGTGCCGGTGTCGGTCATGTGCGGGGGCCTCTGGGACCAGGTCCGCGTCACCTCGAAATCTGGCGCGTTCGGGCAGGACATGCTTCTCAGGCGGCTCCTGGCGCTCGACGCGTCCGGGCCGGCCGCGAGGCGCACGGGCTGAGCCGGCGGGCAAAATGGGTCGACTCGCGGAGTCCGGAGCGGTATGTCCCGGTGCGTGACGGCCGCCGTCAGGTTCCCCATCGCGCTAGCGATTACATGCCTCGGATTCAGCCTTCGGGCCGATCCCCCCGTCATCAGGCTCTGGCCCGGCGCCGCGCCCGGGGACAAGGGCGGCCTCGGCGAGGAGGCGGACACGACCAAGCCGTCGGACAACCTGATCGCCGGCAGGCCGGTCGTGAGGATCGGCAACGTCTCGGTGCCGACAATCACCGTGTTTCGCGCGCCTGAGGACAGGAACACGGGCGCCGCCGTCCTCGTTTGTCCCGGCGGCTGCTACTACATCCTCGCGATTGACCTCGAGGGCACGGAGGTGTGCAGGTGGCTCAACTCCATCG
>Ga0181523_10001613_pt1 | contig 23703 bp, 19 predicted proteins | sample PEATcosm2014_Bin_43_FD_119752 | JGI IMG/M metagenome (GOLD analysis project Ga0181523, IMG submission 119752) | Peatland microbial communities from MTU Mesocosm Facility, Houghton, MI, USA - PEATcosm2014_Bin05_30_metaG | ecosystem: Environmental > Terrestrial > Soil > Wetlands > Peat | place... | reverse complement strand
CGGAGAACGCAGCGGCGCGCAGAGTTTGTTTTTCTCCGCGAATCTCTGCGGTCTTTGCGCCTCTGCGTTGAAAGCAGAAACTAATTATGAAAACGCCGCGTGAAATTTTGCTGGAGCGACACCAAACCGCCGCGTCGAAACTCGACGCCATTCGCCGTGAAGTTTTGAGTGCTGAATTTGTTCGGGAGGGGCGGCGTGTCGCCGTCCCAAAATTCAGGGTCGCCGACACGGCAACCCTTCCACTGTTGATTTGGCGCGAACTGATTTTTCCGTGCCGCCGGATTTGGATGGGGCTGGCCGCGATTTGGATTTTGATTTTCGTTTTCAATGTTTTGCAGCGTGACCGGTCCGAACTCATGGCTAAAAAACTTCCGCCACCGTCGCTGGAAATGATTCTGGCGTTTCGACAGCAGCAACAATTGCTGGCTGAATTGATTGGGCCGAGTGAAACACGCGCCGCCGAGCCGCCGAAACCGCTTTTGCCGCAACCTCGAAGCGAAGGACGCGTTGAGATTTTGATGACGTGAAAATGTAGCCGCGACCTTCAGGTCGCGTCCGGCGCAAGCTGAAGCTTGCGACTACAACCTGGGAATTTATGGACGAAACACCAAGAAACAAATCGGGCTGGCGGATTCTGCGCCGGGTTTTGATCACCCTGGCCATCCTCGCCACCTTGATCGCCATTTTTTACACCGAGGAGGACTGGCGCGGCAAACGCGCGTGGGAAAATTGCAAGCGCGAACTCGAAGCCAAGGGCGCGGTGCTGGATTGGGACAAATTCATCCCGCCTCCCATGCCGGATGACCAGAATTTTTTCAAGGCGCCGATTTTCGCGGGTTTATCAAACGGAAATTGGGATGAAAGCGCGCACATGTGGCAACGCAACACAAATGTTGTTGATCGGCTGAGAATGAACATTTATGGCAAAGGCAATTCGGTAGCATCGCCGAACGTTGGTTACTGGGTGAAAGAGACAAACACCGACCTCGGAGCTTGGCAGCAATACTACCGCGCTTTGGGGATGAAAACCAACGAGTTCCCGGTCGCGCCGCAACCGCAGACGCCAGCTACCGACGTGCTGCTGGCTTTGAGCAAATACAATTCAGCGATTGAAGAATTGCGCCAGGCCGGCCAACGTCCTGATTCATGGCTTCCGCTCGATTATGAAAACCGCGTCAAGGCTGCAGGTGAAATGCTCCAGTATCTGGCGGATATGAAGAGTTGCGTCCAGGTGCTGCAACTCCGCGCCATCGCCGAACTGCAAAACGACGAAGGTGAAAAAGCGGTGGAGGATATTAAACTGATGCTGCGCTTGGACGATTCCCTGCGCACCGAGCCGTACCTGATTTCATACCTCGTCCGCATTGCCATGACCAGCATCACCCTTCAACCGGTTTATGAAGGATTGGCAAAACACTGGTGGACGGACGCGCAACTCGCAGAATTGGAGCAAGCGTTGGCCAAGTTGGATTTTCTCAAGGACTTTCAATTCGTCGAGCGTGGCGATGGGATGGGAGGAATTGCGATGTTTGACTATTTCCGGCGACATCGCGGCGAATTCGTCCGGTTGCTTTTTGAGGAGGCCCGCTTTAAGAATCAAATTGAAAACAAGAACAGTGCTTGGGCAGAGGTGGGGAATGTCGCCGGCATCATCAGTGTTTATCTGATGCCTGCGGGATGGTTTTACCAGAATAAACTGGCCTTGGCGCAAATGCATCAGCGTTGGGATTCAAGGATGATGGATGCCGAACAGCGATTGGTGTTCCCGGGAATTATTGAGCAAGCTGGGGGATCATCCGTGGCCGCTTTGCGGGCGAAACCTTGGAATCTTTTTGAAGGGGACCTTTGGCCTGCTATTAGTGCTACGGCCACAAGAACAGCCAGAATTCAAGTTGAAGTGGACCTGGCGCGCACGGCGTGCGCCTTGGAACGCTGCCGCCTCGCGCAGGGCGAATATCCCGAATCGCTCGACGTCCTCACGCCGCAGTTCATCAAAAAAGTTCCAAACGACATATTTGGCGGCCAGCCCCTGCATTACCGCCGCACAGACGATGGCAGGTTTTTGCTCTACTCCATCGGCTGGAATGAAAAGGATGATGGTGGAGTTTTTAGCTATCCGCAGTGGAGCAGCTCGCCTCGTTTTGAACAAGGCGATTGGGTCTGGCAGTATCCGGCGAAGTGAATTGGGAACATCGAACATCCAACATCGAACTCTGAACATCGAATTGGTTTCCAGCGTCCGCCTTCAGTTCATTCGGCGTTCGATGTTCGGTGTTCAGTGTTCGATGTTTCCTCGAAAACTTTTCCCGACCACTGTGCCGATAACCGAGCCGATGATCGCTCCAGCCACGAAATCCGAGAACCAGTGAATGGTCATGGAGACACCTATCCCGACATAGAAGGCGTAAAGGAGCGCCACAAAACCCAGCCACCGTTGTTTCGGATAGAGCGTGAACACTGTCACGGCCATGGCGAACGCGATGGTGGCATGAGACGACGGCCAGCCCCAGAAAACGCCGCCGCGCAGAAAACCGAATTGGAAGACATGACTGATGTCCGCGCCGACACTGCGCGGAGGATGGACGCGACCCGTAACCGCCTTGTATGCGACCACAACCAACGCGCCAAGGAGTTCTGCCTGTCCAATGGCCCAGCCGGTCACTATAACCTTTGCGCTTCGGGCAACAAAACCAATGGCAAGAAGGATTAGTGGCAGGTAGATGGGCAGCAGCCCGCCGATGATAACCGAAGGAAACATCCAGGAACGAAGCTCCGGATTGCGGGTGGCCAGGAAATAGCGCCAGTCGAAGCCGGACATGACGAGGATGAACGTGAGCAGGATGGCAATGAGATGCCAGACGATCTTCCAGCCCGTGAAGCAGCCAATGAGGTTGCGTGGCAGTGTCAGGAAAAATTGTTTCATGTGGGAATAACTGTAGCCGCGACTTTCAAGTCGCGTTCGGGCGCAACCTGAAGGTTGCGGCAACAATTTGTGTTCACACCGCCTGTTGCCCACCGCCGTCCGCGCCCGTGCCGTCCAGATCAATCAATATGTCCCGCGGTTCGGCGCCTTTGCTGGGGCCGACGATGCCGCGATTTTCCAGTTCGTCCATGATGCGCGCGGCGCGGGTGTAGCCGAGGCGCAACCGCCGTTGCATCAACGAGACGCTCGCCTTTTGTTCGCTGCGGATGACTTCGATGCACTGCTGAATCAGTTCCTCGTCCTCGTCTATGCCGGTTTCGTTTTCAAAGCTGCCCGCAGGCTGGGTAAGCTGCTGATGGATTTCCATTTCGTAACTCGGCTTGGCCTGTTTGGCAATGAACCCGACGATGCTCAGGATTTCCTGGTCGGTGATGAGCGCGCCCTGAGCGCGAATCAATTTCGCCGAGCCGGGCGGCAGATAAAGCATGTCGCCTTTGCCGAGCAATTTGTCCGCCCCCATCGCGTCGAGAATCGTCCGCGAGTCCACGCGCGAGGCGCACTGGAACGCGATGCGCGCGGTGATGTTCGCCTTGATGACACCGGTGATAACGTCCACGCTCGGGCGTTGCGTGGCGACAATGCAATGGATGCCGGCTGCGCGCGCCATTTGCGTGATGCGGGCGATGGCCATTTCCACGTCGGCGGGCGCCACCAGCATCAGGTCCGCCAGCTCGTCAATGATGACGACGATGTAACTCAGTTTTTCGGGAATGACGATGTCCTCCTCGCGCGGCACGACAATTTCCTCGTCCACCTCGACGGCGAACCCTTCCGCGCCCGGCTCGACTTTTTCCTTTTTGGCCGTGAGCGGGAGTTCCGGCTCGGATTCGTGCAGCGGTTTGTTTTTGGGACGCGAGTTGAACGAGTTGATGTTGCGCACGCCGGCGCGCGCGAAAATCTGGTAGCGCTTTTCCATCTCGTTCACCACCCAGCGCAGCGCGAGGATGACCTTTTTGGGGTCGGTGATGACCGGCACGACCAGGTGCGGCAGCGCATTGTAATGCTGCAACTCGACCACCTTCGGATCAATCATCACGAAGCGGAGCTGGTCCGGCGAAAAACGATACAGCAGCGAGGTGATGATGGCGTTGAGGCAGACGGATTTGCCGGAACCGGTGCTGCCCGCAATGAGCAGGTGCGGCATTTCCGAAAGATCGGCCACTATCGGATGGCCGTAAACGTCCTTGCCCAAAGCGATCGGAATCTTCGCCTTGCTGTTGCGCCATTCCTCGGACTCGAACAAATCGCGCACGATGACCTTCGTCTTGACCGGATTCGGCACTTCAACGCCGACGGAGCTTTTGCCGGGCACCGGCGCGAGGATGTGAATGCGCTCGGCTTTGAGCGCGGCGGCGATGTTGTTTGAGAGCGCGCTGATTTTTTCCAGCTTCACACCCGGCGCGGGATGCAATTCATAGCGCGTGATGGTCGGGCCTTTGGTAATGTCACCGAGCGAAACTTCGATGTCGAATTGCGCGAGCGTCTGCTGCATGAGCCGCGCGTTGGCCATCAATTCCTCCCTCGACTCGGTCGGCTTCACCGTCATATCGGGATATTGTAGAAAATCCAGTGGCGGCAATTGATAATTGCCGATGATGGGTGTCGCGGCGACCGTGAGCGGCTTCGGTCTTTTGGGTTTCGTCTTGGGTTTCGCCGGCACCGAACCGTCCGCAATTTCAACCGCCGGTTCAGCGGGCTTTCCCGGCTCAACTTTTTCCGGTTCCCCGGTTTTTGTTTCGGCGGATTTTTCTGTTTCCGTTTTTTTACCAAGGATTCCCTCGGTTGTGGCCGGTGCAACTTCACGCGAAACAGCGGTTTCTCCTTCCGTGGCGGACGCGGATTCCATGGACGCTTCAGGCAGCGAAGTTTTTTTGCCACGCGCGGGTTTGGCCGGCGGCACGCTCAAGTCGCGCACGGTCGGCTCCGGCACCGGTTTCAAATCCGCGCCGAGGCCCGAGCGCGCGACTTCCTCCTGCAATTTTTTCGCCTGTTTTTCAAGTTCGCGCGCGCGGCGGTCGAGGGCGGTTTCTCCAGCGGTCGTGCCTCCGGTGGCTTCCGCTTCTTCAAACCATCGGCGCAACCAGTCGCCGAGCCTGAAATCGGTCAGGAACAGGAGGCTGATGAGATAAAGTGTTGCATAGACAATGGTTGCGCCGACCGCGCCGAGCATCCAGAAACCGTAGTCGTAGGTGAAGTAACCGAACCAGCCACCCGCGCTTTGAGCGCAGACGTCTTCGCGCAGATGCCGCAGCGGCTTGTCCATCACGTGCAGCAAGCCGGTGAGCGACAGCATCATCACGACGCCCCAAACGGCCGACCAGATCCGCCGCTCGCGCAGGTAGCCGAGGAAATTAAACAAATAGCCCAGCCCGAACGCCGCCAGCAAAAATGGGAGGACGAAAGCCCCGAGTCCGAAGAGAAAAAACGACGCATAGGCCACGTGCGCGCCGAAAGGCCCGATCCAATTGTGAATTGGTTTGTTCGGCGGCGTGTGGATGAAGGCAAGGTCATAGCGGTCGAACGAAACCTGCGCGACCAGCACCAGCAGCGCCGCGGCGAGCAGTGCGACGCCGATGATGTCGTTGAAGCCGTTGCCCGGATCTGATGTCGCCTTGCGTGACATGGCGGCAGCGTAACAATTCGATGCGATAACTTCAAAGTTGAAATGTAATTTTCCGACGGTCGCACGCGCCAATTCGCGCTTGCCAAGGCGCAACCGGATTGCCACGCTGATCGTTACGTCGGGATGCGCGGTTAGCTCAGTTGGCAGAGCACTACCTCGACACGGTAGGGGTCACAAGTTCAAGTCTTGTACCGCGCACCAGCCTTCGCTCGCAGTGTAAAGCGACGGTGATCTTGTCCGGATTTTGAGAGTTCCAAGTTCCAAGAATCGTGAAAACAAAAATCGCGCACCCTTTTGGCGGGTGTGCTAAACCGTAGTCCAACGCCCGTTTAAATGGGCGTAAATTGTTGTTTAAGCCTCGACTAACGAAGCCGCGCTGCCGGCGCGGGTCCGCGATCCGTGCGCAAGCAAATCTCCACGTCCGCGCACGGGCAGCGCCGTGAGCCGGCCTGGCCCTCCGCGATCCTGGCCGGCCGCTCCGGCCGGCAATTGTTCGACTTCCAGCTCCGTATGTTCCGGCAAAATTGTCGCCGGCCGTGGCCTGGATTTTCGGCCCGCGTTGCGTGCCGCATCCATCCCTTCCAGGAACGCCTTGTCGCTGGGCAAAAGAAAATCGTAGATCGCGCGGTGAACGTGATCCAAAGTTGCGTTGCTCAAATCTTCCGTGCCGAGCATGGCGCGCACTTCATCGGCCACGTCACCCACCGCCGACAGATCGCGTTTGCTCAATAGCGCGTAGCCGACGATTTTTGAAATAATTCGTGCATCGGCCTTTTTGAAAACATTCCGTGCAACCGACTTGATGTCGTCTTCGCTGTTTGCCGCCGGCAACTTCTCCCAGCGTTTAACGCGGCGCCGAAACTGTCGGTAGTTCCATTCCACCTGGTCTGCCGCGCGCGTCATGCACACGATAAATTGCGGCGTGGTCACAAGGGCAACCGGCACACCCTGATTGCAGATCGCCGTATCAATCCAGTCCACCAATTCAGGCCGCGAATACATCCGCCGGCTTTGGTTGAATAAAAAATGCGCCTCGTCCACCACTAAAAACATCTTGGATCGCCTGAGCACGTCCTCGATCCGTTCCTGCATTTGGGTTGCCGAGCGCGTGTAGCTGGACGCGATGCCAAGAGCCTTGGCGATTTCCCGGAACGCAATGGTTTTGCTGGTGATCCCTTTGAGACTCACAAAACGGGCCGTGCCGAGATGCATTTCACACCATGCTTTCACCGCTTCTGTTTTGCCGCGTCCTTCTAGTCCATCCAAAACCACCATGCCACGGCTGGCCAGCGCGAAGTCGAGCGTTTCCCAAATCTTTTTGCCGATGGCGGTGAGCTGGAAATTTTCCCTGACTTTGGCTTCGTGCCGGCTCTTGTATTCAAACAGTGCGCCGATGATGTCCTTGAAATAAAACAAGTCGGCCTTCCGAAAATCGCCCTTGGAAAGGTCCGGGTTTTGCTCGATGGCGGAATCTGATTCGATGTCTGAGACGTCCACGTCTTCACCTGGCAGCGAGAAGTGAATTCGCGGATTGATGCAGAGATCAACGAGAAATTGTTCCAGGCCAAGGTCTCTGGAATTATACTCGCAGTCGCCAACCAGGTGTTTGAAGGCGTGATCCTCTCCATCACTGCATAGTCGCTTGGGAAACATTGCGACCAGTCCCTTTGCGACGCGCTTCAGGCCGCCATCGGCCAGCGACAATCCTTGAATAAACCAAATCAGGCTGCGCTTGGCCGCGTGAAGCAACACCGCTGCGCGAGCCGAAACTGCCACACCGTTGATGCCATGCAACTCGGCAAATTCGGGGCTGCTCATGTAGCGCTGCTGCGAAAGCGGGCCGGGTGTTTGTTGGCGGCGCGTGCTCATGGTTCGGTCCCTTCTGTGATTTGGGGTTCGCTGGCCGCGCTGCGCGGGTCATCACCGAGCAGCTCAAGCGCGCGGCTGCACTGTTCGGTGTCGTCAACCATTACCGTTGGAAAACCGTCCCGGCGCGCCCTGGATTTGTTGGCGGCCGTGCGGCGGCGGCTTTGGTCTATGCGCGTCGCAACGGCCGATTTCCGAGATTCAATTTCATCGCCAAGCCGCACGACTTGCGCGGCGGCTAAAAGACGCCGCTGCGGCAGTGGGAATTTTGCCTTCAGGACGTTGAAGCGCGTCTTCATGTATGACGCCTGGCCACCGATACGGGTTAACTCGCGGCCAAGCGCGCCGGAGTCTGGATCAACCAGGCTTTCCAGCGCGCTCGGATTCTCTGACCGCTTAACGCAGATCGGGTTTGTCCGGTCCTGATTCGTGACAACGATAGTTTCCGGATTTTCCGGGTCGAACCACGCCAGCACTTCCCGGCCAACCAGGTGCGCGATTTCCTGCCCGCGATAATTGAACTTTTGTTTTCCAATCTGGATCGTGACGCCGTTGAGTGTGACGCGCGCCAGGCGTTTATCGTGCGCGAGCAAGTAGCGCAGCGCAGCGTTGAATTGCATCGGCGGATTGGTCCGGTCCATAGACAGGTCAAAAGCCTGGTCCGGCGATAGGCCGGCAAGGACGTGACCTTGCTGCGGCTCGGCATTGTATTGTTCTACAAGTTGGCCGATGCGCCGGTTCCACTGGTCCACTCTATAAAAGTATTCCGACGGATGAACTTTCCGCGCCTCGACTTCAGCCATCTGTTTGCGCAGCGATTCCGGCGCGTCGAGGCGCTCGTCACGGCCGCAGTAGCCAGGCTCGCCCTCCGCGATGTCTTGAAACATGCCGCCGACGCGCTCGATGGCTTTGGTCCGTGGACGGATCGCGTGAATAAATTTGATGCCGAACTCGCGCAAGCCCTGGCTGATTTCCGAGAATCCGAACGGTTCGATTTTACCCTTTAGCAACGTCGCGCTTTTCCACAAGCCGCGCTCAAAATAGAGAATTTCCGGTACGCCAAATTCGCCAAAGACGTGCGTGCAAAGACTGCGGATCGTCAGCGAGCTGTAACTTTTTCGTGGTTCCAATGCCCAGCCCAAAATCCGGAGCGAGCGGAAATCAATAAACAAGATAACCTGGCCGCGCGTGAGCTGAAACCAGCCGTGCCCGTCTGGAATGTAAAAATAAGTGTTGAGCGTGAAATCGTCGCCGGAGATGCACTGCAAAGAGGAAATCCCGTCATAGCTTCGCGTAACGTGCCCCTTGATGGCGTCAAACGCGCGTGGCCCTTGATGCATCACGGTCAGGATTTCCACTTCCGAGACGATTGAATCCCGCACGCTGGCCGGCACATGGGATTTGTTCACTGCGCATCCGGCGTAGCGTTCAATGACGGCCGGCGAGAAGCCGGAGCGGAGCAGATCGCGCCAAGCCGGAGCCATGTCGCCGCGATAAGAAAACACGGCGCGGTGAATCAGCAAATCCCGGTCGTCTTCTGACAAGTCAAATCGCGCGCCGTTTTCTTCCCGGCCGTCGCATAAAGCCTTAATGTCGCCATTGGAATTTTGCACTGCGTCCAGTTTGCGGTTGAACGCCTTCAGCAGTGCATCGCGCGACGCGGCCAGAAACGGCGCGCGGGCAAACAGAAATTGCCTCACGCGACGCGCGGCGGATTTTTCCAAAGCGCCGGCATTCACCAGCGCCGTGACTTTTTGCAGCGCCAGGGTCCACACGCCACGGCGTTCGGTTTCGTTCGGCGCGTGCGGGTTGGTGCAGGCAGCGATAAAAGATTCAATTTCGGCAAACTCTTCAGCCAGTGCAGCCGGGACCATTTTCGACGCGGGATTCTTTTCTTTCAGGCGATCCGGCAAATATATTTCGAGCCGGTTCCACTCTTCCGCGCCGTTGTCCCGGCGCAAGGTCCGTGTGAATAATTCACGCCAATAGCGTGCCGTGATCCGATTTCCGAAAACGCGCTGGTAATCGTCCAGGCCGTGGCTTTCCACTTCCGCCCTGGACAAATTGGGATCGTGTTGCTGAATCAGCCAGGGCTTGAGCGCGTCGCGGAGTTTGCTCGCGGCCTGAATGCAGTCATCGTGAATTTTGTCCAGGGGAACGGGCGGTTGCCATTGCCGGCGCGGTAGGGAAAACAGCGTTTCGATCCGCTGTATCTCGCTGCACCCAATGCAGCGTTGATTTTTGGCTTCTTCGTCCAGACGCGCACGCAAAGAGGCTGGCAATTGATCCACGGTCCACGCGGCGGCCTCGTTGCCGGCGACAATCCGCACGCCGGCAGGATTCACGCCGCGCAAAAACTTGCGCATCGCCTGCGGTGTGTGGCCCAGCGCGGCGGCGATCTGTGCGGCCGTGAAATGCTTGGCCGGCGCTGTGCGCTCAATTTGTTGCGTCGGGGTCATGTGCGAATGCCGATTTTCATCTTCGTGCCGGGATCCATCAGGTGAGAGACGATAATCTGTTTTGCCTGTGAACTTTTAAGTTTGTCCATAAGCTGCTGGTGGTTATAGACTATGATGTGATCCACTTTTACTAACCCGTCACCGGAAGAGGATTTTCCGCCGCCAGCCAACCCGCCAGAAGCCAAAGATTGCAGCGATGACACACCGATCCGGTTCACAGCGGATTGCGGAAATACGTATTCACCACGATGGACGACACCAGCAATGTCGTATTGGCCGCCAGCGCCGGTGTAACCGCCAGCGGCAAAGCCGCCTTTGAGCGCCATGCAAGCGGCAACAATCGCCGCCATTGCCGCGAGAGCCAGAATGGGGCCAACGTAAGGGATGGAGGCTTGTGAAGAGGCAGCGCCGGAGCCGGCGACAGCGGCATTGGCGCCTACTTGGGTTGTCGCTGCTGCGGTAGAAGCCGTGGTTTTGGTCGCTGCCGCCGTTGCGGCAAGCATCGTGTCCGTTCCGTGAAAAAGCCGCGAGAACGCGAGCATGATCGTGTGCTGCAAAATCCACTGCACGGCCATGTGGACAAAGCCTTGAACCAACTCGTCAATGACGGACCTGGCAATTTCACGCAGCGCCTTCGAGAGGGTGAGTGTCCCCTCGATAATTCGGCTGATGCCGCGGCTGATTATGTCCGTGGCCTGGCTGCCACTTTTCTGAAAGAGCGTCCACAGCACGTTACTTTTTTGTTCGAGCTGCGCCAATTCGCGCTCGTAACGCAGCCGCTCTTGCATTGTGCGCGCAAGGGCAATCTGTTGTTGGAGGACCGGTCCCAATGCAGCACCGCGCTGGCTGTCCGTTATAGTCGGATCAGTTTGAATATTGAATTTCTGTTCGGCCAGTGCGTCGCGCTGTTTTTGCTGCGCTTCAACCACGTCGTCCAGTGCCTTTTTCTTGTCCTCGACGAGCAGGCGATCAATTTCCTTTTCCAACTCCAATTCTTCGCGGACTGCGCCGTCGTAGGCTTTTTGAACTTCGAGATTCGCTTTGGCGTCAACCGCAGCGACGGCCGCTTGTTCGGCGGCACGGCTTTTGTTCAAAGCCGCCTCTGCGTCTGCACGCGCATTTGGCGCCAGCATCGGGCCGGCCGCTCTCATCGTCTCGGCGATCTCATCCCGCTCCCTTTGGTAGCGGTCATGGATGGCGGCTTTCTCTTTTTCCAAACCGGCCAGCGCCTCAGTCTGGGCTTTTTCCACCAGGGCTTTGAGTTCGGCCACGGCCTTTTCGCGCGAGTCCTTGAGGCCGCCTTCACCGCTCAACTGTTTCTCAACCCATGCCTGGACCTCTGCCATGCTAGCTTCTGGCAATTGAGCCGTGATGGACTGCGATCCGGTGCGAACCAAGGAGCCGGTTGACGTGGCTTGATAGGTCGGCACTGTGGCCGCTTCGGTTGGAGTCTGCGTCAGCTCACCCAGGGAGTTTTTGTAAAGCTTTTTCCTGCCCGTCAGATAATCGGCGAATTCTCCCGCCGCGCCGGGACCGAGCGCGCCGGCCTTCCGCAGAGTATTGATCTGTTCGAGCAATGCCGGCAATTTCCCGAGCGAATCTTCAAGCTTCTTGGTTGCCTCTGCCGCTTGGGTTTCGGCGGACGAAAACTCATGCCACACGAGCGCAACCCCGGCAGCAGCGGCGGCGAGGGCGCCGGCGACCGGGAGGATGGTTCCCAAACCTGTGCCCGTCAGCAACGCCACGCTCCGCAGTCCGCGCATTCCCGCCGTAAGCCCCATGATCCCGATAGAGAGCTGCGGGAATCGCGTTCCACCGAGCAAATAAACCGCAGACTCCAGTGATCTGAAACCTTCACGAGTTGCCATTGCCGAGCCGCGCAATTCAGTCAGCCCCGCCTTTACGGCGGCGGTTGCCGGCGCGAGTGATTTAAGGCCGCTGCTCGTCTGGTTGACGAACTGTTGGAGCGCCGCTGCCGCCTGCGCCGTCTCGGCTGTGACGATGATTTTCACGTCGGGCATTTTAGGAAAAAGTTAAAACGGGGGTTTCGCCGCCCGTCTGGTTCAAAAACAACAGCCCCCAGACTGCTCTTAAATCTTCGCTGCGGCTCTTAAAAGGCCTGCTTCGACTCGAACCGCTGTCCTGGGAAGGTCGTCCTCGTAAAAACGCCTCCTGGACGAAATAGGCTTTTGGGGGTGTCGCGCTCAAAAGATCCTCCTTGCTTTCAGAAAATCCACGGCACTTTGATATTCAACGCGCGGCGAGCCGCCCCGCCCGCAAAACCAGGGCGTGCCCTTGGCCAGCCGGAGCAATCTTTCCTCAATTAGTTTGATGATGTGGCTCGAAGAGGCGTTCAAAGCCAGGGCGATTTCTTTTGCCTGGATCGTCGGCGCTGGGGACGGAAAAATCAGCCGCAACACACGTTGCCAGTCCTGCTCTTCGGAGACGTTTGCCAGTCGCCGGCCTTCAACAAAAGCGCAGACGCTATCCGACAACACCCGCACGTCCCTGGCCTTGGCATTCCTGGAGGCAATGTTGAACGCAAAAAGCAACCGGCCGTCTTCGACTGCTTCAAGGACCTCATCTTCGCCCTTTAAATCTGTCACGCTCAAGACCGCCCACACGCTCACAAGTGGGCGTGTAAATTTGAGCGGCTTCGTTGCGGTGACGGCGTTCATGGTATTCAGATCGAAAAGTCAATTTGCCGCTTCACGCGCCGGCGCGGCAGGCGATCCGGCAGCCGGCGCCGGATGTCTTCGGCAATTCGCAACCGAAGTTGTGCAAACCTGGTTTGCGCTACCGCGATGGCTTTCAGCTCGCCTTGGAGCAATTTGAAATCGGCAGCCGGAAAGTAATAACGAAGCTGGCCGTAGGAAATTTTCAGGCGGGCGCGCGCGTATCGTCCGCGTCCAAAACTTCCATTGCGGGCCGCGAATTTGTCCCAAGCCGTTTTCAAGAATGGCTGGCGAATCGTCACACAAAAATTGTTGAACCTCAGCAGGACCGGCGCGGTGATGGACGGCTGCCTCTTGCGAAAATTAAGTTTGAATGCCGCCGGGATTTCACCGGCACGTTTCCACATGGCAAAGACGCGCCACAGCGTTTTCTCTGCAAGCCTCAGCCGGCGTGATGGATCGCACTTGAAAACGCGGCCGTTGTGATATTTGGAGACGCGGCGGAAAGCTTTCACCCTTGGTTCCCCGTGACCGGTTCGCGTTTGGACACTGAGACATGCCCTTTGCAATCGCGCCGCGCGTTCGGCCTGCCAGTCTGGTTTGAAAGAGTCGCCGCCGGCGTGCCGGGCCGGCGGCAATGGAGTCAGCGGGGACCGTCCGCGGATTGCCGGTCCCGACTCCGATTTTTTTCTCCGATGGCACATTCGAGTTTAAATCGTTTGCGTTTTTTAAGTCGCGGGCGGTCTTTTGCCGCCCGCGACCTGTTCCAAACCAAACTGACTATGAAATGGTCAGCGGCAAAAATAGGATTAACCGCCGAGTTGTAGCAGCGCAAACCCGCCAACATCTCTCATCATGGATTGTCCCCGGCCGACAGCCCGAAACCGGATGCTCGCATCTGCGAATTCGGCACCGCTGTCTGCACGAGTCAATTCAAACTTCTCTTGCAGCGCCACCAGGTATGCGTCTGGATTTCCAAAAGCCGCAACGTTTGAACCGGCAACCGTAGCCGTCGGCGCTTGCGCCGCCCAGGTGACAGGGAAACCCACGAGCCGCCAATCGCCGCCAGTCTCGGCCGGACTTTTCAGGAGGTATTGCGGGCCAACGCCGTCCTTGAGTAGCAAGAGCTGAGGGATAAAAACCGGGCTGATGTACCAACGCGGCGGCTGCTCGTCCATCCGCTGCAACGCGGCAACATTAACAAGCGCAATCGTGTTGATGAAGTCAGTCCGTTCCAGGGCAGCGATCTGACTTTTAGCAACTGCCGTCTGGAAGACTTTCACATTCGGGTTGTTAAAAATCCCGACCGTCATTCCATTTTTTACGTCGTCCTGGCCCGTCCCGCTGAAGCAGCCCCAGTCAATCCGAGCCGCCACGGCCATCACGATCTTCGAGACGATCACATTCGAGTAATCAACCTTCTGGTCTTGCAGCCAGGCCAGGCTCGCCTTGATGATCGTTGCAATCGTATTCGCGTCCGGCGTGACCGCCGTGCCAGCATAGGCGGTGTCGTCGGGAATTGTCGTGTTGCCCTGCATCGAGGGTGTGATAAAAACCGCGTTTGGAAAAGCCGTCACTTCCGCAAACCGGGTGTATGCGCCGATCAGTTTTCGCAGGCCGAGATATTTGTAGGCCCCGTAATGCAACAACAGATCGTAAAGCTCGTCACCAACGGGGACCGCCAAGAGCATCCCGGCCCCGAATTGATCTTGCAGGTTGACACCGGACACAGCCCTTTGAACCGCCTCGTATTCAAGCGACTTCACCTTCAGGCAGCCCCCAATCTTACGTATGACGCCATTCCAGAAAAATCGCCGTTCCGGCTTCGCTTCGAGGTAGCGTTCGATGGGATTTCCATAGGCGGAATTCCGCTCGCGCTCCAGGGAGGCAGAGACTCTCAGCACGGCACGTTCAATCTCCGTTTCATTGCCGGCGCGCCGGGCGAATTCTAGATTTTCAAATGCGCGCTTGCTCGCGCCGCTGAGCCTCGAAAAATCGGTGGATGAAATTGTGCTTTGCATGGGTGATGGCTGTGGTTGTGGGTTGGTTGGTGATGGAGTGCCGCCGAGTGCCTTTACCATTGCGGAGACAGCATCGGGTTGCGGTGAAGAGGCAAAACTGTAAGCGCGCGGACGATGCTTGCGCTGCTCAAAGGCCCTGGAAAAGTCCGGCGACATGCGCGAGAACTGCTGGAGGTCGGAGTCGTTCAAAATCCCGGCCTGATAAGCTTTTTCGATCTGAGCCACGGCATTCGGATTCGCGCCGACAATGCACGCTGAAAGCTCTTTTTGCTGCGCCTCGGTGTAGATGCATTGGCACTCGGTTTGATTCGGGTCCAGGTGCAGCTCCTCGCAGTTGGCCAGCCAGCCAGATTTGTCCCGGTCGTAAGGCGTCACTGTGGCGACCGGCACGAAGCCGACACTGACGGCCTTGAGATAGCCGGCGGCGGTCATCTGAAATCCCTTTTGGGCGAGTAGGTTGGTGGGAACGTCAATTGCCCATTTCACCGTCTCGACAAGCTCTTTTTTGCGGACGGCAAAATCAACTACGCGGCCGAGCAGGAAATCAATTGAGCCGTAGTTGTGCGAGTCAACGAAGGGCGAATTTTTCTGGAAATCGTCGAACTTCCAGCAGTCGGCGCGGATGATCTCGCGGTAGGAATCGAGCGTCTCGTCGCTGGCGACGTATTCGACAAGCCCCGCTTTCTCGTCGAGCACGCGGACGTGCGGATGGATTTCGCGGCGTAAGATTTTCATTTTGCTTTGGCTGTAGAATTTTAAGTGGTTGGTGATGCGCCTGGGCCGGTGACTCAACAAAATCCGTCTATTGTTTCCTTCTTTATCCCCACAGCTCCGCGATGACGATCAACCCATGCCAGAAAGTGTTTGGCTATTTTTATTTCGTCATTGAACTGAGTCACTTTCAGTGCTTGGTCGAGATATTCTCCGTCACGATGGTTATGGAAGATTGGCATTTCAACAATGTGGTTCTCCCACCATCGCCGACACGCACGCACGTCATGCTCAAAGAACGGCCTTGTGATCTCGATCAAATCCGCTTCCAACTCCAAGCGCACGTCGTTTACTTGCTCATTCCATTTGTCGGCACAGGTGCGGACCAGTTGCAGCAGCTCGCCGGCGGTTTTCTTCCGCAATGGTTCCTGCTTTGCGAGCTTGGCATCAACCAGGTCAATCGTGAGCCTGGCGTCCAGAATTTTGGTCCGCGCCGTCTCTACGGTTATTCCCGGATTGGCCACCAGGAGTAGATCATCGCTGGCTTTGCGTTTTAGCTTGGCTAGGTCGGTCAGCTCGCGCTCGGCGGCCGTAAGGGCTTCGATTAACTTGACGATTTTTTTCACTTGGCTTTGAGGTTGATTGTTTTGATTGTCGCGGTTGAGATTTGGAAAGCCGGCGTTCATTTATTCGTAATCAATTTCGCTGGTGTTCGGGAGGATCGTGCAGTTCGTGACAGCGAACTGTGAGTTCGGTTGCCCCACAAACGAGAGTTGATTGGTCGTAGTGGCCAGAGTGGAGGCGTAAATTATCTTCGTCTGGCCGGTCACCGCGTTGCTGTAAATGATTCCGCACGAAGAAGCCGTGCCAGCATAAACACTCACCATTACTTCAGCGCGTTGGTTGCGCAGCAGATTCCAGCCGCCTGCCACGAAATCGTTCGTCACGCTGGTAAGCGGTGCCGTGTTCGTCGGGAAGGAAACCACCGGCGCATTGGTCGCCCCAATGGCGGCCAGCGCGGCTGCCGAATTATTGGCCAGGAAAAAGTTGCGGCCTAGGTAATCAGATGCCGGAAACATTGAAGGCCCGGCTTGCCCTGGGGATGCTTGGTTGTACCAGGTGCCGCCTGGCTGGGCGTCGCTTTTAACGGCGGGAAGGAGGCAAAAGGCAAAAAGGCCGAGGGATAAAAGTTTCATTTTCATGGTGATTTTTGGTTGCGGTGAAGGGATGGTTTTGTTTGCTGTGAAATCAGATCGCGGTAAAGCGAAAGCAGCTTTGGGGATTTCTGCCGGCGGTTAATCACACGGTTGAGCGTCTCGCGTGCGCAGTGCAACGCTCTCGCGGCGCGGCCTTGTGACATCAATGGGTTTGGCTTTGTCGAGCACTTCCGGCCTTTCGGTTTCGTCGTCACAAGACATAAAGATTCCACACTGGTTGTGGAACGTCAACCCCTTTTCACAACTTTTTTTTGGGGCGGCAAATCGTTAAACTTTTCGCGTGCCCAATCCGAGCGGCAAAATGAACGAACGCGAGCGCGGTATCTGCTCGCGCGTGAGAACATTCCGTGAGGCCATTAAGTGGTCCCAATCTGACTTTGCAAAACAGTTGGGCATTACACGAGACCAGTTGGCCGGCATAGAGTATTGCCGTACACCTCTGCGTTATAGCGTCGCGTGGGAGATCCGCTCCGTTTTTGGCATAAGCTTAAGCTGGTTGGCAAACGAGTCCTTTCCGCCCCAAGTCGAAGATTTAGACCCCTGGCCAAAGCCGGAAACCCTACCAAAAGACTTCTCTTTATTGAGCGAAGTTGAAAATTCTCTTTGGATCGAAGGGCTTGTTAAGCCCTACGCGGGCGAGTTGCATAAAAAGCTTCCCCTCCATTCTCCACAAAGGTCAACTGTCCTATCACATTTGAAGGAACATTTGGCTGACTGGTTGGCGAGAGTCCCAGAGGAAAAAATCCCAATTTTCCAGTCTCAATTAATGACGTTCTCCGAGACTTTTTTGGGGAAACTGCCTCAAGAGCCGAGTGCAAAGATCGGTCAACGAAAAATTGCGCTGATTTGGGATACGATGCGCCTAGACGCTGCCAAACGACTTTTGGAAAAACATCTTAAAGTTTCGCACTTGACTAATCCGGCAACCGGGTTTATTGTCCCCTTCGTGAAAGGCGAATGGACAGTGCTCAAACGGCGTCTTCAGAATGCCACGGCGAAACCGGGTGCAAAAACCAAGCTGGCTGAATTTCTTGGCGTGGATTTGACTCGGGTTTCGCAATGGCTGACTGATTCAAAAAACGCGCGTGAGCCTGGCGCCGAGTATGCGCTCAAGATGCTCCGCTGGCTCGAACAACGTCAGCGCCAAAAATAAAAAGCCCTGGCAGCGCGCAAACGCCGCCGGGGCCGGACCCGAAAAAGGAAAACATTGAAACATGAAAACCTCAAATCGAATCCACCGGAACGGTGCCACGAAGCCCGCGCTGGTTCAAGTTAAAATGAAAACATCGTTCGCGCCTGCCGAGTTTAAGATTGTCCGCTTGCGCGAATGCCCCGTGGACAATCCAATGATAGAGACGCCGCCGGAAGTGGTTGCTTTCTGGCGCGCGCATGTCGTCTCCGCGCCGTGGTTCAGGGATGAAAAAGAGAACCTCTGCGTTTTCCTGCTGGACGCGCGCCACTGCTTGACCGGCTTCGAGCTGGTCTGCCAGGGCACGCTCGATACGCTCTTGATGCACCCACGCGAAGTGCTGCGCCCGGCAACCATCCACAACGCGGCGGCCATCATCATCGCGCACAATCATCCGTCCGGCGATCCAACGCCATCGCTTGCTGACATCAAGGCAACGCGCGATCTGATTGAATCCGCCGGCCTTATGAAAATTGAATTTCTTGATCACGTCATTATTGGCGACGCGCGGCGGGAAAAGGGTTACAACAGCGTGCGCGAGCTGGGCTTCTTCGCCGCCGATTCGCCGGTCAAAAACGGCAAGGACATTTCAGACCGCCCGCAATTCGACCAATTGACGGAATTGGAAACAGCGAAGACCCAATCCAATGCACTCTCGAAACTACTCGCAGACAGCATGGACCATTATTCCAGCAACGGGTGCCAGTTCGGCAGCGAAGAAGACAAATCAATGATCGCCGGCATCGGGAGTCTTGTGCGCATGACCAATGAGCGTCTTGAGATTGCGTTCAACTCGGTTTTTCACGCGGTCCACCGGAAACGTGAGCAAGCCGCAGCGTAAAACGAAACAAACCGCGCCGGCCTGGTTGCATCCCGGCCGGCGCAAACAATAAACACTAAACAAAAGCCATGAAGATGAGAATTAGAATCCTTGACCGAAAGGCGCGCGCCGCCATAAAAAAACTACCCGCCTTCCGATCACTGGAGCGAACAAAACTCCGCATTGAAAAGCGTTACCTCGCCGGCAAGATTTCGAGGCGCCAGGCGATGGATTTGAAGAGCATATTGCGTTCGAGAAAGTGCCGCCTCTTGCACAGGGAGGTTTACCGCCTCCTAAAGCTGCCAGCGCAAAAGACTCTCTCTAGCTCAAAGCTCTCAATCCAGCAGGAGGACTCGCTGAAGCACGTCTTGGGCGTGAACCGGCGGTATGGCGTTAGAGTTAATGCTGAGGCCGTTGCCCAACTCATTGTGATGCAGCCTGGATGGAATGGCACGACTGCGGAGGAAAAGGTGATCACCAAATTATTAAAGGCGGCGCAGAGCTAGGGACTGACATTCCCCGCGCCGGCCTGGTTGCATCCAAGCCGGCGCCAACAAAAATCTGACCTTATGGAATTACATAACCCACACCACACCGAAATTTTGCAGAGCATCGTCGAGCGTATGCACCGGGCGAAATGGATCACTGGCACGAACTTGGTGACGCCGGATGACTGGCACATTAATTTTACCGAGTTAGGCCGAGAGCAAGTTAACAAAGCCAGTAATGCGCTCAAAGAGATTGCTCCTAGCTTTTTTAAAGCCGGAGTTTCTTTGGATTTGGCCGAGCTAATTAAGCGCTCTTCGGCTGTTGAACTGTCTGCGATGTTGACCGAAATCGCTCCAATTATAGCCGAGCTGCAACCCCCTTCATTTTCCCTTGGCGAGTGGGAAGCGGTGATCGGAATGTTTCTGGTTAATGCCCGAAATGACGGCACCCAAGAGAGCCTTCAACGCCGGTTTTAGGGCCGCTTAATCGGCCCTTGGCGGTCGTTTAAATCGCCCATCGGCGCGGTTTTAATACGCAAGTGCGTGACTTTCACGCGGCGTGCAACTGGCCGGCGCCGGCCGTGCTGGATGGCCGCAGATCGGCTGCAATGAGGCTAAAAAGTGGTTCCTGGTTCCACCCCTGTTTTGCCATGTCCGGTTTCGTGGTTGCAGAGTTCCAAAAGTTAAACACCATTGATTTCATTGGTGATTTTTTCGGTCTGTTTTTGGAACTGGCAATCCGGACACCGCTCGTAATTCCGGACATTTGAACTCCCACGAAATTCTGAGCACGCCATTGATTTTGCTGCTCTTTCCCGCTCTTTCCCGCTAATTCCACTATTCCGGACAACATCACCGTGGCTGTAAAGCAGCAAAGCAAGAGCGAAGGCTGCCGCGACGAAGCTCGAAGAGCGTAGGCGGGCTGATAAACCTGCTTAACACGAACGCTGCGAGCTACGGCCCGGTAAACCAGCTTGAACTGAAGCGCAGCGAAAGCGAAGACTTCCGCGCCGTAGCACGAAGTGCGAAGGCTGGCCACCGGTCACACTCTCGATACTTATGCTTCAAGCTTCGACTTGGCAAGCCAGCCTGAGCTGAAGCGCAGCAAAGGAAGAACGCAAGTTCCTGCACCGCCGCAGAACAGCAGGCTTCATGGCTCGTGCAGCCGATAAAAGGCGGAGGCGGCGGCGGCATTGTTGGTCAGCACAAAATTACCGCCCACCGCCGCCACGCCATTGGTCAGCGGTGTCCAGACCGCCCCGGAGGATATCGTGCTGCTGCTCTCAAGGACGAAAGCCGTAGCCCAGCCCGGCCAGGAGAGGATGACATTATTGCCGGCGGAAGGCGCGATTTGCAGCGCGGGAATTATTGTTCGCCCAATTCGAACCGTGCTGTTGTGCGTGTCGGCCACATAGAGATTGCCGGCACCGTCCAACGCGACGCCTTGGGGATAGTTAAACAACGCGTTGGTCCCTATTCCATCGGTGCTGCCAGTGATGCCGACCTGTCCACCGACGGTGCTCACCACCCAGTTCGTTCCAACCAATGTCATCTTTCGAATGGTCTGATTGTATGTGTCAGTGACGTAGAGGTTGCCTGTCGCATCGAAAGCAACATCGTCAGGGAAAAAGAACTCGGCGTTGGTGCCGGTGCCATCGGCACTGCCGCGGATGCTGGCAACTCCTGCCAGCGTGCTGACCAGCCAGTTCGTTCCGACCGGCGTCAGCAGGCGGATGCTGTTATTCTCGCTGTCGGCCACGTAAACGTTGGAGGCATTGTCCACGGCAACTCCGCGGGGAAAGTAAAACATGGCATTGGTGCTGATGCCATTAGCGTAACCGTGCGTGAAAGGCAGGCCGGCAATGGTCGTTACCGCCCAGTTGGTCCCGACCGGCGTGAGCTTGCGAATCGTGTGTCCGTAATTGTCCGTTACGTAAACATTGGTATTCAAGTCCACCGCAATCCCTGCGGGAACATAAAACACCGCATTGGTGCCGAGGCCATCCACGATTCCATAGACGCCAGCCTGCCCGGCGATGGTGGTCACCACCCAGTTGGTGCCGACCGGGGTAATCTTGCGAATGGTGCTGTTGTAGGCGTCCGCGACATAGACGTTGCCCTGGCTGTCCAAGGCAATGTCCGAAGGATAGTAAAAACGCGCGTCGCTGTTCGTGCCATCGGCGCTGCCAATGTTGCCGGCCAGGCCGGCAATGGTGCTTACCACGTCGTTCGTCGTAATCTTTCGAATGGTGCAATTGTAGTAGTCCGCCACGTAAACATTGTCCTGGGCATCCAACGCGACGGCGGCCGTGGACCAGAACAAGGCGTTGGTGCCCGGCCCATCGGTGCTGCCGGTGCTGACGCCGGCAAAGGTGCTCACCACACCACTCGTTGTGATTTTTCGAACCTCATTGTTGTTCGCGTCCGCCACGTAAACGTTGCCGGAACCATCCACGGCCACGCCAATGGGAGAATGAAATCGCGCGTTGTTGGTCGCGCCGTCGGCGTCGCCGTAAACTCCCGCCAACCCCGCGAAAGTGCTCACGGCCCAGTTTGTTCCCGTCAATGTCATCTTCCGAATCGTGTTGTTATTGTCGTCGGCCACGTAAAGATTGCTTCCACCGCTTACAGCAATGCCGGCTGGACCGTTAAACTGCGCGTTGGTTCCGGTGCCATCGGCGCTGCCGGAAATTTGAATCTGTCCGGCAATCGTGCTAACCACCCAGTTGGTGCCCACAGGTGTCAATTTGCGAATCGTCTGATTGATGCTGTCGGTCACGTAGAGATTGGTTGTGGTATCCACGGTGATTCCAAAAGGCATATAGAACTGGGCGGCATTGTTCGTACCGTCGGCGCTGCCGGGATGATGGGGCTGGCCGGCAATCGTGCTGACGAGTCCCGCGGGCGTGATTTGCCGAATCACATCGTTGGCCACATCGGCCACATAAACATTGCCGGCGCCATCCACCGCAATGCCAGTCGGTGTGGCAAACTGTGCGTTGGTCCCCATGGCATTGATCAGACCTGCCATCCCAACCTGACCGGCCAAAGTGCTCACCACCCAATTCGGGCCGGTTGGCGTGATTTTTCGAATCGTATCGTTGAACTCGTCCGCGACATAAAGATTTCCATTGGTATCAACCGCGATGCCCGTGGGGAGGTTGAACGAGGCATTGGTGCCCGTGCCATCGGCGCTGCCCTTGACTCCGGCCAGGCCGGCAATAGTCGTTACCGAGCCAGCCGGAGTAATTTTCCGAATCGTATTATTGCCTGAGTCGGTCACATAAATGTTGCCTTGATTGTCCGCAGCAACACCCGAAGGACCGGAAAACCGCGCGGCGGCGCCCGCGCCATCAGCGCTGCCAACACTGGCCGATCCCGCCAGGGTGGTGAAGGAAAAGGGTTGCGAATGCACCGACGCAGTCGTCACAAAGAAGAGACCGGACACAAAACAAAAAAACAGTGTCTTCATAAACGTCATGCTGACACGATGTTTTCAGGGAAAGCAACCCCCGTGCCGCACCCGCATCTGCAATCGTTGTCCGTTAAAGTGCCCGCACACAAATCATGCAGTGTCATGCGTGTCCGAAAATCGTCGCCGGGCATTTCTTTCCCTGTCCACTTGCAGAGCAGGCAGGGAGGCTTATGTTATATCAGGTGTCTCGTATGAAAACGAAAGGCAAAACATCAAAAGCCGTTGAGCAGCCCAAACCGGTCACTCCCGGCGTCACCCGGGGCATGGTGCGCGAACATGCGTACCACCTGTATCGCGACAAGCTGTCGGAGCACCCGCTGACCTTGGAGGATTGGGTGCTGGCGGAAAAAGATCTCGTGGCGACAATGGAAGCCGAAGAAGAAGGCGTCGCAATTTAGGTTTTCCCTTCCGCCCGGCGGATGGAAATCAGCGACGGTTGATTTGAACCGTTAGAAAAGTTTGCGCCCATCCGCCACGGCGAAGGTGTTTCCTTGTCCGCCCTCGACTCTTTCGCGCGAATAGATTCTATTGCAATTTGAAGGTAAAGAACTGATGCGGATTGTTGGGATCAATGCTGTTGGTAAAGTAGAGATAACATCCATGATTAAATGCCCTCGTTCACTGGCTTTGACGCTTGTTTGCGCCTGAACGGGTCCGTGCCTTTCGGCACGGCCCGAAAATCTCGCGAAAAATCCACGTAAAGCTTCCGCTGTCGCTGAGAAGCTATGGCGGGACAGATCGCTGCGCGGCCACGAGACAGGCTGCGCATAAAAGCGTTACCCTCTGACTCGACTTGTCGCGCCGAAATGGAATGAAGGCGGAGCCTGGCTGGCATGGTGGCAGCGAGCGCGCGCCCGAACGCCAGCGGCGTTAATGCGAAGCTGTCGCTGGTGGCGCGTTCAACAGTGGTTGCTGCTTACCAACCAGTTCCGCCCGGTCCACGGAAATGCCCAGAACGTCGGCGACGGGCCGCTCATGTCCGTCGGTCGGCTCATTTAGAATGTGGAGTTCGCCCGTGACCGGATTGCGGATAGCCATCACGGAACTGCCGCCACCATCGAGATTCACCGCCTGCCGGCAGCCGAGCCGGAGCATCTCCGCCGCAAGTTCGTCGTAACTCATGCCCACGGCCACGCCCGGCTTGCGCCCGTCAACCACGAGGAGAATCAATTTCGT
>Ga0181523_10001611_pt1 | contig 23729 bp, 16 predicted proteins | sample PEATcosm2014_Bin_43_FD_119752 | JGI IMG/M metagenome (GOLD analysis project Ga0181523, IMG submission 119752) | Peatland microbial communities from MTU Mesocosm Facility, Houghton, MI, USA - PEATcosm2014_Bin05_30_metaG | ecosystem: Environmental > Terrestrial > Soil > Wetlands > Peat | place... | reverse complement strand
TCGAGGTCGAGGTCGAGCATGTCCTGCGGGTAGCCCGTCTTCTCGGCCACGAGGGCGAGGACATGCTGGCGGACCTCGTCCTCCGTGACGGACTGAGTCGCCGTGACCGGGGGCGCTTCGAAGGTGGGAGCCTCGAGGCTGACCGACTCGACAGGGCTGACGACTGTGGCGTCAGTTGACGCTTCTGTCGTCTGTGCCGACTCCGAGGCTGCGATGTGAACGGGTCCGTCGAGAGCGGGAGCGTCGTGTTGGACGGTGGGGCTCGCAGCCTCGACCAGGTTGGCCGCGGCCGGAGGTGACGCCACGACGCGCAATTGGTGCTGCACCACGTTGACGGTGGCGCCGGCTTGCCCGCTGACGCGAGCGAGCCAAGCATCCCAGCGCTCAGCATCGTCGATCCGGTACTCGTAGCCCAGGGCGTCGGGGGCATGCCGTTGCCCGTCGGGGGCGGGCACACGCCGCAGCAGGGTCAGGCTGATCTGGGAACCGAAGCCGGCAGCCAACCTGATGGCGTACTGCACGGGATAGGAGCCCCCATGAGAGAGGTTGAGCTCCCCGAGGCCGGGGTCGGCCTCCTTGAAGTTCGGGATCGGCGGGACGAGGCCGGTCTCCAGGCTCTTGACGGCGAGCACGTCCTCGATGCCGGCTCCCATAGCGTGGCCGGTGAAGCCCTTGGTGTTGGCGATCACGATCTCGTCCGCACTCGAGCCGAAGACGGCGCGTAGCGAGGCGATCTCTGCTGCAGCGCTGCCACCGCGAGCGGGTGTGTACGTCTCGTGAGAGACGAAGAGGGTCTCCGGCGCCATCTCCTTGCGATCGAGACCCCAGCGCTGCTCCGCCTGTAGGAGCAACTGCTCCATCTCACCGCTGATGTGCTCCACATCGAGCCGGGTCCCGTGAAAGGCGCTGTTGGCCGTGACGCCGGACATCAACTCTGCGATCGGCCGGATTCCCCGCTCCTCAGCCGCCTCCGCCGCTTCGACGACGAGGGCGACGGCCCCCATCCCGATGATCATCCCGTGGCGCCGCAGGTCGAACGGTGTGGCGGCGTCCTCCACCTCAGCATCGGTAGCGGCCGCCCCCGAGGCGAGGAAGCCGGATCCGATCCAGCCGAGGAGATTGTCCGAGGTGGCGTCGTCGGCACCCACGACGATGACTCGACGGCACCGCCCTGAGCGGATCCAATCCTCCGCCACGGTGACCGCCTGCGTCGTGCTGGCGCAGGCGGCATTGACCTGAGTGTTCGGGCCGCGGGCCCCGATGAACTCGGCGAACTGGGAATGTCCCATGGACAGGACACGGAAGAGGAAGCGACGATCGAAGGCGTAGGGATGTTCGTCGATCTCGGCACGCAGCGCGCTGATACGCCGGTCCAACTCCGCCGTCACGGCGTTGACGCCGCTTCCGTTGTCGCTCGTGGCGAGCGCCCGCACGCCCTCGAGGGCGGCCAGTTCCTGGCGGCGCCCTTTGTCCAGGTAGTAGTCGTGCGAGTACCCGGCAAAGGCGTCGAGACCGGGGAAGGCGGCCGCGAAGATCACGCCGGTGTCGTCGCGAAGCTCGTCCGGCAGGCCCCAGCGCTCGGGCAGCCGCGTACCGATGTGGGTGGTCTTGTAGTGCTGCACGAGGGGTATGCCGGCGTCACGGAGGGCATCCAAGCCGGCTGCGATCGCCATGCACGTGCTGTTCTCGAGAGCAAGGACGCGATCCGGGTCGATTCCGAACTCAGCCACCGGGTCGAAGGCGCCGGCGCGTCCTGCCAACTTGATCACGTCGGCGGCGTCGTCGATGGACACGAAGCTTCCGCTCCCGTCGGGCTGCTTGACGACTCGGGTGATGTGCTGATCGAGCATGTCGTTTCGAATGGCGGCCGGGATCGGGCCGATGCACCCTTGGCCGCCGAGCAGGCGGCCGAGGTTGCCTTCGTCGAACACGCGCTCCATACCGGGCAGACCGAGGGCCGCACCGGTCACGACGACGGGCCGCCTTGGTGAAGGTCCTGCAGCCCAGCCGGAGACCGATGCCTCCGCCCGCGTTGCCACGACCTTGGCCGGGTGGGCGTCGTGGGCGCTGGGCGCCGGCGTCATCTCGGGAGAGATCGCCACGCCCGGTGCCACGCCGGAGGCGTAGAGGCCACAGAGCGCCTGGTTGAACGCCACCGCGTCGGCCCACTTGGGATGGTTCGTGAAGAGCGAGAGCACGGAGGGATCGTCGCCGAACATCTCCTCGGCGAAGCCATGGAGCGCCTTCTTCGGGCCCACCTCCACAAAGACGCGGGCACCGTGCTCGTACAGCGTCCGCAGGCCCTTCACGAACTGCACGGGAGAGGCCACCTGGCGGCCGAGGATGCTGACCATCTCTGCTTCGACGCCCGGTCCCATCGGGTAGAAGTCCCCGCTCAGGTTGGCGACGACTGGGATCTGTGGCGGGCAGAGGTGGAGGCGCGCCAGCGTCTTTTCGAGCGGCACCGATGCGGGGGCCACGATCGAGGTGTGGAAGGCGTGGCTCACCGGCAGCTGCACGACCTGGTGGCCAGCGGCTGCGAGGGCGGCCATCGCCTGTTGCACCGGGATCGATGCGCCGCCGATGACGACCTGCTTGCTGCTGTTGATGTTGGCGATGACGACGTTGCCGTCGATGCTGGCGACGATCTGCTCCACCTCGGTGAGGGGCGCGAAGACAGCTGCCATGAGGCCTTTGTCCTCCAGGTCGAGACTGGCCATCTCCCGGCCGCGGGCGCTCACGGCTTCGAGGGCGTCGGCGAACGGCAGGGCGCCGGCCGCCACGAGAGCCCCGTACTCGCCAAGGCTGTGGCCCATCACGAAGTCGGGGTGAAACCCGCGCTCGTCCAACATCCGCGTGATGGCGTAATCGACCGTCAGCACCGACGGTTGCGTGATCTCGGTGCGGCGCAGGTCCTCGCTCGCCTGGGCGAGAGCGGAGGGATCGTCCGGGTCGACGAACAGGAAGTCCCGCAGGGTCCGCCCTCCGAGCATCGGGGTCATGACGCGGTCGGCCTCGTCGAAGACCTCGGCCACGATGGGATCGCTCTCTGCGAGCGCCCGCAGCATGTTGGGGTACTGGGAACCCTGGCCGGTGTAGAGGAAGGCGATCTTCTGTCGCGGGCCGCGCCCGCGGAAGATGCCTCGCGCCTGCAGCATCTTCCAGGCGGCTTCGCCGCTCGTGAGCGCCTGCTGCGCCTTCTTGACCTTGTCGGCGAGCTCCTCGGCGGTGCCGTAGTCGATGGCGACACGCTCGGGGGCAGCGAGGGTCTCTGGCTCCGGGGGGGCGACTGAGGGCAGCCGGCCGGCGACGGCGTCCTCCAGGAGGTCGGCCAGTCGCTCGCCGAGTTGCGTTTCGTTCTCGGCGCCGACCACGGCGGCGCGCCGCGCCGGCACGTCCGCCGCCGCGGCGGCGTGAACGGTGGCCTTCACCTCGGGCACCGCGAAGCTGCGGGCTCCGCCGTCGCCCGGTGCCGGCACGTACTCCTCGAGGACCGTGTGGAAGTTGGTGCCGCCAAAGCCGAAAGCACTCACACCTGCCCGCCGGACGCCCGCCTCGGGGAGCTCCCAGTCCCGCAGTTCGGTGTTGACCCGGAACGGGCTGTTCGCAAAGTCGATGTCGGGGTTCGGGGCCGAGAAGTTGAGGCTGGGCGGCAGCACTTTGTCATGGATGGCCATGACGACCTTGAAGATGCCGGCTGCGCCGGCGCCGGCCTTGAGGTGACCGATGTTGGACTTCACCGAGCCGAGGGCGATCGAGCCGACCGCAACCCCATCGCCGCCGAAGACGGCGGCCATGCTGGCGTGCTCGACCACGTCGCCGACCCGTGTCGAGGTGCCGTGGCCCTCGACGAGAGTCGCCGTCTGGGGCGCCACGCCCGCCTTGTGCCACGCCCGCTCCACGCTGAGCTTCTGACCGACGGGGTTGGGAGCGGTGATGCCCTTTCCCTTGCCGTCGCTCGATCCGGCCATCGCCAGGAGGACGCAGTAGATGTGGTCGCCGTCCCGTACGGCGTCGCCGAGCCGCTTGAGGAGGAAGGTGGCAGCACCCTCGCCCATCACGAAACCGTCTGCACCTGCGGCGTAGGGACGTGTTCCCGTGGCGGAGAGCGCTCCGATCTTGGAGAACTTCACGAACGTCGTGGGCCCCATGTTGCGGTCGATGCCGCCGGTGATGACGGCGTCGTACTCACCCTCGACGAGCCCGCTGACCGCCGAGTTCATGGCCGCCATCGCCGAGGCACAAGCGGCGTCCACGACGTAGTTGGGACCACGGAAGTTGAAGAGGTTGGCGACCCGCCCGGCGATGCAATTGGAGAGCTCACCGGGCATGGTGTCCTCGGTGATCTCCGGGTACCGCTTGGCGACGAGGTCGCCGAACTCGGCTGCGATCGCCCGCTGGACGTCGGCCGGCAGCGCCCGGAAGCTGGGCGCCTCGCCGAGGTCCTCGGCGAACTCGGGGAAGGCGATCCGCGTTGCCGTCTTGTAGTGCTGTTCGCCCGCCATGGCGTTTCCGAAGACAACGGCTACGCGGTCGTTGTCGAGCGGGCGCTCCGGGTAGCCGTAGTCGGTGAGCGCCTGCTGGGTGCAGGCAACGGCCCACTTCTGAGTGTCGTCCATCTGGTCGGCCACCGTCGGCATGAGGGCCAGCTTCCAGGCCCGCGGTTCCCACTCCCAGTCGCGAACCCAGCCGCCGATCTTGCTGTAGGTCTTGTCGGGGGCTTTCGGGTCCGGGTCGTAATACAGGTGCGGGTCCCAGCGCGACGGGTCAACCTCGCTGATGCTGTAGCGGCCCTGCTTGATGTTCTCCCAGAATGCCGACGCATTGGGCGCGTCGGGCATGATGGCGCCGACACCGACGATCGCAACGGCCCGGCTCAGATCGCCCATTTTCGTCTTCCTCCATTAATTGCCCTCTTGCTGGCGCCCGTAGAGGGCGTCGGCCACACGATCCATGTCGGTCACGAGCCCGGCCTGAGCGGCGTGTATGGCCGGCAAGCCGATGGCGGACGCCGCTTCTGCGACGTCCCGACCCGAGGTGTCGGCTCCGACGGTCCAGCTGAGGCCCTTCTCGCCCACGGTCTGGGCGGCTGTACGGGCCCAGATCCGGCTGACGGCGGCGAGGGTTTCGGCGTCGAAGCGCCGATCCGCTTTCACGTTGAGCGTCCCGTCGGCGGCGCGGGCGGCCCGCCGTGCGAGGGCGGCGGCACCTTCTGCCTTGGCGATCAGCTCGCCGAAGCGCAGCAGCACGTGCTGATTGCGCGTCAAACGCTCCGCCCGCGCCCACTCCAGCAGCTCTGCCAGGGCATGAGCGGCCAGGGCAGCCGTGCCGGCGCCGACGCTCGGGTGCTCGGCGTGCAAGGCTTCGAGCTCGGCGGCGCGGTCGTGGTAGTGCTGGCCGCGGGTCTTGAGGTGGTCCTGCCAGCGGTCCCGCGCGATCGTCATTTCCATGATCTCGGACGTGCCTTCGTAGATCGTCGTGATCCTCACGTCGCGGCGGATCTTCTCGACCATGAACTCCTTGACGTAGCCGTAGCCGCCGAGCGCCTGGATGGAGGCGTCTGCGGCGGCGTTGCCGGCTTCGGTCGCCAAGTACTTGGCGATGGCGCCCTCGGTGTTGAAGTAGCCCTCCTCGTCGTCGATGCGCTCGGCCGTCTCCTCGATGTAGGCGCGAGCGGCCTCCAGCGCCACGACGTGGGGCACGATCAGCTTGTGGGTGTAGCCCTGCTTCTCCGACAGCGGGGCACCCGCCTGGATGCGCTCGGTCGAATACGGGATGGCGATGTCGAGGGCCGCCCAGCCGGCGCCCAGCCCGAAGGCGGCCACCATGAGGCGGGTGTAGCCGAAGACCTTCTGGGCCTGCAGCAGTCCCTGCCCCTCCTCACCGCCGACGACGCGGTCGGCGGACACGTGGACGTCGTCGAGCATGAGGGCCGCCGTGTTGCTGGCGCGGATGCCGTGCTTGTCCTCCGCCTTGCCGTGCTCGAACCCGGGCACCCCGGCTTCGACGACGAACCACGTCGGCCCGCCGGGGGCATTGGCGAGGATGCTGTAGGCATCGGCGACACCGCCGTTGCTGATCCACTGCTTCTTCCCGTTGATGACGTACTCGAGGTGGCCGTCCTGCTCGATGCGACGGGCCGTCGTCTGCAACGCCGCCAGGTCGCTTCCTGCTTCCGGCTCAGTGGCGCCGTAGGCGAAGAGGAGGCCTTCGTTGGCGATGCGCGTCAGCCACTCCTTCTTCTGCTCGGGCGTGCCGCCGACGACGATCGGGTCGCTCCCGAGGAACGTCGCCAGCACACCGGTCGCCACACCGAGGTCGATGCGGGCCATCGCTTCGCAGACGCGGTAGACGTCGAAGGTGCCGCCGCCCATGCCCTCGTACTCGGTGGGGATGAAGAGCAACTGGATGCCGAGCTTGTCGCTGCACATCGCCCGGACGACGTCGAGAGGGACGTGGTCCGTGCGGTCGTATTCGAGCACCTTGTCCGGCGGTAGCTCGAGGTGAGCGAAGTCTCGGATCGACTCCAGGGCCATTTCGAGGACTTCAGGATCGAGCCCCATCACGTTCTCCTCCCGTGCGCTGCCCTGCGCTCTCCTAGAGTCGCAGCTCACTGCGGCTGCTACCAGGGCCCAAAGACCCTTCGCGGCCGGGCAGGGAGCACATCAAGGGCACCGACGGGTTCCTCGGCGCTCTGCTCGGGGCTGGGCCCTCTCGCGGGTACGGCTGCGGCGGCGGGCTGCCGCCTCAGCCGGCGAGCGACACGGCCGAGCGGGCGCGGCTGAACTCCAGCGCCTCGTCGTTCACCGCCCCGTGGCGGAGGAGGAGGACGTCGCGCGGGTAGTTCTGATGGAGCCGCCAGGGCGTCTTCGAGCCTTGCTTGGGAAGGCTGTCGATCGAGCGCAGCACGTAGCCCGAGCGGAGGCCGATGAGCGGCTCGGTCGGCGTGCCGGCCTCTGGGCGGCGGGGCCTGCACTCGCTGTAGCCGTTGGCGTCCATGTAGTTGAGCAGCCGGCAGATGTACTCGGCGGTGAGGTCGGCCTTCAGCGTCCAGGAGGCGTTCGTGTACCCCATGGTGACCGCCAGGTTGGGCAGGCCGCTGAACATGACGCCTTTGTAGCCGATGGCCTGCGAAAGGTCGACCGCCTCCCCGTCCACGCTGAAGGTGATGCCGCCCATGAGCAGCATGTTGAGACCGGTCGCCGTCACGATCACGTCGGCCTCCAGCTCCGTGCCGGACGCCAGCCGCACTCCTCGTTCCGTGAACGTCTCGATGGCACCGGTGACGACGGAGACGTCACCGCTCGAGATCGCCTTGAAGAGGTCACCGTCGGGCACGATGCAGAGCCGCTGATCCCACGGCTCGTAGTGCGGAGCGAAGTTGGTGGCGACGTCGTAACCCGCCGGGAGCTGCTTGACGACACCCTTTTGGATGACCGACTTCATGAGCTTGGGAGCCCGCCGGCAGAGCTGGTACATGAGCGAGCCCAGCACGACGTTCTTCCAACGCACGATGGGATAGGCGAGGCGGGCGGGCAGCTTGTGGCGGAGGACGTCGGCGATCCGGTCGTGCTCGGGCAGCGAAACGATGTAGGTGGGCGACCGTTGCAACATCGTCACGTGGGCGGCCGTCGCTGCCAAGGCCGGCACGAGCGTCACGGCGGTGGCGCCGCTGCCGATCACGACGACCTGCTTGCCGGCGTAGTCGAGGTCCGCCGGCCACAGCTGCGGGTGGACGATCGGGCCGCCGAAGCGGTCCGTCCCCGCGAAGCTCGGCGTGTAGCCCTCGTCGTAGCGGTAGTAGCCGGTGTTGAGGTAGAGGAAGGCACACGTGAGGTGCTCGGTGTCGTTGCTGTCGCCCCGCCGGATCTCGACCGTCCAGCGCGCCTCGGTGCTCGACCAGCCGGCGCTCACGACGCGGTGGTGGTAGCGGATGCCCTCCTCGATGCCGTGGTCGTGCGCCGTCTGGCGGATGTAGTCGAGGATGGAGGGACCGCCGGCGATCGCCTTGGCCCCCTCCCACGGTCGGAACGAGTACCCGAGCGTGAACATGTCGGAGTCCGATCGGATGCCGGGATAGCGGAACAGGTCCCACGTCCCGCCGCTCGCCCCGCGGCCCTCGAAGATGGCGAAGCTCCGGGTCGGGCACTCGGCGCGCAGATGGCAGGCTGCGCCGATGCCGGACAGGCCGGCGCCGACGATGAGCACGTCGAGATGTTCGAGCTCCTGGTTTTGCAGCGGGCGTCCTCTCCTCGTGCCACCGTACCGAGCGCTCGTGGAGGGTACCAAGTCGCGGGCGCGCCCTTAGCTCACGGCGCCCCGCCGGCGCTCACCCGCCACCTCGCCCCGGCGGCGTCACGCGAGCGGACGAAGTCCACGCTCTCGGGTGCCTCGTCGAGCCAGTGCAGGGTCGTGGCCGACGGCGGCGTCGTGGCGACCACCTTCCCGTGCGACACGACGTGGGAGGGTCGAACCTGCCGACGGACGACGTCGAAGGGATCCGATGCGGGCAAGACGATGAACGAGGCCGGTCGACCGACTTCGATCCCGTAGCCGTCGCCCAACGCCAGGACGGCGGCTGCGCGGTCCGTCACCATGCGGAAGCACTCGAGGATCTCGGCGGGGGACATGAGCTGTGCGGCGTGAGCGCCCACGAAGGCCACCTGCATCGGGTTCCCCGTCCCGAGCGGGTACCAGGGATCCATCACGCAGTCCTGCCCGAAGGCGACGTTGACGCCGGCGTCCATCATCTCTTTGATCTGGGTGAGGCCGCGTCGCTTCGGGTAGCCGTCCAGGCGACCCTGCAGATGAAGGTTGACCATGGGATTGCAGACGAGGTTGATGCCGGAGCGCGAGACGATCCGCTGCAGCTTGTAGCTGTAGGCGGCGTTGTAGGAACCCATGGCGGTCGTGTGGCTGGCGGTCACCTTGTCGCGCAGCCCGCTGCGGGCAGCATGGGTGCTGAGCACCTCGATGAAGCGCGACTGGTCGTCGTCGATCTCGTCACAGTGGACGTCGACGAGGAGGCCATGGCGCATGGCGACCTCGACGGCGATCTCGAGCGACCGGACGCCGTCCTCTCGGGTGTCCTCGAAGTGGGGGATGGCGCCGATGACGTCCACGCCGCGGTCGGCCGCCGCCGCCAGCAAGGCCTCGCCGCCGGGAAACGAGCAGATGCCTTCTTGCGGGAACGCCACGAGCTGGAGGTTCACGACATCACGGACGCGTTCGCGTACCTCGATGAGGGCGTCGAGGGCCAGCAAGCTCGGGTCGGTGACGTCGACGTGGCTGCGGACGTGCAGGACGCCGTTTGCCGCCTGCCAGCGCAGCACCTCCTCGGCCCGTTCCATGACGTCGCGCCGGGTGAGCGTCCCCTTGAGCTCGGACCAGAGGGCGATCCCCTCCCACAAGGTGCCGCTCGTGTTCCATCGAGGCTCGCCGGCGGTGAGGACGGAGTCGAGATGGATGTGCGGCTCCACGTAGGGCGCCGACACGAGGGCGCCGGCGGCGTCGAGGACCCGGTCGGCCGCCGGCACCTCGCCGCCGCTCGGGACGATGCTCACGAACCGGCCACCGTCCACGTACAGGTCGACGGGCGGCCCGCCGGGGTCACCGGCGAGCCGCCCTCCCATCACGACCAGCTCGGTCAATTCGATGCCCCGACCGGCGTGACGGGGGGCTCCGGGACGGCCGGCGAGGAGTCGGTGACGCCCGCCTCGGAAACAAGGGGGTCACGCATCGTGCCGGTCGCCACCCGCCGGATGCCGGCGTACAGGACGAGAGCAACGAGGAAGCCAACTGGGAAGGCGATGTCTCCGCCGTTCAGCCAGTTGGAGGAAGCCGGCCCCACGTACAGCGACGTGTCCATGAAGGGCACGGCGGCACCGAAGCCCACGAGGAGGGCGATCAGGGCGTCCCACCCGGGCTTCATGGTCCGGCTGAGGATGTCGCTCACGTTCATGCGACCGTGCTTGCGCCACCAGTCGACCATCTGGATGGCCGCGAACGGAGGAATCCAGTAGGTGATGAACAGCAAGACGTTCTCAAACTTGGAGGCGAGGTTCCCGGTGTCGAGCCACAGCGTCAAGAAGAAGGCCACGACCGTGACGACCATGGCAACCATGGGCCGTCGAATCCGGAAGCCCGCCGCCTGCAGGGCGAGAGAGCCCGAGTAGTCGTTCATGGCGTTGACGGCAACCGTGCCGACCCAGATCGCCACGAGGGCGAGCCCCCCGAGGAAGCCGCCTCCGAGGAGGTGCTGGATTCCGGCGGAGGTGTCGTTCAAGGCGACGGCGGCAGTGGCGAGGCCGAGGATCTCGAGCCACACCGAGGAGAGCGTGTTGCCAGCGAGCGTCAGCCAATAGATCCCGGCGCGGGACGTGCCCGGCTTCATGTAGCGGCTGTAGTCGGAGGCGTAGGCTCCCCATGCGATGACGAAGCTTGCCGCGATCGTCACCATGAGGATGAAGAAGCCAACCTCTGCCCCACCGTGGACGGTGGCAACCGAGTGGAAGTTGCCGATCTGGACGATCTTGACCGTGATGGCGACGAACATGAGTCCGAGGACGACCGATCCCCATTTCTCGAATGAGTGCATCCACTCGTAGCCGAATATGCCAAGCACCCCCTGCATGGCGAGCACGATCAGCAAGCCGACCCAGAAGGGGACATGAATCAGCAGGTGGATGGCTTCGGCACCGAAGATCGCATTGATCGCATCCCAGGCGATGGTCGAGAGCCACATGAGCAACCCAGGCACGGCGACGGTCTTGCCGAACTGCAGGCGGGCGAGCGGCAGCTGCCCCACGCCGGTCGTCGGTCCCCATGAACAGAGAATCGCCACGAGTTGCGCACCGAGCAGGGTGCCAACGACGATGGCGACAACACCGAGCCAGAAGCCGAGACTGTACGCGATTACCCCGATGAAGAATGCCGCAGGCACGAGGTTGGGCATGAACCATACCGTGAAGATGCGGTGAATGCCGCCGTACCGGTTTTCGAGCGGAATCGGGGTCATGCCGTGCATCTCAAGGGTGAGCTCACCCTCTCGAGTAGGCATGCTCCCGCCGTAGATATCTGGCTCTGCTGGCATAGCGCGGCCCTCTTTCTCGCGGAGAGTGTGAGTCACCTGTTTCGCTCAGATCGTCCGCCGCGGCCCCGTCCCCCGACAGAGGCGAAAGTCCCAAGTGCCGCGGGCCCCGCCGCCCGGGCTCGTGGCCGACTGGCTCAGTTGGTGAGCAGGGCGGCGCCGACGACGATCCCGGCCCCGGCGGACACGAGCAGCACGCGGTGCGCCTCCTGTAGGCGCCCTTGTTCGGCGGCGGCCGCCAGGCCCACGAGGAGGGCAGCCGTGTGAACCTGGCCGGCGCCCTCGAGGACGAGGAGTCGCTCCATGCCGATGCCCACGTGGGCGGACAGCCCCTCGAGGAAGGCGGGCGTCAACGGGTTGGCGACGACAAGGTCGATGTCGGCCGGCCCCAGCTCGAGATCGGCGAGGAGCGATGTGGCGACCTTCGCCGCCCACACGGCGGCGCGGCCGTCGAAGTCGGGGTCCCGCTCGACGTGGAGCACGTTGCGCCCATGGTCGAGACCGATGCGGGAGCTCACCGGAGAGCCGTCCTCGGGGGCGACCTCCCACCGGAAGCCGGCGAGGCCGGTCGGGCTCTCGTCCCAGCTGCACACGACGGCGGCGCTGCTGGCCGCGAACGGGAAACCAGGAGCCATGCCGCGGCCTGGGTGGGCGTCGCTCGCCACCACGAGGGCGTGCTCGATGGCCCCTGACTGCAGGAAGCCGTCCGCAACCTGGAGCGCCGTGAGGACGCCACAAGCGCCGTTGGCGACGTCGAAGGAGAAGCTGCCGTGGCCGTCCGCGTGCGGGTCCTCCGGGTTGATGCCGACGTCCTGTTGGATCATGGCGGCTAGAGCCGGCTCACCGAGGTTGCGCTCGTGATAGATGCCGGCGTTGATGAGCAGGTCGATGTCCTCGAGTTGCAGGCCGGCGTGCTCGATGGCGGCCCGGCTCGCCTGGTCGGCCATCTTGCGGGAACTGCGGTGAACGGGCTGCCGTCCCCGCAGGACGGCGGGGAAATCAAGCGTCGTTGCCATAGCGGCTCACCAGCTCCTCGTCGACGGTGAACAGGACGACCCCGATCTCGATGCCGGAGGCGAGAGCCAGGAGGGCCACGCGATCACCCGCACGGATGTGCCCTTCCTCCAGCTCCTTCACGAGGGCGACACCGTGCGAGGTCGACGCCGTATTGCCGTAGTAGTCGACCGTGATGACGGCGGGGTTGGTGGGAGCGCCGCCGAGCGTCTCGCAGACGTCCTTCATGCCCTTCTTGATGGCTCGAGCGGAGGTCTGGTGGGGGATGACCCAGTCGATGTCGCTGATGGTCAAGCCGGCGGCGTCGAGCACCTCCTGCAGGAGAAACGGCGTGTCGGCGATGGCGGCGCGCTGGATGGCTCTCGACTTCGTGAACATGCGAGCGCCTGCGTCGTGCCGGGCCGGGTAGGCCCGGCAGAGCCGGCTGTAGCCCGACACCGTCGTGAACCCGGTCACGGAGATGCCCGCCACGCCCTCCGGCGCTCGCTCGATGATGTAGGCAGCCCCGGCGTCTCCGAGCGTCAGCGAGGCGAGCTCGGCGCTCATGATGTTGCGGACATGCTTGGCGGCGTTGCGCGAGAGCTGGGTGATGTACTCGCCGCTCACGACCATGCCGCAGTCGATCTCGCCTCGCCGAATGCGGTTCGAGACGACGAAGACCCCGGTCAGCATCCCCGCACAGGCATTGGAGATGTCAAAGGTCGTGGCCTTCGTCGCCCCGATCTGTTGGGCAATGGCCACGCTCATCGGTGGCTCCAGCCACGACTCGAGGCCGCCTCGGTACTTCGTGATGCTGCAGCTGACGAGCATCTCGAGGTCTTCGGCGCCGTGGCGGGAACGCCTCAGGCAATCGAGGGCGGCGCCGGTTGCGAGGCCGAGCGAATCCTCGTCAGCCGCCGCGATGCGCCGCTCGTGGATGCCCGTGAGTCGCTCGAGGTCGACCCGCGTGTGGTGGCGGGTCGAGGCCATGAGCTCTTCGCTCCCGAGCTTTGTCGTGGGCAGTCGCCGGCCGATGCTCTCGAAGCGGGCGACGTGAGGAGCTTTGCCCCCGTCTGGGCTCCGTTCCATCATCAGCCAGGTGTTCGCCATGCCGATCCTTTCCTCCCCCAATGTGCCTACAGGGGCCGGACTCGGACCAGAGCCGAATGGCCCAAATCGCGCCCCGATGACTTTCGCCTCTGGCGAGTCGCTCGAGCGATGCCGAGCATGAGGGCATGGACGTCCGGATACCGCCCCCGGCGCTTGGCGAGCTCGGCCCCCTCGCCCGGGGCGTCGCCACCATGATCGGCTGGGCCACCATCGGCGACCCCCCTGGCGTCTTCACGACGCTCGGCCGTCACCGGCGGCTCTTTCGGTCGTGGCTTCCCTTCGCAGGCACCATGCTGTTGCGAACCCACCTGCCCCGCCGCGACGTCGAGCTCGTCGTCCTGCGCACCGCCTGCAACTGCGCAGCGCCCTACGAGTGGGTGCAGCACGTTGCCCTCGCCCGAAGGGCGGGCCTCAGCGCCGAGCTGATCGACGCCATCCCCAGCTGGCAGGAGCACGACGCCCTCACGGGGCGAGAGCGCCTGCTGCTGACCGCCGTCGACGAGCTGCACGCCGGCCGGGTGCTTACCGCATCCACCTGGGGGGAGCTCACCGGCGTCTTCGAGGAAGCCGACCTCATCGAGCTGTGCATGCTCGTCGGCCACTACGAGATGTTGGCGATGACCCTCAACAGCCTTGGCGTGCAACCGGAGCCGTCTGCCGAGAGCGCCCTCCACGAGGACGCCCGCCAGACGGAGAAGTCGCTTCTCGCCACGCTGGACTCCCGAGCCGGCTGAGTCGCTCGCTCAGACCGACCGTTCAGCCAGCCTCGGCACCTGAACTCCCAGCCTCGGCACCTGAACTCAACGGGGCTTCGGCGTCCGCGTACCTCGAGCGCGAGCGGGAGTCGACCGGCCCGTCGCCGTTCCGCGTGAACGCGCCGCAGTCCCCCGCGAGGGAGAGCGATCAGGCGGTGTGGAACCCCTGGCAGATCGACGCGGGCCGCGGCGCATGTCGTACATGACCAGGGCGATTGCTGCGACCACCAGGACGATCACGAGCACCACCATCTTGGCGCACCTCCTCTCACGTCCGGCGCCGCCCGGAGGGCGGCGCCGCTGGCCAACTTAACCTCGCCGCCACGCCTGCAGATCGCTGTAGACAAGGCCGGCGTTCGACACGATGAATCGCTGGCGCCCGCTTTCGGTGACGAGCGTGACCTTCAGCTTGCGGAGGGTTGGCTTGAGCTCGATGTCGCTCAAGGCGGAGAACTCCCACGACACCGCCCGGGCACCGAAGCGGGCATCGATGCCCTTCGGTTGGAAACCGATCCGGTCCTCGGTCGTGTAGAGAAGGCCGTTGCGCGCCACCCCGTGCTGCAGATGGCTCGCCGGCCGCGACCACCGCAAGCCGGCCATATCCAGCTCCGGCAGGGTGAACCAGCCTTTCAGCGTCGTCAACACGAGCTGATCACCCTCCCCGGCTCAACGGGACGCCAGGGCGCCGGCACGGGCGGCGAGGGCGTTCACGGCGTCGACGAAGACAGAAGCGGGCGGGCTGACGATGCCGGCACCGACCTGACCGATGCCGGGCTCGCGGCCGGCGATCCCGGTGTTGACGACGGGGAGCACCGCCGTCCGCACCACGAGGGTGACGTCGATACCGGCCGGAGTCCCCCGGAAGGAGAGGGCAGGTACCTGGTAGAGCGGGTGCTCGGCGAGGGTGATCTCGTACATCCGCTGCGTCGTCTCCAGGGCGTCGGCCACCGTGCCGCCGATGAAGCGCACGATCGCCGGCGCCGCTGCCATGGCGAAGCCGCCGAGCCCCACCGTCTCGGTGATGGTGGAGTCCCCGAGGTCAGGGTTGGCGTCCTCCGGGCCGAAGCCGGAGAGATAGAGGCCTTCGGGAACGCCGCACGGACCCGTGAACCAGTCGTCGCCGGTGCCGGAGGTTTGGATCCCGAAGTCGGTGCCGTTGCGTGCCATGGCCACCACCATGGTGGAGCCGGCGATGTCGCGGGCGGCGTCGGCCGCCGCCTTGCCGGCCGCCATGACGAGGTTGAGGAGGAAGTGGTCGTTGCCGTTGATGAAGCGCAGCGAGGCGGCGATCTCGGCCGAGGGGGCGTCGATCTCGACAAGGTCGGCGACGATCTCCCGTATGAATAGAGAGGTGCCTGCTCGGTTGCGGTTGTGGCCCTCGTCCCCCATCTGCAGCGACTGGGCGAGGATCGACGTGAGGTCGACCGGCCCATGTCGCTGCAGGGTGTCCGCCAGTCGCGGCGCCAGCACGGCCTGCAGCCAGCGCAGCCGCTCGATGACTTCGGGGCCGTAGGCGCCGAATCGGAGGACCTTGCCGAGGCCCTCGTTGAGCGTGCTGTAGGCCGTCGTGCCGAAGACGTCGTCATGGACGACGAAGACCGGCATCGAGGCGCTCACAACGCCGGCCATCGGGCCGACGGCGCCTCGCCCGTGGCAGGGGGCAAGCGACACGGAGGGAGCAAGCCGCTCCGCCTCTTCGAAGGTCGCCGCCAGGCCTTCGTAGATGAGGGCACCGATGAGGGCGCCTCGTACGGGCCCGGACGCATCCGCCCACGAGATGGGCGGCCCGGCGTGCAGGAACTCGCCACGCCCCAGGCCGAGCGCGTCGGCCGCCGTGGCGATCCCGACGAGCTTTGGGCGCGACATCGTGAGGCGCCGGCTCGCCTCGGCGTTGGCGTCGGCCACCTGTGGGTCGGCCGCGATGGCGGCGAGGGCATCCTCCGTGCCGGCGAGCGGAGGCCGCCAGAGGACGGGCGTGACGGCCACAGCCTGCTCCCGCAGCGCCTCCGCGAACAGGTCGAGCCCGACAGTGGCAACGGCTGGAGCTTCGTCGAGCAACATCACACAGTCCCCTTCACGAGGGCGGCGGCCGCACGTGCAGCAGCCGCATTGGATAGGTAGACGCTCGCCCCGGCCGCCTGCAGGGCAAGGGCGGTCGGTTGCAGGCCCTGCGGGTCACCGGAGGTCCCGATGAGCGACACGACGACGGCAACACCGCTCTCGGTGGCGAGCTTCACGGCCGGCGCCAGCACGTCGGCCGGAGCCGCATGCGAGCCGAAGCCGAGCACGACGTCGACGAGGAGCACGCCGCAGTCCGGGTCGGCCGCCTCCTCGGCGAAGCGTTCCAAGCGCAGCGTCCAGTCGATCATGGGGTGAGGGCGTCCCTGCGTGAGCTGGTCGTCGCCGAAGTCGATCATGAGGTGGCCGGGTGCCTTGAGGTCCGGGCCGAGCGCCCAACTCGGGTCGAGGGGAATGTTGGAACGGATGGGACCGAGGAGGTCACTCGCCACCACCATCGCCTCGTCACAGAGCGTGCCGCCGGAGAACAGCCCGCGGACGGCACCGTGGCGGAAGTTCCCCGGGAGGGGCGAGAGCCATTGCGGCGGCTCGAGGGGCGGCAGACCCAAGGCGGCCAGCACCTTGCCCGTGAGGGCGGTGAGGTCGTCGCGACCCGCCCCGAGGAAGCCCACGACGGCCGGCGTGCTGAGGGCGGCGGCGGCGGCCTCCACCAGCTCGGCCATGTCGGACGGCGGCGGCTTGGAGAGCATGACGACGAGGTCGGTCCCTGCGTGGGCGTCGAGCATGGCCATTGCGTCGAGGCTGGAGCGCGCACCGACGGCGCGAGACAGGTCGCGGCCCCCGGTCCCGAGGACGGCGCTGACGCCGATCCCGGCGGCGTCGAGGAGGGCGCACACCTGTTGGGCGCCCGTGCCCGAGGCGGCGACGATGCCGACTCGTCCGGGACGCATGACATTGGCGAAGGAGAGACCGACTCCGCCGACGATGGCGGTACCGCAGTCGGGGCCCATGACGAGAAGGCCCCGGCGGTGCGCCTCCTCCTTCAAGCGGATCTCCTCCGAGACGGGCACGTTGTCGCTGAAGAGCATGACGTCGGCACCTGCTTGCAGGGCATCCATGCTCTCCACGAGCGCACTGCGACCGGGCACCGACACCATGACGAGGGGGGCTCCGCTGCGCACGAGGGCGCTACGAGTCGTCCGGGGCGGGTGCTCGACTGTTTCGCTCGTGAGCGCCCGGGCGGCAAAGAGCTCCTCGAGGCGGGCGAGCGCCGCCGCCAGGGAGGCCTCGTCGTCGGCCCGTACAGCGACGAGGAGGTCATCGGGTCGCGCCTCCGGCAGCGGCTCGAAACCCAGTCTCGGCAGCAGCTCGAGGTTGAGGGGGGTGGCCATCGCAATGAGCGCAGACGTGACGCCGGGGAGCTCGGCGACGGTACGGGAGATCTGCATGAGCGCCACCGAGTCCCGGTAGAGACCCCCGCGTAATTCGACGGTGCAGCTGCTCATGGCGATGACCTTTCTGTCGGGCGGAGGGCGCTCGGGGTGCTGACGGCGCCGGTCCGGCTGGCGGAGACGAAAGTGCTGCGGAGAGGAGTCATGTCGGACCACCGGCGCCAACAAGGAGCGTGCCGAGCTGGCCGGACCGGTCGAGCGGGTGGACGCCGAGGGCAGCGGTGAGGCCGACGGCCAGTGCCGTACCGGACGTCGAGCCCACTGCCCGCAGCCGGCCGAGTGCCGGTTGCACGCCGCCGCAGCTGAGTGCCCGCAGGAAGTCTGCGGCCTGCGGCACGACCTGACCGGCGGCCGCGCACGACAAGAGGGCGGCTGACAGCGCCGTCGTGGCGTCGCGAGCGCGGCTCAGCAACCGGCCGACGGCGACAGGCGATGGCCCGCCACCTGACAACGCACAAGCGGCGAGGGCGCCGGCGACGACGTCGTCACCTGCGGGTGTGAGGCCGGGTCCAGCGCCGAGCAGCTCGCCGGCGAGTTCGCCGTCCCCGCGCGCCAACGCCTCCGCCGCCGCCCAGGCGCGACGGGGATCGAGGCCGACGTCCGATTCGTTCAGGCTCAGCAGCAGCCGGGCGACGTCGGCCAGCACCGGCGCACTCACGGCCCGCAGCGGGCGCGGGCGCGGATCGAACCATCGCAGCGGATGCCAGACGTGAGCTCCGACGCGAAGGACGCCGTCGCCGACGACGGCGCCGTCGAGGCTCCCGTCCGGCAGCGGGTCGGCGCTCACGACCGCAATCGGCAACCGGACTGATGATGCTGGTAACAGCGCCACGACGCGCGGGGCGGCAGCGCCGACCGCATCCGTGAAGCACAGGTAGAGCCCCGCCCGGGAGGATCCGAGCACGTGACCGGTGCGCGTCTCGCCGCCAACTGCCTGCGAAACGGCCGTACTCATGGCCGCTCCGTGATGGGTGAGGCCGTTGACCGGCATACGACCCAGCTAAGCACCCTTGCATCAGTAGCGCTCGTCGAGCGGTGCGGTCGAGCACGTCTCATGGCGCAGACCCGCCACAACATCGTGACGACGGCCTGCCAGCCAGCCCGGAACTGATGCTCGGCCTGCGATCGAACCCGACGCCTGGCCGTCAGATTGATGACATTGGACCCTAGTGAGATCCGAAGTGCATGGGTACGTTGCCCATCGAAGGGACAAAGCGTGTCAAGGGGAGCGATTGTCCGTGGCCGGGAGGCCCAGCGCGAAACGCGGCAGACCCCCGAGCCCGTGGCATCGGCCCGTGATGAAAGAGGGTACCGCTATGAGCGCGCACGGATTATGGACTGTCCACGGCGATGGGAAGCACATTCCCCCCACGGAGGTGGTGGCGCCTGACGAGCGCCTTGCCTGGCCTCAGACCGTCGGTCTGGGCTTCCAGCACGTGCTGGCGATGTTCGGGGCGACGTTCATCGTGCCGGTGTTGATCGGCTTCCCGCCCAACACCACGATCTTCTTCTCCGGGATCGGCACGCTCATCTTCCTTGTCGTCACGATCGGCCGCGGTCAGCGGCTCGGCCTGCCGAGCTACCTCGGGAGCAGCTTCGCCTTCATCTCGCCGGTGCTGGTCGCCAAGGAGCACGGAGGCATCCCCTCCGCCCTCGCCGGCATCCTCGTGGCTGGTGCCGTCTTCTTCGTCGTCGGTCTCATCGTCAACAAGTGGGGTACTCGCTTCATCGAGTGGATGATGCCGCCCGTGGTCACTGGCGCCGTTGTCGCACTGATCGGGCTGAACCTCGCCTCGAGCGCCTTCAACAACTTCAACCTGCAGCCCTGGACCGCATTCGCCACCCTGTGTGGTGTCGTCCTCGTCACGGTGCTGTTCCGAGGGTTCATCGGCCGGCTCTCCATTCTCGTCGGCGTGGTCTTCGGCTACCTCATCGGTTGCGCCCAGCACCAGGTCCACTTCGCCAGCGTGAAGTCGGCCGCCTGGATCGGGCTTCCCCACTTCACGGGTCCGCACTTCAGCATGCGGCCGATCTTCCTGATCGTTCCGGTCGTGGTCGTCCTGATCGCCGAGAACACCGGCCACATCAAGGCCGTGGCGACGATGACGGGACGCAACCTCGACCGTTCGCTGGGACGCGGCTACATGGCTGACGGCCTCTCCACGATGCTCGCCGGCCTCGGAGGCGGCAGCGGGACGACCACCTATGCCGAGAACATCGGCGTCATGGCCGCCACCAAGGTGTACTCGACGGCCGCTTACTACGTGGCCGCAATCGTGGCCATCTGCTTCGGCTGCATCCCGAAGTTCGGAGCGCTCATCGCGACGTTGCCGGCTGGTGTCCTCGGTGGTGCCGGCACCATCCTGTACGGCCTCATCGCCGTGCTGGGCGGGCGTATCTGGGTCGAGAACCGGGTCAACTTCAACAACCCGGTCAACCTCATCCCCTGCGCCATCGGCCTCGTCCTCGGCGCCGGTAACTACACGCTCATCTTTGACCACGGCAACGTGGAGTTCAACGGCATCGCGATGGGTGCCTTCGGCGTCATCATCATCTACCAGGTCATGAACGCCATTGCGAAGCGTGGTGTCTTCCACAACGGGATGCCGGCGCTCTTCGCCACGACGGTGATGCCGACGGCAGACCAGCCGGGGCCAGCCACCGACACGCTCCCGACCGAGCCGCCGGTTCCGGTCTGAGTCGTGTATCCCGTCCCGGTCGCCTCTCCGCCAACCGCTCAGCTCGACGAGGCCCCTGGCCTCCTGAGCCAGATCGGCCCAACGGTGAGGGCGATCCGGGGCGGGCGCTCAGTTTCACCCTCATCATCAGGTGACCCAGCCCGGCTGACCCGGTCGACATCTCCCGGGTAGCCGGGCTGGACGCCGTTGAGTTGGCGCTCGCCCTCCTCGGAGGGCTCCGCCGGTTCTTCAGCTGCATGACCGCCCAAGCGACACGAGTTCTGAGAAGGAGTTTCTTGCAATGCTGCTCGATCCGCCAATGAAGGTCTCCCAAGACCACCTCTCGATCGACGTACGAGAGATCGAACCTTTGCTGCAGGGACCGGCTCTGCCGATGGCCCGTTGGCCGGGCGCCACGATCCAGCTGAAGGACGGCCGCACCATGTACATCCGGGAGGCGACCCTCGGCGAGGCGCCGGCCCTCATGGACTACATGAAGAAGGTCATGGACGCCGACCACGACTTCTACGACGTCGTGGGCGCTCGCGTCTACGCCGAGATCGCCGGTTGGTACCGCAAGCGGCTGAAGGACCCATACACCCTCGTCGGGCTCATCGACGGGCAGTGGGTGGGTTTCTGCAACGGCCGGCTGATGAACGAGGACATCAACATCAGCCTGCACACGATGGCCCTTGTCCGCGGCGGCCGCATCGGGGCGATCATGTACTACGCCAAGACGTACTACGCCTTCGAAGTCCTCGGGAACAAGGAGTTCTGGGCGACCTACGAGAGCTACAACGGTTGGCACCGCTGGGGCCTCGGCATGGCGCAGCCCAGCTACCCCTGGCCGGACGTCCAGCATGAGCTCGGCGGCGCCCGCGTGTACTACGTCACGAAGAAGTACTGGGACTCGACCGTCAAGCACTACGTGCAGCAGATGGTCGGTGCCGACCTCGAGTTCGACGTGCCGGCAAGCGTCGTCGAGGCGAACGCCCACCTCATCGTTCCCACCGAAGTTCTCGTTTGAAAGGAAGAGATCCGATGACGGATCCAATCGAAGTACGAAAGGTACCCCTCGAGAGTGTGAGCGACGCCTCTGGGCTCGCCCGGCTCATCGACGAAGGAGTCATCGAGGCCGATCGGGTCCTCGCCGTCGTCGGCAAGACCGAAGGCAACGGAGGCGTGAACGACTACACGCGGATCATCGCCGACCACGCCTTCCGTGACGTGCTCGTCGCCAAGGGCACGCGCACGATGGCCGAAGTCGGCCAGATCCCGGTGCTGTGGTCGGGCGGGACCGACGGGGTGCTCTCCCCGCACGCCACGATCTTTGCCACCGTCGACCCCGCCGGCTTCGAGCCGACCGACGAGTACCGCCTCGCCGTCGGCAGCTCCATGAGCGAGCCGATCCTGCCGGAGGAGATCGGCCGGCCTGAGATGGTCGAGAAGATGGCGGCCGGCGTCAAGGAGGCCATGGCGCGAGCCGGTATCGCCTCTCCGAGCGACGTGCACTACGTCCAGACGAAGACGCCGCTGCTGACGCTGCCAACCATTCAAGAGGCAAAGGCGCGGGGCAAGACGGTCTGGACCGAGGACACGCTGCGCTCGATGGACCTCTCCAACGGCACGGCCGCCCTCGGCATTGGCGTCGCCCTCGGTGAGATCCAGATGCCGACGGCCGAGGAGATCCTGACGAACCTCTCGATCTACTCCTCGGTCGCCTCCTGCTCCTCCGGCGTCGAGCTGGACCAAGGCCAGATCGTCGTCGTCGGCAACGTCCGCGGCGTCGGCGGCAAGTACCGCGTCGGTCACGGCGTCATGCGGGACGCTCTCGACGCCGACGGTGTCTGGGATGCCATCCGCTCTGCCGGCCTCGAGCTGCCCGAGCGGCCGCACCCGGACGACCTGAAGGGCCGTCTCGTCAACCTCTTCCTCAAGTGCGAGGCGGATCCGACCGGGCGCGTCCGTGGACGGCGCAACATCATGCTCGACGACTCCGACGTGCACTGGCACCGGCAGATCAAGGCGTGCGTCGGTGGCGTCGCGGCCGCCGTCTGCGGCGACCCGGCCATCTTCGTGTCCGTCTCCGCCGCCCACCAGGGTCCGGCCGGAGGCGGCCCGGTGGCCGCCATCGTCGACCTGAGCTGAGTTCACGCGGCTCGGGCGGTCCGTCGGGACGGGCTGCCCGAGCCGTGCAATTTGGCCAGTCGCCCCGAGCGGAACACGTCCGAAGGAGAGGGTATGACGGACATCTTCAAGTACCGCTCCCCCGTGTCACGGGCGGAGCTGCTCGGCATCCTCGCCGATCACGGTGAGGATGCCCGTGTGCTGGCAGGCGGCACCGATTTGCTCGTGGACGTGCGGAACGGCTTCGCCCGCCCGAAGGTCGTTGTCGACCTGAAGCGGGTCGAGGGCTTCTCCGACATCTCCTGGAGCGAGGCGGAGGGCCTCATCATCCGGCCCGCCGTCACGATCAACGACCTGCTCGGCCATCCCAAGGTGCGCGACGCCTACTCGCTCCTCGTGGCCTGTGCGCAGGACCTCGCCTCCCACCAGATTCGTAACCGGGCCACCGTCGTCGGCAACGTCGTGAACGCCTCCCCCTGTGCGGACATGGCACCGGCGCTCCTCTGTCTCGGAGCCCGTGCCGTCATCTCGTCCCGGGCGGGCCACCGCGTCGTGGCCTTCAAGGACTTCTTCACCGGCGTCAAGTCGACGGTCCTTCGGCCAGGCGAGATCCTCGAGGAGATCATCGTGCCGCCGGAGACGGCGACCGCCCGCGGCTCGTACCGCAAGCTGAAGCGGATCAAGGGCCACGACCTCGGGATCGTCGGCGTGGCCGCCATGAAGAAGGACGGCCTCCTCCGCCTCGGGATCAGCTCCTGCGCCCCGACGCCGCTCCTCGTCGAGGGGCTCTCCGACACCGACCCCGTCGAGATGGCCGTGGCGGCCGCCCAGCTCGCCATCCACCCGATCAGCGACCTCCGTTGCAGCCGGGAGTACCGCGAGCACATGGTCGGCGTCTTCGTCCGCAGGGTGCTGCAGGAGGTGGCGTGATGAGGATCTCGGTGACCGTGAACGGTCATACCTACGAGCGCGACATCGAGGAGCACTGGACGCTGCTGCGCTTCCTCCGCGAGGGCATCGGGCTGACGGGCACCAAAGAGGGCTGCGCCGCCGGAGAGTGCGGTGCCTGCACCGTCTTTTTGAACGGCAAGACCGTCAACTCCTGCTTGGCCCTTGCCGCCGAAGCCGACGGGGGTGCGGTCGACACGATCGAGGGCGAAGCCCGCGACGGCCGCCTCTCCGCCATCCAGGCGGCCTTCTCGCGCAACCACGCCGTGCAGTGCGGCTACTGCACGGGCGGCATGATCCTTTCGGTGAGGGATCTCCTCAGCAAGAACCCGAAACCGAGCATCGATGAGATCAAAGCGGGCATCGAAGGGAACTTCTGCCGCTGTACGGGCTACCAGCAGATCATCGAGGCCGTCCTGGACGTGTCGGGGCAGCTCACCCCGGCGACGAAGGGGGAGTTGAAGTATGCCTGAGAACCCGAACCCCTCGGAGATGCCGAACCCCTCGGACATACCGAATCCTTCGGACATGCCGATCCCCTCGGACATGAGGGCCGTCG
>Ga0181523_10001610_pt1 | contig 23734 bp, 23 predicted proteins | sample PEATcosm2014_Bin_43_FD_119752 | JGI IMG/M metagenome (GOLD analysis project Ga0181523, IMG submission 119752) | Peatland microbial communities from MTU Mesocosm Facility, Houghton, MI, USA - PEATcosm2014_Bin05_30_metaG | ecosystem: Environmental > Terrestrial > Soil > Wetlands > Peat | place... | reverse complement strand
CCTCCGCCAGCTTCTTGATCCGGCCTTCGTAAAGCTGCGCCGTCGGGCAGTGCACGCAGGTAAATACGATGACCAGCACCTTGCTCGAATCGAAGTCGTGCAGCCGGTAGGTTTTTCCGTCCGTGCCCGCCAGACTGAAATCCGGCGCGACGGCGCCGATCGCCAGGGTGGCCGGATGCTCCTCCGCCCCGGCAGCACCGGAGCAAGCCAGCAAGAGGGTTAGAATCGCAAGTCTCATTTTCTACGAAACCGGGTGAATCTCCGCTTATCGAACGCGGCAACGCCCGGTAGCAAGCGCACATCCGGCACCGGCTCGCCCAACTGCCGCTCAATTGGCACCACGCCCGCCCAGACCGGCAGCGCATAATCGTCTTCATCGTCGATGGGCCCGCCCGTGCGCACCTTTGCCGAAACCTCGTCGAGCGGCAGCGCCAGCACCGTGGTGCTCTTCAGTTCCTGCTCCGCCGGTTGCCGGACTTCGTCCCAGCGGCCCGGCAAGATGTGATTTGTGAAACAACGGAGCGCCGCGAGTTTCTCTTCCGGATCGGTAACCAGGCGGGCATGGCCCAGCACTACTACGGAGCGATAGTTCATCGAATGATGGAACGCCGAGCGCGCTAGCACGAATCCGTCCACCAGTGTCACCGTGACGCAAAGCTCGATGCCGTCAGCCAGCGCGCGCAGCATCCGGCTGGCGGCCGATCCATGGATGTAGATCTGGTCGCCGGAGCGCGCATAGCCGGTGGGAATCACGTACGGCTGCCCGTCCACCACGAACCCCGCATGGCAGATGAAACCTTCGTCGAGGATGGCGTGGATCTGCGCTTTGTCATATACGCCCCGCTTCGGCAGGCGCCTCACCTGGGTGCGGTCGGTGGGTGAATACGTATCCATCGTTCCCAGTCTAGCGTGGGGCAGACGCTTTCGTCTGTCAACCGGCCGCTCGTGGTGGGACAGACGCTATCGTCTGTCAACCGGCCGCGCAGCTAGGATGCCAGGGCCGCCTGCGTGCGCTGGTAGTTCCTGAGATACGCCCCCAGCATGCGGTGGGACAGACGCTTTCGTCTGTCAACAGGCCGCGCAGCTAGGATGCCAGCGCCGCCTGCGTGCGCCGGTAGTTCCTAAGATACGCCCCCAGCATGCGGTCGGCGAGCCGTATATGGTTCTTCAGCCAGACGGACAGATCCATCGCCAAGAGCGCCGCATTGCGATCGCCGCGACGGATGCGCCGCTCCAGCAGCAACATCTTCCCACCGGCGGTGGCGTGCTGGCGCCTGTGCCACGCATATAGAGGATATCCGGATGCGCGCATCAGGCGCTCCTCGTGCGAGAAATGTCCGGCCGTGTGGGTGGCCAATTCCCGAAGGATCGGCTGCACCTGGCCGGCCGCCGCCTCCGCGATCAGCGCGCGGTAAAGGTCGTCAGCCACCCGGAACATCGCCTGGTGCTCGGCATCTATTTCAGGAACGTGGACGCCGTATTCTTCGCTCCATTCGAATGGGCGCATGCAACCTATTATAGGACCCTTATATCCAAATAGAAAGCCCTGCAAAATTGCGTGAGCGCCGCGTGTTAGGCGGCTCGACCGATACCAGGCGTGGGCGGCCCTATCCGGTATCTCCCATGCCGCGAGAACAAAATCGCCAAAACGCTGCGCATTCGGAGGCTATGTGAGTGAGCGCCGGTCGCGGGCCCTCCCACATGCGCTCAAACGTATACCCGCCGCACGCGCGCGCTGATGCTCGACAGAATATTGTAGGAAATGGTCCCAGCCACCCGTGCGATGTGCTGCGCATCCAGCGTCGCGCCGCCCTCGGTTCCCAACAGTGTCACGGCATCGCCTGGCTGCAATTCCGGAGCGTGGCTCACGTCGATAGTCGTCAGGTCCATCGAAATCGTGCCCACGATGGGCGTTAGCTGTCCCGCCGCGATCACCCGGCCCCTCCACGGCAGCGCAGTAGTCATTGCTTCGGCTGGGGGTAGTATTGGCCGCACGCCCCGACGATAGCGTTAAAACCAAGCGTGTTCATTGCCAAATGCCACTGCGCGGGCTTGTCCTGAATGTCCTTACGCATGATCTCGGCGATCTGTGTCGTTGTCATCTCTGAGACGCACGCAGCGAGCCACTTTGGCTCCTTTGGAGAACCACCGCCGTTCAGCACCAGGGCCGCAACGCTCATGCCGTTTACAAACCCGGCAGCGTACGCCGCCCGCTGCTGGGCGTTCAGGTCTAGATACTCGCTTCCTTTGAAGAAGCCGCCCATAACGTGGAAGTACTCAGTGCTTTGGGCGCAGAGCGCTAAGCCAATGGCGAGCGAAAAAAACAGGCGCATGAGAGAAAGCGTAACACCAGAACAGGTGCGTTGAATCCGTCGATCAGTGCGCGTGGCCACGCGCGCTGAATGGCGCGTGCCCCCAGTGCAGCGGGCCTGCACGTGCGTCTGCGAGGGGAAGGTCCCGGAAATACGGTAGACTGGTCGTATTAGATATGGTGAAGTTTACATTTCTTCCGCCTTCGGATTCACGGCTCGCGCCGGAGCATCGGGCGCAATTTTTGACGATTGGGCAACTTAATCAAATGGGAATTAACTGATCCCTCGGGCACCTATTCGGGGCTGATGATCGTCGGAGAACAGGCAACTGCGCACGGGTTCCAGACAATCGCAAACATGACCGTCGATCTCGGCAAGAAAGCGATTCCAGCAGACAAGATTCAGGAGCTTGCCCGCATTGTGAATACAGAATTCTCTCAAAGAGCTGTTATCTCTCTCAATGAAGGGAGTTCAAAGGTACAGTGACGACCTCGCCCGCTGGGACACAGTGGAAGTCCATTACGACGAAAGGCTAGAATTAGCAGTGTGCTGACATCACAGCAGAAGGGCAACTCGCTAGAGAGCGCGGTGCGAGCCATCGAAACGGCCATCCTTCGTCAAGTGCCCGGATACCACGAAAAGACTTTTCGCATCGAAGGAAACAAGAAGATCAAAACCGGCCAGGGCGTTCGTCACGAAATCGATATTTGGGTGAACGTCGAGATCGCTGTCGGCTACACGGCAACCTTCATTTTTGAATGCAAAAACTGGAAGGCTAACGTAGGAAAAAACGACATCGTCGATTTCGCTGAAAAGATTAAAGTGGCGCAAGCGCAAAAAGGCTTCTTCGTCGCTAAATCGCTGACACGTGATGCGAAAGCACAGGCCAAGAGTGATTCTCGCATTGAGATCCTTTTAGTGCGCGAACTTCCGATGGACGAAGTGCCAGGGCGGATGCAGAGCTTTCACGGCATCTTTACGGAGGTGCAGGATAGGAGATGCACCATCACTCATGGATATGAGCAGGGCACTACAACGCCGGTCGATCTAAACAGCAGCGTCTCATTCACAATGGGCGGCAGAGAGCACGACCTGAGTGCTTACCTCAAGGAATGGATTGACGAAGTGAGCGGAAAGTACTCCGCAGGTTTTGTCGGGGAGGGAGTCTACCCGTTCGAGGAATCCCGCTTCTTTTCCGCCAACGACGTGGCGATCAACCAAGAGCGTGTCAAGCAGATGACGGTATCAGGTAAGGTCGAAGTACGGCGCATTCCCGGAGTCATAGTTTCACGTTTCGAGGTCGCCACCCGTGGCCGCGTCATTCAGTGCCTGGTCGAGTTTCCGAACGGAGCCAGCGTAATTATGCAGGAGCTAATGGTGTCGCACAAAGGGTAGGTTTCAAGGGGTCCCCTAGTTGCTTTTCGGGTTGCGTTGTAGGCGGCGATGTTGCCGGGTTCGCGGACCGAGCTCCAGTCGAGGGCAAAGCGAGCGCCCTCAAACGTACACCCGCCGCACCCGCGAGCTGATGCTCGACAGAATATTGTAAGAAATCGTCCCCGCCACTCGCGCGATCTGCTGGGCATCCAGCGTCGCGCCGCCTTCGGTTCCCAGCAGCGTCACGGCATCGCCGGGCTGCAATTCCGGAGCGTGGCTCACGTCGATAGTCGTCAGGTCCATCGAAATAGTGCCCACGATGGGCGTGAACTGTCCCGCTGCGATCACCTTGCCGCGATTGGAAAGCCGGTGGAACACGCCATCCGCATAGCCCGCGCCCAAGATCGCGATGCGCATGGGAACCGGCGCGCGGAAAGTGCCGCCGTAGCCCACCCGCGTGCCCTCCGGAATGTCCTTCACCGCCAGGATTTTGGCTTTCCAGGTGAGCGCCGGCTTGACGTCCAGGATCTGCTTCGGTGCCCCGCCACGGGCCGGAGAAACATAACCGTACAAGGCGTGCCCCGCCCGCACCATGTTGTGCCACACATCCCGCCGCGCGTAGCCGATGGCATTGGTGCTGGATGTGTGCACGTAATCGATGGCGATACCCGCGGCGCGCAACGCGGCGTAACAAGCGTCGAACCGGGCGTTCTGTTCGTCCGTTTGCGGCGAAGTGAAATCCGCCGCCGAGGCAAAATGCGTCATCAGGCCCTCGATGCGGGCCAAGCGCAATGCGGTCAAAGCCGTCACAATCTCGTCCGGCTGCGCGCGCGTGCCAAGCCGCGCCATGCCGCTGTCGATCTTCAGGTGGAACGCCAGCGGTTTCGCCGCGCGCTGCGCCATGCGCTCCAGTTCCGCGACATCGTCCAGCGACTGCGCGGTGGGCGTGAGATCGTATTGGACCAGCGCTTCCCGCTCCGAAGGCAGAAAGCCGGCCATCACCAGAATGCGCGCCTGAATCCCCGCGCATCGCAGCGTCACGCCTTCATCCACCGAACTGACCGCCAGCCATTCCGCGCCCTCGCGGACCAGCGCGCGCGAAACCTCCAGCGCGCCGTGCCCGTAAGCATCCGCCTTCACCACCGCCATCACGGCGACGCCGGGACCCACCGCCGCGCACACGTTGCGGTAATTGCGCACGATCCGATCGAGCGATACCAGCACGTAGGACCGAAACGGCGGGGTCATCATTCCATTATCGACTTGAACAAGCTTTCGTACGCGGCGGCCACGGTGTCCCAACAGTAGTGCTGGCGCACCCGTTCTAGCGCGCGCTGGCGCAGTTCGTCGCGCTCCTCCTCAGGCATGGCTAGCGCAAGTTCGATCTTCTCTCGCAGATCGTCCCGGAACGGAATGCCGGCATCGCCCGCGACTTCGGCATTCTCGGCGGTGTCGCGGTAGAGCACCAGGGCCCCGCGGCCCATGGCCTCGATCAGCGCGGGATGCGTTCCGCCCACTTCCGTGGCGTGAATATATGCAAAGCAATGCGACCCAAGCTCGCGGTATCCCTGCCCATAAATCCCGCCGGGGATCGTGATGCGGGAATCCGTCGTGTCGCGGACCTGCCGTATGTAATCCCGCGCGTACGGCGCATCGCCGATCAACGCCAGCTTCATGTCCGTGCGCACGCCCTCGAATGCCTGCCTGACCTCCAATGCATGGTTCTCCGGCTCCATGCGGCTTACATAAAGGAAATAACGTCCCGGCTCCAGGCCGAGCGCCGCCAGGGCCTCCGTGGACTCCACTTTGCCAGTTTCCGCCCCGTACGGAATGAACGTGCTGCGCTTGCCGTAGCGCTGCCGGTAATACTCTTGAATGGCGCGCGCATCGGTGACCACCTCGGTTGGGAAAAGCGCCGCCAACCGCTCCGAAACCAGATACCAGGCCTTGGCTACGCGGTTCCACTTTTTGCGCTTGCGCTCGAGCCCATCCACGTTCAGCGCCACCGGCATTCCGAACAGGCGCGGAAGAAATGTGAAGACCGCGTTTGCTCCGTTGCAATAGAGGGCCACATCCGCGCGATGGGCCAGCAGGTGCAAGGTAGAGATCGACGTATGCGCGATCGTGTCGAAATATTTGTGGCGAATCGTGGGCAGATATTGCAGGCGGACACTGCGGTAAACCGGCTGGCCGTAGCGCTCGCGGCAATAGACGGTGACCGCGTGCCCGTCCGCCGCGAGCCTTACGGAAAGCTCTTCCGCGAACGTTTCGAATCCCCCGTAGTTGGCGGGAATGCCGCGGGTTCCCAGGATCGCAATGCGCATGGTGGGGCAGGCGTTTTCGCCTGCCAACCGATTTTTTCACGGCGTCTGACGGGCGGTAGTCAGGAGTTAGATGGAACGTTACGTTTTCGCCGCCTGAGAGCGCGATACCAGCCGCGGCGCTTTGGGCGCTTTCTTGGGCGCCCGTACACTCACCGGGGCGTACTTGAACCAACTGGCGATATACGTATGTTCCACGCGGCATCTTTTCTGGATCTGCTCGCGCTTGGCAATCACCCGCCGCCAGTTGCGCGCCAGGAACCAGAAGGCCTTAAGGGAGGTGTGCTCCCAGACCAGGCAGGACATGACCACCATAATGTCCCGCGCGGTGATCGAGAACCAGTTCCGCCGGTAGAGATCCGGCGAGATGTTCTTGATGCGCATCAGGAACCGGTTCTTCACCGAGTGCATGTTGATTTCGGGCGGCAGGGCGCGGCGATTCCCCGGCAGGACCTTGCGTACGTGATACCCGCGGGCGTAAGGCACGTAGATGCATTTCCATCCCAGCAACTGCGCCCGCCAGGCCACATCCGCATCTTCGCGGTAGACGAAGAAATCCGAGTCGAAGAACTCGCCTTCGAGCGAAATGTCGTCGATCATCTCGCGGCGGTATAAAGCTGCCGCGGCCGTAGCTCCGAACACAAATTCATATTGCAGATAGTGGCCATTGTCCACTTCCTGGCTGCCGCGGTCGAGATGCCGCAGCATGGGGTTGAAGTAGATGCCGGTGGAGTCCACCACGGGCTTCGGTGGGATCTCGAAAGTGGCCGACATGGTCAGCAGCTTGCCGCAAACCGTGCCGATGCTCGGATCGAAATTGCCCGCGTCCACCAGGGCCTGGATAAAATTCTGCAACAGCAGGACATCGGGATTCAGCGTCAGGATCCAGTAACCGGTGGCCAGCCCGATGGCCTGGTTCTGCGCCGCGGCGAAGCCGGCGTTTTCCTCGTTGTAGACGATCTGGCAGCGGTCTTCGAACTGTTCCAGGATGTCGATGGTCCCGTCAGTCGAGGCATTGTCGATGACGATGACTTCCGTGTTCGGGTACCGCTGCGCCAGCACCGATTCCAGGCATCTCTTGATAAAACGGCCGCTGTTGTAAGTTACGATTGTGACCGATACGAAGTCGTTATGGGACATGAACTCGAACCTGAATAACGCCAATCACTTGTACATCCGTTCACCCCAGACCTGGGAAAAAGCACAAAACCGCCGTTCATCCCGCTGGCCGTACAAAAGCTCTGCCGGCCAGCGCCATCACTTTGCCATATACTGCTATGGGCGTCAGGCTTCGAAATGCTGCCATCCCCAGAAGCATCCTGGGTATGGAGCCGAGGAAAACAGCCAAGTATACCATTCTAGCCGTACTGGACCGGTAGTGTTTGGCCGCAAACCTTAGAAAACTACAATACCAATAAAGTTGCCGGTTCTCCAGTGAAATTTTCGCGAGGGAATGCTGCCCTGTGTGTTTGGCTACGGCATCTGGAGTATAGCGCATCCGGTAGCCTCTTTCCCTGGCCCTCCAGCAAAAATCCACATCTTCGAACCAAAGCGGATAAAATCGCTCGTCAAATCCGTCCAACTCATCGAATACGTCCCGGCGGATCATCAGAAAGGCGCCCGCCGGCTGTTCTACATAACCGGACGCGGAGAAGTCAAACCCTAAGCAACGGTAATGCCAATTGATTGGGTTGCGCGGCCACAAGCGATTCAGGAGCAAAGCTTCGCAGATCAGAGCGGCCGGCGAAGGCAGGCTGCGTACCGCAAAACCGATCTGCGGGCGGCCTGCGCCATCCACCAGTTTGCCGCACGCGCCGGCCACGCCCGGAAGCTGGCAGCACTGCCGCAGCGCATCCAGACCGGTCTCCAGATGCGCGTCGGCATTGAGCAGCAGCACCAACGGCGTATCGAGCGCCCGCACGCCTTGATTCACCGCAGCCGCAAAACCACGGTTCTCCGGGTTGGCGATAAGCCGCACTCCGCGGCGTCTCACCTGCGCGCAGGTATCGTCTCCAGAGGCGTTGTCGACCACCACGATTTCCGCGCCGGTGGGCCGCGCGGCATCCAGGCAAGCCCCGATCTCGACCCCCGATTCGTGTGTCACAATCACGATCCCCGCCTCAGGCATGTGTCACTTTGCCCCACCCGCGGTCAGCAGAAAATACAAGGTCCAGTAAAAATCTGCACCCGATTCCCGCTGCGCGCGGCGGATTTCCCGCTCGCTTTTGGACAGGATTGAATCCAGCCCTTCCGTGGCGGTATTGTTGCGAAATTCGGCAAACCTGCGGACTCCCTCCGCTTTGCCCCGCAGCCACGACCATCCCTTTCCGTGCCGCAGAGCGACCAGCCCCCAAAGAACCTGCGCTACCACGATGGGCCACGCGTAGCGCCACAACAGCCGCCCCGTATAATGTTTGGCGACGATCCAAACCTGATTCCGCGCCATGCGCCTGGTAGTCTCGGGATGCCAACGTCCGAGAGTGGCACTGCCCTGGTGCCAGGCGATGGCATCCGGAACGTACTGGCCCGCACATTCGGCCCGCGCGCAGCGTAACCCGAAATCCGCATCCTCGAGATACGATTCAAACCGCTCATCCAGCAGCCCCACGGCGTTGAATAATTCGGCGCGGAACAGGGCTGCCGTAAATGGAGCGGACCAGATGCGGCGCGCTTCGCGGAATGCGGGGCCGTCCTGGCAGCCGTGCCCCACCCGCCACGACGTACCGCCGCGGCAAACAGCATCATACGTCGCGTCGATAAGGCTGGGCTGCGCGGCCTGCAGAATTCTGCCGGTGGCAAACCAGACTCCCGGCCCGAGCGCGGCCACCAGCTTTTCCAACCAATCCTGCGCTAGTTCTACGTCGTTATTGACGATCGCCACGAGCGGCGTGCGGCTCTCGCGAATTCCGCGGTTCACGGCTTTGGCGAAGCCGCTGTGCCCGTCAATGCGAATAGCCCTGGCGCCGCTCGATTCAGCGAGTTCCGCTGCGCCGTCCTCGGAACCGTCGTCCACCACCAGCACTTCCGCGATCGGGTGAGTCTGCGCGCCCAACCGGCACAGCAGGCGCTCGAGCAAGTCGCGCCGGTTCCATATCGGCACAATTACGGTTACGCCAGTGATAGACTCCGGCATGCGAATAAGAACGTCCAGAATAGCCTATGGTGGGGCAGGCGCTTCCGCCTGCCAACCGCGACTAACAGTGACTTCTGCCACGGGCTGCTATCTATGGAGGTCGTAAAAGCGGGCCACCCGGCCGTCGCGCAGAGCCGCGCCGTGGTGGGGCAGGCGCTTCCGCCTGCCAACCGCGACCCACGGCGACTTCTGCCACGAGCTGCTATGGTGGTCGCACGAGCGGCTCACCCGGCCGTCGCTCTGATCCGCGCGGACCCTTGCCCTCAGGGCCTGCGCCGCCGCACGAACCGTTTCTTGACCAGAAACCACAGGTTGCGAAAGCCGTCTCTCCAGGGATTGAGCTTCTTTTCTCCAATCCGCGATGTGTACATGATGGAGATCTCGCCGAAGCGCACCCGCGGGTTCTTCAGCGCCTCGATCTTGATCTCTTCGGAGAATGACATGCCGTCCGATTCCAGTTGCATATCCTTGAGGATCGATCGCCGGAAGACCCACATGCCGGATTGCGAATCGCGCACCCAGCGGAGATACAGGATGGACATAGCGAGCGAAAGCACTAGGTTTCCGAAATGGTGTTTGAGGCTCATGGCGCGGCGGTCCCGGACGGGAAAGCGCGAGGCATTCAGGAAGTCGACCTGCAGGTGCCGGAAGGCCTCCAGCAGGTAGGAGAGGGCGTCCGGCGGATAGCTGTGGTCGCCATCCAGCGTCACGATCAGATCGCTCGTGGCGGTGGCGAAGCCGCGCTTGTAGCTGCGGCCGTAGCCCCGCACGTCTTCGCGAATCACGTGGGCGCCCAGCGCTGCCGCCACCTCAGAGGTCCGGTCGGTGGAGGCGTTATCCACCACGATGACCTGGTCCACGAAATCCGGCATGCTGCGCAATACGCGCTCGATGCCCTGCTCCTCGTTGAGGCAGGGGATGATAACGGTGATGGTATCGTCTTTATACATCGCGGGAAGCGTCACATTGATATCATGGAGACTACAATGAAATCGGCGTTTTTGCTACTTTGCTGCCTTGGGCTGGCGGCCGCGGAACTCAGCGACGGCCGTAGCGTGTACCTTCTGCCCATGGGCCACAGCCTCGACCAGTTCATCGCCAACCGCCTGACCCGCGACCACGTGATGCAGGTAGTCACGGATCCGGCCAAGGCCGACGTGGTCATCACCGACCAGGTGGGCGAGGCTCTGGAAGACCGGTTGAAAGCCCTGTATCCGCCGCCGGAGCCGCCACCCGCGCCCGCCACGGAAGCCAAAGCGGCCAAGGACAAAACGGATTCCTCCAAATCTAAAGACGAGCCGAAGCCGCTGGCCGCACCGTCGATTTTGGGCGACACTGTCAACAAGGCCGACAAAGCCGGCTCCATGAGTCTCTCGGGCCGCGGCCGCGGAACCATCTTCCTGGTGGATGTGAAGTCCCGCCAGGTGCTCTGGTCCGCCTTCGAAAAACCCAAGAACTCCAATCCGCGCGAGATGGACCATACCGCCGAGCGCATCGTGAAGCTGCTCAAACAGGACCTCGCGCCAAAGGCAAAGTAGGATTCTTTTCGCGCACCGCGTCCCCATAACTCTCGACCAGCCGTTCCGTGATGGCGGCCATGTCCCAGTTTGCCACTACCTCGGCGCGCGCGCGCGCGGCCATTTCCGCGGCGCCTTGCGGGCTCTCGAAAACTTCGAGCACCTTCGCCGCGAACGCTGCCGGTTGGTCCGCGAGTAAGCAAAACTCGGCGTCCTTCCGCGCCAGTCCCTCGGCGCCAATTCGTGTCGAGACCACCGGAATCCCGCTCGAAAACGCTTCCAGCAGCTTGACCCTCACGCCGGAGCCGCTCAGCACCGGGCAGACGAACACCGCGTAGCGGGCCAGCGGCTCGCGAATGTCTTCCACAAACCCGCGGATTTCAATGGCCGGCGCGCGATTCGCGTAGGGCGGCCGCGGCGGCGCGTCCGAACCCACCACCACCAGCCGCGCTTCGGGCCGGCGCGCCACGATGCGCGGCAGCACCTCGCCCACGAACCAGTCCAGCGCCACCCGGTTGGGCCCGTGCCGGAAGCTTCCCAGGAAGAGCATGGTGAACGGCTCGCGCCCGCAAGGCTTGAATTCATACCGCGCCGTGTCGATGCCCGCACGCAGGCCCTCGCGCAAGCGGCCGCGAATCTCCGGCAGAAACGAAGCCAGGTATTCAAGGTTCTCCCGCGTGCACACCTGGATCCCATCGCAGCGCCGCAGGACCGCAAGCTCGTACCGCAGCGCTCGCAAGTACTCGAACCGGGCTTTGATTCTTGCGAGAGGACCCCGCATGTGCTCCAGCCCCCGCGCGATCGACTGGAAATAGATGTCGTGCTCGAACAGCATCGTGGGGATGTGCCCATATCCGCGCGCGTATTGCCCGAGCGGCGTGTACTCGAGCTGCAATACATCGATCCGTTTCAGATAAAGCTGCCGGTGAATGAGCCAGTCCAGGTCTTCATTGGCGAACTCGCGCACCGCGTGCGGCACCACGGAACCTATCGCGTCCGGCCGCGGCGGGCGCACCAGAAACTCCGCCGACGCGCAGAATTCCCGCAGTCCCTCCTGCGCCGGCGCCTGCGATGGCTCGTCGAGCATCGCCACTAGGTGTACCTCGCACATCTTGGCCAGCTCCCGAAGAGTCTGGTACATGAACACGCCGCCGCCATGTGCGGGCGGGCAGATCGGATATGGCGAGACGAACAGCACCTTCAGCGCCGCATGTGGGGCAGGCGCTTTCGCCTGCCAACCAATATTTTCCCGATCCCTAAAATATCCGCCCAAAGGTCTCCGAAACACTTCCCTATCGTCCACGGCCGCCAGTCCGCGCGCCTGCCAGCGAGACGCGATGGCGCCCGGAAGTTGCCGGAACGCACGCCACCATCCATCCAGACTCGCGCGCCCCGGCGTATCCCCGTATGCCACGCCGAACAGCGCCCCCCCATAAGAGAAGAAGAAGTGCGCCGCCAGCATCCGCCAGTCGTGGATATTCTTCCAGCAGAACAGTATGTAATTCTTTTTGAGCACCGCCTGGATCTGAGCCTCGCTGAAGCGCTTCCCAATAGTGCCGCGGTGCTCGTGATACACCACGCTGCGCGGCTGGTACAACACCTTCCAGCCGCGTTTCCATGCCAGGTAACCCAGGTCGGTATCTTCCAGGTAGAAGGGCGCCAGCAATTCGTCGAACCCGCCGAGCTCCAAGAACTTCCGCCGGTCGAATGCGCAGGATCCGCCGCCGCCGTAGAAACAGGGGAACAGATCGTCTACGCCCGAGTCGATGCGATGCCGCACCTTCAAGCCCCCATCCTGCCACCAGCCCTGCGTCAGTCCCGTTTCTTCGCGCGGCTTGCCAGGGTCGCTGAAGAAGATCTGGCACGAGACTGCGAAGACGCGGCTGCCGTCGAAACCCGCCAGCAGCGGCGCCAGGAAGTCGGGGGCTACCCGCATGTCGCTGTTCAGCAGCACGACGATGTCGTTCTTCGCCGCGCGAAAGCCGGCATTTGAACCGCTGCCAAAACCCAGGTTCCGGTCGAGCGCCAGCACTCTCACATCGGGGAAAGCCTCGCGCACAAAATCGGCGCTACCATCCTCGGAGCCGTTGTCCACCACGATGATTTCGTTTCCCGGATTGCCGGCCAGCGCGGCCTGCACGGATGGCAGGTATTGCCGCAGCAGGTCGCGTCCGTTCCAGTTGGGGATCACCACGCTGGCGGCATCCCGCCGGCACGGCTCAGGGCTGGCGCGCCTTTTCCTTCCGAACAACAGCCACGCCACATCGGTGAGCGCCAGCGACAGCCCGGCGGCCAGCAGAATCAACGGGGAGAGGAGCAGAAGGAGAATGGTCCGGAGAAGGCGCGCGAGCGGGCTCATTTCAGGTTAGGGGGGACATCCTCGTCCGGCCCCAGCCCCACGCTGCGGCCCAGGCGCACCCAGCGCGAGGCCTCCATCAGCGCCAGCCTTCCGCGAAGCTGCGCGACCTCGGCGTCCAGTCCCTGCGCCCAACGGGTGCGCTCTTCTACGGTCTTCTCCGCCTGGTGCAGATACTCCACGCATTCCGCCAGCTCTTGCACTTTGGCGCCGAGCTCGGCATTCAGCCGCTCCGCCCATTCCGTCTTGACGCGGTCCTCCCGCTCCATCTCGGCGATACTGGCTTGGGCTTTGGCCTGCTCGCTTGCCAGTTCCTCCTGTAGTTCCTGGATGCGCGCGCCGCTCGCCGCCAGTTCCCGGTCCAGCCGCGCAGCCCAGTGGTTGCGCTCTTCCAACTCCGCCGCCACTCTCCGATTCTCCTGCTTGGCTGCCTCCAGCCAGGCGTTCTTCTGGCGCAGCTCGCCCTCGAGCAGCGCAATGTGCGCCTCGCGCTCGCGCAAAACATTCGCTGCACTGGGAACGTAAACGAACGCCGGATGGCCGCTCTGCGGAGTGAGCGCGCATACCGCTACGAAGAAATGCGACTCAGCGGGTGGCGTCTCACCGCCATCCACGCGAACCTCGGCGGCATCCCCTGCCTCCACCGGACGGAACACCACGCCCTCTACGTGGTTCTCCAGAAACATCGAAACAACCGGGAAAACCGCCGACAACTCCGCGCGGAATTCCTCGAATTCGAACTCGTGCGCGTGAAATGGATTGGGCCCCACGCGGCCGCGCGATTCCGCGTAATACCGCTTGTTGGGCGTCGAAACCACGAATTGACCTTCCGGCGCCAGCACGCGCCGCGCCTCCAGCAGGAAGTCCCGCCAGTCGCGCAAGTGCTCGATCACTTCGAACGCCACCACCAGATCGAAGGCCGCGCCGGTATGCGGCAGCGCGCCGCAGGCAGCCTGTTCGAAATAGAGGTTCTGTACACAGTAATGCTCGCGCGCATAGGCCACCGCCTCCGCCGCGATATCCGCGCCCACTACCGCACGCGCCGATTCCGCTAGTTCCGCAGAGCCATAGCCCGTGCCGCATCCCGCATCCAGCACGCGCTTGCCGCCTGCCAGCCGGGCTGCGAATGCGTAGCGCGCCAGATGTTCGTTCAGCAGGTCCCTATCCACCTGGTCCGGGATCACGCGCTCGCCGGTGAATTCAAACAACGCCGCGCTCCGTGAACTGCGGCGCCTTCGCCGCGAGCCGCGCATTCACCTCCACGCGGCACGGCAACCGCAGAAACCCGTAGATCTGGCCCTCCGAGGGGCCCATCTGCAGGGCGATGGCATTGTCGATCCAGTCGCACATCCGATAGCCCAGCAACGTGCCATCCGCGATGGCCGGTGAGAAGGAAAACGAAGACGGATACAGCTCCGGCATGTCCAGATGAAAGTCCACCGTGTAGATGTCGCCTGCATTCATCATGGGCAGGTCGTGACTCTCGCGCGCCGTGTTGGTGCCCGAGAAGTCGATGCCCAGGTGATTGCGCATCATGAATCCCACGATGGGTTGCGCGATCTCTTCGCGCGCCCGCACGCTGATCCGTACCGTGAGGCGCTGCCCGGGCTCCAGAAGGTGCGCCGGATCGCCTTGCGCATCCAGTGCGGCGATTCCCAACACCTCCGCGCGGCCGTCGCCATAACGGTGGTCGACGTTCGGAATGTGCTCGACCACTTCCGGAGCACACACCCGCTCGCCCCCGCGGGCACGTTCGGGCGCGCCTTTCAGCATCACGTATGCCGAATCTTTTTCCACCATGGCCGCCAGGTACTTCGCCACCACACGGTCCGTTTCCCCGATCTCCCGTATGCGCCCGTGGTCCAGCCACAACGCCCGGTCGCCGATGGTTTTCACATCGCCGATGGCATGGGAGACGAACAGAATGGTAATGCCGCGTGCGCGTAACTCGTGTACCTTGCGCATGCAGCGCTGCCGGAAGTAGATGTCGCCGACCGCCAGGGCCTCATCCACCAGCAGGATTTCGGGGTCGACGTTGATGGCTACAGCGAACGCCAGCCTGACCACCATGCCGCTCGAATACGTCTTCACCGGTTGGTTGATGAACTCGCCGATCTCCGCGAAGTCCGTGATGTTTTTGTATCGTTCGTCGATCTGCCTGGTGCTCAAACCCAGGATGGATCCGTTCAGATACACGTTGTCGCGGCCGGTGAATTCGGGGTTGAATCCGGCGCCCAGCTCCAGCAGCGCCGATACCCGCCCGCTTACCGCCAGCGAACCGCGGCTGGGATGCAGAATGCCCGCCACCATTTGCAGCAGCGTGCTCTTTCCGGAGCCGTTTTCGCCAATGATGCAGAAGGTCTCGCCGCGCCGGGTCTCGAAGCTCACATCGTGGAGCGCCCAAAAATCCTTGTGCAGCTTCCGCCGGTTGAACGAGAGCAACTCCTTTAGCCGGTCGCCCGGCGAGTCGTAGATGGAGTAGCTCTTCGAAACACCCTGGAATTCGACGGCATTCACGTTCGGTCGCCTGCAACTGCCTGGAAAACAATCAGTGTAGCGGAAGTAGACGTGGGGATGGGAGGGCTCAGTCACAATCGTCGGAAAAAAAGCCCATGCCCCGTCCAGCCTAACAATTCAACTACCTACAGTTCCTCCCTCATCCCCGTAGCGCCGGAATCCGGAGGCCGGCGTGCTAGTGTGAGTGCAGAAGAGCAATTCCGCTCAAACGAAATTCGACACTTTTCGACACATTCGACACTCCTTGCAAAAATTCTGTCGAGGCCGAAGCCCGCCGGAGATATGACGAAATGTAACGCTAGTGGTGGGGCAGGCGCTTTCGCCTGCCAACCGCGACTCACGGCGACTTCTGCCACGGGCTGCCAGGATACACAATGTCGCGCCTCAAGACTCGCTTCAGAGGCCGGAAGTTGCTTAAGAATCTGCGGAGGAGGGAAAGCCAAACGCGGGGACAGCAAAAAAATCGGAGAGGGCGGCCGCCAGATCCCGCTGTACGTTCCTATTCCGGCTGGTGGAGTTTTTTCGATTGCGGTGCAAGTACCGCGGCGCCTGGTGCAAATATAATTGCGTGTGGCGCGTCACCACTCAGCAGCCGGTCAGCCGAGGAAGCCGGTAGCCGCCCTTTTTGTGGACTGGTTCTATGTAACTTCCTCCTTTTCCAAGTGGGCTCCCTCTACGAGGGATCACGTACTCCCCTTTCTCAAGGGGCCTTGCGGAAAGAGCAGCCAGCTTCGCTCCTCTCTCCACCTTCACTATGCACCCGGCGGGGTGGGCTGTCAAGCCGGAGGCGGATAATATTTCAGGATGCGTGGGTCCGATATCGGCAGTTGCGTATTGTAGCGCCGCTTGCTTACGCGCGGCCCCGATTGCCCGGCCGAGGACATCGTTTACACAATTTAAGTAGACCACTTCGCGAAAGTGGCAGAAAACAGAGGTTAGGCGAGTTGAGTGCCGGCCGGATGCTTTGCATTATAAAGTGATCCTCCGCCGCGAGTTAGCCTCTGTCTCTCGGAACCAGTTCAGCTTGCTGACGTGCCCGGCGGCCGCGGCCAAATGGGGACGGAACCAGTCCGTAAATGTAAACGATGTCGCCGGTCTAAGGTGTAAGGATGTCGCCGGTCCGGACCGGATCGGAGCCGGGACCGTCAGGGTGTGGTCTTCCCAACATACGAAACCGACTAAGCTACATCGCGCGGGGCGCGTGTTGGAGAAGTCCAACAGGTATTCACTAGCTGCCCGCCCGCTCGGAACGAGTCGTTGCGGACGCGGGCCAACCGCACCGGTGTAGTCTGCGGCAGACTCCTTCACGGCGCGAGCAACGCGCGTACCGCAAACGCCGACGCAATCAGCGGATCGTCTTCTTTCACCAGATTCTCCGCGTTTGCCCAGGAGCCATCGGCGCGTTGCATCCGCCGCAAACTGTCCGACACGCGCGCGCCGGCATCCAAGTGGAGCGCGCGAAATGCTTGGCTGCTGGCAGCCGCGTAATAGAAGGCCAGACCTCGGGGCCAGCGCTGATACGCCGCGCCCACGAAACCGGGGACGTCGATGTCATGGTGGTGGCTGGTCAGCCAGCGTGCGGCCGCCGCGACCCGTGGATCGCTGGACGGCCTGCCGATGGCGAGCAACGCCAGAATGCCGTCGCCGGTGGTGGTGCCGTAGCTTCGAAAATGCGTGCCATCGTTACCGGCTTTGTTGGTTTCGAACTCGGTGGTCGAGAAGAAGAAGCCGCCGTCGCCATCATCCGGACGCCCCGGATCGAAGTTCTGGCAGCGTTCCACGAACACGCGCGCGCACTCGAAGGCCGGGTCGGAATCCGGCGTTCCGGCGGCGCGCAGCGCGTCGAGAACATACCGCGTCATGGAAAGGTCCACGTGCCCGGTGTTCGGCTTGGTACGCCGTTCGCCGCCCATGCCCCACGCCCCGTACACCGGGTCCTGGCGATCCCAGCCGTTCTGCTCCGTGAATTGCTGGGCGCGCAAATACGCGACCATGGGGCGAACCTGCTCTTGCCATCCCGCGTGCCGCGCCCGGCAGAGTGCGCTCACAGCCAGCGCCGTCGCGTAGTTGGGGTAGTCGGGAATACCCGGATCGGTCATTCCGAGCGCGCCATCCGGGCGGGTGTGGCTCCGTATGAACGCGATGGCCCGGCCGGCGTCCGCGCGCGGCAGCGGGTAAACCCGCTCCGGCACCTCGAGAAGCGCCTCCAACACGAACGGCGTCAGCGCCTGCCCGGACCGCAGCAGGCCGTAGGTGTGGCTGTGCCACGCGCCATCACCGGCCTGCTGCCGCCACAGGTACGCCGCCGCCCGGGCTACGACCGGCTGCTCGGTCTGTACACAGCCGGTTTGCGCCAGCAGCAGCAGCGCAATCCAACATCGCGCCGCCATCAGTTTCTTTTCGCGCTGTCGATCGGACCGTCCGGCTCGCGATCCACCATCAGCATCAGGATAGCCGCGCTGGTTACCGCCACGCGGCCCGTGATGCAATGGTGCCCGGCCCACGTGCCATCCTCGTTCTGCATCCTCAAAAGCTTGGCGGTCATTTCCGCATTCCACTTCTCCCACGGCGGACCACCGGCGCGATGCAGGCTGTCGCTGATGTTCAGATAGGAGAAGAATTCCTCTCCGCCAATGGATCCGAAGCCGGCCACGAATCGCGGATCGGATAGCTCCTTCTCGATGGTGCCGATCGCCACGGCGTTCTTTTTTCGATCCGGTTCGGTGCGGCTGAGCTGCTCAAGTTCCTGCGCCCGTTTGTAGAGCGGAACACCGGCAGATACGGCAGATACCTCTACTCGCGATGTAACGCTACCTGCCGCGCCCGCCCGAAAGACGCCACCGCCAACGCCTCCGCCAGTGCCTGGTCCTACACCGCTCCCGGAACCGCTCGCGCCAGCCGCCGGCGACGCGGCAGTCCACATCGCGTACTCTTGCACTTTGTCCATGGCCGGTTGCGCGACTGCCACGCCCTTGGCCTTGGCGGCGTACAAGCTCTGCGACGCCAGGGATGTGCCCAGGATGGGCGCCCACCCGCCGGCTACGTTCCAGCTTCCATCTTTAAGCTGATTTTTCTCGATCTTGGCGACGCATTTCTCCAGGCTGCGGCGGACACGCTCATTGGCTTGGCGGTCGCCCATCTGGCCATCGAGATCGGCCAGCAGCTTCGACGTTAGAAACGTATCGATATATGGTCCCAGCTTGCGCTGGATCTGGGTGCCCATCCCGTCGGTCACCGCCAGCCCTTCCGCCGGGCTGTTGTCCACGTGCGTCAGGATAAATCGCACGGCGCGCTGCAGGGATTCCCGGTAGGGACCAGCGGTTGGCGTGCTGCCCGTGTGGAGCAGCCCTTCGGCGGCCACAGCGGTATTGGCGACGTCATTGCCGTTCGATTCCAGTCTCTCCCCCTGGCGCACGTAAGAGGTTTCGCCGCCATCCTGCCCCCAGCCGCCGTCTTTCCCTTGCACGGAAACCAGCCATTTCGCGCCTTTCGCGACCGCGATGGCAACGGGATCGTTCTTGGATGGGGTTTTCTCCCGGGCGAGAGTGGTTTCGGCATAGATGCCTATGGCGATGGCTGCTATGCCGCTTGCAAGCACACGTATCCTGCGCGATCTCATATAGTCTCCTCTCCAACTTACGCAATGCTGGCGCGGGCCGCGACTAACACTTTGGACGCCGCGCTGGCCGTAAAGTGCCCGGCTGATACGGAATGCCGCGATAGCAGTTTTCCTTCCACTAATATCCCGATATTCTTTTCTAATGACGCAAAGGAGTTGCCATCTGTGCATGCGCGGTTGCCGCGGGACCCGCAGGCTACATCTGTGATGCACATTCACGGAAGGCCCGCCGGCCCGCGCAGGCCGCTTTCTTTACGCACTCCTTAGACCTTCCTTACAGCGTCTTGACAGGAACTCTGCCATACTGGCGCATGGATCACGCTTGACTTGGACAAGTCTCTGTCAGCTCCTGGTCTTCCTGGGCTTGTTGCTGGCGATCACCAAGCCGCTGGGCTGGTATATGGCGAGAGTTTTCGAGGGAGGAAAGACCTTCCTTTCGAAGCCGCTCTTGCCGGTGGAGCGCCTGATATACCGGTTGTGCGCCGTGAACCCGGCAAAAGAGCAGACGTGGCGCACGTATGCCGGGTGCTGCCTGGCTTTCGGCCTCGCGAATTTCATTCTTTTCTACGTCCTGTTGCGATGCGAGCGGTTCTTGCCCGGGCATCCCGCCGGCGGAACCCTCCTCACGCCAGACTTGGCCTTCAATACCGCGGTCAGCTTCCTGTCGAACACAAGCTGGCAAGCATACTCCGGCGAGACCACGCTCAGCTACATTTCGCAAATGGTGGGAGTCACCGCGCAGAGCTTCACCTCGGCAGCCGCCGGGATGGCCGTCGCCATGGCGCTCATCCGCGGCTTCGCGCGCGCTTCGGCCGCCCGGCTCGGCAATTTCTGGGTAGACGTGACGCGCGCACTCCTTTACATCCTGCTACCGTTGTCGCTGGCGGCCGCGCTGATTCTCTGCTCGCAAGGCATTCTGCAGACGTTCCATGACTACCGGCACATCACCACCCTGGAGGGTGCGAAACAGACCATCGCGCTGGGACCGGTCGCCTCGCAGGAATCCATCAAACTGCTCAGCTCGGATGGCGGCGGCTTCTTCAATGCAAACTCCGCGCATCCCTTCGAGAACCCTTCGCCGGTCGTGAATCTTTTTGAGATGCTGCTCATTCTGGCCATTCCTACAGCGTTCACCTATACGTTTGGCGAGGCGGTGAGGGATCGCCGGCAGGGCTGGACGCTGTTCGCGGTGATGTTCCTTCTTTTCGCCTGCGGCTCCGCGATTGCCACGGTTAGCGAGCAGCGCGGCAATCCCATGCTGCATGGCCTCGGTGTGGTGGGCGGCAATATGGAAGGCAAGGAAGTCCGCTTCGGAACCGCCGGATCGGCGTTGTTCTCGATGGCCAGCACAGCCTCGAGCGATGGCGCGGTGAACAGCGCCCACGACAGCTATACGCCGCTTGCCGGACTGATTCAGATGCTGAATCTCAAGACCGGCGAGGTGATTTTTGGCGGCACCGGCTCAGGCATCCTCTCGATGATCCTGATGGTGCTGATAGCTGTCTTCATCGCGGGACTGATGGTGGGCCGGTCGCCGGAATACCTGGGCAAGCGCATAGAGGCCAAAGACATCAAGATGGTGATGCTGGCGCTGGTGGTCGCGTCCGCGGCGAACCTGCTGATTTCCTGCGCCACGTTTCTCGTGCATTTTAAAGCCGGCGGATACTGGAACCCTCCCGGCGCGCCGGCGGCTAATTTGGGCAATGCGGGTCCTCACGGATTGAGCGAGATCCTGTACGCTAACGCCAGCGCCGTCGGGACGAATGGCAGCGCTTTCAACGGACTGAACGCCAACACTCCGTGGTTCAACCTGACCCTGGGACTCGAAATGCTGATCGGGCGTTTTCTGGTGATCGTTCCCGCGTTGGCCCTGGCCGGGAACCTGGCTCGCAAAAAGCGTGTGCCGGTAACAATCGGCACCATGCCGACGCATGGCGTGCTATTTGTGATTTTGCTGGTGGGGACCATCCTCATCGTCACCGCGCTGACCTTTTTTCCGGCGCTTTCGTTGGGTCCCATCGCGGAGCATTACCTGATGCACTCGGGCGTGCTGTTTCGGTGAGGTGATCATGTATCATCGCAAACCGGATGCCGTCGTGCGCAGGCTTGGCGTCATTCGTTAGCGAGTGCCCGGCGCACCACGGCTGGCTCTTTCGCTATGACGGTCAGGTACGCGCGGGCCGCCGAGTCTGGTTGACGCCCGCCTTGCTCCCATTCCTGCAACGCGCGTTTGCTGATGCCGTAGGCTCGCGAGAATTCGGCCTGCGACATGTTCACACGCTTGCGAATGGCCTTCACGTCGATCGGCTTCGGCCAAACCTGCTGGAGTTCAATTTTGCCGCGCTGGTGAGCCAGGACCAGCTTCGTTCCTTCGATCAAGTCCGCTCCAAAGGCCGTCTTTTTCGCAGCCGATTTCTTTGCCATTCTATTGCGCTCCTTTCAGGTGAGCCGCGATTTGCCGCAATTCTTTCTTCCGGGGTCAGATCTGTTTTAACATTCTTGGCATAACAACGGAGCAGGTAGATGCGTGCGGCGATCACGACGTAAAGGTAGATGACCCGAGCGCCGCCACGCTTTCCCTTAGCCTTCGCCGCTCACCGCAACTTCCGCACACCGCCAGCGCCCGCTATCACTTTGCCAACTTCCGGATGGTCGATCAAATAAACGGCTACCGCCTCAATGCCGTCCGATCCGATTAACTTAGTGGCCTCGGCTTTGAACTTCGGCAACTGCAGAACCGTACGTTCGGAAGCGTCGTCCACCATTTCAGAGCATACCGCGCTGCGGCATAAGAGTTATTTGAAATGGATTGTGGCGGAACGAATGCCGGGTGGGACGATATTGCCCACGCCGCGACATCACTCAACAAGTCGTCAATCGGGAACGTCATCCCGGCGCGAGCAGACTATCCAGCGGGAAGGACCGACTGCTGCGCGGCTTCTTCCCGCCCCAGGGGCGACGGCTGGGACGCCCGCGCCGCGAAAACGCGCGCTTGTACAGCGGCGCGATGCCGATCTTCTCCTCGTCCAGCGTCGGATAGCCGTCCAGAATCTCGCGAGGCGTTGCGCCCTGAGCAAGCATGTCGGCAACCAAGTCGACAGGAATGCGGGTTCCCTTGAACACAGGCGTTCCGCGCATGATGTCAGAATCTCTAACCACCAGTTCTTCCATGCGTGCCAACTGCTTCATCTGGCCCTCCGCCTTGATGGCCTCACGCGTACCGCCCCCTGAACTGGTTCCAGCGCACGCGCAACGGATCCAGGAATGCGGCCAAACCCCGCAGCGTACTCACCTTGGTCCCCTGCACGTCGTTCCACTTCACCGGCACTTCCACTCCGCGATAGCCCAGGCGGCGCGCGATGAACAGCACCTCGACATCGAAGCCGAAGCCGTCCAGCAACTGGCGCCGGAAAATCTCGCGTGCGGCGCCGGCTTCGAAGAGCTTGAACCCGCATTGCGTATCGCGGAACGGCAGCCCGGTGATCAGCCGCATGCTCAGGTTGAACAGCCGCCCGGCGTTCTCGCGGAACCACGACTGGTGCACTCCAATCAACCCCCGGTCGAGCGCCCGCGATCCTACCGCCACGCTCACGCCGCCCTGCTCTGCGGCCTGCCACAGCTTGTCAAGCTCCTCAATGGGCGCGGAAAGATCCGCATCGGTGAACAACGCCCATGCGCCGCGGCATTCCAGCATCCCGTGCCGCACCGCGTAGCCCTTGCCGCGATTCCCCGGATTGCGCAGCACGCGCAGGTCCGGGTACTCGGCGTGCATCCGTTCGGCGACCTGCACGGTGCCATCGGCGGACCCATCGTCCACCACCAGAATCTCGGCGAACGGCCAGCCGCCGCGCCGCAGATATTCGATCACCTGGCGCAGCGCCGCGGGCAATCGCTTTTCTTCGTTGTAGGCTGGAATGATAATAGAGATTGATCGGGTCAAGGAAGACCTATAATAACCAATTCCCCTAGGAGAACGATTTGTCGCTGGAAGACGATCTGCTGCAACAGCGCCTCGAACGGATTCGCGAGATCGAGGCACTGGGTTTCCGGCCCTATGGCCAACGTTTCGAGTTCACGCACACGATCCCCGCCATTCTGGCCGAATATGGGTCGAAGACTGCAGAAGAGCTCGCTTCCCCAGTGCGCGTCCGCATCGCCGGACGCGTGCAGACCTTGCGCCGCATGGGCAAGGCCGGCTTTGCGCATCTGGCTCAGGATGGCGAGCGCCTCCAAATCTATGTCAAGAAAGATGCCCTCCCGGAGCGCGACTTCGCCGTCTACCAGTTCATCGATCTCGGCGACATCATCGGCGTGGAAGGCTACCTCTTCCGCACGCGCACCGGCGAGTTGAGCGTGCACGTCGAACACCTGGAGTACCTCGCCAAAACGCTCCTCAGCATGCCCGAGAAATGGCACGGGCTGGAAGACGTCGAAACCCGCTACCGCCAGCGCTACCTGGACCTGATCGCGAATCCGGAGGTGCGCCGGGTGTTCCTCACGCGCGCGCGCATTATCGCTTCGCTCCGCCGACAGCTAGAGAGCCACGGCTTCGTCGAAGTGGAAACGCCCATGATGCAGCCGCTGT
>Ga0181523_10001609_pt1 | contig 23755 bp, 23 predicted proteins | sample PEATcosm2014_Bin_43_FD_119752 | JGI IMG/M metagenome (GOLD analysis project Ga0181523, IMG submission 119752) | Peatland microbial communities from MTU Mesocosm Facility, Houghton, MI, USA - PEATcosm2014_Bin05_30_metaG | ecosystem: Environmental > Terrestrial > Soil > Wetlands > Peat | place... | reverse complement strand
TGGCCTCTCCGAAACGACGTAAACTCGCCAAAGGCTCGTTGGCGTCGTTGACGTGCGTCGGCGCGTATACCACCGTCGCCGCCGAGTGCGGATCTTTCGTCGGCCGCCCCGATTGCGAAGCCAGTATGAGGTCGAGCTTCGGATAGCCCGCGGGAACCAGTGTCGTTCCCGCCAGGGTCGGGCGTCGGCGCAGCAGCGCCTGGAAGGCGCCGAAGTGGTGAGGACCGCCGCACAGGATATATTCGAACCCATCGAAGTGATGATCGAGATAAACCCCATCGATGCTGGCAATCGACATGAGTCCGTGCACCACACTCGCTTTGGCGGGCTTCAATGATCGCGGAAGCTCGGGTATCGGCAGATAAACGATCCGGGCGTCGAATAGCGGCAGCGTGCAAAGCAGCGCATGGCAGATCACCGTCACGCCGGGCAGTTTCGAAAGGTCCTTGACACTGTCCTTTGACGCCGCAATCGCAACGGCCACCTTCAAATCCGGGCGCCTGCGGTGCAGCTCCTCTACCACCAGCTTGATGTTCTGCCAGCGAATCGAATCGCTGCAGAAAAGCACGTCGTAGGCGCGCCTGGTCAGTCGATAGTCGTCGGCATGCCGCAGCATGAACTGCAAACGCCGCCCGACCTGAATCGGCCGCTGCGAGTTTTCATCGCCGATGCAAGCTTTGAGCGCTTGCTGTAATTTTTTCTTCAATGGATGACGCAAGGGAGGGTACCTGTTTTCGCGGCAATTGTGCTGCAGGTGAAGGCGGTATGTGCATGTCGCTGTATGGCGACGTGCGCTGGAGCCGACACTTACCCGGTGCAGGTGTTGTAAACCACATTGCCGCTGATATTCGTGACGCGCGCGCTGGTCAGTGCGATCTTTTGAGTATTAACTGGCCTCGCAATGTAAGGGCAAACCCGTCGTAAGGCGGGGACGCAAAGCCTCCGGTCTTAGGTCCGATAGGGACATGAGATAGCGCGCTTGCCGGCACGGAAGCGATGCAAGCGCATCGGCTCTTCACCGTCAATACCCGCTTCTCGCCTATCGGTACGTACCTCGCCGGAGCGCATCAAGGTTTTCCATCTGACGGCGAGACGATGTGACATGCGTACGGATAAAAATTGGCGACTGCTGGGCCAAGGCCTGGCCGTTCTGACTCTCAGCGCGACCCTGGCCGCCTGCGGCGGCTCAAGCGACGCGAGCTCTGGCGACAGGGGCACGGCGTCGTTTTTGGTGTCGGTCACAGACACCAGCTACCCGCATCAGGAAGCGACATCGGCCTTCAGTTTGGTCGTGACTTCGCAGACGTTTCAGCCCTCGGCCCTTTCGTTTGGCGCCGAAACCGTTGGCATGACGACGGTCACGCAGCTGATATCGGCGACCAATAGTGGATCGACACCATTGATGGTGAGCGGCGTCGCGATCACCGGAATGGATTCGGCGGACTTCTCGCAATCCAACGACTGCCCCGGATCGTTGGTGGTGCATCAGAGCTGCCACATCCGCGTCGTGTTCTCGCCGCACCTGTCCGGTTTGCGGAGCGCCTCCGTGACGCTCGGCGGCAGCGAATCGGCCGCAATGACCGGAAGCGGTCTGGCCCTCGCCAGCGCCTTCTACGTCGCCCCCGCGGGACAGGGCGGCAGCGACGCCAATCCGGGCACCCTCGTGGCGCCCTTCCTGACGCTGACCAAGGCGCAAAGCGCGATGCAAGCCTCGGCGGGAGCCACCCTAACGACTTATATTCGAGCGGGCATCTACAGTCCGAGCGCTATCACGTGCGGCATATCGAATGGCCCCTGCGGGCTCATCCTTGGGTCGTCCGATAGCAACGAAACCTGGGCGTACTATCCTCCTGATGGAATCAATAGCGCGATACTGGATGGCGGCGCGTCCGGCCCCAGCACGGGGCTCGGCTCCATCATCTACCTCAGAGGAGGGGTAACCGGTGTCACGATTCGCGGCCTGCAGTTTCAGCATTGTGATTGGACGTGTATCGCGGCGAACGGAGCGAGTCACATTGCGATCGTTCAGAACCTCTTCCACGACGGCTATTATGGTGGGAGTACTACCTCCGGATGGTCGCAACCGGAGGGCGGCCCTGAATCGAGTGAGGGCGCCATCAATTGCGAAGGGAACTGCCAGTATTGGTCGATAGTCAATAACGCGATCCATGATTTTGCCGGCTTCGGCGTCATCGTGGAGCCGGGCCAGACCGTAGGCGGTGGCAGCATTCTCGGTCTGTTGGTGAGCGGCAATGTGGTTTACAACACCTGCACCGGGTTCGCCGATTGTGGGGCCATATATTGCGAGGATCAGGCCGGGGGAGGCACCTGCACCTTCACCGACAACTTCGTGCGGGACGGAAACCCGGGCTTCGCCGGTTATGCCGGCTATGGATCGGCGTATTACCTGGACGGCTGCGCTTCCAACTCCACGCTCTCTGGGAACGTCGCTACGGGACGCAATGGCAGCATGATCGTTTTCGTTCACGGCGGCTACGACGACACGATCTCCGGCAATCTCTTTGATCTCGCGACGACGGCAACCTACGCGGTCGCGCTACAAACGAATGGTAGCTTCACCTGTGCAGGCTCCAATGACATGCATGGCAACGTCATCGCCGGGAATGCGTTCGTGAGTGGCGGAGGAGGGGGTGGCTGGGGAATCGACGCGATTCCGACCCAGCCGGCGATCCACAACAACGACTATTTTGCCTACGCCGGATCGGTGCCGAGCCATTTGGGAATCAACGACGTGACCGTGAACGACACCAATCCGTTGAATGTCGATCCGGCGCTTTCGCTGTGTTACCAAGTTGCGCCGAGTAGTCCGCTTTACGCGGTACCCATCGTGTTGCCGCCGCTGGTGATGGGATGGGGACCTCCGGGGTATGTCATTCCGAAGGGTGGAACGCCTCCGAGCTACCCATCACCGACCTGCAATTAGAGCCGTCGAGGCGCGCGCTTTCTGACCCATTTCGAGTCCACCGCCTCCGAGCGGCTTGGGTGAGGGCAGCCCGTTGAACGAGCGCGATCGGCCCAACCCGGAGCGAGTTGGTCGACCATTGCGGGGTTCACCTTGCCGCGTCGCTGTGCAAAATGCGCCGTTGCGCCCTTCAGCAAACGCAGCACCACGTCCATTTTCTTTCTCGAGGACCAGCGGTCCCGATCTTCGACAGTCACTCCGGCCTTTCTTCGCATCGAACACTCCCTTGGCCAATACTTTGGCCCAAAAGCGTGTCCAGGAAAACTCTATACCGGGGGAGCCATACCCAATGACCGCCGAATACGTAACCCAATGGCATTTGAGAGCGAGTGCGGAAGTGCTCGAACGATTGGCCGCAGGCGCTGCCGGCGTGGATCATTCGCTTCAAGCCAGCGGCGCGGATGTACGCACGACAGCGGATGTGCAGTTGGCGTTAGCGACGAAAGCGCAGGGTAGGCGCACAGCCGTTCCCGGCTGACGAATATAAACGCGTTTTGAGCATAATAATAGGCTACCGAAGGGTCGTCCCAAACGAGCGGGCGGATGCAATCATATCCGACGTAATCGCGATTTGCGAAGCGCTCTATCCAATATTCCGGCCATTGTTCGTTTATGTGATTGTCCCCCCCCTGAAACGGAATCGCCGCGGAGAAGAGCACGAGCGGTGCTAAGCTGGACAAGGTATCCACAAAAATTTGCGCGCTAGCTGCGGGAATATGTTCAGCCACCTCCAAGGAAACTGCCATATCAAAAGTCTGATCCAGCCTCAGCGGCTGCGACAGATCGTGGCTCCTAAAGGTATCGCGATCTATCAAAAGTTGCGATGTATCGACATACGCCCCGTCTATACCCAGAGTCTTGGCTACGCCGAGCTCGCGAAAGACTGAAAGCCAAGTCCCCACGCCACAACCAATATCGACCACGCTGGTCGGGGCGAACATACGCAAAATATGGGGTAGGAGGCTGCGCGCGGATCCGCGTGATTCCTCTATATAGGTCCGATAGAAATTCGGAGTGTAAGGATTGGTTGTCACTGGGGGGGGTCCTTTACAGATAGCGGGGGTGTGAAGGATAAGAGCTTAATTGGATCCATTGCAACCCTCGAGGAAGCCACGCCCTGACGAAAGCTCCGCGCTCCGACAAAGAATGTAACGAAGTTATGCTAGATTCCGCCGGCCCTCGATCGAGGAGTGCCCTAAGCCGCTGCACAAGTTGGTGCTTTGGAATGACACAGCGCGGGGCGCCCGACCTTTATGGCACCTGTTCAGACCCTTGCAATCCTTCAGGGCAGATTTCCTGCTCCGGCAGTATTGCAATGCGTCGCAATACCGGATCAAGTTCGCCTCTCGGTGTGCGATTGGCACGGCCCTGTCGACTCAAATTCCCGATGACTTTCTATTTTATCGCGCGCAATATCGAGATAATCCGTCGCGCAGGTGTTCGAAACAGCTTTCGCTTGAGAGCTTCTGCCCTACTCTCCTTTAACCGAAAAGTGATCGCCAGCTCCGTGGACGGTAACGTGTATTTGTCACCTACTCGAACGAATGATCTAAATAGTTTAACGAAGCCGTTTTTCTTCTCTGCCGGCAAATGCCACATTATCAATGATCCTTCATCTCCCGTAACGTTCGATTCGACGCTGCGATCTGTCCAAATTCGCTTTACAACATGGTTGGCGGAGTAATTCTCGTAACCGAGAGATTGATACACAAAGCTGAGCAAGTGTGCTTCTTCATTGAACTTCTTCTGACGCCTCTGATGTCGCTCTATGCAGCGCAAATAAACTTCACGAGCCATCGATGCAATTCGGCGCGCTTCTGACCCCAAGATGCATATGAATTCGCCGCCCGAATAGACGAAGCTTGATGGTGAAAAATAAGGATCGAGCTCCCTAGAAACTTCTAGCAGTTCGGCCGGCGTCAACCCATTGTTGACGTAATTTTCTCCTAGATCCAATGAGTAAAGAAGCGCTTTCTTCTCACGAAGGTCCGACAGTAGTTTCTTATCTATAGGCTTAATAAAGACGATGTCGCTATCCAAAATGAATACCGCGTCGTCAGGTTGACAATGCTTGGCAACCCAATCTAGTACGTCAAGCACAAGGAACTGGGTGTTCCAGGCGCCATAGTAGTCAGTAGGCGAGAGCGTGAGTGTGTCGAAAACCACCACTTCGACCCGGTACTGCTTTATGAGCATCTCGATGTCAATACCGTCGACGGAATCTGGGGGGAACTGATTTACGAACAGGATGTGTCTAGCGCCACTGTTGAGGCGAGCGCTACTTTCGAACAGAAGAAATACGCACCGCCAATAGTAGGCCTGGTAGGTTAGGCTGCTGGAACGTTTGCCGACTTGAGTGTGAACAAACTGCTCGCCCTTGGGTGAAGAATACATCCACGTGATAATCAGGCAACTGTCCGTCGATGGCATTTTCAATTCTCCCTCACGTGCTGCGTGCAAACGCGCCGCGCTTACGCCGTTAGCACGGGTACGCGCGCCCGGGCGCCATCTCCTACTCACGGCGCGCGTTCTTTCGTGCCGGTTGTGCCGCAAGACTCAAGTTGCGTCACGGCCGTTGAAAGTTGCGTTCATGCTCGTTGTGTTTTCGATGGGGAGACCACCCCCGCGATCACGTCGGAATAAATGTTCATCAATTGCAGATAGTTTTTCTGCTCTGTGAGGTGCTTGTCGAAATATGCCCGTGCATTGATGCGCATGCGACGAAGGCCAGCCTCGTTGTCCAGCATGAGACGCACGCTTTCGGCTAGTGCGTGCGGGTCCCCTGCCGTAAATTTCATGCCCGTCACGCCGTCTTCGATCAGCTCTTCCATACTGCCAATGCGCGAGGCGAGGATCGGCGTGCCGCAGGCGAAAGATTCGGCAATGACCATCGGGAAACCTTCGTAGCATTCTGACGGTATGATGAGAAATGCGGCGTTGGAGATGACATTGAGCACCTCTTCCTTTTGCTGCATGCCGGCGAACTCGATATTGAGGTGCTCGCGTCTCGCCATGGTCTCCAGTTCAGGCCTCAATGCACCGTCACCGATGATTTTGAGCTTAACCGACGGCAGCTGTCGCCACGCCCGCACCATTGTCTCCGCCCCCTTGCCTTCCAGTAAACGACCGATGTAAGTCACATAACCGCCACCACCCAGGCCGGGGGGCGGTGGATTGGGAAGGAAGTTCGGCTTGACCAAGAGCTTTTCGCCCGGAATTCCGCCCTTGACCGCTTTGCTCCGGCCAAACTGCGTGAGAATGATGTAACGGTCTATGTCGCGCGAATACGTGCCGATGAGTCGATGTAAGGTAAGCATGGTAGCCAATGTCGCCGTCGCACTAACTGAGCCGCGATAGCAGCGGTGCCGCACTGACTGCAGAAGGCTTCTTTCCAGGCAGCTTTCGCACGGCCTGCCATCGCGAAACAACAACGCGGATGGGCAGAAAAATCGGAAATTGTGTAGGGTTTGAACCACCGGCACACCTTCGGCCTTGCATACGCCATAGATGCTAGGCGAGAGCACGGAAAAAGTATTGTGCACATGAACTACGTCGGGACGCGCGCTGCGCAATACGCCGCGCAACTCCCGCCGCGAACGCTGCGACCAGATGGTATTGGCGGCCGTCGCCGTCCTCGCCATCAGCGAAAAATCGTCGATATCATCGTTGCAGCGGTCGAAGCTGAATACTTCCACACCGCGGCTCTCGAGCATGCGGCGTTCGTTCAGAACCGCCGCATCCTCACCGCTTGGCGCAGAAGTGCGATATCGGTTGTGAACGACGAGCACTCGCATAAATGAATAATGGCTCTTCGTGATTTCTAGTGGGCAAAACTGGTATCATCGCAGAGCTGAATCAAGAATTCTATCAGCATTGGCTGCGTAACCGTCAAATGGTATTGGCTGCGTTCGCCGTCCTGGCAAACAAAGACGAGTCATTGACGTCGTCGTTGTTTCGCTCGAAAGTGGTCACCTCGATTCCGTGTCGGTCCAACATTCGTCGTCCATTGCGGACGGCCGCGTCCTCGCCACTAGGCGCGCTAGTGCTGTAATTGTTGTGTACAAGTAATATTCTTATAGACGTAGATCACCCCGAGTACTTCGGAGTTGTTAATATATCTAGTTGGAACGCGATGCGATGGCTGAAGACAGACTAATTGGCGTACGCTTGGATCCCCGCTCGCTGCAGGAGCTCATCCTCGCTGCGCAAGGCGCGGTTACAGCCCGGCAGAACTCCTTTGTCTTTGCCTGTGCCAATCCTCATTCACTAACCGTCGCGCGCAAGGACACCCAGTTTCGCGGTGCCCTCGAAATAGCGACCGCCGTCGTTGCCGATGGCGTCGGTTGCCAATGGGCTGCCGCACTATCAGGGGCCTCAATTGGCCCGAGGATCACGGGTTATGATTTTTTTCGCGCCCTGATGTCGTCACTGGATATAACTGGCGGAAGAGCGTTTTTTTTTGGCTCCAGCGAGGAAGTGCTTTTAGATATTGCTAACCGCGCCAAGCTTGATTATCCGCGGGTATCGATAGCAACGTTATCGCCACCCTTCACTCCTTGGTCTGAAGAAGAAAATCACTCAATGATCGAGAGGATTCATGAGTTCGCGCCTGACGTCCTGTGGGTAGGCATGACGGCACCGAAGCAAGAAAAATGGGTGGCCTCGAACGCGCACCAAATCAGGGTGCCGGTGATCGGATCGATCGGGGCAGTGTTCGGGTATTACGCGGGGGTTACGCCTCGAGCGCCACAGTGGATTTGCGAAATTGGCCTGGAATGGTTGTATCGGTTACCGAGAGAGCCCCGACGGTTGTGGAAGCGCACGTTTATTTCGGCTCCATTATTCCTTTGGTTTGTCTTGCTTGACCGAATGCGACGATGGTAAAGAATAATTCTATCACCGGCTCATTTATCGGCCGAAGCCATTGATCGGCGCCCGCGAGGGCGAAATTGGACCCCGGCGGGATAGGCGATCTCATCTGTGGATTGCCTGCGGCACTAGGCTGAAGTTCTGTCCGGCGTTGCGTGATAAATTGTGTCAACGGTGTCAGATTGCCGGCCTAAGGCGCTCGTAGGCGGGGTGCGAAGTGGTCACCTTGATCGATTGCTTCGGCAGTGCGCTGAACCTGGACGCGCATTTTCACATGCTGCTTCCGGACGGGGTGTATTAGCGTGATAGCGATCCGACGTATCTGCGGCGCGTGAGCTGGCGGACGGCGTCTGAGTTGCAGGCCCTCGCGCTGCGGACGACTCAAGACCCAGGGCATGGTGCGAAAAGCCTCGAACGCTGTTGTGACGCGGGAGCTCAGGCTAGGTGAGAATTTTCTACGCTTTCCGACTAGACATCATGGCCTGATTTGGTGGAGTCAGGGTGATGCGTAGAATGAAGGGTAGTAAGAGGTCTGCCTCCAGTATCGTTGGTTGCGCACCGAAATGTGCCGAGCCACATTCAGAAACGCCTCGGGGCGTATTGACCGCAACCATTGAGAGGAGGCAGACCGTGAGTAAGGGTATGACTTCGTTCCTCCGATTGGACGTTCACAAGGATTCCACCGTGATTGCAGAGGCTGAGGCTGGACGGGAGACCCCACGTTTCGTCGGGACGGTGGGGCCTGAACTGGGACAGCTCATCGAGCGTCACGGCTTCAAGCCGCCCGCTCAACGCCGACGCGAGCATTACGCTGAAAACAAAAAGTGGGCTGAATGAACGATTCGCTTAAAAGCAACCGCGTGTCCAGAAAACACTTGACCGGTACACCATTGAAGTATCTCGATTTTACGACTAGCGGTATCGCAATCACGGGGGTAGCCGATCTCTCGACCTCGACCGGCACTGGCCCGCATGAACAAGGACATGCGACCAGCTCGCGTTCGTTTAACACGAGGCAATCAGGAGATCGAAGGACGGTTGTTGGATCTTTGAATTGGACCGGCGCTACACCGAGCAAGGACATCTTGATCAATGAATCCCCGGGGCGGTTATATAATGTAAAAACATTTCAATTGATATTTAGACAGCGTAACTTGACGTGATGCGAAATCTTCGACCGACGAAAATAGTATTGGGATTTGTAGTGACCGTCCTTTTAGCCGGCGTTGTCAATAGTGCCGGTGGTTCCAGCGCCGTCGTGGATCCACAAGCGCTGTTGAAATTGGCGGATGTGACTAAGCTGATCACGAGCGCGGATTCAAACAAGGCAATTGTAATCCACGACAAACGCTTCGGATTAGCTGTTGATTTGCACGATTCCCTTGTCGGCACGCTGCAACTCGATACTCCGTTGCATACGAATGGTGGAACGATTTCATTTTGGATCAAGCCGCATTGGCAGGCCGGATCTGACGAATCCCATACGCTGTTATCCGGACTGTGGAGTGGAGGGCGAAAAAGTTATCTCGCGATATCGGAAGGTTGGTGGGAGCCGACTGGAGTCGGTCGCCTGTATTTCATCGCGAGCAACGAAGACTTCGTTCATTGCTCCTCTGATGCTCGCTTGCCCACCCAGACGTGGTCCCTCATTACCGTCACTTGGGCTGCCGGAGCAGCGGGATATTGCAAACTCTATGTTGACGACGAACTGCGGGCATCGAGTGTTGAGAGCATTTGGTCTGAATCAATGACGATAAAGTCGCTCAATATTGGCAGCGATGACGCAGCAAGCAATCGTCGGGGGCGTAAGGCTGATGCAACAATTGCCGTGCTCAAAATATTGAGTTATCCGGTAAGTCAGGAGGCAGTAATTCGACGCTACGATGCTGAAGAAGATGCTGCAGCTCGGTACGCCAAGAAATGGGCGTGGCTTGACATCGCAAAGAACCATTTACCGAAAGACGGGAACAGCCGTCGCAATTCCTACAAATGGGCGATTTTTGATGAGGATTTTTCTTGGGCAGAATCTCCGGCTTCCGTGGATGCTCGGCTAAACAGCGTCGCACGGGCAGGATTCAACATCTATGTACCGTGCGTATGGCATGGGCGCGGTGCGTATTTTCCCACGGAAAAAGCTCGTCCTGAACGAATGTTATCGGATCAAATCCGGTTGGGTTGGGACCCTCTCGCCTACGTCGTGGCGCAAGCTCACAAGAGGGGAATCGAGGTGCATCCCTGGTTTACAGTGGCGCGCCGAGAAGACGATGAGCATCCCGAATGGACTGGGGTAGGAGTGCCGACCGGCGCCTACGACATGCAAAATGCAGCGTTCCGTCAATTTATTGTGGAGCTAATGATGGATGTCGTGGATCGCTATCAAGTCGACGGGATTAACCTCGACTATATACGTACGATGGGCGTTTGCACGTCGACATCTTGTCAAGCCAACTACCGCATGCAGATGGGCGCAGACTTGCTTAAAGACTACTCCTTGCTGAAAGACTACGCCTTGCTTAAAGGCGCACCTAGTCCCGGCGCCCGGTCTCGAATCCAGACTTGGCAGGACATGGCAGTTGCCGGGGTCGTGAAAGAATTCTCGACTCGGGCGAGATCGGTGAACCCGCGATTGCTAATCAGTGTGGATGGTTTCGCTACGCCATCACAGGCTGATCGGCCGCTCGAGGGTAGGGACGAAATCAATTGGGCCAATCAAGGGTGGATTGACGTGATTTTTCATATGGACTACCGGCCAACACTTGATCTAAAACGATTTGAGGCAGCGCGCTCAATGCTAACTGATCCAGAAAAACTTTGGTTTTTGATCGCGAACTACGATCTAATCGATGATGTCCCAACACCACGGTCTGGGAAATGGGTTGCGAGTGTACTGGAGGCAGCCGAGAACTCCCAATACGGCAGCGGAATTGGCGTATACATCATCAATCAGCTCAACTCTTCGCAGACAAGGGCGCTAGCACCAAGAGCAAGATCCGGAGCCACGCCAACAGAGGCACGGAAAATCGGCTTGCCGAGATCGCTTCAAATAAGCGAATTGCGTTGAAGTATGCGAGCGGTCCTAGCGATTCTAGTTGTATGCCTGATCGGCAAAGATCTCGCTTTCGTGCCATTTCCACAAATCGTCCGCGGTTGTGCTCAGGGGTTGTGCTTGATCGTCGGCATATTTGCGGTTCTGCCCGCGTTATCGGGCAATCTCTTGAGGCGGTATTGGCCGATGCTTGTTTACCTTTTAGTTCTTCTATTAGCGGTCCCGTTTACAGAATTCCCTGGCTTTGTGACGATGCAAATCGGCTCGTTAATGTCGGCCATCGTATTTGCGATTGGTTATTTTGAAAATCGATCGGAACCGCCTGATCAAAAATTAAAATGGCTAATGTTTTGGATCGTACTTGTGTATGCAATTGTATCGGCCCTATGCTTAATACTGATAAAAATCGATCCTACCCAAGCATATGAGTCGATGTTTATTGGCGATATAGCAGGCATTGAACTTCGCTTTCGCGGCCTGTTTTCGAAATCGGCTCAGATGGCTGCTGCAGGCGGCATATTGTTAGGGCTTGCAATGATTCGCGTTAAGAGTATCCCGCTGAAGCTGTCCTTGATAGTCCTCGGGTTGACATGCCTAACCCTACCCCAATGCAGATCATTCTGGGTTGCTGCGTTAATTGCCGGTGGCGCTACAATTTGGCTTTATTTTAGACATCTGCGCAAATGGATAATCGTCTCGTGTGGAGCACTCGCCGTCCTAACGCTTTCGCTTTTAGCATTTAATGTGAGCGTAGACACAACCGGATTGGCGGCGTTCGCGCGCGTTAATACGATCAGTACACTAACTGGGCGTACTAGTTTATGGCAATCAGCGTTCGACGGCTGGAGCCAAAAACCATTACTGGGCTACGGATTCACCTTGGGAGGGGCGGGACTAAACTTTGGAGAACCTCTTAGTCCAAATGCTAATCCAACGGAAATTTCACGACGTACACTGCACAATGGTTACGTTCAAAGTTTGCTAGATTCTGGACTAGTAGGGCTACTTTTTTATGTAACAACTATTCTCATAGCAATATCGCGCATTTGCCGTTATGATCGCGCGCGCCAATTTCCCGAGGTTTTGTATGTTTTGCTGTTCCTGTCGATTTCGAATGGAGGGGAGAGCGTGATATATTCGGGGTCGGTTTTTCAAAGTTTATGTTTTTGGATCTTCGCGACATTTGCGATGAGTCTGAAAAGAGGGCCATTGAGTGCACCCAGCAGTACGGTCCAGCCGATAACCAACAAAGGGAGGGGTGTGATATCCCGATTTCCCAATCTAATGCACTAGGAATCACGATTAGGTGCGATCATGACGATTCCAAGGGTCGGAGCGAGGTCGGTGCAGCATGGGGCGGCACGACATGACGTAGTCGCCCCCGCACAAACGAATTTACCCCATACGTCTATCTAGCCACGGTCCTTGTTCGATAGAGTACGGGGATTCGCAATATAGGTCTTATCATCTTCACCGCGCCTTCCGTCGGCAATATTAATTTTCGTTATGCCAAGGAATGATTGCCGCCTCCGTTGCTCTCACGCTTGATCAGAGCACAATTGTTCTGAGTCAGCCATTGCTTTTCGCACGATTCCATTTCTTTCCTTGCGCAACGATCGCCGTCACGTACTCAGACGTCTCTTATTGGGGCGCGTCGCGCGAGCAGAAAAAAACCCATTCATTGAATTCTTTAAAGTTTGTATAGTTAATAGTGTGGGGTGCAAAAATGTGCGGATTTATGGATTCCTTTATAAGTAGATGACGATCTCAAAACAATTCCGCCTGCTTTCAGGACGCCGTGACCGGCGTGACGCGGCGTTGCATCGGGCCCAGATTGCGGCTCGGGCGCTCGCGCAGATTTGTGAGGTCGCGGGCGCAGTAGTTCGGCGTGGCGTGATGCTTCAAGTAGCCCCAGATGTATTCGAGGGGGTTCAATTCCGGCGCATAGGCCGGCAGATGCTCCAAGGCGATGCGCCCGTTCTGGCGTTCGACGTATTATTTGACCAGCTGCGAGCGATGCGCCTGCAGGCGGTTCCAGACGATCAGCAGCTTTTTGCCGATCGTGCTCTGCAAAGCTTTCAGAAAGTTAACAATCTGCCGGCTCTTGATCGAGCCCGAGAAGAAGCGGAAGTAGAAGCGCCAGAAACTCACCCGGGCGATGACCGACAGCTGGTTCCAAGAGAAGCTGTACTGCAGAACCGGCGTCTGGCCTTTGGGAGCCCAGGTACGTGCGCGGCAGGGTCATTGGGACAGACGCGATTCGTCGATGAAGACGATTATGCGGCCTTGCCGCGGAGCGATTTTTTTAAGGTCGGCCACCGCTTCTCTTTCCATGTACGGATGGCCAGCTCGTCGCGTTCGCGCGCCCGTTTGGCGGGCCGCTGCACATTCCAGCCGAGTTGCTTCAGCACGCGCCCGACCGAGGGATGCGAGGGGTCGACACCAAAGCGCTCTTTGATCAACGTCGCTATCAGTGGCAGCGTCCACAGTTCGCTCGCAAAGGCGGCGGCCAAGGCGCCGCCCTTGTGCGCTCGGATCAACTCGGTGCGCCATACGTCGTTGAGCTTCGGCGGACGGCCAAGGCGCTCCGGTCGCATCAATACCTGTACGCTGCCTTGCTCCTTGAGCTTAGTCCAGCGCAACATCGATTGCCGGGCCACGCCGACGTGTCGAGCCACTTCCGCGAGCCACACCCCAGCGGCCAAGAGCCGCATACCACGCTTGCGACGCTTCTCCAGTTCCTTCCGTTGCTGTTTGATACCCATGCGTACCTCGAATATAAACATCCGAAATACTTGGGCAGCAAGAGTTGGAAAAAGTGTCATCTACTTACGCAATTCAATAATGGAGCGATGTGAGCCGACACCGCTAACGCATCGCGTTCTTGAATACGGTTTTTAAGAAATGACCAGCAATGCCTGAGACCAGATCCTATCTTCGCAAAACGGCGGCGTCCTCGTTGTTCAATTCATCAATAAGCGCGCTCGCGACGGCTCTTTTTCTGCCAGCCATAATTAGACAGGTCGGTATGGAAGTCTATGGACTATGGGCGGTTATTGGCATTTTTGCCGGGATGGCATCGGTACTGGATTTAGGCATCTATAAGTCCATTATTTACCTCATCTTGCAGCAGCGGCATGGCATAAATGAACTGGCTTCCACTGCGACATTTCTGAGTTGTATGGCCGCAGTTACGTTCACTGTGCTGCTCATCATCCTTCAATTATTAAAAGTTCACATCTTTGGTTCGGTAGTTACCGCTCAGGGAAACTTGGCGTGGTGGCTGGCTCTGGGCGGTTGTATTGTATTATTTTCATCATTGTTCACAAATGTCGCCCGAGCCACATTGGAGGCTTCGTTTTTCGGGCATGTTGTCAATGTTGGTTTTGCGTTCGTCACGTTATTGCAATACGGCGTAGCAGCTATCGTGTCGCACTGGTATAGCAATCCGCGCGCGTTGATCGCGGGGTCCGTTTGTGTGTACGTATTGATCCTGCTAGGCCACGTGGGCTATTTGCAGAAGGTTCGCCGCATTATTTTGGTCCGTCCGACGCGTAGCGCCATGGCGGCGATTTTTCGATACGGATTGACGGCTTTTGCAGCCGACCTTCCCATCATGTTGCTCGGGCCGACCGTGTCCTATCTATTCGTTCTCACGGCGATCAAAGCGGGCGAATACGGGGTCTTCGACATTTCTTTTAAAATCGCCATGCTTGCGGCTTCTGCATTGAGTATGTTAGCGACGCCACTATTTGCTATAGCTGCGTCCGCACAACCTGGCAACCGCGTTGCGGTACGCCAAACCGGATCCCGATATTTGGGCGTCACAGTCACCCTTGGATGTGTGGGATGTGTTTTGTTCTGGTTGTTCGGTGATCGGGCGCTAGCGCTGTTCTTTTTCAATGAGCATCCCCACCTCATTTTTCGAACCAGCCTGCTGATGCTGATTGGCGCGACTGCCGCAGCTGCGCTCGAGCCAGTTGCACGTATGCTAATGGGGATAGGATGCCTCGGAAGATTATCATTGGTGCGCTATGCGATGCTGGGCACGACAATGGGCCTGATTGCTTTGCTAACCCACCTTGAACCACTTAACCGTTTTGCCCTGGCCGTTGGCATAGGATTTGGCACCAGTGCTGTGGGCTTGGTCTTGCTTGATCGAACCGAACGCTGGAGGGTAATCTGACTTGGCAGTGGTCGGCGTAATAAAGCGTGGGGCGCGAGCGCGAGAATAATCATTCGAGTCGTCAATCCTCATAGGCAACTGCGAGTCCACGGCGCAAGCGTGGCTAATTTCTCGTAACAGTCGGTGCCAACCGGCACATGCATTCGTTCAGCATGGCAGCTGCCACGTTTGCTTCATAAGACTCGGAAATTTTTATGAAGGCGCGTATCCGCTCTATGCGGGACGAAGCAACAAGTACATTCTGTAAATGTCGCTTTTGCAGTCCCGCGATTAGTAAAAGCATCGGAACTTGCTGAATGTCTTTTATGATTTCCGTAAGGAGGCTCAACGATGAATCGTCTGCTAACAACGTTCCAAACTGTGCGCTCTTTATCAGGTTCATTCCCGATCGAATGCAGCCGTGCGTAATGACGCTCCTGCGTTCGCAAAGCCGTTGATCAAACCCGCCCCAATAGTGATTAACTTGCACCAAATCAAAATGATTGGGATATTGTTGAATTATCCGCTCTGTATGCAGCAGTGAAGTACCAAGTCCAATGCGCTTAGACAGTCCGCGGCTCACGAACCCACCTAGCACATCGAGTAACGCAGGTGAGATGTCGTGATCGTGAACTTCATGTAGCAGCAAGCCTTCCACATGGTCGACACGTAAACGCCGGAGACTCTCCGCAAACGAACTGCAAACCTCGGATGGCAAAAAATCGCCGTCGGTGGCGGAAGCATTGCGGACCCACTTTGCCCCGCGCGACCAAAAGCCGGGGAGAACGCGCTTGATCGGCGAGAGCAGCCTACGTGCAACACGAATGCTACCGGATCCGATTGGATGTGCGATCCCGACTTTCGTAACTAGAGTAACGTTGTCCCTGACAGAGTGCAGTACGTCACCAACAATGCGTTCAGCTTGACCGTGTCCGTATGATGGCGCAACGTCGAAGTACCGGAATCCCGCATCGTATGCAGCCTCAATAAGCGCGCAATTCGCTTTGTATCCAGTAGCAGCACCCACGCTGCCGCAACCAAATCCCACCGTCGGTCGGTCACTCGCTATGGCGGGTTTCGCATGTTCAGTACGGATGGGTCGGCCCTCGCAATGCATTCTTTAAATGGTCAGCCAAGCGAAGCGCAAGAGCAATCGCCGTGAACGTGGGATTTGCAAATCCTGTGCTCGGAAACACTGCTGCACCTGCCACATATAAATTCCGGGTGCCGAAAATGCGTAGGTCCGAATCGACAAATCCGTCCTCGGCCGATAGTCCCATCCGAGTTGTACCCATGTGATGTATCGCGTCAGAGACGCCCCTGAGGAACGAGGGGTCTTGATCTGCCAAACGAGGGTCCAGCGCCACATTCGCCAATCCGAGCGCGTTTAGGTTTCGCTGAATCCGTTGTCCAAAAACGGCCATAGTCTTGAGTTCTCGGCCATCAATTTGCCAATTGACCCAAAGTCTGCGCATGCCCAAACTATCCGTTTCATTGCTCAACTCAATACGACTGCACGGATTCGGTAGTTGTTCGCAAAAGAAAAACAAGCGCACTTCGGAGTCAAGTGGTTTAAATGATCTGCGGTCGCGAAAGTACCGTATTGCTAGCGGCACGACCGTGGTAGCAACGGCCGCCAAATGTGAGGGGAGTGCCCGAAGCGATACATTGCTGCCGCCGTCGCGGACAGAGCGTAGAAACATGTTCAAATAGTCTAGGTGATCGGAAAATCGCGTTCGATATATAAACTGCGCAGCGACATCCACCAAGCCCTCGTTTCGTTGCACCTCGGGTGCAATCCTTAATTTTGGATAATACTTTCGTCCGCCAAGATAAATGCTGTCAAAGGCTTCATGAAATCGCTTGTGATTAAGAAGTCTTACATCGCCGCCATAGCAATCTAAGTGGTCGATAAAAGGTGCGCCCAGCCAAGCCGAATGTGCCCAGGGCGCCGACGATCCATCGTGAAGGGGATGCTTTAGAAGGCGAACAACCTCTAGCGTGCCGTTAGCAAGGACGAAATAACGCGCTCGCACGGTCAATTTTCGTCCGTCGAGACTCCGCGCGCGAACGGTCTCCACTGCGCCGCCAGCGGTCAACTGTAGGGCAACGACATTTGCATGCACTACGACCGTTGGTCCGCTATCGTCGCGTATTACAGTGCGATAGAGCTTCGTAAAGTTCCGCATGCGTACCCATCGCGTCATAATGATTTCCAAATCATCACCCAAATTCGGCGCTGCTACCCCCAGTTTCTTCCATACCATAGCATCATCCAACTCGACATCGCTCATCCCCAGTTGGTAATAAGCCCGCAAGAAATATTTTTCTAACTCGGACCCTGTCACTGGCCACGCTGAATGACCGATCCATGGCCTGGCGCCGGTGATGAAACTGTCAAACGGCAACACTTGACCACCCCACATAGTGGTCGTACCACCAAGAATCCGATAGCGTCCGACGTCGATACTGCTAAATGAATGCCCCACGGACTCGCCCCGCTGCAATTCCTGACTGCGAATTTCCATAGACTCGCCCCCGCCTTCGAGCACCACGACATCGACGCCTAGGTTGCTTAAAGCCACCGCTAGAGATAATCCAACCGCTCCAGCGCCGACTACACATACCTGCGTATCCAGAGAGGTCTTCATCCCCGGTCTTTCCAGATTGAGAATCACCCTACAACGCACTCCGTAACTTCAGCACACGAACACAAGACAATTTCCGAATTGTAGAGCGGCTGCGATACCGATAAAATAGTCAATACCGCCCAATATCCATACGACTCGAGGCCGGCACTCTTGATGACGAACGGCAGCAAAAGCGGTGCGGCGGGAGCGCTCGTTATCGAATTGATCAATGAGGAAATCGCAACTCGCTTTAAGTACGCTTCATGCTCGGCCATGCTCGCTAACCTGATCGTGCACGATGTGAGCGAGCGAATCCGATCAGGCGCCCATCGATTGGCGTTTTTCATAAGACTGTTCACAAGTGTGCTCTGTTGCAATTATTCCGCGTATTAACGAGAACTACTTAGCTGACAGGAATGGCCTTCTCTCGCCAATCCACAGCCGCCCGATCGGCAAAGTCGTAACGTCAGTCAACTGGCGATTCGAATATTTGAAGTCTATTGAGGCATTCCGTGACCCAGGCAGTTTTCAATTCCGGTGGTAACGTTCTCAACCATGTTCTCTATGGTGTAATGGGCTGAGCTTCTGACACAGCCTTCAATCAAGCGCTTTTGCATTTCCGCGTCCATAAGGTAACTTGATACGGCGGCTGAAAAGGCTTCCACGGTAGGCGCCGTCATGATCCCGTTTGCACCGCTCTCCAGATATGCGATTTCCGGGCTGTGGATCGGCAGGTCTGTCGTGAACAACGGAACGTTCGCGACAAAGCTGTCAACGATGGCCAATCCGACTAGTCCCGGCATTAGGAGTGCCCTGCTCATTCGGTAGAAGGGCGCGAGTTCGCGTCCAAATAGCTCGCCCACGTAGTGCATCCAATCATCGCGTGCCACGGCATCAACCACGATATGCTTGTCGGGCCCGTCCCCCACGAATACGGCTGAGAATTCGGGGATGGCCCTCTTGATCCGCTTGCAGGCATCGATCAAGAAAGGAAGTTTCTTGAGGTCATACATGGCACCGCAATACAATCCGATAGCATTACCTTTAATTCCACGTCGTGCTTTGACCGCTGACACTTCCCTCTCCGAACATGCGCTGAGGTGTTCTCGGAGTTCAAAGGTATCAGTTGCGTTCTCTACGTTCGTAATCTGTGATCGCGGATAGCCGCTGGAGGCTACGATCTCAGCGCTTAGACTCGTGTAGGCGAACCACCAATCGACTTTGCCTATTGTGACTCGCTTAATCCGCTCAGCGAAACTCACTGCCCGTGCCAATTGCATGTTTTTGCCGTGTCCCCAGAACGCGATTTTCCCCTGCGTCATGCCGGAAAGCGCCAACAGTGGATAGTTCACCAATAAGCGTGTCGATTGTTCGACGACTATGAGAGCGGTTCCACGGACCATACGCATGCATGGCTGCCAAACGCATTCATTCCGGCCAATGCGGAAATAGCGATTTTCTACGCGCCGAGCCCAAGTTTCTTCCAATGTGACGCTTCTAGGTACAGTCCCGGGCCGCTCTTGCCCGTATATCAGCTGCAGATCGATGCCTCGCTCGCAAAGCCGAAGGCGTAGCCGGCGAAAAAAAGAAATCCGGTAATGGGGGAGTACCCGCTGAATTATCGTCACCCGGTCCATGCTAGCGCTCCGCGTTCTACCGACCTTGCATCAGGATGAGCACTCTTAAATAAACGTTGCAGCGGCCGCACGTTATTGTCCCTACAGTCCGGAGACGCCATATGCTCTGGCCCACAACTCGAGATTCAATATGCGCCAGAGAGCGGACGAACTATGGACATTTGGTGTCGCAAAAATTTCGGGAATCTTATCAGCATCCCAGATATTCCTGGCACGAAAGTCGCTCGAGCCGAGAATGTCTTGGACGTACGCAGCAAGAGAACGCTCTTTAAGCCACTCACTGAACGGAGTCGCAAAGCCGATTTTGCGCCGATTGTCGAGAATGCTCGCGGGAAGTCTGTCCTTGAATGCATGCCTGACGATTTTCTTTGTAACGCCCAAGTCATACTTTGCATGCATCGGCAGCGAAAAAGCGAACTCCATCAGCCTGTAGTCAATGAAGGGGGAACGTATTTCGACAGAATTCTGCATTGAGGAATGATCCTCGTAGTGCAAAATCTGATTGAATCCGTAATGCTGAAGATTCTCTCTTAGATACGCATCAAAATGTCGCGGCGCGAACATTCTAAGGGGTTCGTCGCGAAGGTAGCCATAATTTTGCGCAACGAACTCGGGAGCGAGAAAATTCAAAATGCGCTCTTGATATTTGCTGCGCAAATACGAGGCAAGTCGCCGGGGCAACAACGCCTTCACGAACTGCGACATGATATAGGCATACCGGTACCCTAGCCGTCCGTGCATAGCCTTCGCCTGAGTCAACAAATCGCTGGGAGTGGATAACAACGTATCCAACAGAAAATATCCAAGATAAAAGCGCTCATAGCCGCAGAATGCTTCATCCGAGCCCTGGCCATTCATGACGACCTTGATGCCGGCTCGCCGTATTTCTTTCATCAGGCTGTAATGAGCGAAGGACGTCGCGCTGGCTACAGGTTCGCCCATACCATAGGCCAGCTTTCCCATGAGTTCCGGTAACTGACTGCCACACGGATAAATAAGAGCCAACTTTACATGGCGGCACGTCCTGACGAACTCACGAACACGGTCACTCTCGTCATCCGCGTACCCAGGGAAAGATGCTGAGAACGCCTTCACGCTCGTGTAGTTCAGATCGCCGCCATCTATCAATTCATCAACGGTGCGAGCGATTGACGTGGAGTCGAGACCACCGCTGAGAAGAATCGCAACCGGCACGTCACTCCGAAATCTCAGCCGAATCGAATCGGCTAGCAGGCGGCGAAAGTCCTCGCTGAGTCTAATCATGTCCGGTCGATCTCGGAAATCGGCGCTGGACGGCGCCAAACTCCAATAACGATAAAGCCGGATGCGCCCATCCTTGATGGTCAGATTCGTTGCAGGCCATAACTCACTCACGTCCTTGAAGAAGGTGTCGCCGTTGCTGGTCTTATATCCGTATGCCAGATAGTCATAGACCTTTCCCAAGTTCGCACCATTCGCCGCCACGATTTTCAGAATGGCCTTGATTTCACTCGAGAATATGAGACGTTTGCTGTCTTTGAAGTAATAAAATGGCTTTACTCCGAGGCGGTCCCGCGATGCAAAGAACAACTTTTTCCGGAAATCGTAAAGCGCAAACGCCCACATGCCATTGAACAGCTTTACGCAATCCGGGCCGTATTCCTCGTACGCATGAATGATCACCTCTGTATCGGACCTGGAGCGGAAACGATGCCCGCGGCTCAATAAGTCAGGCATGAGTTCGAGGTAGTTATAAATTTCCCCGTTGAAGACGATCATTACGGACTCGTCCTCGTTGAACATTGGTTGTGCCCCGTTCTCAGTCAAGTCGAGAATACTCAGCCGCCGGTGTCCGAACGCGATGTCGCCGTTTGCGAAAACGCCCTCGCCATCTGGACCGCGGTGGATAATCGCCTCGTTCATGACTTGAATGTTGCGCTCCATTTCCTGCCGCGGCACCTGGTTACCTACAGGACCAAGACGCAACAAGCCATTAATTCCGCACATTCAGGTTACCTTATTGGGTTGCATCTCGATGTCCAAAGAATCCGATGGATTGCCGCTGTTTGAGCCGCTTGCCGCAAATCATAAATTGGGACAGTAGTGACTTGATGTCGAACAGCACGTGATGGCGCCGGCACAGCTGTCGCACCGCTGCCGGTCCCATCGCCTTGAACTCCCGGTGCGCGACCGCAATGATTGCCGCGTCGTAGTGGCCCTTGCGCAGGTTGCGCTCGGGTTTGATCCCGTACTCGTGGCGCGCTTCCGCAGCATCGATCCACGGATCATGGACATCGACTACCGCGCCATACTTCTCCGGCTCACGGACCACGTCGACCACTTTCGAATTGCGGAGATCCGGGCAATTTTCCTTGAAGGTTAGACCCAGAATCAGCACACGTGCACCCTTGACATGAATGCGTTTCTGGGTCATCAACCGCACGACTTCATTCGCCACGTGCAACCCCATGTTGTCGTTGAGTCGTCGGCCGGCGAGAATCATTTCCGGGTGGTAGCCGATCTCTGTCGCCTTGTGCGTCAGATAATACGGATCGACCCCAATGCAGTGACCGCCGACCAGACCTGGCCGAAAGGGGAGAAAATTCCACTTCGTCCCGGCAGCCTGTAGCACCTCTTCAGTTTCTATGCCGAGGCGCTTGAATATCAGGGCAAGTTCGTTGATCAGCGCGATGTTGACGTCGCGTTGCGTGTTTTCAATGACCTTGGCGGCCTCGGCGACCCGAATGCTACTCACCTGGTGTGTGCCGGCGCGCACGATCGAGCCGTAGAGCTGGTCGACGAACCTCGCCGCCGCCGGCGTAGAGCCGGAAGTGACCTTGCGGATCGTGCTCAGGGGATGTTCCTTGTCACCGGGGTTGATGCTCCCCGGGCTGTAGCCGACAAAGAAATCACGATTGAACTTAAGGCCCGATACGCGCTCCAGAATGGGCGCGCAAATTTCTTCTGTGCAGCCGGGGTATACAGTCGACTCGTAGACCACGACGCCGCCCTTTTTGAGTACCTCCCCGATCGATTCACTGGCACGAATAAGCGGTGTCAGTTCCGGCCGCTTCAATTCGTCGATCGGCGTCGGCACCGTCACGACCATGACGCCGCAAGCCTTGAGATCCTGCAAGCGCGTCGTAAACTGGAGGCACGAGGCCGACCGCAGTTCCTGCCGAGTTGCTTCCCGAGTCGAGTCGCGGCCAGCTTTCAGCTCGCGAATGCGTTCGGGCTTAATGTCGAAACCGACGGTGTCGAAATGCTTTCCGAACTCCACCGCCAGGGGCAGGCCTACGTAGCCGAGACTAACGATCCCGACACGACACTTATGCAGATTGAACATGCCCGACCTCATCATCAAGAGCTACCGGCCTGAACAGAGGAAGATTCGAAAGGCAGCAGCTGCCTGAAGATTTGACCGCCGTCGGACATTGAATCGGCGACTTGGTTCACAGGTTGCCTGCGCAACAGCGTCGCGGAGGACGGTTGGCCCACCCACATTCGTGGCCGCCGGGGTCAGCAAGCGCCTTCATCTTCCTTGATTAAGATCTGTCGAATCAATGCTCTGGTTGGTACGTCACACCGGCGATAGGTGACGGACCACCGGTGCGCGTCAGGCGTCGCGGTCCTCGGCCCAGAAAGGACCTTCACACAGTAAGCCTTCCAACGATCGGTTCTTTGATGTTGCATCTGCCCTAGTTTGCGATTAACCCGCGGCTTCGTCGATCCTCAATCACTTGCGCCATCAGCTCACTGTCAATCCGCTCGCGGCCTTCGGCGTAACCATAAACGAGCGCCTGTTCGCAATACTGATTGATGAGACGGGGGATTCCGTGGCTGGTCTCGTGGGCCAGCACGATGGCAGCGTGCCTGAACAGGTTGATGCGTCCCCCGGCCACACGCAGCCGGTGGCGGACGTAATTTTGAGCCTCCTCCGCCGACAGCGGTCCGAGGTGATAATCGGCGCTGATGCGCTGTGCCAACTGCAAGAGCTGTGGGTTGCGGATCAAGGTGCGCAGTTCGGGTTGACCGACCAAAATCGTTTGCAGCAGCAGATGCTTGTTGGCATTGATGTTCGAAAGAACGCGCAGTTCTTCGAGACGCACTCGGCCCAGGTTTTGTGCTTCATCAACGATCAGCACCACCCGGTGTCCCTTGGCGTATTCATCGATCAGGAAGCGCGTTAACACATCGTAGAGTGCGACATCGTCCTTATCCTTGTACTCGAGCCCGAAACTCATGCAGATCCATTGCAACAGCCGTCCGAAATCCAGGCTGGTATTGCTGATCAACCCCACGGTGATGGTCTGTTCGAGGTTGTTGAGCAGATGCCGGATGAGGGTCGTCTTGCCCGAGCCCACCTCGCCGCTGATCAGGCAGAAGGCGGCTTCGTTCGCCATGCTGTATTCCAACATCGTCAGGGCTTTGCGATGCGATGCCGCC
>Ga0181523_10001606_pt1 | contig 23788 bp, 25 predicted proteins | sample PEATcosm2014_Bin_43_FD_119752 | JGI IMG/M metagenome (GOLD analysis project Ga0181523, IMG submission 119752) | Peatland microbial communities from MTU Mesocosm Facility, Houghton, MI, USA - PEATcosm2014_Bin05_30_metaG | ecosystem: Environmental > Terrestrial > Soil > Wetlands > Peat | place... | reverse complement strand
GTCATAAACGGCGTAATTTTATGCTGGACAACGATTTCAGTCCAGCTTACAGTGATTTTAGTAAAATGGATAGGCTGCACAGCGCAAAAGATAGGCTGCAAAAGGCTGCGTCCATTATATGTTAGGCTCCCAGAGTGTGCGCTGTCGTTTCCACGCATCTACCGCGTGCGTCACCGCGCCGCTCCCTGGAAACAAGTCGTCTATCGTGTCCACGTTTTGCGCGTTCAGCAGATCGAGTATCCACCTGCAAAATTCGGGCGGCTTTGCTCCAGCCGTTCCCTTTTGGCGCGTCGCATTGGCTTGCATCCAGTCGCGCACCATCGGCGTGCGTTTCGGGTCTTTACGACCACCACACCAGATTACCGGCTCCCATGCGAATTGCGTTGTGGTTGGCCGGATTTGATGCCATGTCTTTACCCACGGCGCGACTCGCGCATCTTCGGGACACGCCGGCAGCAGCCAGCGCAGGTCTTTCGAGTTGCATGACAGCGCCCAGCCATCGGGGTATTCAGCGACCAGCCTGTTCACAAGATTTATGTGGGTTTGCTTGTCGTCCCAAATTGCAGCATCGGGATGTTGTTTTCCGTAGAGCCTTTGACCGCACCCAAAATACGGCGGGTCTGCGTAGGCGTATCGCTGGGAGCCTAATATGAGGATAGGCTGCGCAGGGACTTTCAAAAATTGAGCCAATCCTTTTCAAAGCACTCGCCAGACGCTCTCACGAGTCAATTGGTCATTAACCAGCAACGCCCGCTCGCACGTGAATCGTCCCGGTGGCGTCGTATCTGAAGCCGGTTCCGCGAGCAGGAAATTTTTTAATGGCGCTGTGTCACGCCGGCACAGCCGGAGCATCCACCGGCGTGGCGGTCCGGATGGGCGCAGTCAATCCCCGTTCGATCATCTTCGCGGGCAGTTCCGGCGTCCGGTTCAGCTTGCGCCGCCGGAATGGACTGCTCAACAACCGCAGAATGTCGGTAAGCTTCATGTGCCTGCCCAGGGTGCGAAGCAGCTTGAAGGTCTTGATGGGACGGAAGAACAGCCGCCGGGCGAAGAGCAGCGCGTAACCTTTTTGCCGCGCGCGGTTGACGACCTCGCTGGGCAGAACCGTCGGGTCAATATCCGAGCACTTGAACCACTTGGCCCAATCGCGCTCGTCGTCGAGGATGCCGCGTTCGAGATACTCGTGCCACAGCGGCGTGCCGCGATAAACACACAACCGGTTGAAGCCGAATGTGTCCAGTTTGAGCCGCGCGCAGAAACGGAAGCTTTCCAGAATGTCGTCCTCGGTTTCGCCAGGGGATCCGACCAGGAAAAATCCGTGCGCCCGTTCGATGCCGCATCGCTTGGCTTCGCTGACTGCGTGTTCGATTTGCTCGAGCGTCTGCCGCTTGTCGAGCCGGTCCAGGATTTTTTGCGTGCCCGATTCCACGCCGAACGCCAAAAAATTGCAGTTCGCCTTGCCCATGATGGGCAATTGATCCACCGCCACGGAATCCACGCGGCCTTCACAACCCCACTTGAACGCCAGTTTGTGATCAATGATGTTCTGGCAAATCGTGCTGATGCGGTCCCGTTTCAGCAGGAAATGATCGTCGGTCAGATAAATCGAGCGGTAGCCCTGGTCGTGGAGCTGTTGCATTTCGCCCAGGACGTGTTCCGGCGAACGGAAACGCCATTTGCCGTCGGTCAGCGCCGGGATGTCGCAATAAATGCAGGTGTAAGGACAGCCGCGCGAGGTCTGCATCGTGCAAAATTTTTCCAGCGACAGAACCGCCGGCACGTCGAGCGGCAATGATTCAATGTAATCAATCGGCAGCGTCGTCCGGTCGGGATACGGAAACTGGTTCAAATCCTTGATGATCGGGCGGGCGAGGTTCTTGACGATTTTCCCGCCGTCGCGCCAGATAAGACCGGCCACGCTTGCCGGATTGTTCAGGTGGTCAAGATAGTCCGGCAGAAGCTCTTCGCCTTCGCCCACGCCCACGGCGTCAATGTGGGGACAATCCTTCAGAATCCGCTCCTGGTTCATCGTGGCAAAAACGCCGCCGCAGATGATCGGAACATCGGGCAGCTCGGACTTGACGACCTGCGCCATGCTTTTCACGCCGGGATAAGTCGTCGTGGACAAAAACGAAAGGGCCACGACATCCGGCGGGTCATCCCGCAACGCCTGCGCGATGTCCGGCTCCTTCATTTCCGGGTGGCAGGTGTCGAACATCCGGACCTGATGTCCGTGCTGACGCAGGACGGGCGCGAGCGTCTCGATGCCCAGCGGCGGAAATCCCATCACCTTGATGCGCGGGTCGCCCGGCTTTGAACCGCCCAAATCCTCCGGCAGCAGCCGGTAGAAATTCTCGTCATTCACCCAAATCAGAAATATTTTCATGGTGCCCAGCCTTTCTCAATTCGGCGGTTGACGGGTCGGGGATTGGTTGTGGCAACGCGGGAGCCTTCGGGGAGGGTGCGCTGACCAACTCCGCCCCGGGCCAGCCGGCTTATGTTCACAAATCAGGTTCAATCGCGTGCGACGGTTTCTACAACGGAAACGGGCAAAATGAAACTCAAAACCCGCCACTCGGCAATCTTAAAGAAAACGACTGCAAAGGACAACTGCGCCTTATCTTACCGCTCCGGGCCGGAAACGCAACCTCTTTTTTGGCGATGTTCTGATTTGGAGTTCGGAGCGCGAGTTGTCCTCAACTCGCAGCGGATGTGGTGTTGGGAATCGTTGAACAGTATGGTCAGGCCCTCCTGAATCCGGGCGCGCTGCGGTTTGAGACAAACCGCGCTCCATCAAACTCGGACACCACCCTTTTTTGCCGAGGTCGCCTGCCATGCAAACAGCATTGACCGCCCGGACAACCTTGAATATGAATCGGTCGAATGATTCTCGAAACCCTGGTCGTGTTCATCGAATTTACCGTGCAAACGGTATTTCTTTTCGCGGCGCTCTGGATCATGATCAAGATCCAGAAGCTCGACTACAATTTTCCTGGATTGCTGGGAGCGGCCGCCATCGTGAGCGGCTTGGACCGGGCTTTGGACACGGTTCTTGGCCATTTCCTGGGGATTTACCTGGCAACTTACATTTCCGCTCCCATCACACTGATCGTGTTGATTATCTGCATCTCGAAAGTCACGCACGCGGACCGGGTGGACGTCATGTTCACCATTGTGGTCGGTTACGCACTGATGTTCGGCATGAACCTGTGGCTTTTCGGGGCGCTCCTGGGCGATTTGCGGCCATCCGCCGGAAATGCCAGTGAATTTGAGACCGGCGCGCAGCAACCGGAAACAAACGAAGTCCATCGAACTGCCATCAAGACAAACCAGCCGCCCCCAAGCGCGCCTGCCAGCCTGGCTGTGCAAGCGAGTCCGGCACCGCCCGTCGAAGCGACGAACGGCCTGTTTTCCGTCAAAGGTGTTACGCGAAACGGCTCCAAATCGGCGGTGACCATTCAAACCGGGAAGAAGACCTATACCATCTTACTCGGCGAATCAGCCTTGACGCAAACAACCAACGGCCCGGTTTCCGTGCGTTTCAAGGAACTGGGCGACGGCTGGGTGGTGCTGACCATCAACGGAGCAGAAACGAAATTGCCATTTCACTGACTTACGTTCATGGCCTGCGCTCCTTGATTCCTGCAAAATGTCGGCGACGACTTCTGCTTTCAGTTTCGCGCAGGCAAGCCCGGTTCGCCCTTCGGGAAAGCACTCTCAAGCCGCCGGCTTTGACGCGGCAGCTTTGCTGCGCCGACGGAAGCCCAGAAAGGTTCCGACACCACCCGCCGTGGCGGATGGCAGCACTTGCTTGAGATAATCCTCTCCTGTCGTCACCTCGTGCTGCGCCCACTCGCCGCCGCGCTTCACCTGCTCCTGCGTGTGTGTTGTGTCGCAGCCCGCGAATTTTCCAAACGCGAGCAACGCGATGACCAGCGCGACGACAACCAGAATGAGCCGCGTCAGCCTCCGGAAAAACCAGCCGAGGCAGAATCCCGCCACATAACTCACGCCCATCCGCACGTAAATGGGGAATGGCTTGCTCCAACTCCAATGTGTCCCCGACGAAGCACCAGCCGGGTTGGATTGCGTGATGCCCGATGTATTGGCCGCCGCGTTGTTCGTTTCGTTTTGCGGCGGGCTGTTTTTGATGTCGGAACACCAAAACCACAAACCGACTACGACCGCGGCAAGTGCCGCGAGAACGGATTTGGAACGCCACGGACCATCACCGGCCCAATTGGTGAAAACGCCAAGGGCTTTTTGAAATAACACGTTCAAGCTCGTCTCTCTCTAATCGCTGCCAAAATTCCCGCCACGACTTCCGCCTTTGGTTTCGCACCGGGGGTTGCGAACCAGCGGGAGCAGATGCTCAATCACATCTTCCGGCACTCCGGCGTGTCGCAGAAATTCGTCCGGAATCTGACCTTTGCTCCGGTAAAGCGTGTCCAAACTAATTGACGAGGGTATTTGATGCTTCACGGTTTCAAGGCCACTGGCCCCACTTAAATCAATGTCGGCAAGAATGGTGGCCCCCAATACCGCTTCAGCCAGTTCGGCGCCATCGAGGTTGGCGTGACTCAGGTTGGCCCCGGTCAGGTCGGCGCAGTTCAGACGCGCATTGGCGAGGTTGGCTCCACTTAAATTGGCATCGCTGAGGACTGCGTAGCTCAAGTTGGAGTAGCTCAAATCGCATCGCAAGGTGACTCCGGTCAGGTCGGCCCGGCACAAGTCAACCCGGATCAGGATGGCCCCCGTTAAATCAGCGCCGGTGAGCGTGGCATGAGCCAAGTTAACGCCCGTCAGGTCCGCCTCGGCCAGACCCGCGCGAGTCAAATCAGCGTGGCTCAGATTAGCGGCGTGTGGGCGATCAACACCGCTATCAGCGGCCAAAACCGCGCCACATAGGTTTGCATAGATCAGTTTGGCTCCGCTCAGGTCGCTCCCGCTCAGATTTGCGTCGCTCAGATCACTGTGGTCAAGGATGACGCCACGCAAGTCGAGGTCATTCAGCCTGGCGCCTCGAAAATCAACGGTGATTTCCGGGTTCTGCTGCCGCCATTCATTCCAGTCCGCGGCACCTTTTTTCAGGATTTCTATGGGTTCCTCATTCACGTTGCGGTAAATGAGCTTAAGGGGACCGCTCTCGAATTGCGCGCAGAATCTCTGCCACCACTTCCGCTTTCGGCTTCGCGCCCAAATTGCCCTTGCCGTGAACGCGCACGCTCACATTCCCGGCTTGCAGGTCACGCGGGCCGATGACGAGCATGGTGTGCACCTTCGCCTCTTCGGCGCGCTGGATTTTGCCGTTGATCTTGTCGGTGCCGTAATCGCCTTCGGCGCGGACCATGTTCGCGCGCAACTCAGCCGTGATTTTTTTTGCGTAATCCACGAGCGGCTCTTCCTCGCCGATGGTGAGGACGCGCACCTGTTCGGGCGCGAGCCAGAGCGGGAAATTGCCGGCGTAATGCTCGATGAGAAAGCCGATGAACCGCTCGTGCGTGCCGAGCGGCGCACGATGGATGCACAGCGGCGTCTTGTCCGTGTTGTCCTTGTCGCGATAGACCAGGCCGAATTTTCGCGGCACGGCGAAGTCCACCTGGTTCGTCGCCAGCGTGAATTCGCGGCCAATGACGCTCCAGACCTGCACGTCAATCTTCGGGCCGTAAAACGCCGCTTCGTTCGGCACTTCCATGTAAGGGATCTTCGAATCAATGAGCGTCTTGCGGACCATGTCTTCGGTCTGCTTCCATAATTCAGGTTCGTTGACGAATTTGGCGTTGTCGCCGGTCAGGCGCGACGGGTCGTGCGTGCTGAAGCGCATGACATATTTGTCGATAGCAAATATCTTAAAGTATTTCAGGTACAAATCGTTCACCGCATTGAACTCCTGCGCGAATTGCTCCGGTGTGCAGTAAATGTGCGCGTCGTTCATGTTCAGCGACCGAACACGCATCAGGCCGAACAATTCGCCGGACTGTTCGTAGCGATAGTTGGTGCCGAATTCCGCGAGGCGCAACGGCAAATCGCGATAACTGCGCGGTTCCGCCGCAAAAATGCGGTGATGATGCGGGCAGTTCATGGCTTTGAGGTAATAATACTCCGGCAGCATTGATTGCCAGTTCTCTTCCTTAATTACAAACTCACCGACCAAACTGCCAAGCACGGGAGGCAGCATTCGCTCTCGCCACAAATCTTGAAGTCTCTGGAGAAGAAACTTCTCATAGTCTTCGCCTCTCAAATCCACATCGGGAAGATTCCGTTTTAATTCGTCATCTTTGTCGCGGAGGTCTTCGGCAGCTCCGATTACTGCGCGGCGAAGTGATTCAACTTCTTCGCTCAAAGCTTCTCTCTTCTCGCGGTCTTCTGGCTTGCCTTTCAGCGGGTCCAGTTCCATCGGCGGAAACATTGACTCTTTGTAAAGAATCGGCAGATGACCGCTGGTGAGATACATTTTCTCCTTGGCGATGTGCGGCGTTTTCACGCGCACGTAACCGGCGGCGAATTCCGTTTCCTTCGCCAGCTTTTCCAGTTCCTCGACGATGGCGGTGCCTTTGGGCAGCCACAGCGGCAGTCCCGGCCCGACGTATTCCGTGTCAATCGTGAACAGGCCCATCTCCTGCCCGATTTTGCGATGGTCGCGGCGCTTGGCTTCCTCGATCATCTTGAAATACTCGTCGAGCGCGGTCTTGTTCTTGAACGCGGTGCCGTAGATGCGCTGGAGTTGCGGATTGCGCTCGTCGCCTTTGTAGTAGGCGCTGGCCACGGTGGTGAGCTTGAACGCGCCGATGTTGCCGGTGCGCATCACGTGCGGCCCGGCGCACAGGTCAACGAAATCACCGTTCTTGAAATAGGTAATCTGCTCGCCTTCGGGAATTTCTTCGAGGTTGCCAATCTTGAACTTGCTCGGATTGTTCGGACGCTCGGCCAATCCGCCGAGCCGTCCGCTCTCGGAATCCTTCATCGCCTGCTCGCGCGTCACGACGATTTTCTCAAAAGTGTGGTTCGCCTTGATTTCTTTTTTCATCTCTTCCTCGATTTTCGGGAAATCCTCGGGCGAGATGCGATGGGAAAGTTCGATGTCGTAGTAAAAGCCGTTCTCGACCGGCGGGCCGGCGGCGAATTGCGCGTCAGGCCACAGGCGCAGGATGGCGGTGGCCATGACGTGGGCGCACGAGTGCCGGATGCGCTCCAGTTCGGTCATTCGAGCGCGGTCGTCGAGTGTCTTGCGTTGTTTCAAATTTTCTTGTTCGGCGGACATGGCGGAAATTTAACAACAAAAGAGCGAAGAATGAAAGCACCAAGCGCCAACCTCCAAGCCCCAGAGAAGCACCAAGCCTCAAGCCTCAAACCGAAGCGCACATTCACTCAAGGTTTCTTGGAATTTGATGTTTGGAATTTCTCTGGAGTTTGGTGCTTGGAATTTGGAGCTTAAATCACCGCGCCGTTTTCCAGATCACCAGCAACGCGCCAAGCCCGCACAGCAGCAACCCGCTCACGGCCATCACGCCATTGTGGGCGTATTGCGGGAAAAATTGCAGCGAGGCCGCGCCGACGGCTGGACCCAGGCAGTTGCCACAGCCGATGGCCGCCTCGTGAATGCCGCCGTGTTCGCCTTTGGCCTCGCCCGCGTCCATCGAGTAAAACAGCGACGAGTAATAAATCAGCCCAATCGCGCCGCCGAAGAAGATTTGCGCGGCGATGAGCACGGCCAGATTCGGCGCGGTGAGAATCGCTGCGAACGAAACGATGAGGAGGCCAAACGCCGTCACGAGCCAGCGAAAGCGGTAATGCCAGCCGGGCCAAAGCCACAGCGCCAAAAATGCGCCCAGCCGCGCAAAACACCACAGCGAACAGGCGAATCCCGCAAACATCGGCGTCAATTGGAACCGCGCCGCGATGCCGGGCAGGACGGCGATGAGCGTGTTGATGGCGATGTAGGCAAACGGATTGGCAAGCCAGGCCATGCGCAGAAATGCCTTCGTTTTTGCCGGCGCGGGGCGGTGGGGGTCGGGCGGCGGAGGCGCAGCCGGTGGCTGGTGGCCGGCGGCGCGCGCCGTTTCGTCCGCGTGTTTTTGGAGCCAGAACGTCAGCGCGAGTTGCGCGAGTTGAATTGCAAAGGGCAGGTAAAAAATGCTTTTGAAGCCGAACGTTTCGATCAGTGTGCCACCCAGGAAGAACGCCACGGCGGCCGACACGGCCCAGATGATGTTGTAAATGCCGACGGCGCGCGGGAGGCCGGCGGGGGTTTCGCCGTCGCTGACCAGCGCTTCGAGCGTCGGCCAGGTGAAGCATTGGCCAATGGTGACGGCGCACGCGGCGAGGATTTGGCCGGGCGCCGAGTGGAGTTGCGAGCCGACGGCGAGCGAGAGGATCATGACCGTGAAACCCAGTTTGAGCGCGGTGCAGTAACCGCGGCGTTGAGCGAAGCGCCCGGCCTGCCACGCGGTGAAGATGTAAACGAAGCCGAGCAGCGCCGCCAGGGCGAGGTTGGCCTTGTCATGGAAATCAAACCGCGCCCGCATGAAAAAGTAGAGGTAGGTAAAATAAATGACGAGCGCGAAGGAATTCAGCCCCTCAATGACAAAGCAGACGGTCTGGAAGCGGAGACCCTTTTTGGCGCTCATGGCTGGCTGAAGATTTCCCGGATGGCGGCGCGGCAATACCATTTCACCGCGTCCGACATCCACGGCTCCAGCTTGTCCAATTCTTCAATGGAACACCAGCGAATGTCGTGATGCTCCCCGGCGGCGAGAGTGGCACGGGCATCTTGCCCGTGTGTTTCAGAAGCGAACGGGCGGGACGCCCGTGCCACTTTTTTCAGCCGCGCCCAATAAATCATGCCGATGTGCTCGTGCGTGTCGGTGATGCGGTGGATGTCGAGAAACCGCGGCGCGATGAGCGCGCGCGTGCCGGGGCCGGTTGTGGGCGGACGTTCGCCGAGCAGTTCCACATCGAGGCCGCTTTCCTCCTTCGCCTCGCGCAACGCGGCCTGCTCCGGGTTTTCATCCAGTTCAATATGCCCGCCCAACGGCAGCCATTTGTCCAGCTTGCGATGATGGATCAGGAGGACCTTGCCGTCGTGAACGACGAAAATGGCGACGGTGAAATCAATTTTGTCGTGAATGTGGGCCATGTCAGAAATTCCAAGTTCCAAGCTCCAAGCACCAGAGAAACTTCAAAGCCGCAAGCTCCAATGACGAATGAGCCGTGTGCCGGTGATTTGAAGTTTGGTCATGGGAGCTTCTCCGGATGTTGGAGTTTGAGATTTGGAGCTTTTAGTAATCATACAATCCGCTGTCGCGTGTGTAATCACCGCCGCCCGCGCCGCCTTCCTCGCCGCCCATGAAATCGCCGAGCACGTCGCTCATGTCGGCCTCGATTTTTTCGGGGTCTTCCCCGGCCTCCAGGCGTTTGATGGCCACGTCCAGTTCCTTCGGCACGGAACCGGGCGGCATGAGGTCCTTCATCTTTTTCATCATGTGCGCCATGTGGCGGGGATTGTTCTCGTCCAGATGTTCCATGTCGCGTTCCATCTCGGCCATGGCGCGGGCGACGCGCGGGTCGTCGAAATCGGGCATGGGCGGACCGTCCGGGGCGTCGGCGTCGGTTTTGGGGGATGATTCCTTCAGCCCTTTGGTCGTGGCGAAGCGGCTGACCTGCTTGGACATTTTTTTATTGCCGCATTTGGGGCAGACCGGTGAGCGCCCGGGATTCACGCGCTTCGAGAGGAAGCTGAAAATCCGGCGGCACTTCGGACAGGCAAATTCGTAAATCGGCATTGGAGATTTACGATTTACGATTTACGATTGACGCGCCATAAAAAAAATTCACGAGTTCCCGCAAATCGCTGGCGAACTCGAAAATCGTATATCGCAAATCGCAAATTACTTCAGCCGGTCGAAGTTTTTCTGGAGAATCTGCCAATGCTTCAGGCCTTTGACTTTTTCCATCATGGCCTTGTTGATGTCGGCTTCCTTCGCGTTTTTGGTCGGCTTGTTGGATTTGTAAAAAATGCCGAAGTAACCGGGGAAATCCGTGCCGGCGAGCTGGTAAGCGGCCACTTCGTCGCTCACGTCGTGGTCCTTCGGCACTTCCTTGAACATGCCGCCCTTGCGCGGGTTCGCGGCGTCGAACGCGCCCTCGTAAAATTCCACGCATTCGCTGAGGCATTCGATGAAGCTGAAGCCGTCGTGGTCCATCGCCGCTTCCATCATCGCCAAAACGTGATTTGGATTCGTGGACGTGGTGCGCGCGACGAATGAGGCGCCGGCCGCGATGGCCTGTTTCATCGGGTTGATCGGATAATCCCCCGCGCCCCACGGGTCGGTCTTGCTCTTGAAACCGAGCGGTGACGTGGGCGACGTCTGCTTTTTCGTCAGGCCATACACCCAGTTGTCCATGACGACGTAGGTGAGCTTGATGTTTTTGCGCGCCGTGTGGTTGAAATGGTTCCCGCCGATGGAAAAGGCATCACCGTCGCCGCCGAAAACGAACACGTGCAAATCCGGCCGGGAGAGGGAAATGCCCGTGGCAAACGGCAGGGCGCGCCCGTGGATATAATGCACCCCGTGCGCCTGCACAAAATACGGAAACCGGCTCGAACAGCCGATGCCCGCGACGCTGACGAATTCCTCGTGGGCCAGTTTCCGCTTCTCGATGAGCTTGAAATACAGCGCGAGCACCGAGAAATCGCCGCAACCGGGACACCACGTCGGGTGATCGGCGGCCAGTTCCTTCTTCGTCAGCCCCGGGCGCCCGGCGCCGGGCGGCGGCGCCGAGGCGGGAACCTTCACACGCTCGGGACTTTCGGCAATCGTTTCACTCATAAAGTTTTTCGACTTTAAAGATTAGACGGTTTTGGCGGCCTGGCCGTTCGAGGACAATTTAAGTTTCACCGCCGCGAGAATTTCTTTCACCTTCCACGTCAGGCCGTCGGTCTTGTTGATGCCGCGGATCCGGGGATCGCAAAAACGGGCGCGCAGCATGCCAGCCAACTGCCCGTAACCGTAAAACCCTTCATCGTTCATCTCCACGACGAACACGTGATGGAACCCGGAGAAAATGTTGTCCAAGCCGTTGGGCAGCGGATGGAGATGTTTGATGTGCAGGGACGAGATGCTGTCCCCGGTGGCGCGGGCGCGATCCACGGCCTCGCGAATTGGGCCTTGCGTCGAACCCCAGCCGACGAGCAGGACATTGCCTTCCGGCGGCCCGTAAACCTTCGGGACGGGCAGCGTCGCCTGGAGGGACAGCAGTTTCTTGCGCCGCTTGGCGACCATGGCCTGATGCATCCTGGGCGAGCCGGTCGGGTGGCCGGCTTCATCGTGCTCGAGGCCGGTCGCGATGGGATATTTGCCGCTGGCAATGCGCGTGCCAGGCGCGACCCGCGGCGTCACACCGTCCGGGGCGGACAAATTATAGGGCATGAAATCAGGAACCGTCGTCAGGTCGGGCGAAATGTCCTGGCAGATTTTTTCAAGATCCGGTTGCGGAAACGCCTCGATGCGCGTAGCAATGGCCTGGTCGCTCAGGATCATAACCGGCACGTTGTATTTGCGCGCGATGTTGACGGCCTCGATGGCGGTGTAAAAGCAATCCCCGACGTTCGCCGGTGCCAGCACCACGCGGGGCGAGTCGCCGTGGCTGCCGAAGCGGGCGATGTTCAGATCGGATTGCTCGACGTTTGTCGGCAGGCCGGTGGACGGGCCGCCGCGCTGGACGTCCACAACCACCAGCGGCACCTCGGCCATCACGCCCCAACCGATCGATTCCATTTTGAGAGAAATGCCAGGACCGCTGGAACCCGTGACCGCGACGCGCCCGGCATAACTCGCGCCCATGGCCATCGAAACCGAAGCGATTTCGTCCTCGCACTGGACAAACGTACCGCCGTATTTGGGCAGTTCGCGGCGGAGCAATTCCATGATGTCCGACCACGGTGTAATGGGATAACCCGCGCCGAAACGCACTCCCGCGGCAATGAGACCGTAACCCAGCGCTTCGTTGCCGTTCATGACGACCTGCTGGCCTTCGCGTTTGCGGCCGGGGGAAAATTGGAACGTCTCCAGCAAATCACCGACGGAATACGAATTTCCCGCGTGGAAGGCCACGAGTGCGTTTCTGACTATGCTTTCGTCCTTGCCGCCGAAACGCTCGGCGATGAGTTTTTCAAGCTTCGGCACATTCAGGTCGAATATTCGTGCGATCAGGCCGAGCGAAAACAGGTTTTTTCCCTTGTCCTTGGCCGTGCCGCCGATGGCTTCCACGGTCAGGGTGGAAATGGGAACGCCGACGTGATGGTAATCCTTCTGCCATTCCGGCCGCGGCACGACATGATCGGAATCGTAAAGGACAATGCCGCCCTTTTTGAGCGACCCGATGTGGTCTTCGTAGGAATGCTGGTAAAACGGGAGCAGCACGTCGGCGTCGTCGCCCGCGCTCAACACCTCGCCGGAACCGATGCGCACCTGGAAAATCGAGGGGCCGCCCGAAATCGTGGCCGGGATGGTCATGAACGTCATGACCTCCTGCTCGCTGCGGCCGGCGAGCCGCGCCAGGAAACCGCCGATGGCCTGGATGCCGTCCTGCGAGTTGCCCGCGATGCGGATCACGACCTCGTTGATCCGCGAAACTTTCGGCGCGCCACCCGACGAGGCGGTTGCGGTTGTATCACTCATGAAATCCTCACGGTTAAAATTTACTGCAACGCAAGATGAACCGGCGACTGACGCCATATCAGCGTGACACCATTGCCCTGTCACACTAAGCCACCGAAGGTAAACGTGTCAAATTCTAATCTACGATTTATCTGGCTGAAAATTAACGAGTTACAGTTTGTTGCGCCGGCGGGTTTTTGCGCTTAAGGCGTTGATAAGTGCCATTTATGAACTCTGTCGGCTGGGAAAAATTATCTTTTCGGCTTAAGCCAACTGCCGCTTGCGCCCGGCCGCCATTGTGCGTAGCGTGCCTTTGAAGATTTGCATGACTGCGCAGGAGCAATACGACGACGCGATGTTTGATTTCAGCCGGGGCGATTTCGACGGGGCCATCGCCAGGCTCAGGGCCGTGCTGGCGGCTGATCCCACGCACTTCGACGCGCAACTCGCCCTCGGTATGGCTTATTACCGTCAGGGTGATTTTGCGTCCGCGATTGCCGAAGGCCACAAGGCCGAGGCGCTTCGCCCCAAGGAACAACTCGTCCACACGAATCTCTCGCTCTTTTACATGAAAAGCGGCGACCGGCAGAAGGCCGAGCATCACGGTTTGCAGGCGAAAATTGAGTCCTGGCGCGCTGATGCCAGGGCCGATTTGTCCGGCGCGAAAACCGGCGATGAGCCTGAATTGCAAATGGCCAGACCCAAACCGCCGCCGCCCGTCAAATTTCCAAGCCAGCCGTGGAAGAAAAAGAAGGTTGAGGGTTGAAAATTGAGAGTTGATGGAAAATGAAAACTGCCTACGAACTTGCAATGGAGCGCCTGGGCAAAACCGCGCCCAGCGTCAAACTGACCGCTGGACAAAAGAAGCAACTGGCGGAGCTGGATTCGCAATACTCGGCGAAGATCGCCGAGCGCGAAATCGCTTTGAAGGACGAGATGGCCAGGATTGCGGCCACCGGCGAATTCGAGAAGGTTGAAATGTTGCAACAGCAATTGGTGGGCGAGCGCAAAAAACTCCAAGCCGAGTTGGAGGAAAAAAAGGGACGGGTCCGCCGCACATTCACGAAATAGCTAAAGCGCCCACTCACTTGACCAGCTTGGGACCACACACCTCGCCTATCATAAGCCCTTTATTCGGTTGACCGCACCTGCGGATTGCGGATTAATCCCGAAATGAAGCGGATTGGACAACGTCAAAGAAATGAACATGAATTCAATTGTTGATAAACATCCATTTCACACGGGAACACTGCTCGTCATGGTGGTGATTTCATTGTTAATCATGTACGGAATTTTTTACCTCATCTTGAGGAATAAAAAATAAATCCAATTATAAATCACGCCACCGCCATTTCAAACAATCAGGGTAGCATCTTAATGAGTTAGCTTGTCCCCGTCCCGCTGCCTTCCGACGCTCCAGCCAAATGCCGGTCAGCACCGTACAGTCTGCTTTTGTTGCCGTCGCATGGTTCTAAGGTGGCGGTAGCCGACCAGTTTACGCCGCTGTTCGTCCCAAAGACGGAAGGTGAAGGATTTGAAGCTGGAGAACAACGTGACAGGCTTCACGGTCTGAAACAATGGCTCGGCCTGATGACATTTCTCCAGGTGATAATTCGGAATCCGCGGGCTGAGATGATGGATGTGATGGAACCCGATGTTGCCGGAGAACCATTGCAGCACCCTGGGCAGTTTGTAGAACGAACTGCCCTTCAACGCAGCCGTGGAGTAATCCCAATCACCACTGCGTTCCCAATAGACCCCCTCGAATTGATGCTGCACGTAGAACAACCACACTCCGGCCGAGCCGGCCACCATCAGCACCGTCAACTGAATGATCAGGTAGGCCTTGAGGCCGAAAATCCAGATCAACCCGGCCGCGACAACCCCCACTGCGAGATTCGTCCAATAGACCGAGTAGCGCTCGCGCAACGGCGCTTTGAGTGAGGGCACCCGCTGTTTGATGAGAAACAGGAACAGCGGCGCCAGCACAAACAGCACCACCGGATTGCGTGCCAGCCGGTACGCGAAACGCTTCCAGCGCGACGCTTCCAGATATTCCTGCACGGTCAGTGTCCACACATCGCCCGTGCCGCGCCGGTCCAGGTCGCCCGCGCTTGCATGATGGATGGCATGTTCCCACCGCCAGTGATAGAACGGCGTGAACGTCAACACGCCGGTGACGGCGCCCAGGATGTGATTGGCCGCCACCGATTTGAAAAACGATCCGTGCCCGCAATCGTGAAAGATGATGAACGCCCGCACCAGGAACGCACCGGCGAGAACCGCCAGGGGCACGGTGAGCCACCAGGACACCGCCAGACTCAGGTACATCAAATACCAGAGCGCCGCATAGGGGACCAGCGTGTTCACGACCTGCCAGAGTGCCCGGCCAAGCGCCGGCTGTTGATATCGGGCGACGATCGGCTTCCAATTCGGAATGTTCGCCGGAGGTTGTTGTGGGCAGAGAGACGAATCGTATTTCATGGCTTTGAGGAGTAAAGCAGCAGGCGTTAATGACTGAATGGCAGATTCTGTTTGATGCGATAAACGTCCGTTGGTCCGACGAGCGCCGCCTTTCTCAATGATCGCCGCCGCCCGGGACTCTTGCCTTGAAGCAAATGGCGTCTGCCCGCACCCCGGAAAAGGACTTTGCCGGTGCCGGTTATCTTGAAACGTTTGGACACTGACTTTTTGGTCTTAATACCTTTGGGGCGTCGCATATAAGTTCTTTCATTCAGGCGCGGCAAAACATTGCCGCGTTCACAATCGGTTATCAGGACTTTCAGTCACGTTTTCGAGACTCTCTGCGGCCAATTGACTCAACCGCTCTCTAAATTCAACCGTGGCGGAATCCGTTTCGGCCCCGGAGCGCTGATACCATCGGCGCAGCCCCGGGCGCAATCGTGCCGAGAGAAGCTGTTCCATCGTCTCGTGAACTATTGCGGAATGAGCCCCTTCGAGCATCTGAAATAAATCGTGTGTGGCGATCAGGGCGCGGACCCGGCGCAAGTCCCCGGAAGCATCACCTGCCTCGAGAAGGTTGCGGTCATAGCACTGCTGCAGTTGCGCGTCTTTAAAGTTCACGATATCCCTTCCAGCAACGGCTTGATCGAGATGGCTGGAAGCGGCGCCGGGGACTCCGACGCTCCCGGACGAGCTGGTGCGCTCTTCGTGCAGCCACGCCTCGCTTACGATGAGATTGTGCGTTCCTATTTCCTTTCCATGAAGAGCCCGAATGGCGGCTCGAGCACCTTCAGGTGTGGTCATGGTGACGAACCCGAAACCGCGCGGGCGACCATTGGTGCGATGAATCGGGACATTGACCTCCGCAACGTTGCCGTAAGCGGAAAACAGATTCCTTAGATCGTTCCCGGTGGTGGCAGCGGCCAGGTTATCTACATAAACTTTAGTGTTCATGACAGTTGATTTTAAAATCGGCTTTTTGGCTCGTTCACTCGGATCGAATATCCCATCACTTGCCAAGATACTTCGACGGGTTGCGTATCCGGTCGAGCCGTTCGGCTTCCAGTTCGTTCAGAACCCCCTGCCGCCGCCTTTGCTTGACGGCATTCACGACAGATTGGGGAAGCAACCAGGTCTGTTTGACCAGTTGGATGAATGTCATGCAAATAAGATTCAGTATGTACATAGTGGTACCTTCGTGCTGCATCATGGGGGTGAAGCTGCTTTGTTGTCGGCGGAAAACTGCCGGGCAAACGCGAGGAGATGGTCGGCAATCTCCTTGTTGGCCTGTTCTTTGGTTTCCTCCCCGTCGGCGAAACGCTCAAAATGCCGGGCGATGATTTTCATGGACCGAACGCCGTTGGCTGGAGCGGCGGCTATCGAATTGTTCAGACTCATGCTCAACGGGGTGAGCGCCATGGCCTCCAGGAGATCAACTGCCGCGTGGTGGGCGTCGACCTTGGCCTTGTCCTGATCATCGCCTTCGATCATCTTCTCATCGCAGGGCTTTCCCCCGAATTGCGCATTGAACTCGTCGAGCCGATTCCTTAATTGTTTCTCCTCTTCGGCGGGCGCTGCCACGAACGCCCGTTCGAGTCTCCTGAAAGTGTAATAGGCATCACAGTAATCCCGGTTCTGCAGGAGCTGCTCAAATAACTGCATGCCGAAAAGAGCCTGTTCCATCATGAATGACATCAGGTTCTCGCGGTCAATCTCTGCTCCCAGGATAAACATCGCTGTGGCGAGAAAAGATCGGCCATGCTCCTTGCTGCCGGTCAGTTCGTTCACCAGGGTAGCACTTCCCTGCTGGGCGCTGGATGGTGAGGCGAATCCCAACATGTGCTCGAAGAGAGCCCGGAAAAGCCGGCAGGTCAGGGTCAAGTTCCCGGCCAACAGCGGTTTCAGACTCTCGAGCGCGCTTTCCGGGTCGGGGTTCGACTGTGCCCGGGCGGCCGACGATTCGGATTTCGATTGGGTCCAGCTCGCTGAAAGGATTTTTGCCGCCATCGGCTGCTGGGCGGGGCCAGGGTTCGATCCCGATCCCGATTGCGCGACCGTTGCTTTCTCGAAATGTCTGGGGTCTATGAGCACGGTCACCAGCACCTTCGAACTGTCGAAGATGCGGGCGATATGGGCGGTGACGGATGGTTCTCCCCGGATCATGATGAACCGCTGAGGGCCGATTATGGTCGCAATGTTTTGCGGGTCTTTAAGCGCGGCATTATCAAGGCCGACCAGTTTGCTCATTTCGGACAAGCCTTCCTTGATTGTCCTTGGGTTGGAATAATCCGGCATCTTTCTTTTCAGTTCCGACGGGTTCTCGAGCAGTCTGAGGTACGCGTGCAGTGATTTAAGTGTCGCTACGGCCATAAAGTTCCTTCGTCTCCGGGATCGGGATGGTGTCAGGTTGCATAGCCTCCCGTTCTCAAATCGTTATAGAACAGGGTGCAGAAAATGATAATGGACGATTCCTCCGTTCTGGGCATGGCATTCGGCTCGGCCGGCGAAACCAGAGTGCTCATGTGCGTCGTCACCAACTCCAGATCAGGGTGTTGCGCGAGGAATTGGTTGAGTTGTTCTTCCATGGCCGTCGCTGGCGACTTGCCGGAGGGCAGCTTATGGAGAACGACTTCGAATATTTTTGCCTTCATGGTTTGTGTCTTTCTGGAGCGTTGAAGTTCCAGTGCCAATTGCGAGTCCTCGCGCCCGGGACCAATTCGTCAGCCAATTGCGTGTTGCGGCGTGGCGGCAGCGAGGCGGCTGTGGCATGACCGGCGAGTTTCATGGATTATTTGTGTTTCGCATTGATTTTCTGGTTGCGGTCGGTCGGAACCTTCCGGTTACCTTCCTCCGGTAAATCGGTTTCACAAACGTGTCGGCCCGGAATCCGCCCGGCCCTTCCCACGGTTCAAGCCCAAGGCGCGCATCCGCGACGAAGTCGCCATGACACACCACTTCATTCCATTTCAAACGCCGAAAGCGTTCCGGAATGCCGGCTCCCGGGAGTGCTTCCGGCTCGCCCGTTCGCTGCGTTGGTCTGCCTGCGCTGTCCACCACGCGTTCACGGTTTCTCGCGGCGGGATTATTATTCAGTTTCATGGAGTTGTTTTCTCTGGATTCGTTTGATGTGCCGTCTCGCGCGGTCTCCGCCAAATGGCGTTGTCGAGCGGAACATCTATCAATTCGATGGCCGGCACAGGAGCTCCCGAACCGCCTTCTCCTTCAAATCGGGATAAATCTTCCGGTTCTACAGGTGCCACTGTGTCAGGCACCGGCCGAATGAAATGCCCATCGGCCGCCCGGTTTATCATTTCGTTCGTTTTCATGGCTCGAGGATTCATTGACTGCTTCGCCTTTGACCGCCCTGAACGTTGGTCCACCGGCTGGAAACGGCGCTGAGCTGCAGTTTGCTTTTGCCCCGTTCCAGGCGCCTGAGTTGACGGGCCTGGACCTGGTGCTCCAGGTCCTGGGTGGCCTTGAGCAGCGCGGCTTCGAGCGTGTTGTCTCTGGCCTCGGCGCGCAGGGCCGGGCCATGAATCAGCAGCGCCGCCTGGCGCGTATGGCGGGTGGCCTCGGTGTGCAGGCCGGGTCCCGGAACCTCCAGCCGGACTTGCACGCGGAAGGCCGGTTTGGCCTCCCGCTGGTGTTCAAGGACCACGTCGGCGGCGGTTATCGCCGTCAGGCTATGCAAGTGCCTGAGTTGTTCCTCCACCTGGCGGTGCCAGGCGGCTTGGGCGTTAAGGCTGAGATAGCGAAAGGTGGTTTTCATATTCGTTCAGGCCTGGGTTTGCAGTTGCATTCGCTTTATGCCGGAAAAACTGCGTCGCTGACGCTGGAAGTCCGCGTAAGTCCTGCAGTCCACACGGCTGTTGTTCCGGTAAGAAAGATTGCCCACAAGACTCAGTAGTGGATGACTGCCTTCCCGGAAGCGGCTCCATACCCGGCGCAGAATGCGCGGCAGGGAATAGAAGCGCTGGTTGCAGGAAATCATTTCCTGGATGATGTCCTCGCGAGAGAAATGTTTATACCGTGCCACCGGGAACGTAAGCGTGTAGTATTTCCAGTCTTCCGGAAACATATTGAGGGCGATGCGCTCCTCCGACTTCATCTGGTCCCACAGGCGCGTGCCGGGCAAAGGCGTCAGAAACAGCGTGTTGAGAGTGTCCACACCATATTGGCCGGCCACCTCGGCGATCCGTTTGCCGATGCCCGGCTCGTCAATGTCCAAACCGATGATAAAGGAACCGACTACCAGAATCTTGTGCCGCTGTATGCGCTGTACCGAGGCGCGAAAATCCCGGCCCTTCACCAGGTTGAACTTCTTGCCGAGTTCTCGCAGCCCTTCCGGTGTCGGAGATTCAAAACCGATAAAGACTCCCTGGCATCCGGCCTTTGCGGCCAATGCCAGAAGTTCTTCGTCGTCGGCAAAATTGACGGTCGCCTGGGCAATCCATTGCTTGTGCAGATTGGCGCCGGCCAGGGCGCGGAACAACTCCTTGGCCCGGGCAACGTGTTCCGGACGCGTCCCGATGAGGTTGTCGTCCACCACCAGTACGCGCTTCTCAGGGATCGACTGGAATTCGCGCACGACATCCTCGACGGGCCGCTGCCGGTATTGCGCGCCGTTGAAGGTGGTTACGCTGCAAAAGTTGCAATTCAAGGGACAGCCGCGCGTGGTCTGAATGGCGCCGAAGGCATAGCGCCCTGAAAGCAAATCGTGGCGGGCGGGCACAAAATGGTTGATGTCGGGATGTCCTCCGTCGTATCGCCGCTTGAGGCTGCCGCGCCGGGCATCGTCAAGGACTTGCGGCCAAATGCTCTCCGCTTCCCCTGTCACGACCGAGTCCACACTTTCCATGACCTCATCCAGGCACATGGTGGCGTGAATGCCCCCCATGATGACGGGCACGCCCAGACTCCGGAAGTGCGCGGCCACCTGATAAGCGCGGTTCGCCTGCGACGTGAAGGCGGTGATGCCCACCAAGTCCGGCCGGGGCATGGAGTGGTAGTCCGGCAGGCCGAGGTTCTCGTCCACGATATTGATTTCCCAGTCAGGCGGCGTCAGACCCGCGAGCACCATCAGACTGAGCGGTTTCCACACCCGATAACGGTTCCAACGGCTCTCGTTGACATTGACGATGCTGACCAGCGGATTGGACGGATTAATCAGATAAAGTCGCATGGCGCGCATAGACTGGCGTTTGAGCCATTGCCGGCAGTTTCCGCCTTGGCGCAAGTGAACGGGCAGGCCGCTCGTCCCTCGTTGCGCCCGTTCAGGAAATCTTCACCTCGACTTGCTGGGGTTTGGCTTTCTCGTCCTTCACCAAATGCACGGTGAGCACGCCGTCTTTGAACTCGGCGCTGACCTTTGCAGGGCTGGCATCATCCGGGAGCGAGAAGCTGCGCCCGAAACTGCCGTAGGCGCGTTCGACGCGGTGATACTTTCTGCTTTTCTCCTCCTTCTCGAATTTGCGTTCGCCCATGATGGTCAGCGTGCCTTCCTGCGCCGTGACCTTCACGTCCTCTTTCTTCACATCCGGCAACTCGGCCTTGATCAGGTACTCCTTGTCGTCTTCACTGATGTCCACCAGCGGGGACCATTCAACTACCGCCATGGGTTCCTCTTGACCCTCAGGTCGGTGAAGCGAGGAGTGGCCCAAAAGACTGTCCAGACCATGTTGGAAGGCTTCCAGGTCTTTTAACCGATTCCACCGTTTCAACGCGTTCATTTGTTCATTCCTTGTTGGCGGGTGTGGTTTCGGGCCGTTGCGCCTGCCCGCCAACGGCTCGGGCGGCAACGGTGAATAGCGCGGGCGCAATCAGGCTTTTTTCCAACTGCGCAACATTGATACCAGGCCAATGACGGCGGCAACGGCGCCTCCAATGAGCATCCAGATGGCCTTGTCCGTCGGCGAGCCGGTAAAAAACCTCGAAACCTCGGAACCGAACGAGTTTGTGGCGGTGATCCCGTAGATCATGAGCACGACTCCGCCAATGAGCAGAGCCAGAGAAATAATTTTTTTATCCATAACAGCTTTCAATGAGTTTGTGATTTATTGCCAGGTTGATCCGTGTTCTTAATCCCCCATCACGCCGGCTTGCGTCCGGAAATGAGGCTGACGAGGACCATGACAATGGCAACCGCCAGCAGGAGATGGATGAACCCGCCCATCGTGTAACTGCTCAGCAGTCCAAGCAGCCACAGCACCAACAACACTACCGCAATTGTGTACAACATATGATTTTCCTTATCTTTTGGTTATTCTTACCGCATGCACCCTACGACTTGGGCTGGTCCTTTGCTATGGGGTGTAACCCTACCATGCCTTGGGGGGTGTTCCGTGAAGAGCGATCCAGCCGCGTGGAGTCAATTACTTCGCCGCACTTCTCGGCGACCGCAGCGCCTTTACCGGCTTCTCTTCCGGCGCCGCCGGTTCGGACAGCGGACGCAGCAGGGGCGGTGGGTTCGTCTTGTTCACGTATTTACGCAGGAGCCAGGTCCGTTGCATCGCTTCAACCAGCCGCTCTATTTCGCGCATCGAAACCTGCGTCTGCAAAACCAATCCAGGAAGATCTTTGGCCTCTTTGCCGATGGCATCGCTGATCTCTGGCAGATTGGTGCTGGCTTGTTGAAGGTTATTCAACGTGACTTGAAGTTCGTCCACCGAGTGGTTTGCTTTGACGAGCAGTGTCTTTAACTCGTCCGCCGTTGCGGGATCGGTCAGCAATTCTCCCACCGTGCCCTTGCCCGCCTGAACATCGGAGGCAATGTTGTCCACGCGCCCGACGAGTTGGTCCAATCGCTCCTGCGTGGTGATGAGGTTCGTGCCGAGCGTGGTCCATGTGTCCAGGCCGATGCTTGTTTTTTTCAACACGGCCACGGTCTGGCCGCGGATTTCCTCGACCGCGGCTTCCAGCGCGCTTTGAAACTGCTCGTTGCAGATGATGGAAGCATTCTTTTCCGGCAACGGTTCGCCCTGGCCGCGTGTGATTTCAAAAAACGAATCGCCCGCCACCCCGAATTTCTTTTTGACGGCCGCTGATGAATCCGCGCGCACGAACCGGAAGAAGTCGCGGCGGACGTTTGCCCGGGCTTCCATGCGGCCCGTTTCATCCACAACGACATCGGAGACTGTTCCCACGAGCGTGCCCAGGAAATACACCTCCGAGCCTTGCCGGATTCCCGCCGCGCCGGCTTCGGGCAAAACGATCCGCAACGTGACATTGCTTTTGAACCAGCGCTGGCTGCGGCCCGTCCATACGACGGCAGCGATCAGCACGGCGATAACGACGAGCACGAACGTGCCGGTGATTTCGTTTACGCGCCGAAATTTGTAGCGCTGTTCCAACCGCTGGGCCCGGTCATCACGGCGTGAAGGTTCAGGGATGTTGGTCGTTTCGTTCATGGTCACAGGTAAGTCAGCAGCGATACCACGGCGGAGATGACAAACAGTCCGGCGACGGAGCGGGTGAGCGCCCGTTGCGTGGCTTGCGGGATGTCCGCGACCGACCCGCCGACACCCAGCCCGCCGATGCAACAGGACGCGCTCGCAAACAGTGCGGGCAGGATGCTTTTGGCGAGAATGTTGAAAATGTCTTTGGGTTGAACCGCGCTGGAGAGGGTGTCCGCAAATAACAGCAAATCACGACTGCCTTTCCCCGTCCAAGCGGCGAATAAGTAACCGCTCGCGAAGGCGACAAGGATAAAAACAATCGTCAGGCAAAACGTGGAGACCGCCGTGCCCAGCACTCGCGGCATTACCAGTTGCAGGAACGGATCGCTTCCCTTCGCTTCGAGGGCGGGAACTTCACCATTGATTTTGAGGATTCCCAGTTCGGTCGTCATCGCGCTGCCGCTGCGGACGATGACCACGAGGTTGATCAGCACCGGGCCGAGCTCGCGGGCCACGACGGCCACCAACAGCGGCCCGAGCAGTTGTGACTGGCCCGCTTCGCCGACCCAAAAGGTGAGTTGCACCACCACCGAAATGCCAACGAATACCGCCAACGCACCGACAAACCAAAGCGGTTCGACGCCGATGGACAGGACCTGAAGGGCAAATGCCTTTCGCACCGTGCGCACCCAATATCGCGGTCGAACGCAGACGCAAAGAACGGTCCCAATCACCGCCGCTGTATATCGTAATTCATCCCACTGCGCCCAAACCCACTCGCCCAATCTGCCCATCATACGCATGAAAGGAGGCCCAAATACATCCCTTGCTTTGGTTGATTTGGCGTACATCGCACGTTTCTCAGTTTGAAATTACAACTCAGTTCAAAATTACAATGACCGGTGCAAGGAATGCCCTCCGGCCAAAATTGCGGCGATCACCAGGAGGAATTGAGGCAAACCCGCCAGCCGGCGGGAATCATCATCAACACCAGTCAAAGCATAAATTATAAATTTGCCTTAGTTGCCAGGCGGCGGTGTATGCTTGCGCACCGCAGCCTGGTGCGAACAACGTTCGTCTCAGGGTGCGATTTTATCGCTCACCCACTGGCGCGCCTGATTGAACCCGTCCTTCGTCGCGTCGTAGGCCTTCGAGAAGCCGCTTTTGACGCTGTCCCAGGTGGATTCGGTGGCGTTTCTGGCGTCATCCAGTTGTTTGTTCAACTGGGCCACCTGGTCGCGCAACGCCTGGAGTTTGGGTTTGGCCTCGGCC
>Ga0181523_10001605_pt1 | contig 23792 bp, 19 predicted proteins | sample PEATcosm2014_Bin_43_FD_119752 | JGI IMG/M metagenome (GOLD analysis project Ga0181523, IMG submission 119752) | Peatland microbial communities from MTU Mesocosm Facility, Houghton, MI, USA - PEATcosm2014_Bin05_30_metaG | ecosystem: Environmental > Terrestrial > Soil > Wetlands > Peat | place... | reverse complement strand
CTGGCCGGAGGAGAATTTCCCTTTCCGGTCGCGCAGCAAAACGCCAGCGGAATCGCCACCGTCACCATTCAGTTTCGCGAGTTTGGCGTGCGCTTGAAGTTCACTCCCGTGATCCAGCCGAATGGCAATATCCACCTGCACGTCGCTCCCGAGGTGAGTGAACTGGACTTCGCCGACGCCGTCACGGTTTCCGGAACCACTATACCCGCTATCAGCACGCGCAAAGCTGAAACTGAATTCGAATTGCAAGATGGTCAGAGCTTCGTCATCGCCGGTCTCCTCGATAACCGGGTCACCAATATTGAAAACAAGATTCCATTTCTCGGCGATATCCCGATCCTGGGCAATTTCTTCAAAAGCAAGAGCAACCAGAAGAGCAACTCGGAATTGATGGTTTTGTGCACCGTGCATCGAGTTTCGCCCAGTGCCGAACCGCCGAAGGGTCCAGCGATGCCGGTGCCGAATCTGGACAAGAGCAAGTTCGATGGCAAGAAAGCGAATTGAGACATTGAATCATTAAGACATTGAGTCATTGAAAATCGCGCCAGGGCCTTTAATGATTCAATGATTCAATGTTTGTAGATTCAATGTTTGTCGAGGTATCATGCCGGAATTATCAGTAGCCGTATTCGCCACCGACCATGACCAGCGCGCCGTGCTTCAGGTTCTGGTGGATGGCACCAGCGTAGCCCGCACCGTCTGCAGCAGCCCGACCTTGCCTCTGGCCGCCAGCGACCCAGTGATCCGCAAGACTCAATCCTTTGCGCCCGACGTGGTTCTGCTGGATATCGCCACCGACGGCGTCTCCACTGCACTCCGTGCCCTGGAGTTGCTGCACCAGGAACTTCCCGATTCCGCCGTATTTGCTGTCGGCCCTATGACCCATCCGCAGTTGATTGTCGGTGCCATGCGGGCGGGTGTACGCGAATATATTGAGCGCCCCACCACCACCACCGATCTCCTGGACGCCTTCGTCCGTCTTTCCTCAACCCGGCGCAAGCCCGGACGCGAAAATTCGCGGGGCAAGGTGTTCACCATCGTAAACGCCAAAGGCGGCAGCGGCGCCACCACCGTCGCCGTCAATCTCGCACTCGCGTTGCAGTCGGTTCACCACAGCACTGCGCTGGTCGACTTAGCGCCCCTCGGTCACTGCGCCTTGCATCTCAATCTCAAGCCAACTTTCACCGTCTCGGATGCCCTCACCAATCTTCACCGTCTCGATGCGTCCCTGCTCGAAAGCTTCATGGCGCGTCATGATCGCGGGTTGCAGGTGCTGGCGGGCGCCGTGGCTCCCGTTGCCATCGAACCCTCCGCCTCCGATTTTGCCCGCCTCTTTGACACCATGGCTGGCCTGTTTCACTACATTGTCGTGGACGCGTCCTCCCGCCTCGACAGCGCTACTCGTCTGGTCAGCAACCTGTCGGAGAAGATTCTGCTCATCGCCCACGCCGATGTCGCGTCCCTGTGGAGTGCCGGAAGAGTCGCCCAATATCTTGGCGAGAGTGGCTCTCGCGACCGTTTCTCATTGGTGCTGAACCGCTATCGCAAAGTGGCTGGCTTCAACGAGGCTGAGACCGAGGCCGCAATCGGCGCCCCCGTGCTCTGGCGGATTCCCAATCAATACTTCGCCGTCTCAAGCGCGATCGATCGCGGCGTTCCCTTGATGCAGCAGGGCAGCTCTGAAATTGCCCGCTCCATTGCCGGCTTGGCCGAATACTTGACCAAGGACGATTTGGATGTAAAGCGCACCGCCTGGTCGTTGTTTAAAACGGTATAGTAAAAGCATTGAGCGATTGAATCATTGAGGCATTGAATCATTAACGCCCGAGCGCGATTTTCAATGATTCAATACCTCAATGATTCAATGACTAAATATATTTATGGCCAATCTGCAAGCCTTTGAACGGAGCGAGTACCAGCAGGTCAAAGCCGACCTGCACCGCAAGATCCTCGATCGCCTCGACCTGGAGAAACTCGGCCGCACCACGGGTGATTCGGCGCGCGAAGAAGTCCTCATCCTGATCCGCAGCTCGGTCAACAGCGAGGCGGTTCCCCTCAGCTTCGCCGAGCGCGAGCAGTTGTCGCGCGAGATCCTCGACGAAATCTTCGGCCTGGGCCCGCTCGAGCCGCTGCTCAAAGATCCCACCATTTCCGACATTCTCGTCAACCGCTTCGATCGCGTATACATCGAACGCGCCGGCAAGCTCGAAATCACCGGCCTGTCGTTCAAGGACAATCAGCACTTGATGCAGATCATCGACCGCATCGTGTCCCGCATCGGACGCCGCGTCGACGAGTCTTCGCCCATGGTCGACGCGCGCCTGCAGGATGGCTCGCGCGTCAACGCCATCATCCCGCCCCTGGCGCTCGACGGCGCCTGCCTCTCCATTCGCCGCTTTGGCCGCGATCCGATCACCGCCCGCAACATGCTCGACAACAAGACCCTGACCGAGCCCATGCTGGAACTGCTCTCGGCCGTCGTCAAGGGCCGCCTGAACGTGATCATTTCCGGAGGAACGGGTGCCGGCAAAACCACGGTTCTCAACGTCCTTTCCGGTTACATCCCGAATTCCGAGCGCATCGTAACCATCGAAGACGCCGCCGAATTGCAGCTTAAACAGGAACACATCGTGCGTCTGGAAACCCGCCCTCCCAACATCGAGGGCAAAGGCTCTGTCCGCATGCGCCAGCTCGTCATCAACAGCCTGCGTATGCGCCCGGATCGCATCGTGGTCGGCGAGGTGCGCGGCGAGGAAGCCTTTGACATGCTTCAGGCCATGAATACCGGCCACGAGGGTTCGCTCACCACCGTCCACGCGAACTCCCCGCGCGACGCCCTGGCTCGCATCGAGAATATGGTTTCCATGGCTAACCTGAATATTCCCGAGCGCGCCATTCGCCAGCAGATCGCAAACGCCGTCCACGCCGTGGTCCAGGTCGCGCGTCTCTCCGACGGTTCGCGCAAGATCATCACCGTTTCCGAGGTCACCGGAATGGACGGAGAGGCAATCGCGCTCCAGGACATTTTCGTCTTCGACCGCAGCGGCATTGACGAGAGTGGCAAAGTGCGCGGCGTGTTCCGCTCCACTGGACAGCCTCCGCATTTCGCCGAGCGCCTCGCCACCGCCGGTTGCCGCCTCAATCCCGCGCTCTTCGAGTCCCGGATGGAGGTCTAGCGGATGCCGCTCTTTATCGCCTTGCTGGTCTTCGCAGTCGTCACCCTGGCGGTCTTTGCCGCCATGTCTTTGTTTGATCAGCGCAATGCCCAGGCCCGGGTTCTTCGCGATCGCCTCACCACCGTACAGAAACCAGCCGACCAACCCGCGCCCGACCTCGCTCTTCTTCGCGACGAAGTGCTCAGCCGCATACCCGCTTTCGATACCTTTCTGCGCCGCTCGGATCGAGTCTCAGAGCTGCAAAAAATGCTGGCTCAGGGCAACGTGGATGTTCGTGCCGGAAATTTCCTGATGCTTTGCGCCGTGGCGGCCGTGGTACTCGCTGCCATCGCCTTCTTCGCCGGTGGCAACATTATGTTTGGCTGGGCCGGCGCTCTGCTCGGGTTTTTTGTTCCCTACGCCTACGCCTCGCACATGCGAACCAAGCGCTTCCAGAAATTCGAGGAGAAGTTTCCCGAAGCCATCGATACGCTCGCCCGCGCCGTTCGCGCCGGACACGCCTTTACCACCGCTCTCGAAATGATTGCCAACGAAGTTGCCGAACCGGTCGCCGGAGAATTCCGCCAGCTCTACGAAGAACAGAAATTCGGCCTCCCCGTACGCGACGCCCTGATGAACCTGGCCGACCGCATTCCTCTAGTCGACGTTAAGTTCTTCGTGACCGCCGTGATGTTGCAACGCGAGACCGGCGGCAATCTAGCCGAGATCCTCGACAATCTGTCCTATGTCATCCGTGAACGCTTTAAAATCCTGCGCCAGGTCCGCGTCCACACCGCGCAGGGGCGCCTCACCATGGTCCTGCTCATGGCTCTGCCACCCACCATCGTGGTCGTCATGACGGTCCTCAACCCGGGCTTCATTCGCCCGCTTTTCACCGACCCCATAGGACATGCCTTGATCGTAGGCGGCATCACTTTGCAGACGATCGGCTACTTTTTCATTCGCAGAATTATAAAGATCCAGGTGTGATGAGAACCGTCGTTAGTCGTTGGCCGTTAGCGGTCGCGAGTCGTCCATCGTTTCGAGGTCTTGCCAACGACGAACGACTAACGACCAGCGACCGAATTAAAAACTGACATGGCTCTGGCACTCTCCATTTTCGTTTTCCTTACCCTCGTGGTGATCGTGTTCGCCTTCGGAGCGGCCGCGCTTGCGCCCTCGTCGGTGCTCGGAACCCGCCTGCGCGAAATCGGCTGGCAGCGCCCCAAAGCCCAGGCTAAGCCCGCCATACGCGAACGCATGGAGCAGGCTCTCGATCCCTTTAGCCGCGCCTTGCCCGTCTCCCCCGCCGGAGTTTCGCAAACCCGCGCCTGGCTGATTCAAGCGGGATACCGCAGTCCCCAGCACGTTACTATCTACAACGGTCTGCGCGTCCTGTTCGCCGCGCTCGGTTTCTTTTCGGTTTTTGTGTTCACCCGCTTCGATTCCCCCGCTCTCCTTCTCGGCATGATGGCGTTCGGTTTTTTTCTCCCCCGATTCATGCTGAAAAAGAAGATGAAGGAGCGCCAGCTCCGCATCCGCCTCGGCCTTCCCGATGCCCTCGATTTAACCGTGATCTGCGTCGAGGCAGGACTGGCCCTCGATCAGGCGATGAGCCGAGTAGGCACCGATCTCAGCCACGCGCATCCCGAACTAAGCGCTGAATTCCATCTCTTCGACCTCGAGATTCGCGCCGGAAAACCGCGCGTCGAAGCACTCCGCAATCTAGCCGAGCGCGCCGGAGTCGATGACATTCGCTCCCTCGTCGGAACCCTGATTCAAACCGACCGCTTCGGAACCAGCGTAGCCCAGGCCCTGCGCGTGCATTCCGATTCCCTGCGCACCGAGCGCCGCCAGCGTGCCGAAGAACAAGCCGCCAAAACCACCGTCAAAATGATTATTCCTCTGGTCCTGTTCGTGATGCCCTCCCTGCTTTTTGTCACCATCGGCCCAGCCGTAATTCAGTTGTTGCACGTTTTCATGCCAGTTTCCGGAGGCAAACGGTAAGAAATTGAGTCATTGAGTCATTGAGGCATTGAGGCATTGATTCAATGATTCAATGTCTAAATGATTCAATGACAAAAATGATTCAATAACAAAATGACCAAGGGATACGCCTTCAACCGCACCCGCACCACCTATCTCGCCACCAATCTCATGATCGCGAGCACCCACTGGACCCGCTTTCGCGGACTCATGGCCACCGACTCGTCCCGCTTCTCCCGTGGCCACGGACTGTGGATCAACCCCTCCCACGGCATCCACACCTTCGCCATGCGTTTTCCCATCGACGCCCTGTACCTCGACCGCGACCGGATTGTCATCCACATCGAAGAGGGACTAAAACCCTGGCGCGTGGCCCCGGTTCGTATCCACGCCGCATCCGTGCTCGAGCTTCCCCCAGGCACCATCAGCGAGTCCCAGACCGCCCTCGGCGACCAGGTAGATATTTCTTTCGAAGAACGCCCCATTCACACCGAGGCCGCCTGAAGCACGCAGTATCTTCGCATCGACCGAAATAACTGGGGGTGCGCCACTTCTCGCGCTTTTCGAGAAGTGGCCTGCCGGACAGCCGACAGGATGGAGCCTTACGCGGACGGAGGTCGGATCTTCATCGTGAGCACATCCCACTCGTTGATTCGCACCGGACCGGCCTCACCCAGGAAGTAGGCGCGGAAACTGCTCCAGCGCCACAGTTCCGGAGAGGCCACCAACCCGCGCTTCACCGGATTCCGATGCATATAGCGGAGTTTCTCAATCCGTTTGTGTTCGGTCCATACGTTGAAGTCGTAGAACCGCTTCTGCCAGACTTGCTGCGCGGGGACGGGCGGGTGCGCCACTTCTCGCGCCTTTCGAGAAGTGGCCTCGGTGGACCCCACGAGTCGTTGTGCCTCCGCGATTACGCGTCGCGCAAATCCAAGTTTAAGAGCCTGCATCACGGTCGAAGGAGTCTTTACCTGCGGTTCGCTGATTAGCAGATGAATATGTTCGGGCATGGCTACGTAACCGACGACGACAAACTGATAGCGCCTGCGAATCTGCTCCAGCACGGTGAGAAACAGGTCACGGCGGTGGGCGCTCCGAGCAACGGTTGCCGCTGATAACAACTGCAGGTGATGAAATGCAAGTCTCCAGCGCCGTAGTAGCGCTTTAGATTGCGGCGCATGGCCAGAGGGTAGTCGAGCAAAGAGGTGGGCGCGGTGACGGCGCGCACCACCCGATGGTGATGAAAGAATCCGCGACGTTATCGCGGTGGTAGCCACTTCTCGAAAAGCGCGAGAAGTGGCGCACCCCCGGCAATCCCGTGAGAGCTCTGCGCAGACCGATTTCGGAACAAATCACCATTGACTCCTCTGTTAAAATAAATACCAAGCAAACGAGCATTTGCCTAAGCCCCGCCTAGCTCCTTGACAACGAATCCGAATCGTCCCGACGCCAGCGAGAACCCGCAGAATTGGCCGGAATCACCGCTAACTACTTATTCCTGAATACTTTACCCATAGGTCCTTATTCCCCATAGACCTGGCAGTAATTTTTCTCTAAGTCAATGATTCCAATAGACCGGAAGTAGGGGGGGTAGGGGGGTAGGGGGGTAGGGGTGCTAACTGGGGTAATTATTGACTTGACTCGCCCATTGTAGTACGGTGCGAGCATGGAATCAATAGTGCCGGGAAAGGTTTTATGGTTCCCGAGCAGTTGCCCGAAGAAAGGGCATTTGTGCATTTAGCTTATTTGGACGAAACCGGAACGGATGGTCACAGCCCGATAGTTATGTATGGCGCTCTCATTGTTCCGGTCGGGAGGTTTGGGCCTCTTTCTGCCCTGCACAGTGTTGCGATTCAACAAATTATTCCCCTAGATCGGATGGACGATTTTACCGAGTTCCATGCTTATGAAATATACAAAGGAACTGGAGTGTTCGAGGGGATAGACGAAACCAAACGCTTTGCTGCGATCAATGTTCTCCTTAGCGCCGTGCGCATGGATGAACTTCGCTTCATTTACGCCGCTGCCGACAGAAAAAAGTTTGCAAGCAGTCCTTTCGGATCGGGTAAGCCTCTAATCTCAGCGTTTCACATGTGCCTACTGGGAGTGGAGGATTGGGCAACCGCAAACCATCCACAACGCCCCGAGGCCAAAAGAATCGACTGGAACGATACATGTCTTTATGTTGTCGATGATTGTGACAACAAGGAATTAAAAACCCAACTGCGAAATACTTATCATACATTACGCGTGAAGCATCCCATGGTTCCACCATTTGAGAACCGGCTTTGGCACGCGCATGATGACATGTTTTTTGCAAACTCAAAGGACTGTCTTGGTATCCAGATTGTCGATCTCTGTAATTACTTCGTGCGAATGCATCTAGCCGGAGAGGTCGAGCCGCATAACTTTTATGAACTGTTTTCTGGGCAAATATCGTGCGCACAACCCGAGCCAGAATGGACTCAGTTTGGCCATATGTTTCGGGCGCATGATCCTGTCGCGGCAGATGCTTCCGTAAAGGAATTGATAGATGGAAAGTGAAGCCTCAAAATTCGATGCTGGTGTGCGGAAGATTCTCTCCGTCTCACACGACGAAGTGAAACGGAGAGAAGAACAGTGGAAGCAGGAGCGGGCAGGGAAAGTGAAGCCGGGACCAAAGCCTAAGACTTCGGCCCACGTTTCAGAGTCCAAGGTTTAGTTAATCGTTTGTCCCACCTTGCCGGTGAGTTGAGCGAAGGTGATCCGCTTACCGACTAACTGAGATGCGGCGATACTGAACCGCCCGGCATCAGAGATCGGGTTTTTCTTGGTGCCGCGATAGTTGAACCGGAACGATTGTTCGTCAAGGTAACGGAAAAGATGAAACGGTTCCACGCTGACGTAAGTACCCGAAAGACCGCGTTTCAGAAGCGACCAGAAGTTCTCCATGCAGTTAGTGTGTACGCGACCATCCACATACTTAACCGCATGGTCAATGATCTGGTGCTCGTACTCGCCTTGCAATCCTTTGTATCCGCCGAGCTCATCGGTGTAGAGCATGGCTCCCGGTTCGACGTGAGTCTTTACGAGTCCTTGCAAGGTGTCCTGCTGGCGATCTGCAATGATCTGAGTACGAATCTTTCCGCCGCGTTCCATCATTCCCATGACCATGATCTTGTCGTCAGCGTTGCGGCCTTGTCCGGTGATGCGACGAGCCTTAACGCTCTTGTGCATGTTCCGTGCTTTGCCACCAATGAAAGTCTCATCGGCTTCGACTTCGCCAGAGAGTTTCGATCCGAGAGTTTCATCCTGCATGGTCAGGCGAATTCGATGCAGCATGAACCATGCCGACTTCTGAGTGACACGCACGTTCTTGGCGATCTCACAACTGCTGACTCCGTTCTTGCAGTTCAGGATCATCCACATTGCCACGAGCCACTTGTCCAGCGGGATTGCGGAATCCTCCATGACGGTTCCGACCTTGATGGAGAACTCGCGTTTGGCATGGTGTTTGGAGCACTTCCAAGTGCGCCGTTTGGCATTAAAACTGACGCCATCCGATCCGCAACCGGGGCAGATCACGCGGCCATCCGGCCATCGTCGCAAAGCCAAGTAATCAATGCAGTTATCTGGATTCGAGAAGTACAGTATGGCTTCTTGGAGGCTCTTTGGTTCGTGGCTCATAACGTTCTCCATGAACCAAAATATAGCAAATCTCTACGGGCGAGTCAAGTAAATAATCACCCTAACTGGTAAACGTCTCGCCTCGACATTCGAAATTTCGTCCGAGAAAAAAGAAAGTACAAAAAAGACCGAAGTCACCGCGATAATCCGACCATCCTTCTGGCACACTACACTAGTAGGAATCCCCCCAGAAAATAACGCGGTTGAAGACACGCAGTCGAACAAAATGTCCGAAGTTGCCGCCAGTCCCGAAGTCCTCGATCGTCGGCCCAACGATCAATGGCCCGAGCCGCCGCGCCTGCTGGTGGAATGGTCCTCCCGCTGGGAAGAGTTCAAGTCCGCCTTCGGTCCCGCGCTCACCCGCGCTCCGAAAGCCTTGGCGGGAGAAGCGCCCATCGGCATCTTCCCCTATCGCGGCATGCTCGCCTGCTGGCTGCTCGAGTGCCTGCTTCTGATCGCGATCATCGTGCTCCCCGAACGCTTTCAGAGCCTCCAGCTCCCCCCTCCTCCCACTCGTCTGCACTGGGACGTGATCTATTACTCCGGAGATGAACTGCCGCAAACACAGGATCGCGGAGGCGCGCAGTCCGGCAAGTCCGGACGCGCCGGCGGCCAGCAAGCCCACCACCGCACCCAGGTCATCCGCGTAGCGCGCGGCGACCGGCCCAGCGAAAAAGTTGTGGACGCTCCCAAAGTGAATCTGCCGCATTCCGATTCCGCCGTAGCCAACCTGCTGGCGTTCAAATCGAATCCCGGACCGCCGCCCGCCGAAGGCCTGCGTTCCACTCTAACCGCGCCAACTCTGCCCGCAATGACGATGAGCGTGGTGCAACCCTCGCCGGAGTTGAGCTCATCGACAACCCGCACCCTCAACAGCTTGAAGACCAACGTCATTCCACCTTCGCCGGAATTGAATTCGGCACTGAATTCAAAGACGAGCCGCACCGCCAACAGCCTGACCGCCAGCGTCATCCCGCCCGCGCCCGAAGTCTCTCACGCCAGCACGCGAACTTCGCCCATCTTGAACACCACCGTCGTCGAACCCGCGCCGAATGTCTCGCGGGATAAAATGCAGACCGCGACCCCGCTCGCGCAAACCGTCGTCGCACCCGCTCCGCGAGACACGCCGCGCGACCTCGCCAGTTCCCGTCTTCCGATGACGCAAACCGTGGACGTGGTTGCGCCGCCCGTTTCCGCGCCCCAGCGCGACGTGTCGTCCACGCCCAAGCTGTCGCTGCCAACTCCCGCCGTAGTCGCGCCGCCGCCGTCGCAGGTAAGCCGCGATCTCAACAGCTGGGGAAGCGCAGCCACAGGAGACATGCAAACCAAGCCCGTGCCTCCGCCACCAACCGCCTCCGGAGGAAGCTCACTCGCAAGATCTGGCGCTGCGACGTTGACGCCGCAAGTTGTGCCGCCTCCAGCCAGCATCGAGGGCGGGAGAAGCGGCCAGGGAAACGGACGCCCTGGTCAATCCCCAAGCTCGCTGCTGGGCGCAGCCGACGTAATCCCGCCTCCACCGGGTCTAGGCGGAGGCAAAGCATTCTCCGGCAGCGGACGAGGCACTAAGGGCAACGGTGCCGGCGGTCCGCTCGACCTCGGCTCCGCCGTAGCTCCGCCGAAGAACGCCGGAGGGAGCGCGGCAGGCGGTGGAGTCGTAGTCTCCAACAAACCGGGACCAAACGTTGGAATACCGAACTCCAGCAGCGGCACGCTCGCCATGTCGCCCAGCGGCGCCGCAAAAAGCGGTCTCGGAGGCAGCGGCGGCGGATCGAGCATAGGCAAAGGCAATGGCCCCGGCAGCGGATTGCAAGGCGAAGGTTCAGGCGCAGGCAGAGAAGGCGCCGGACACGGATCCGATCCCAACGCCCACGGCGGAATTTCGCCGTATCCCGGACCCGGCGGTTCGGGAACCGGCACCACATCCGCACCCGCCATTCCCGGCGTATCCGTGCAAGGCGGCACGACGGCAAGCATCACGCTGCCCAGCTTCGGAGCGCCCGGCGGCGACGCCCCATCGAACGGCCCTGGCCGTTCTTCCACCAACCCACACGGAAGCCCGAGCTATACCGTAAAGGCCACTTCAAACTCCGGCGGCGTCTTCAATCGCTACGGCCAACTGAAGGGCGACAACTATTCGATTTACATCGATACGTCGCTCGGAACGGCAGTGATGCAATACGCCGATGCTTCATCCGCCGCCCACGCCTACTCCGGAGATCTCACCAAACCAGAGCCCATGCGCGTTGACTTGCCCCAGGGACTGCGTACTACTTATGTAGTGTTCGCCTGCATCCTCGACCGCAGCGGAAATCTCAAGGACATAAAGGTACTGGAGCCCGGCGCCGCCGAAACCACCTCAAAAATCCTGACCGCTCTGCACAGCTGGAAGTTTCGTCCGGCATCTCGAGGAAATGAGCCGGTGGAAGTGAATGCGTTTCTGGGGTTCGGAATCGATACGCGATAGGAATCTTTCTTAACAGCGCGGGTGCCGACCTCCACAAATAGCCGGCGCCAATTACTTAATACCCTCTTCGCTTATCCACCACCGCCAACAGGGATTGGCCGCTGAGATAGCGCCGCAAATTTTCCGAAAACAGCGCATAATGCCGTTCCCATAACTTGTCGGTAAGCGCGGCTGTGTGCGGAGTGATGAGCAGATTCGGCACGTCCCACAGCGGCGAATCGGCAGCCAGCGGCTCTTTCGGAAAGACATCGAGCGCAGTGCCCCCAATCTTCTTTTCGCGCAGCGCGTCAGCGAGCGCCAGTTCATCCACCAACTGCCCGCGACCGACGTTGATCAGACAGGCGTCCGGCTTCATAATCGCCAGGCGTCCGACGTTCGCAATTGCCCTGGTGCTGTCGGTAACCGGAGCTGCCAGCACGACGTAATCCGCCTGTCGAAAGATTTCGTTCATTTGAGCGGGCCCGAAGACGGCGTCCGCGCCTTCGCTTCCCTTCTCCGGATGCTCGCGCACAGCGATCACCCGCATGCCCAGAGCCTTCGCACTTTTGGTGACCGCGCGTCCGATGCTGCCCAGTCCTATTAGACCGACAGATGCGCCGGCAACCTCACGCACGCGCGGCAGTTCGTCCCACAAAATCTGCTGTCCCCAAACATGCTTCTGCTGCAGGCGCACCGAGCCCGGAATTTTCTTAGCCAGCGCAAAGATGAGCGCGATCACGTGTTCGGCGACCACCGGCCCATGCACTTCGCGCGCGTTCGTGAGAATAATCTCGCTGTTGACGAGTTCCGGAAACATGAGCTGATGAACCGCCGCCGCCGGAGAGTGCAGCCATCGCAGCTTCTTCGCCGCCACAATCTGCTCGGGACGAATCGACCATGCGATAACGAATTCGGCGTCGACGATTTCGGCATCGACCCGCGTGTAGTCGGGAAGATGGACGATTTCAATTTGCGGAAACTCGCGCCGCAATCTGTCGGAAAACCACAACGGGGCGTTCCACTGGTCAAAAGGATGGCGAACGCAAATCAGAAGCTTGCGAATCGAGTCGTCGGGTGATCGCGTCATCGGGTGATCAGAAAGATTTCTCAGCGTCGTCTGCGTCTCGGCGGTTCAAGCTTTCCGCGGCTGACGCAAATCCGTCCCCGTCATTTCTTTCGGCTCAGCAATGCCCAGCATGCCCAGCATGGTCGGCGAAATGTCACGCAGCGAGCCATTCGGCTTCAGCGTGTACTGCTTCGCATCATCCGCCATCAGAATAAACGGCACCGGATTCGTAGTATGCGCCGTATGCGGGCCGCCGGTCGCGGGGTCAATCATCATTTCAGCATTGCCGTGGTCGGCGGTAATCAGCATGGCTCCGCCTTTCGCGCACACCGCCTTCTCAATCTCGCCCAGACAGGCATCGACGGTCTCGACCGCCTTGATGGTGGGCTCGAGCTTGCCCGAGTGCCCGACCATATCGGCATTGGCAAAGTTGACGATGATCACGTCAAACGTGCCGTCGTTCGTGGCTTTGACGACCGCCTCGGCAATACCCGCTGCGCTCATCTCCGGCTTTAGATCGTAAGTCGCGACCTTCGGCGACTGCACCAGTACGCGATCTTCTCCCGGGAAAGGCTGCTCCACGCCGCCATTAAAAAAGTAGGTCACGTGCGCATATTTCTCCGTCTCCGCCACGCGCAGGTTGCGCATATTCATTCCGCCCATCACGTTCGCCAGGATGTTCGCCATCGACTCCGGAGGAATCACCACCGGCAGGTCGAAGTTCTTGTCGTACCGCGTCATGCAAACGTACTTTAGGTTCTTGGGCACGCGATCGCGCGGAATGGTTGCGTCCAGATCGGCAGCGCCCGGCAAATCGCTCCCGCCCTTTTCGTTCAGCCCGCTGTTGCGGCACAGAGCGCGCGTGATCTGGCGCACGCGATCCGCGCGGAAGTTAAAGCAGATGCACGAATCGTCGTCGCCGATCGTCGCCAGGCCGTTCTTTGTCGAAGTCTCTCCTCGACTGTCCGTGCAGACAAATGGCATCACGAACTCGTCGGTCACGCCGCTGTTGTAAGACGCTTTCATGCCCTGTACGGGGTCAGCGTACGCGCCGCCCTCGGCTTTGCCCTCGACCATCGCGCTGTAAGCCTTGGCGATGCGCTCCCAGCGCCGGTCCCGGTCCATGGCATAGTAGCGGCCGCTGACGCTGGCGATCTTGCCGCAGTTGTACTCGCGCATCTTCTGCTGCAGTTGTTCGAGATAGCCGGCGCCGTTGGTGGGCAGCGTGTCGCGACCATCCATGAAGGCATGCGCAAACACGCGCTCGACCCCCTGCTGCTTGGCCATTTTCAGGAGCGCGTACAGGTGCTCCTGCCGGGAATGCACGCCGCCGTCGGAGACAAGTCCAAACAGATGGAGCTTGCGCCCACCCAACCGAGCTTTCTTCATCGCCTCGACCAGCACGGGATGGGTGAAGAATTCCCCGTTCAGAATCATCAGATCGATGCGGGTAATGTCCATATGCACAATGCGCCCGGCGCCCATATTCAGATGTCCAACTTCGCTGTTCCCCATCTGGCCTTCGGGCAGCCCAACAAACGGCCCGCTGGTGTAAATCAGCGTGTTGGGATACTCTCGCAGCAGCCGGTCATAGACAGGCTTGCGCGCCAGCGCGATAGCGTTGGCTTTGGTTTCGGCCCGGTATCCCCAGCCATCGAGAATGATGAGTACGAGAGGTTTAGGACGAGGCATAAATCACCTATTAGCTCCTGGCTGTTGGCTATTTGGCCTTTTGCAGATTAGACTGAGTCGCTTCCTGCGGCCGTACATCTCATACTATTGCAGAAACTGTCCCTGAGGATAAACATGCCCATCAATGAACTGCTCCTGACCGAATTCGATGAAGAAATGAAAAAGACGCGCACCATGCTGGAACGCGTTCCGGAAGACAAGAAAGACTTCGCGCCGCATCCCAAATCGATGCCGCTGAACAAGCTCGCGCCTCACGTGGCGCAGTTGGCTGGCTTTGGCCTCATTATTCTTACGACTCCTGAACTTGATTTTGGAAAGACCAAGATGCCGCCGGTGCCCTTTGAATCCGCGGCGCAATTGGTCAAAGCATTCGACGAAGGCGCAGCCCAAGCTCGCGCCGCTCTCAAAAAGACTCCGGATGAAGCCTGGACTCAGCCCTGGAAGCTAAGTTTCGCAGACAAGCCCATCTTCAGCGGGACGCGCTTTCTGGCCTATCGCCAAATGTTCCTCAATCACCTGGTGCATCACCGCGCGCAACTGGGAGTGTATCTGCGATTAAATGAGAGGCCGGTGCCGTCGACCTATGGGCCTTCGGCAGATGACAGGATGGGGTTCTAGCGGGGGACCTATCATCAGAAGACGTCTTCGATTTCCTTCGGCCGTTGAAGTCATCCGGCACGGTGAACTCGCCTTTTGCAGAGCCCAACCGAATTCTGCTGCGGTTCTTCTCCAAAGTAGGAATCGGCACGAGCTTGGCCACCGGCTCGCCATGGTCCGTGATCACGACCTCCTCCCCGACAGCGATCCTGTCGAGCAACTCTTCGATCCTATCCTGCGCTTCGCTGACGCTAACTTTCATAACTATGTATCCATCGGCGGCTTAACCTTTGTAGTTCAGCGCCTTCACCCCCAAAAACCGCGCCGCTCCACCCAACTCCTCTTCAATCCGCAGCAACTGGTTGTACTTTGCAATTCGGTCGGTCCGCGAAGCCGAGCCAGTCTTGATCTGCCCCACTCCCGTCGCCACTGCGAAATCCGCAATAAACGTATCTTCCGTTTCCCCGGATCGATGCGAGATCACCGACGTGTACCCGTTGCGGCGGCCGAGGTCGATCGCGTCCAGCGTTTCGCTGACCGTGCCAATCTGGTTGAGCTTGATCAGGATCGAATTGGCGATTCCCTTCTCGATTCCCTTGGCGAAAATCTCAATGTTGGTAACGAAGATGTCATCCCCCACCAGCTGAATCTTGTCGCCGAGCTCTTTAGTCAGCAGTGCCCAGCCGTCCCAGTCGTTTTCGGAGAGCCCGTCTTCGAGCGACACGATCGGGTAATCCTTCACCCATTTCGCATAGTAGCGAATCATGTCCTCGGAACTCTTTGCCGACTTGTCAGATTTCTTGAAGACATATTTTCCATCCTGATAGAACTCGCTGGCCGCCGGATCGAGCGCAATCGCGATCTCCGCCCCCGGCTTGTAGCCCGCCTGCTGAATCGCCTCGAGCACAACTTCAATCGCCTCCACGTTCGACTTCACCGACGGAGCAAAGCCGCCCTCGTCGCCGACCGATGTGTTGTATCCGCGCTTTTTCAGCACGCCCTTCAGCGTATGGAAAACTTCGACGCCCCAGCGCAGCGCCTCCGAAAACGATGGCGCTCCCACCGGCATCACCATGAACTCCTGGAAGTCGACGTTGTTATCGGCGTGCGCGCCGCCGTTCAGAATGTTCATCATCGGCACCGGCAACGTGTTCGCCGCGGCTCCGCCCAGGTAGCGATGGAGCGGGAGTTCGCAAGCCCGGGCCGAAGCCCGAGCCGCCGCCATCGAAACCGCTAGGATCGCGTTCGCCCCCAGTCGCGCCTTGTTGGGCGTGCCATCAAGGTCGATCAGCCTGGCGTCAAGCGTGCGCTGGTCGGCTGCGTCCACTCCACTGAGGGCTTCCGCAATCTCGCCATTGACGTTGGCCGCTGCCTGCAGAACGCCCTTGCCGAGGTAGTGTTCCTTGTCGCCGTCACGCAATTCGACGGCCTCATGCTCACCGGTGGACGCGCCACTCGGCACAATGGCCCGCGCGCTCGCGCCGCCATCAAGAAAAACTTCCGCTTCAACCGTCGGATTGCCACGCGAGTCCAGCACCTGGCGTCCGCGAATATCAGCAATACTGGTAACAGGCATAAGTGCATCCTTCATGGGTCCGAGAATTAAAAAACAGTCGTCTGTAGAGACGCGGCTCGCCGCGTCTTGCTGCGTTCTCCTAACTGAGAAGCTGAATTATATCGGACTGGAACGACCCGGTCTGTACGCTATGACCACCCGATCGCATCACTCACCCAGCCATCCCCCGTACCCCATCCGTTATTGTTCCTGATTTCCACCTCGCTTAAAGTCAACCTCAAGATGCGGAACCGCACCGGAACTCTGGAGATCGGATCGCGCGCCCCGGACTTTTCCTTGGAAGCAGCCAACCGTGAGGGCACATTCACTCTCGGTGGGATGCTGGCACAGGGCACGCTGATTCTCGAGTTTCTGCGCGGCACGTGGTGACCGAACTGCGTGAAGCGCATGACTCAGTTCGAGTCGAGAATGCCCGAGATTGAACGAGCGGGAGCACAGTTGACGTTCATTGCAGCCGAAAAACGCGATGGCGTATGGAAGCCGGGAAGATTCCTGGAAAAGCATCCCATCGCCAGCGTTTTTCTGCTCGACCAGGATCGAGCCGTGACCAAAGCCTACGGACTGCATCACGCTCTAGGCACGGACGCGATCAACATTGCGCACCCGGCTACTTTAATGATTTGTCGCGAAGATGACCGCAGCGGCGTGGTCCGCTACATCTACCGCGGCGATAACCAGCTCGACCGCGCCCCGCTGGATGAAGTTCTTGGAGCTTTGCAAGAGACAAGAAATTGATTTTTTGGAGGTAAGAAGCAACATGAAAAAAACACTTTTGCTTACGTCGCTCATCCTGATCGCGAGTTTCGCCTGTGCGCAAACCGCGCTGCCCACCGGCACCGCCGTCAAGATGAAACTCGAAACCACGCTCGCAACCTTCAGCTCAAAAGCCGGAGATTCGTTCTCGGCAAGAGTCACTGAGCCGGTCGTAATCGACGGCAAAACTGTGATTCCCATCGGCACGACGGTCGAAGGACGCGTCACCAAAGCCAACGAACCACGTCGCATAGCCGGCAAGCCGACCATCGCTATCTTCCCCGAAAACCTGGTCCTTCCGAATGGCGACCGTTTTATGCTCAACGCCACACTGGTTGACACCAATCGCGGCCACGGCACCGACGTCAACACGGAAGGGCAGTTCAAAGGAGCTGGCTACGACGGCAAAGATCTCACCGAAATCGGCATGGGTACGGGCGGTGGAATGATCGTCGGAGGATTGGCAGGAGGCGGCAAAGGCCTTCTGATCGGAGGAGCCGTCGGCGCCACTCTGACCGTCGCGCACTGGCTCAGTAAGCACCGTTCCGCGATGCTTCCCGCAGGCACAGAAATGGTGATGGAGTTAAGCCGTCCCATGACGATGACAACAGCCATCGCCAGCAGCGGCCAGTAGGAAGAGCTAGATCGTGTGGGGACGGGGCCCTGCCCCGTCCTCAGCGAAGCCGAATGGCCCCGTTCAAGCAGGCATAGCCCGCTTCCACCGGGGCCTTATCCGCCCAATGCCAGCAGATCCGCTTCCGTCAGTAACTCCAGGTCCATCCATCCCTCCACCGGCAAGGCGTCGACCGGCAAATGGTTCTGCCACAAACTGAAGCGCAGACGCAGCCGGGTAGTCAACATATCCGAGCCTTTCGACCCGCGCACTTTTTCAATCTCCAGCGGGGCCGCGAGCAGCCAGGTAAGAGGCAGGCGAAACTCAAAATTCCGGACGAGCGCCACTCGCGCATCTTTCGCATCCATGGAGTCCGCCACCACGCTGTCTTTCCCCTGCATCACTTTCCACGACTGCATGCGGCCTCCATCGATCGCCGCATCCAACCGCAGTTCGCGCCGGGGCTTGGCGGCATGGTTGACCCACGACTCCAGATTCACCACCACTTCGAATGCGTCTTGCGGCACTTTGCCGGCGAAATCCATCCGGCCGTAAACATAGTGCTCGTCGATCCCGGCAAATACTTCATCCATCAGAAACTGCTTGCCGTGCATGGCGCCCGAACGCTGGTCCGCCGTGTAACATGCCGCCCCCATCCACTCAAAGTAGCGCACCATGTCGCCTGTCACCCCGGGATGGATATAGGCGCTCTGCGGCGTGAACGACGGCCGAGCCACTCCCCTGATGATCGGCTGCGCCAGATAATCCGGCGGCTTCCCGCCTAACGCCTGGTAAACATTCGACAGGTGTTTGCGGTAGAGTTCGTCAAAATCGCGATCGTTCGCCGAGTGGTGCTCCGGTCCGTACCACCAGTTCCAATCGCTGCCCTCGGCGATCAGGATCTCTTCAAACGCCAGCCTGCGCTGTTTCTCGGTTGCACCAGCAGCGGCCTGCGTATAGAAATTGCGCGCGTGATCCAGGTAGTCCCACGCCTTGTTATCCTCCGGCGCTCCAATCCAAACATTGAAGTTCGCGTTGATCCACGACCCTGGCACCAGCGACTTCAGATGACTGACGTTCTTGTGGCGGGCGATCGCCTCCGTCACCGTCACCGCTTCCATCCCCGGATCTTTTTGCAGAGCGTCATAAAACCGACGGAGGAATTCTCGCCCCGACTGCGGGTAGTATTCCCAGGCATTCTCGCCATCCAGAATGATGGGAACCACGGCATCCTGCCCGCTCGCAAGAACCGGCTTCGCCGATTCCTTAATTTTGTGGATCAGATTAGCGGCAGCCTCTTGTGGCGGCATTCCCGAATATACAAACCCGATCAGGTCCGAGAGAGTGTGGTCGCGGAAGATGAGATTCATCCGTGTCTCGACATTGGCCTTGGTATTTTCGTAGCGATAGATCGTGTACAACTGCCGCGCCCCATCCGCATGCAGATGGCCGTGACCATCGCGTGAAAAATTTATCCCCAGGCTTCGTCCCAGCACGCCTTCGTCGGTCGCCATCCACCGCACTCCAAGCTGGTGCGCAATCGCCAACGCCTCTTCGGAAACGCTGCCCTCCGACGGCCAAACCCCTTGCGGCCGTACCCCAAACACTTTTTCGTGCAGATCCAGTCCGCGCTGCAATTGCTCGCGAGCATCCTCGGGATGACGGTAGCGGTTCTGCGGTAACGCCAGCCCCGGCGAAGAAACCGCTCCCATCTGTGTGTCACACACCAGCGGCATAATGGGATGATAAAAAGGCGACGTCGAAATCTCGATCAGGCCTTTCTTTGCCGCCTCCGCATGCACTGGCAACACCCGGCTGAGCAGTTCCCGCTCCCGGCCAATCACAAACCGCTGGTCTTCGAGCGTAAAGTTCCGCCCTTTGCGAATCACCTCCGCAATGTCCTTCTCCGCCAGAAAGTACTCGTCGAACCATCCGATCTGCGAAAGCACCTGCAAGTCGGTGAAATCCTGAGCCTGAAAATATTTCTCCGCGCGCTCGGGCGACGATCCCGCCCCGTGAAATTTTTCCCACAGCTCGCGATACCGCGGATAGCGCCCGATTACATTCACCGGATTCGCCTGAAATAAATATTCCAGGGCAAACCGCCGCTCCTGCTCCGTCAGGTCTTTCGCGGGTTTCGCGGCAACCTGAAGAAAAGGGTCCTCAGCGCCTCCCGAAACATAATCCTGAATCTGCATGATCAACGAGGGCACCAGATTGAACGTCTGATGCACCCGCGGAAACTCGTCCAGCAGCTTCACCATCCCGTAGTAATCTTTCAAACCATGGAGACGTGTCCAAGGCAGACGATATTGCCCCGTCACCAGGTCCTTGTAGAACGGCTGGTGCTGATGCCACAAGACGACAACTCGCAGTTGAGCCATGACTTCTGATTCCAATCACAACATCGCTGATTTTTCAGTTTAATTCATCCGGCAATCTCTCACTGTAGCATCGAGCTATTGACTCAATGTCTCAATGATTTAATGATTCAATAGGTCTCATGAGCTCGAAAGTTACATCCATCTTCTTCGACGTCGGCAACACGCTCCTGTTCCCCAACCGTGAGCGCATTCACGCGCCTCTCGCCAAGCGGGGCCTCGTTCCCGATGGTGAACACTTGCGCGATCTGGAATGCCGCACCAAGAATCAGTTCGACGGGATGATGACTGGTGTGACTAAGAAGACCGGAAGCGCCGGCCAGGGCTTCTGGTGGATGTTCTACTCCCAGTTGCTCTCCGAGATTGGCCTTAACGACGATGCAATCCGCGACCAACTCGTCACCAGCATTAGCAACTCTGCAAATTGGGACACGATTCGCCCCGGCACCGCGGAACAACTGCACGAAATCGGCGAGCGCTACCCGGTCGCGGTCATCTCCAATGCGGATGGCAAGATCGAGAACGTGTTGAGCAGGTGCGGTATCGCTGATTGCTTCCGCACCATCACCGACTCCGGATTAGTAGGATACGAGAAGCCGCACCCGGAAATTTTCCGCCAGGCCCTGCAGAGCATGAATGCCGCGCCCGAAGAGAGCCTCTATGTCGGCGACGTTTATTCTGTCGACTACCTAGGCGCCACCGGCGCAGGCATGCAGGCCGTATTGATGGATGTCCCGGGCGCCTATCGCAACAAGGGAGTGCCGCGGGTACGAGACCTCGTCGAGTTGCGGATGGTGTTGGAAGAAACGAACTTCTAAGGACACGAAGGAGACCCAAATCATGTTCCATCAGACCGTATTCGACTCCGCTCGTTTCTTTATTTTTCTGAGTGCGGCGATTCTGCTGGCCATCGCTCCCGGACCAGGAATGCTTTATGTCCTCGCGCGCGCTCTCGGCGGCGGCCGCCGCGAAGGCCTGCTCTCCGCGCTCGGCACGTTCTTCGGCGGCCTGGTGCACGTCTTCGCGGCGGCCGCTGGCATCTCCATCATCCTGGCGAAGTCTGCCACCGCATTTGCGACGGTGAAGTATCTGGGCGCAGGTTATCTTTGCTTTCTCGGGATTCGCATGATTCTCGACGCCAGAAAAGACGATGTCGTTTCTTTCGCCGATCTGCCACACGGAAGGAATCCCTTGTGGCAAGGCGTCATGACCGAAATGTTGAATCCAAAGACAGCCCTGTTTTTTCTTTCTTTTATTCCCCAATTCGTAAACCGGGGCGCCGGACACGTTTTCCTGCAGTTTGTTCTGTTGGGAACACTCTCGGTTGCGCTCAACACTTCGGCCGATATCGTCGTGACCCTGCTTGCCGGGCCGCTCGGCCAGCGCATTCGCGGGTCAGCGCGCTTCCGCCAACGTCAGCGCACGCTGATCGGCACAGTCATGATTGGCCTGGGAACGTTCCTGGCTCTGGGAGAGTCGAAATAAATTTTAGTAGAGACGCGGCTAGCCGCGTCTCGGCAGCCAATACGAATCCGCAGGCCATCACTGCACGTCAATCACCTGATGATCGTGGCAATCCGGACGAATCGAATGATAGAGATTTGCCAGCAACAGCGGCCCATACCGCGTCACAAAACTCACGCCCGCGACCTCGCGCTCCTGGAGCGCCTTGTCCGGAAATAGCGCATTGCTCAAAGCATCCGCGTGCCGTGCGATGACTTCATTCCGTTGTTCTTCCGCCCGTGCCACTCGCGCGCGCAGGCGATCGATCTGATGCACCATGCTGGTCCGGGAACTCTCGGCCGTATCGACAAGGGTTGAGTCCAGTTTGCCGATCGATTCACGAAGCGCCGTCATCGACTTTTCAACACCCGCATAGGCTTCTTCGAAACGGGTCTGCAAGTCGGACGGCAGTGACCGGGCAGCGATGGCTTCTCGAACCTTTTCTGGGCCAAGAAACAAATCGGGCAAGCCCAGTTGATAGCGAGTCAGAATGCGCTCCGGCTTGGCTTCAACCAACGTCGCCGAAAAACGCGGCAGGATCGGCGTCACTCGTCCCAGCAGCTTCTCGTAAACGACCGCAACCTGCGCGAAGTATGCAACCTCCGCCGCTCCGCCCGTATAAACCAGCGTCGGCAGCAGAAAATCCTGCACCACCGGGCGCAAAAGCACATTCGGATTGAATTTCTCCGGCGCCGCTTCGATCCGGTCAACCATCTCCTTAGCCGAGATGCGCTCCTCGCCCACTGCGAACTCATCGCCGTTGGCGCCACTATTCTTATTCTTGCGCCGCACCACGGTACGCGCGCCGTCCTTCACTTCAAACAGCAGCGTGGTAGCCGAGGTCACTTTCACTTGCTGGTGATATCCCGCCGCCTCGATCGCCTTCCCCCGCGCCAGCAGCGCCTCATCAAGTTCGGAGGCCCGTTCGATTGCCGCGCGGAACAGCGGTTTCGCGAGATCGTGGAAGTCCTTATCCGCCGGATCCAGCAGAATGACGCCCCAATCCGCAAACAGCCGCGCAAACAGCAGGGCAAACGCACTGCCCAGACTTTCTCCCGGACGATACGCCTGACGCAGCCAAGTCGTAACTTCCGAATCCCCCAACAACGCGGCGGCGCGCTCGACCACCGGCTCGATCTCAGGTCCGAACTTGATAGCGCCCACAGGCGCATCGGCCACGTGACTTTCGAAGCCCCGGCCTTCCACCGCGAATGTTTCCGGAAGGCCGCGCTCAGAGAGCAGCGCCACGTGGTTGACCTCGGCCAGATCATGATCTTCGGTCGCCAGCCAAAAGATCGGAACACAGTCCACTCCGGCCGCCGTCGCCTCTTCCGCCAGTTTGACCGCCGTCAGCGCCTTGTAAATCGAAAACAACGGCCCGCCAAACAGACCGACTTGCTGTCCCGTAACCCCCGCCAGTGCGCCTCGCCGGAACCGCTCAATATTGGCCAGAGTCTTGGAAGAGGCGCCCCACGCGACATTCTGCCGCTGGAGAATTTCGCTGACCTTGCCGCGCCGCACGTCATCGTAAACGACGCGCCCCGATTCGTCCTTTACCCACTCGGAAAAAATTGGCGACCGTGGATACATCCCGCGAACTGAAGGAGCGTAGGAAAGATAATCAAGGAAGAGACGTGTGCTATGCGGAATCTGTGTGAACGGCAAACACTGCGATTTCATCGGCAGATCTCCCGACATCTCCCGATCCACCGGCAAGTTCTTGCGATCCGCATAAGTTCTTTAGTCTCCTGGAAGCCTGCCTACAGCAACTAGCGCGCGTTCAAAAGTAGCACTTTCGAGGCAGTTAACGCCAAATCCAACTACATCAGATGACGGCGAACGGCCCAGGTTGCAGAGAGTGAGCAGGAATTCGGAAGAAGACTAGATTCGACAAGACGGAGTTCAGCAGTGAGGTTGTGGATGGCATGGCCGGTGGAGGCATTGGGTGGAACGGAAGCCAAGATTCGGCCGGCTAAGCCTTAAATTGGCGTCTTGTTGGAACCATAAGCTGCCTCGGCCCTGCGTATCGCCTTTTCGTGCAACTCCCACGACTGAATGGCTTGTTGACATCCTTCCCGCAACAAGTCCGCATTCATTTGTTTTTCCGCTTTGTCGAAGGTGTCTTCCGCAGCCATTCTGGCCGCAGAGGCTGCGTCATCCGCTTCTTTCACCTTCCTAACGAAGAGTCTAACTTGTGGATCGATGGCCGGAGATACCGGTTCGCCTTGCCGGCGTGTACCAGCGCCACCTGCTTTCGCCGCTAATTCTTTGTAGGCGGCTTTCACATCACGGCCCCAGCGTGCCTTAACCGCATGGTTCAATTTGTCCAAGGCAGCGTTGGCTTGATCTGCGGTCTCTCGT